>Ga0315278_10000087_pt1 | contig 76902 bp, 65 predicted proteins | sample YL17G06_0_MG_FD_203880 | JGI IMG/M metagenome (GOLD analysis project Ga0315278, IMG submission 203880) | Sediment microbial communities from Yellowstone Lake, YNP, Wyoming, USA - YL17G06_0 | ecosystem: Environmental > Aquatic > Freshwater > Lake > Sediment | place: USA: Wyoming | collected... | reverse complement strand
GTTTGCGGCTCCGACTGTTGGACAGTCGCGGTCTGGGCCGCCGCGTGCGCCGGAATGCAGGCAAGCACGACGAGGCTCGCCACGGCCAGGACGCGAATCTGATCGCACGGGGGGCGACTCATAGGAGAGATCGATTCTCGCCGGCACCGTTCCCGGTGTAGGATTCCACCTTATGCTTGGAGCCGTATAGAAGAAGTTTACCTTACATCGGACATAATCTGCTGCACACGGTTCAGGCCCCCTGGCCAGGAGCACGGATGAAGTCAACGCTGGCGATTCTCGCCCTCGTTCTGTTGTTCCCCTGGCGGATGTCTCCGACTACCTGAAGGCGACCGGGAAGATGGGGCAGATCACGCTCGTCGAGAAACCCAATCCGCCGGCCGCGAGCAATGTGCCGGTCGTCAAGAAGCACTGACATGGCCAAGAAAGAGCACGAACACACCACGTACTACACGTATCTCGACACCCCGGTGGGCACGCTGCTGCTCGCCGGGTGTCGCGATCACGGCCTCCGCTACGTCAGCTTCCAGCGCGGAAAGGGCGCCAAGGTGCCTGAATCGCAGTGGCAGCAGTCGGACGCGCCGTTTCGTGACGCCATCCGGCAGCTCAAGGAGTACTTTCGTGGCAAGCGCGTCGCGTTCGACTTGAAGCTGAACCCGAAGGGCACGCCGTTCCAGCTCAAAGTGTGGCGCGCGCTCACGCAGACCCCGTACGGGGCCACCCGCTCGTACGCGCAGATCGCGCGCCGGGTCAGCCGCCCGCTGGCGGTGCGTGCCGTGGGGCTGGCCAACGGGCGCAACCCCCTGCCCATCATCGTGCCGTGCCATCGCGTCATCGGCAGCGGCGGTCAACTGGTCGGCTATGGCGGGGGATTGCCTATCAAGCGGGCCCTGCTCCAACTCGAAGGCGTCGCGCTGACGGCCGACGGGGCCATCACGCCGCCACCTCGCCGCGCGCGGGCATGAATCGCGTCCCTGCGCATGTCGAAGGCGCTGTTCCGGCTCCAGGAGGACGGACGGTGGCGCCTGACATCGCTCTTCGGGGTAGACTGACGGCAGGACGGTGTCGGGCCGTCGAACTCACCACAGGAGGACTCGGATGCCGGACCAGAACCAGGGTCAGTACGACGTGCAGCGTTTCAGGGACCTGATTCACGATATTCCGTTCGCGATGTTCACCTCCGTCACCGGCGATGGCAGCCTGCGCAGCCGGCCGATGGTAGCGACCGGCGACGCGTTCGACGGGTCCCTGTGGTTCTTTTCGCGCGCGGCTTCGCCGGTCGCGCAGGAGATCGGCGGCAACAGCCACGTCAACGTCACTTACGTGTCGGCGCCGGAGGATCGCTTTGTCTCGGTGTCGGGCGACGCCGCCATGGTTCGCGATGTTGCCCGAACACGGCAGATGTGGAACCCGTCGTTCGCCGCGTGGTTCCCGGGCGGTGCCGAAGACGCCGACCTTTCACTGATCAAGATCAGCCTGACGAAGGTCGAGTACTGGGATCGCAAGGCCGGGCGGATGCACCAGCTCTAGCCCTGGCCCTACTCGTACCTCAAGGCATCGACCGGATCGAGACTGGCCGCGCGGCGTGCAGGCAGGTAGCCGGCCACAAGCCCCGTGACCATGGCGGAGACCAGGCCACAGACGACGGCCCAGGCCGGGGGCACAGCGGGAAACGCGGGCTTCCAGACGCTCAAGCCGAAGCCCACGCCCCATGAGATCGCCACGCCGATCAGGCCGCCGATGCTCGATAGCATCGCCGCTTCGAACAGGAACTGCCACAGCACGTCGCTGCGTTTCGCGCCAATCGCGATGCGTGTCCCGATCTCCCGCGTGCGCTCGGTCACGCTGATAATCATCACGTTGGCGATGCCGATGCCGCCAATCACCAGGCTCACGGCGGCCAGGGCAATGGTGGCCAGACCGATCTGCGCGCCAATCTGATCAAACTGCTGAATGATCTGTTCGGCCGTCGACAGGTTGAAGTCGTTGGGTGCGCCCGGCGGAAGCTGCCTGAGCCGTCGCAGCAGGAACTCCATCTCGACGCGGGCCGCCGCCAGCTGACCGGGCCGCGCCCGGGCATAGAGCACTGTCAGCTTCGCGTCGGGAAAGCGTCGCGCAGCGGTCTCGGCCGGAATCGCGATGACATTGTCGTTGCGGTTTTCTCCGAAGAAATTCCCGCGGCGCGGCGCGCATTCGCCGACCACGTGGTAGGTGTCGCCCCCGACCGACATCGTCCGGCCGATCGACGAGCCTCCGCCAAAGAGCGCCCTCGCCACGTTCGATCCGATGACGGCCACTCGCGCCGCCGATCGATCCTCGACATCCGTGAACGGTCGTCCGGCTCGAAACTCTGTGCCTGTGATGTCGAAGAAACTCGGCGTCGCGCCTTCGAGCAGGGCCGTGTCGGTGTCGTTGGATCCGGCACGCACGACGATGGCCCGGCCGGCAATGATGGGCGGGATGATGATCTCGGCTGCCACGTCGCGGACGGCCGTGCTGTTGGACGCGATGTACCGGGCGAACCACCGCTCCAGGGGCTTGCGCTGCGCGTCCTTGTCGGAGGCGGGCGTGTACGGATCACCCTGCCGGTGAAAGGCGAAGACGTTCTCGGTCCCCAGCTCGCGGAACAGCCCCGCGACACCGTTGCGGACGCCCACCAGAATGGTGGCCACCAGTACGACCGTGATGATGCCGATGACAACGCCGACGATGGCGAGGGCGGATCGCAGCAGTTGACTGCGCAGTGAATCGACGGCGAGGGATCCCGCCTCCGATATGGCCATCATCCTGCGCGCGCTCGACGCGCGCCACCCGGTTCCAGTCATGCCTCCAACCATCCTCATGTCGCCAGCCCGAACTGTCATGAAGGTTCGGAATCATCCGCCCTTCGTGGTTCGGCGTCGCTCACCACGCCCTGTTGCCGGAGCTCGCTACTCCGCCCGCACGGCGGCAATCACGTCGATCCGCGTCGCACGGCGCGCCGGGTAGTAGCCCGCCAGCATGCCGCTTGCACCCGATGCCAGCATCGCCCAACCGAGCGTCGATGCGTGCACGACGACGTCGATCGACAGCCACCGAGACAGGATCCCGATCGCCGCGGCGGTCAGGCCGGTGCCCACGGCCCCGCCGACCAGCGCGATCAGCGTTGACTCGGCCACGACCTCTCCCATGATCTGCCAGCGCCTGGCGCCCAGTGCCCGTCGCACGCCAATCTCGCGGGTTCTCTGCGTGACCGACACCAGCGTCGTGTTGGTCACGACCACAATGGCGGCCAGCAGGGCCATGAACGAGATGGGGCCGGCCGCCGCTCCGATCCGCTGGGAGAGACTGAACACAAAGTCACGCGCCGATTCGGGCGTCAGCACATCAAAGTTGTCGGCGGCACCCGGCTGCAACTGCCGGCGCGCCCGCAGCGCGGTTCTGGCCGTGTCCTCCGCCGCCTGCGTCTGACTGACGTCGCGGGCCCTGGCGAAAATGTTCAGTGTCGGTGAGGCGCCGAAGATCCGCTCGAAGGTGGTGATGGGGATCCAGACGAACTTGTCGAGCGTCGTGCCGCCGGAAGACCCGAGGCGCAACTGAACGCCGATCACATCGAATCGGCGCCCGGCGACGCGAATCGACTTCTCCAGCGCATCGCGCGACGGGAACAGCGCATCGGCCACGTCCGCGCCAATGACGGCCACCTGCGCGCCCCGGATCTCGTCGTCTCGATTCAGGAATCGGCCGCGCGCCAGCCCGATGTCACGCAGGTCGGCCAGGGTCGAGGTGGTTCCGCTGATGGCGGCGTTCTCGTACTTGTTCGATCCGGCCGTCACGTCGCCGACTTGCTGCACGGTCGACGCATACAGGATGTCGGATCCGGCGTACCGCTCCAGGAAGCGGAGATCGGCCCGGCGGATGGCGGGATTGCGCTGCAGCTTCTCGGCCAGCTCGCGCCGGTTAGTCTGCCCGGCGGTGGCAATCTGCGCCAGCAAGAACGTGTCGCTGCCGAACGCGCGCGAACTGGTGGTCCGCGCGAAGCGGCCCAACCCGTCAATGGCGATCACGACCACCACGATGGTGGCCACGGCCACGGCAATCGCGAGGACCCCCAGCCCGGCGCGCAGTGGCTGGCCCAGCGCCGACCTGGCACCCTGGCGGATGGCTTCCTGGTAGCGTCGCACGCTGGTGGACATCGGAGGTCAAGTGTACCTGCCCGAAGGGCGACGAACAATGCACGGCGGGAATGAATCGATTTCCGGCGTGATAAAGTGGAATCGATGCGTCGCCGTACTCTCGGCTGGATCGTCGCCATCGCCCTCGTCATCGTGCTGGTGGCCGTGTTCGTGATGCGCCGCGATGGCGATGGCACGGGCGTCGACGTCGGCGCGGTGACCCGAAAAGCGGTGTTTCGTTCGTTTGTGACCGCGTCGGGGCAAGTCGTCGCCAGCCGCTACGCGGATGTCGGCGCGAGCGCCATGGGACGGCTGGTCGAGCTGCGCGTGAAGGAAGGCGACGTCGTCAGGCAGAGCCAGGTGCTCGCGCGAATCGATCGGGTGCAGGCGGCCGCGGGTGCGGCGGCGGCCGGCGCGCGTGTGAGGGCCGCGGAAGCCGACGTGCGAGCGACGACCGAACAATTGCAAGCGGCCGAGGCGGATGTCGCCGCGGCCGAGGCGCGGGCCAAAGAAGCCCAGCAGAATCTGCAGCGGATGCAGGACCTGCGCAAAGATGGCCTGATTCCCGTCGCTCAGTTGGATTCGGCGAAGGCGGCCGCCGATGCCGTCGCCGCCCAGCTCGTAGCTGCGCACGCGGGCGTCCGCCGGCTGCGGCAGACCGGCGACGGCGCCGAACGTCGGCTCGCCGAGGCCCGGGCTGACGACACCCGAGCGGGTGATGTGTTTGCCAAGACGGAAATCCTGGCGCCCATCGCCGGCGTGGTCACGCGCCTGCCCGTGCGGGAAGGCGAGATGGTTGTGATCGGCATCCAGAATCAGCCCGGCACGACGCTGATGACCATTTCCGATCTGACCGCCATTGATGCCGAAGTCAAGGTCGCCGAAGCCGATGTCCTTCGCGTGCGGGTCGGGCAGACAGCCAGGGTCACGCTCGAAGCGATGCCGGGCACGCCGTTCCCGGGACGCGTGGTGGAAATCGGCGCAAGCGCGCTGCCCGTGGTCGGCACTGGCGCCGCCGCACGCGAGTTCAAGGTCAAGGTACGGCTGGATCATCCCGGTCGCGAGCTTCGCCCCGGCCTCACATGCGACACCGAGATCCTGACTGCGGAACGACAGGGCGTGCTCACCGTCCCGCTGCAAGCCGTCGTCCTCAGGCAGACCGCCTCCGGAGAGGAACAGCCTGGGGTCTTCGTTCCTGAGGGGAGCATCGCCAGGTTCCGCCTGGTCAGGACGGGCCTGATCGGCGGCCTCGACATCGAGGTGTCCGGCCTCGCAGAAGGCACCGCCGTCGTCGTTGGCCCCTTCCAGGCGCTGCGCGACCTGCAGGACGGACAGGCGTTGCGCGTGCAGGCCGCCAAGTGAGTCCCAGACACTCCCACACGGTCAAGACCGCGTGCCCGCTGGACTGCCCGGATTCGTGCAGCATCACGGCGACGATCGAGGACGGCCGCATCGCGACGCTCGACGGCAATCATGAGCACCCGGTGACGCGCGGCTTCATCTGCGCCAAAGTTCGCCACTTCGCCAGTCGCGTCTACGGTGCCGATCGCCTGATGCGACCTGGCATCCGAACGGGCCCGAAAGGCGCCGGTCAATTCCGGTGGGTGGAGTGGGACGAAGCCCTGGAGCACATCGCCCGCAAGATGGAGGAGGCCAGGGCCCGGCATGGCGCCGAGTCGGTGCTGCCGTTCTACTACGGCGGCTCGAACGGATTGTTGACGCAGGATACGACCGACATGCGGCTGTTCCGGCGCTTTGGGGCATCGCGCCTGGCCCGCACCGTGTGCGCGTCGACGACGAGCGCCGCCAATCAGGCGCTCTACGGCAAGATGCCGTCGGTCACCTACGAGGACTACGCGCAGGCCCGGCTCATCGTCGTGTGGGGCGCGAACCCGTCCGCGTCGGCCATTCATCTGGTCCCGTTCATCCGGGACGCGCAGCGCAACGGCGCGCGGCTCGTCGTGGTCGATCCCCGCAGCACGCAGCTCGCGCGGCTCTCCGACCTGCACCTGAACGTGCGGCCTGGCACGGATGTGGTCGTCGCGTTGGCGCTGCATCGGTACCTGTTTGAAGGCGGCCTCGCCGACACGGCGTTTCTCAACGAGCACGCGACCGGAGCCGAGCGCCTGAGAGAGCGGGCGGCGCCCTGGACGTTGCAGCGAGCGGCAGAGGTGGCGGGCGTGCCGGCCAACGACCTGCGCCGCTTCGCGGCGATGTATGCCGAATCGTCGCCGGCCGTGATTCGGTGCGGTTGGGGCCTCGAGCGGAACAGGAATGGCGGAAACGCCGCGATGGCGATTCTCGCGCTGCCTGCCGTCGCCGGCAAGTTCGGCGTGCGCGGCGGCGGCTACTCGATGAGCAACTCAGGGTCGTGGGGATTGACCAAGACGTGGATTGGCGCCAATGAGCCGCCAACGCGCATCATCAACATGAACCATCTCGGGCGCGTCCTCACCGACAGCCCTGAGCCGCCAGTCAAGGTGCTCTTCGTCTACAACTGCAATCCGCTGGCGACCATGCCCGATCAGAATCGCGTGCGGCGCGGGCTGTCGCGCGACGATCTCACCACCGTCGTCTTCGATCAGGTGATGACCGACTCGGCGTTGTACGCGGATGTCGTGCTGCCGGCCACGACGTTTCTCGAAGCCTACGATCTTGCGCGCGCCTACGGCCCGATTAGTCTGCAGATGACGCAGCCCGTCATCGCTGCGGTCGGCGAAGCCCGTCCGAACGTCGAGGTCTTCGCGGAACTGGAACAGCGGCTTGGTCTCACCGAGGACGGCGACCCGGCCAACGACATCGAGATGATGCTGAAGATCCTCGACGATCTTCCGGAACCGGTTGCGGAGGCGCTCAAGCAGCAGGGCCGGCCGGTGCCGCCGTGCGGTTTCGCGCCGGTGCAGTTTGTCGACGTCTTCCCGCGCACGCCGGACGCCAGGGTCAGCCTGTTTCCCGACGCGCTCGAGCGCGAAGCCCCGCTCGGGCTCTATGCCTATCAGGACGATCCCGCGACCGACCAGTACCCGCTCGCCCTGATCTCGCCATCGAGCGAGAAGACCATCAGTTCGACGCTCGGCGAACTGGGTGAACGGTTGGCGGAACTCTCGATCCATCCCGACGATGCGCGGCATCGAGAGATCGAGGACGGGGACCGGATCCGGATGTTCAACGCGCTGGGCGAGGTGCGCTGCCTCGTCAGCGTATCGCCGATTGTCAGGCCCGGCACCGTGTCGCTCGCCAAAGGGCTCTGGTGCCGCAGCACGGAGAACGGATCGACCGCCAACGCCCTGTCGCCCGATACGCTGTCGGACATCGGCGCTGGCGCCTGCTTCAACGATGCGCGGGTGCAGGTGGAGAAAGTGGAAGACGACGAACATCAGCTGCGGGGCGTCACCCCAGCGGCGCGAGCGCACTGAACGGGGAGGCTGGCAGGATCGGCCTGCCCGCGGGTAAGTTGAGAGGCTGACCCGCCGCCGTCGAGGCGGCAGAACGACGACCGGGATCGGGATCCTGAGTGGCAGGATCCTCCGGGCGAAGGAGAGACATGAGTCGCACCGTCACATGCGTCAAGTTGGGAAAGCAACTGCCGGGCCTGGATGCAGCCCCGTGGCCGGGTGAACTTGGCCAACGCGTCTTCGAGAACGTGTCAGCCGAAGCCTGGAAGATGTGGGAAGAGCGGATGAAGATGATCCTCAACGAGTACCGGCTGCTGCCGTTCCAGAAGGAGGCGCAGGAACTGGTGGCGAAGCAGATGGAAGAGTTCTTCTTCGGCGAAAGCTCGGCGCTGCCGCCGGAGTACGTGCCGCCGCGGCAGAAATAGCCCTTCGACTCGCTCTTCGACTCGCGAGCTGACGAACCGCTCGCTCAGGGGGAAATGGGGTCGGGCCTAATTTCGGGCGTCATGCAACGACATTAGGTCCGACCCCATTTCCCGGCCAGCGGCAGCTCCCGGTCGATGTCGAAGCGCAGCCTGCTGTGCGCCTCGCGCAGCGACGCGACGACGTCGGCGCTCAGGCTGGCCCGCGCGAAGATGAAGCCCAGGTAGCTCGCGCCTTCCGGAAGCGGCACAAGGTGCTGGTCGGGTTTGGCGGTGATGATGACCTCGTCTACGAAGGCGACGGCACGAGCCGCATCCACGCCCTCCACGCCCCGATACACACCGGCGCGCGGAATCGGCATCATCATCACGCCAGACGCGCAGGCTTCCCGGCGGTAGGTCCGCACATCCTCGCCAAGCGCGTGACGAAGCAGCAACTCCTCCAACCCAATCGTGTTGCGCTCTGCCTGCCCGCCCTGAGCGAGCACTCCAGTCTCCCGCGAGCCGAAGGGCCCTGAGCGCGCTGCAGAACCGGTCGCGAGCCGAAGGGCCCCGACGAACCGCAGCGCCCGTGCGCACAGCCCGCCAATCGGGCGAGCCGCCACCTCGAGCACGAACACGCCATGCTGGTTCACCCGGCACTCGGCGTGAACGGGGCCGTGTGAAAGCCCGATCGCAGAGGCCGCCGCCGCGATCGCCGCGACGATGTGCCGCTGTGTGGCTGTATCGTGAGCCGACGGCGTCACGTAGATTGTCTCTTCGAAGAAGGGGCCATCGAGCGGGTCGGGCTTGTCGAAGATGGCCAGCGCGTCAAATACCCCCTGATGCATCAGACCGTCAACCGCGAACTCCACCCCCGGGATGAAGCCTTCGATCAGCACCTGTCGCAGCGCCGGATCCTTCATCGTCTTGATGTCTGGCGCCCCCAGAATGTGGCGCAATCGCGCAAACGCCGTGGAGAATGCCCCCGGGTTGTCCGCGCGAATCACACCGCGGCTGCCCGAGAGCGCGAGCGGTTTGACGACGCATGGGTACGGCACGCGCGCCGCCAGCGTCTCGCTGTCGTCATCGATGCTGGCTGAGATGAACGATGGCACAAGCAGGCCGGCGGCCAGAAGCCGGTTACGGGCGTCCAGCTTGTTCCGGCTGGTTCGCGCGGCGGCAGCGGAATGGAACGGCAGGCGCAGCACTTCTGCCGCGAGTGCGGCCAGCACCGTCGGCTGGTCACCGAGCGCGAGGATGCCGGAGATGGGGCCATCCTGCGAGGCCGACACGATGGCATCGACCGAGCGTGGGTCGTCGTAGAACCGCACGGCCAGCGAGTGATCGCCCCACGGATCGTCGAGCCCGCGACAACGGTCGAGCCCGAATACCAACTCGACACCCAGCTTCGACGCGGCCTCGCCGAACGCGCGCGTCTGATATCCCGTTGTTGTCGCGAGCAGAAGAATCCGCTTCATGCACGAAATCCCTATCTCACCGCAGGGTGGCCCCAGCCACGGTGCCGTCAGGACGACGGTTCCTCCGCGTGCTCTCCGATCCCTGATCCCTCACCCCTCATAGAAGAGCCACCGGCCCTTCGGTCGGCTCGGCTCAACAATACCAAGGCTCGTTCACGTAAGGCACCGGCGTTCGTCGATAATCAGCATCCGGCTTCGCCGGCGATCGGCCCGCGGCCGGGTCCACCAGGGCGCAATCGCACGCCAGTTGCCACACGCGCCCGAACACCGTGTCTCTGCCAGCACCGACCTGGCGGCCGACCGTCGCGACGATCTCATTCTGCAGCGCATCGACGCGAGCATCGTGGTGCGCCCACGGGTAGGCCAGGGCTGCGGGATTGAACGGGCCGACCAGGGCTCGCACGTCGGGCAGGTCGAGCAAACGCGACCCCTCCGGGATCAACAGTCGGATACCTAACTGAATCGAAGCAACGTGTTCGACCAGGTCGAGACGCCGGATGGCGGCCAGCAGGCTGACGTAGCCGCCGAGTGAGGTCCACGGTGTAAACGGCACAAACGTCGGCGCCAGTACCAGCCCATGTTGTCGGCACAGAGACACGGCGCGCTCGAAGTCAGCGGCAGTATGGCCTTTGTCCAGGGCAACCAGCACGTCGTCATCGACCGACTCCACCGCGGTCGTCACAAACAGGCAGCCCGTATCCCGAAGAAGCCCCAGCAGCGACTCGTGCCTCAGCAGATGTTCAATCTTGATGGTGACGTCGTAGGTCAATTGTGGAAACTCGTCATGGAGCGCGGTAATGGTGCGTCGGGCGTGCGCGGGACCGTTGAAGAAATCGGGGTCCCCGAACGTGACGTGCGCCGCGCCGGCAGCCACCTGGTTCCGGATGTCCGCGAGCACAACCTCGGTGGGTACGACGCGGAACTGCCCTTGGTACACCGGCACCACCGGACAGTGCCGGCAGAGGGACAGACAGCCCCGGCTGGCTTCGGTATATCCGACGACGCTCCGTGAACCGCCGCGCTGCAGCGACGCGTAGCGGGCCGGCTCCGGGAGGCCGCTTCGATCAGGAACCAGAAACGCGAGCCGCGCGATCGGCCGCTTCGAACCGCCGCGCTGCAGCGACGCGTAGCGGGCCGGCTCCGGGAGGCCGCTTCGATCAGGAACCAGAAACGCGAGCCGCGCGATCGGCCGCTTCGAACCGTCGCGTTGCAGCGACGCGTAGCGGGCCGGCTCCGGGAGGCCGGTTCGGTCCGGAACCAGAAACTCGAGCCGCGCGATCGGCCGCTTCGATTGAGTCCGGTCAGCATCGAGCCTGGGATCGCCGGGCTCCAGCCCGGCCTCTTCGGAAACCTGACTGAAGGGAGCGGAGGCTCTCGTCGTGCCGCACGCATACTCGACCAGGTCCGCCTCGAATTCCGCACCGTAGGTCGCGTCGACACCATGCGCATGAAGCAGCCCCGCGTTGGGTGGCGCGTACAACCCGAACGCGCACAGTCGTGCCGCCGGATTGAGCCCGTGCACGCGATCGATCACGGGCAGGGCCAATCGCGTCGCGGTATGCATGGGCAGGTAGAACGCGACCACGTCCGCCGCTCGCACGGCGTCTTCGTCGAGCCGCTGACGCGACAGATCCTGAACGACCACCTCAGCGCCGGCCCGCCTCAGCCACGCCGCTGGCGAGGCGAGACCGAACGGCTGGCGCCCGAGTTCGTAGGTGGAGAGCAGGGCAACGCGCACAAAACGATTCTGGCACACCGCGAGAAGAAACGGGGCCACGCTGGAGCGTGGCGATCCCAGGCTCGCGACCGATCGGACCGTTGGGCGGCGTGACACCCCTGGGATCGCCGGGCTCCCCGGCCTGAGCTTGTCGAAGGCCAGCCCGGCCTGGGGTTCTGGCGGCGTGACACCCCTGGGATCGCCCCGGGCTCCACCGGCCCGGCAAGCACGCCACGTGAGACCCGCCTGCGCTAGGCGAGAGCGCGGCCCTTGGTCTCCGGGATCCAGATCCAGGCAATGGCCGCGAGCACGAAGGCCACGGCGGCGACGGAAAAGGCAGCGCCAAAACCGCGGCCTGCGGCGAGTGACCCCACCGCGTACGGAGCCACCGCGCTCGCGAGGCGCCCGATGTTATAGGTGAAGCCCTGGGCGGTTGCGCGAATCTCGGTGGGGTAGATCTCGGCGGTGACGGCGCCGAATCCGGTGAAATAGCCCGTCGCAAAGAACGCCGTGACCGGGCCGAGCACAAGGAGTACGGCGGGCGTCCGCGTCGCCGCGTAGCCCAGCAGGAGCACCGCAGCCGTGAGCACGTAAATCACATAGGCGCGCTTGCGCCCGATCACATCGCTGATGAACCCGAACGACACGTACCCGAACCACATCCCGACCTGCATCGCGATAATGAACGCGGACATCACGCGCGTGCTGAGGCCAATACCGCCGTCCGCCACGGGAAGCGACAGGTACGCGGGAATCCACAGATTGAAGCCCCACCACGCGAACATCGTGCAGGCGTTCATCAGCGTCACCGGCACGGTGAGTCGCAGGAGGTCGCCCTTGAAGATGTCGCCAAGGCCGGCACGCGACGCGGTGGCCCGGCCGCGGCGTTCGCGCCACATGGCCGGTTCCTCCACCCGCCGCTGCACCCAGATGGTGAGCAGTGCGGGCAGCACACCCACGAAGAACACAGCCCGCCAGCCCCAGATGGGCATCACGATGGCGACGACCAGCGCCGCGGCGCCGTACCCAATCGCCCATGCGCTCTGCATGAAGCCGAGCGCCTTCCCCCGATACGCGGCAGGCCACGTTTCCGACACCAGCGCGGCACCGCTCGCCCACTCGCCGCCCATGCCAAGCCCGAGGCAGATACGAAAGACGGCCAACTGCGTCACCGTCTGCGCGAAACCGCACATGGCCGTGAACACGGAGTAGATCAGGATGCTGGCGATCAGCGCACGCGTTCGCCCATATCGATCCGCGATGATGCCGAAAGCGAGCCCGCCGACGGCGGACGCAACCAGTGTGATGGAACCCAACAGGCCCGCGGTGTCCTTGCTGATGCCGAGATCCTTGATGAGGGCCGCCAGCACGAGCGCGTAGAGCATCACGTCGAAGCTGTCGAGCATCCAGCCCAAACCGCCGGCGACAAGTGCCCGTCGTCCTTCGGGCGTGCCTGCCCGCCACCACCCGAACCAGCCGGACGCGTCAACCGCTATCGTCATTCGTCCCTCCCCCAGCCTGTCTCGTCGAGCGCATCGGCCAGGTCGCCGAACCCTTCGGCGGCCAATCCGCCTCCCGCGTCCTCGTCGTATACGTCGTCTTCGGGCGCGGCCGGCCTGGTCGCCTCCGGAGTCACCAACGCGTCGAGCACGGCCTCCTGCTCGCGCAACCGTGCGCAGGCCTCGTCGAGATCGACGACGTCGAAACGCACGCGGTCACCCGGCGCCGCTTGCGCGAGCCTCCAGATGTCCGCCGAGATCACCGTGGCGATCTTCGTGTAGCCGCCGGTGGTGCCGCGATCGGCCATCAGCACAATCGGCATGCCGTCTCCGCTGACCTGCACGATTCCCAGCGTCGTGCCATCCGACACGATATCGGCACTCGTGCGATGTGCGATGCGCGGTCCATCGAACCGGCAGCCGATGCGATCCGATTGCGGCGTCATCGTGTAGACGGCCGTGAGGAACGTCGACCGTCCCTCATCGGAAAACGCGTCATCCTGCGGACCGAAGACGACGCGCACGCGATGTTCGTGACCGTAGGACGGAATGTCAGATGACCGCATCGCGCGCCTGGCTGCCCCGCGCGGGGCATTTCCGGAGGCCGGGCTGGAGCCCGGCGATCCCGGGCGTGTCGAGCCGCCAGGACTGCAGGCCGGGCTGCCAGCCCTGAGGGAACTCGAAGGGGAGCCCGGCGATCCCAGGGGCCGTCCAGCCAATTCCAGTGGTGCCGTCTTCTCGGAGGCCGGGCGACCCGGCGCTCCCGGGACGAACCCGGCGGCGCCAGGCACTGCATGCCTGGGATCGCCACGCTCCAGCGTGGCGTGACTGCGAGCCCCCCCCACGGGCAGCACGTCGCCGGCGCGAAGGGGCCGTCCTTCGAAACCGCCGAGTCCCGACCGCGTCGAGGTCGCACGACTTCCAAGCACGACCGGAACATCGATGCCGCCGTCGACCGCGACGTATGCGCGCAGGCCATCGCGCTGGCCCGAAAACGACAATGCCGACCCCACGCGAACCTCAATCGTACGCCACATCTGGATCGGGCGTCCGTCAACGCACGGCCCGAGGTTGGCTCCGGTGACCGCAATCAGGCCTGGTTGGCCGAATCGGACCTCGGGACCGATCAACGTCACTTCAAGGCCGGCGGCTGCATCGGCGTTCCCCACGAGTCGATTGGCCGCGCGAAGCGCAAAGCCATCCATCGCGCCTGACACCGCCACGCCGTACCGCTGGTACTGGAAGCGCCCAAGGTCCTGGACCGTCGTGAACAGGCCGCCGTCGAGAATCTCGATCGTCCGCATGCGCTCGTCACTCACGGTGGCGCACCGTCGGCGTCCACGCGCCGGCCGCAATCTGTGAGGCAATCGCCTGCGCCTGCCCGCCGGTCGCCGGCACGAACCGGATGTAGTCTCCCGCCTCGAACAGCACCGGCGGGTCGTGCGTCGCATCGAAGATGCGCACCGGGGTCCAGCCGATCAGCCGCCAGCCGCCTGGCGTCTCGGTCGGATAGATACCGGTCTGTTCCTGCGCAATCCCGACCGATCCGGTGGGCACTCTGGTCCGCGGACTCGGAAGACGGGGCATCGCAATGCGCGGCGACAGGCCGCCGAGATACGGGAATCCCGCCATGAACCCCATCATGTAGACGAGGTACTCGCGTCCGCAGTGAAGCGCGATCACCTCGTCTTTCGGGATTCCGGCCCACGCCGCCACGTCGTCGAGATCCGGGCCGTAGTGGCCGCCGTAGACGGTTGGAATGTCGATCACACGAGGGCGCGGCAGCGTGACGCCGGCCAGATGCTGCTCCGCGTCGGCGACGATCGCCTCGATGTCGGCGCGCGACAGCCGCAACGGGTCGTAGTGCACCATCAGCGATCGATAGGTAGGGACGATCTCGACGATGCCCGGATCGTGGCGCGCGGTGAGGGCGGCGGTCACCAGGCGAACGCGAAGATTGGTGGCCTCGTCTATGGCGTCGCCGTACTCGACGACAACGGCGCGATCGCCAGCGGTGAGAAACGCAGCCCGCTCGTACATCAGCTATGCGGCGAGCAGTCGCCCCATCGGCAGCAGTTCCACGCCGGCGCGCTCGAACGCCTCCCTGAGCGCGGCGGCCAAGTGCACCGACCCCGGGGTGTCGCCGTGCAGGCAGATCGTGTCAGCCTGCAATTCGATGATCTCGCCAGTGATGGTGGCGACCTTGCCTTCCGTCACGAGGCGCAGGCTCCGGTCGACGACTTCGTGAGGGTCGTGCAGGACCGAGCCCGGCTTCGACCGCGGGACCAGCGTGCCATCGGCGTCGAAGGCGCGGTCGGCGAACACCTCGCGGGCGGTTCGCAGGCCCATGCGCCCGGCAAGCGTCACCCACCGCGATCCGGCCAGCACCACCAGGATCATGCGCGGATCGACCTCGAGGACCGCCTGGCAGATCGCACTCGCCAGCGCGTCGTTTTCTACGGCCATGTTGTAGAGCGCGCCGTGCGGTTTGACGTGCTGCAGGCGCTTGTCGCGCGTAAAGGCGGTCAGCGCGCCAATCTGGTAGACCAGATCGTCTCGAACCTCACTCGGTGACGCCGCCAGATTCCGCCGGCCGAACCCGCGCAGATCCGGAAAGCCGGGATGCGCGCCAACGCCGACGCCCTGCAGCTCGGCCAGCGCGACCGTCCGGCGCATCCACGCCGGATCGCCCGCGTGGAACCCGCACGCGATGTTGGCCGAGGTGATCGACTTGATGATCTGGTCGTCGAGCCCGAGCGTGTAGGCGCCGAAGCTCTCGCCCATGTCGCAGTTGAAGTCGATGCGCGAACGCGCGGATGCCGGGTCCATGGCGGTTCAAGGCTAGCGGCGCCCCTGCGCGAAGTCAAGAACACCGCACTGGCAGAACACCGCACTGGCAGAAACCCGCGGTGGCAGGACACCGCGCCGGCCACGGTCAACACCCGCGATTTCGCCGGACTGGCTTTACGCGCGTCTGGAATCCTCCCGCTGACTGACCGTTTCAGATCCGACAGCCGACGTCAGCGACCACCATGGCCCAACAGGTCACGGCGATGTTCGACCGGGACGCGGATTGGGAGGTCTTGACCAAGACCACTATTAGTGGTCATATGAACGCATATGGTGGTCAAGACACTCTCCAGCCCGTTTGGCGGCCTCGTCCGCACGCGCACGATGATCGCGCTCCGGCTCCTGGGATCGAGTTTTCCCCGGGAACTCTCGCGGGTTCTCGTGACGCCGGTCTCAGCCGTCTCGCGCGCGCTCGCCGGCCTCGAACGAGATGCCCTCGTCGCAGGCAGGCTCGTGGGCCGAACGCGGGTGTGCACGCTCAACCCCGCCTATTTCGCAAAACACCAACTGGACGCCTATTTGTCTCGCCTCGCTGACGCCGACCACGAACTCAGGGAACAGACCGACCGACTTCGTCGCAGACCCCGGCGGGCCGGAAAGCCATTGTGAGGCTGACGGCGAAGTCGACGTTGGCCGACATCGCATTGACCGTGGGCGCGCGGCTCCAACGCCACGGCATCACGGCAGTGCTCACCGGCGGCGCCTGCGTCTCGGTCTATACGGACGGCTCCTACGTCTCGAAGGACGCGGACTATGTCCTGCAGGGAACGATCCGGCAATCGGATCTGGACACCGCGCTCGCCGCGTTGGGCTTCGCGCGACGGGGAGATCGCTACGTCCATGCGGTCGTTCCGTTCTACCTCGAGTTTCCTCCGGGCCCGCTGGCTATCGGCACTGACATCGACATCCAGCCAGTCGAGGTCACGGTGGCTGGCGGATCCGCTCTCCTGCTCTCGCCGACCGATTCGTGTCGGGACCGGCTGGCCGCTTTCTACCACTGGCAGGATCGTCAGAGCCTGAGCCTCGCGGTCGCGATCGCGCGGCATCAGGCGATCGATCTGGCTGTCATTCGCGAGTGGAGCCGCGATGAAGGCAGCGGGGCGGGATACGAGGAGTTCCTGCGGGAATTGCGCCGAGACCGCCGGGCGAATCCGCCGGAGCGCCGTTCGCGGCGCGCCGGTCCCCGGAAGACAACGGCCAGTCGTGAAGACACTGTTGTCGGACGACAGCATCGACGGCGGATCGGCCTCCCTCCGCATCGGCGCAGATAAGGCCATGGCACCCTCTCGCGTGGGACTCGCGGCGGCCCACGCCGGCCTGCCCGGGCTGATTGGCGGGCGAGGGCGCCATCACACGCGGCACGACGGCGCTGGTCCCGCGCGGCGTCTATCGCTTCCGCACCTTCGGCGAGGCTGAACGGTGGCTAGCCGAGATGATCCGGACTACGCACGCGCACCTGACCCAGACGATCTCGTCCGCCTCTGCCGGGCGCTAGACAATGCCGGGGCTCGCTACGTGTTGATCGGCGGAATCGCCACGCGCACTCGCTCCACCGTTGACGCCAGCGGCCAGAACCAATCCAACCCGCGCCGCATGTCCCGGTCCTCCGACACCATCGCTTCCAGGCCCGAGACAGGTTGACGGCGGTGGCCGAAGCCGGTACAACTTGCGCCGAGTATTCCGCTTTTCAACAGGAGTGACCCGTGCCACCAACGTGCCGCGCTCTACGCCTCGTGGTTGCCGCCTGCCTGCTGGCCCTGCTCGCCCCTGCCGTCGCCGTGCGAGGGTCCGGTGCGGCCGCCCGCGCACCCGAACGGCTGCGGCTCGCGGCGCCATTCGATCCGGTGCGGGGCGCCGTGCGCGACACGAATGGAGACGGCCTGCCGGACAGCGTGGTCGCCCGCGTCATCGTGCCCGCCCGTCCCGCGATCGAGGAGGTTGAGGCGGCGGCCAACATCGCCGCGAGGCTGGCCTATGAAACAACGGCACTGACACTGCCGCTGGTGGTCCGGGACGATCAGGTGTCGCAGCCCGCGGAGATCCAGCTTCCCATCCTCGTCGGCCGCGACAACGCGTTCGTCAAGAAGCTGGCGGACCGGGGCGCGATCGATCTCAAGGCGCTCAAGCCCGGCCAGGGCCTGGTCGCGGTGGTCGACTCGCCGCTCGGCGGCCCCCATGGCATCGTCATCGTCGGCGGCGATGCGGCCGGCACGCTCGCGGCGGCGATGGAACTGGCGGCCAGGCTGCCGCGCCTGTGGAGCATGTCGGGAATTACGATTGAGGGCATCGAGCAACAGGCGCAGCAGTATCTGAGGGGGAAGGGCGTAGCGATCGCCGGCGCCACCGTCAACGCAGTGCTGGTGGACAGCGACCGGCGAGGCATCGCGAGCGTGTCGGTGACAGTGGACGTCGGCCCGGGTGATGGGGCGCGCGCCGTCAAACTGGTTGAGGAGCTGGATTTCGCACATCGCACGGGACAGTTTGCGCGGGTCCTGAACTTCGCGGAAGCCGCCTCGACGATGGTCGCGGTTCGCGCCAATGGCAACCTCGCGGGACGCCCAGCGGTCCGCCGCTCCGGGCTCAACCCGCGGACGCTCACGCCGCCAGTGGAACCCGAGGAGTACATGCCCGACACGAGCATCCTTGGACGCGCGACGACCGCGGGTGCCTCCGGCGCGGCGGGTGCGGGCGGCGGACGCGGCGGCGGAGCGGCAGCGGCGGCCGGCGCACCGGCAGGGGCCCCGGCCGGTGCCCCCGCGCCTGGCGCCGCGGGCGGCGATGCGCCCGCGGGCGCGTCCTCAGAAAGAGCCCCGACAACTGCGGCAGCCACGCCAGCGACGCCCGGCGACACAGGCGGCCCGGGTGGCGCAACAACGGCGGCGCCAGTCGTGGCAAAGCCCTTCGACCTGTCGAATACGTACTCGATTGACGGCTGGTTCGGCGACGCGTACGTCGACCTGATTCCCGATCGCACCGAGACCACCATCGTCCTGGGCGACGCGGCGGAATCGCTCGGAGCCGCGCACATCGCGGCAAGGCTCGGGCTTGAATCGACGGGCATCAGCCTGCCCCTCACGCGGACGCAGGACAAAGTCAAGGACCCGAGCCGCGAGCCCAGCCCCATCCTCATCGGCCGGACCAACACGCACGTCCAGCAACTGGTGAAGATCGGCAGGGCGCGGCTCGACGACCTCAAGCCAGGGGAGGGCGCCATCCAGGTGGTGCCACGGGCATTCGGCGCCGCAACCGCAACCGTGGTCGCGGGCGCCGACGCGGCCGGCACCGATGCCGCCAGCCTGTACCTTGCCCGTCGCATGCCGTATCTCTGGGACATCGCGCGCGGCGGCGTGTCGTTCGACGACCTCGTCGGCGAAGTCACCAAGTTCTTCTCGGCGCAGAGCGGCGCGGGACAGGCTGCCCAGGCCGTCACGGAACTGCGCGCCGTGCTCGACGAACTGAAGGAGAAGAAGGTCGAATCGGTGGATGCCAAGCTGTTCCTCGAGAAGAAAGACGATGCGCTGGCGGCCCACCTCGCGGAGAGCATCAAGCAGACCCTCAAGGACGCGAAGGTCACTGTCGCCAGCCAGGGCGTCACCGACCCGATTCCGGTGTTCGAGGACAAACCGGACATCCCGTGGGAAGTGGACGAGTTCTGGACCAGGTTCAAGGCCGATGTGGTGCCGAAGGTCAAGGCCGGCTCGATCGTCGAACTCGAGGCGCGACTCAGCGAGCCGCCGGAGATCCGCCGCGCCATCGAGGCCGAGGCGGTCGCGGCGCTTGTCAAGGCGGGCGCGCAGAAGCCGCGCGTCCGCGTGCTGTCGGCCTACAAGCAGGGCTGCTCGTGGCTGACCGAGCAGGTCCTCCCCGAGCTGAAGGGCAAGGGCGCGCGATCGATCCACGTCAAGGCGCTCGCGCACAAGCCCGATCTCTCGAAGAAGTACAAGTTCTACATGGTGCCGAGCCGCTGGCTCCAGGAACTGTTTCCGGTGGACGAGATCTTCGAGCGCGATCTGGGCATTCCCAGGACCGCGTTCACGCTGGAGCTGGTTGACGAGGCCCGCGACACCTACGGCATCGAGGTGAAAGATGCCGCCGGCAAGGTGGTGTACCGGGGCGCGTTCAGTCCGAAAGTGGTCGACCGCGAGTACCTCGACAAGTTCCCCGGATGGGCGAAGGTAGACGTCACCACCGGCTGGATCGCGGCGACGATCGACGGCCAGCAGGCGGTCGATGCGCGGATTGCCACCGACCCCGAGCGGTTCTGGGACTATTACCAGGCCAAGGTGCTGCCGCGGATCTACGACCACGTCATGCGGGTCACCGGCAACCGGCCGACCACCGACAAGCAGCCGTTCTTTCGCGACCTCGATATCGAGGTGTGGATGAGCGAACCGGACTACCGGATTGGCATAGACGAGGAGCAGATTTCATCGCTCGAGGCGCTGCACGAGGATCTGTACTTCGTCACGCTCGATTTCTTCGCGGCGATGGGCCGGACGATTTCACGCCAGCGGATCGGCGCGCCGGGGAAGATCCTGCCGATCATCCACCCCACTCGCGCGGGGAAGCCGGGCCAGGCCCGGATTCTGTATGCCGCCAACGCGGCGACCGGTGCGAAGCTCGAGATCACGTTCAAGGAGCAGGGCGTCGAGAAGCCCGCGACGGTGACGCGGCCGTTCACCCGCATCGACACGACGGCGCCGCAGGTCGTGCGTGCCGTCGTCTCGGCCGACCGCGTGCGCGAGATCGAACTGCAGGTCGAGGCCGCAAGCGACCGCGAAGCAGGGCGGGCGGCCGATGCCCTCGACAATCTCGGCCGCCTGCACGCGGCGGGTTTGTATCGCGATGCGCTCTCGTTCGATCACGTGGACCAGATCGCAGTGGCCATCGGGCTGCGCGACGCCCGCACGCGGCGCGTCGTCGCGAATACGGGCGGCGCCATGCCAACCAATGTCTGGGCGGCGACGGACACACCCAAGCTGCCGCTCGTGACGTGGGATCACGTGATCCCGCCCGACGAGGCGGAGGGCATCGTCAGGAAGCTCGCGGCGTTTCCGGAGGTGAAAGCCTACCGCGTCGGCAAGTCGTACCGGGGCCGCAACCTGTCGGTTCTAGAAATCACCGTGCCGACGCCGAGCGAGTTGGTGTCGATCGCCAAGCTCACCGCGTACAAGCCCACCATCTTCATGATGGGCCGCCAGCACGCCAACGAAGTGTCGTCCACCAGTCACATGCTCCGGCTCGCGGAGTTGCTCGTGTCGGATCCCGCCTACCGGCCGATCCTGAAGAAGGTCAACGTCATCATGGACCCGGTGATGAACCCCGACGGCGCCCAGATTGCGTACGACCTCCAGAAACTGACGCCCACTCACATGCTGCACGCCGGCCGCTACAGCGCCCTCGGCATGGACGTCAGCTCGCGGCAGAACAACCTGCTGCCGGAAGCCGAGGTCGAGGGCCGTGTCTGGCGGGAGTGGCTGCCTGACATCTACCTGAACCCGCACGGATACCCGTCCCACGAGTGGGTTCAGCAGTTCTCCGGCTACATCTCGCCCCAGTTCAGGGCGTATTGGACGTCGCGCGGGTGGTACACGATGATCAGCGGCCTGCGCGATCCCCGGTACCCGGATCATATCGACGCCACCGCGGCCATCCGGGAGGCCGTCGTCGGCGAGGTCAATGCCAATCCCGACGTGCGAGCCATGGATCTGCGGGCGCAGGCCCGGTACGTAAAGTGGGCGGCAGGCTTCGGCACTCACGTCTACGGGATCGAGATCTACAAGGACACGACGATCTTCTTCACCGATCCCGAGTCGGGCGAGCCGCGCGGAAGCCGCCGGGCCGCCACGTCCACAGGACAGCCAGCCAGCGTGCGGCGGGCCTCGATGGGCTCCTATCCGCAAGTGACGTTCAACAGCGGCATGACCGAGGCGCCCGACGAGACGGCGCAGGGACCGTGGCTGAATCTGGTCACCAAGGCCGGCTTCTCGTTCCTGATGGCGCACGTCGCGTACCTGCGGGACGGGACCTACAAGGTCGATCGCATCGGGGAGAACGGCCAGCGCGATGGCAGTGTGCTGACGTCGCTGCGCGTCCGGCCTGTGATGCCCCCGCGCGCGACGGGGCGTGCCGACACGTCCGCCGAAAGGCGGAAGGAGTAGACAGGATCGGGGCGGTCGGGCGGCGTGGGAAGTAGAAGACGCTCGTGCACGCGGGGCTGTCGGACACCTGACCTGCCTGAGTTCTTCGGACCACCGACCACTGGAGAATGACGTCTGTCTCGGAAATCCCCATTTCGGCGGGACCGGTCGGCAGGAACTCGCGAGAATTCGCTTCGCTCCTGGGAAATTGTCAGTGTCTCACGATCCCTGGGTTTTCCGAGACGGCTCCCCGCATTCCTCAAACGTGAGGATGGCTGGAGTCGCGTCCGCGAGCCGGCCCTGCTCATCTGCTCTGGCGGCGCCTGAGTGCCGGGGTGAAGCCCCCGCCTCCGTCAGCGCACGATCAAGATCGACGCGAGGGCGGCAGCGGCCATTGCGCCGAGCCCGATGCCGGCGACGCGGCGGAACGGCGGCCGCGAGATCACCAGCGCCAGCCCCAGCTTGAGCAGCGTGTTCGAGAGGATCCCAGCCGCCACGGCAAGCGCTGATGTGGTGGCGAAGCCGGAGGTGGACGCGGTCTTCGCCATCGAGAGCAGCAGCGCGTCGACGTCGGCGAGGCCGAGCAGCGCGCCCGACACGATCACGCCAACATCGCCCCAGGCCGCTCGCACCGCGTCCACGACGAACATGACCACCTGGAAGAGGACCGCCATCTGGAGCGCGGCCGAGAACTGCAGCGGATTCTGGTGCGTCTGGATTTCGCGACGCTCCTCCTGCGGCCGCCGCCAGCCGATCAGCACGCCCACGAGACCGACCAGAAACGGCGCCGCGATGTACGGCAGCAGCGTCAGCATCAGCGTCATCGACAGCACGGCCGTGGCCGCCACGACGCGCAGGAACATCACCACGCACGCCCCGATGACGCCATAGCCGAGCGGCGCTCCGACCTGCTGGTCTTCCGTCCGGCTTGCCCGCGCAAACGTCAGCGTCACGCTGGTCGACGAGACGATGCCGCCAAGCAGCCCGGCGATCAGGTATCCCTGCTTCGCGCCGACAAACATGCGCGCCATGTAGCCGACAAAGCTGAGGCCAGAAAAAAACAGCACCAGCATCCACAGTTCGCGCGGCCGGAATCCTCCGAGTGGACCGTACGGGCCTGCGGGCAGCAGCGGCAGAATGACGACGGCCATCACCGTAAATCGAATGGCGGCGCGCATCGCCATCTCGTCCATCCGAGCGACGAAGTCGTGCACCCGGGACTTTTCTGCCAGGACCAGCACCGTGACGGCGATGATGGCGCCAGCCAGGCGAGCCTGCCCCACTCCGGCAAAGGCGCCGGCCATCAAGGTGACCAGCGCGGCCACCTCGGTGGTGCCGTCGATGTCGTGTTCGCGAGACGCGGCCGCGTACGCGAGCAGCGCCACCGTCGCTCCGCTGGCCAGCAGCACGACCGCGAGCCAGGGGAGATTGGCGGCATAGAGCCATCCGGCGCCGCCTCCCAGACCGCCGAGCAGCGTAAAGGTCCGCACGCCGGCAAAACGGCCCTCCTGGCCCTTGAGATGGCCCGACCGTTCGCGCTCGACCCCGACCGCCGCGCCGCCAAACGTCGCCAGCAGCAATCCGAGGTCGCGAAGCGTGGCGTCATCCATGGGTGGTCACGACCTCGTCTTCGTCGCTGACCGGCTCGGCACGCAGCACTCCGGCCAGGACGGCCCACAGCGCGTGCGCCAGTCTCGGCCGATCGTGACGCGCGATGTCGCGCCGCCAGAACGTCCCGCTGATGAGCCGGCAGTGGCCGGGCAGCGAGCCGAGTTCGAGCGGACGCTTGTGTTCGGCCGCGTAGCGCGCGAGCACCTCGGCTGATGGCCGGCCATCATTGAACACGACGGCATCGACGCGGCGCTTGATGAACGACTCAATCCGGCCCACCGCGTCGGCCGCCGTGAACCCGTCCATGCCACGCCCTTCCGTCAGCAGGTTGGCCACCAGCACGATCGGGCCTGGCACCTTTGCCAGAACCTCGGCCATGCCCTGCACGGCCAGCACGGGCAGCAGACTCGTATAGAAACTGCCGGGGCCGATGACCACCGCGTCCAGAGCCTGCACGGCCTCGGCCACCTGCCCGTGAATGCTGACCTCCGGCTCGAGCCAGATATCCTGGATCACATGCCCGGCCGTCTGGCGAGCGTCGATCTGGTTCTCGCCCTTCATCACGTGCCCGTCGGCGTAGCGCGCGCACAGCGATGCCCGGTCGATGCTCACCGGCCACACGCGGCCCTTGCAGCCGAGCAGCGAGCGCAGGCCTTCGACGGCGGACATGAAGTTGCCGCTGTACCGCTCCATCATGGACAGCAGCAGATTGCCGCCCGTGTGCCCGGCCAGCCGCGAGTCCTCGAGCGTCGGCAGGCGCGACAGCAGCACCCGCCGCGCCTCGCGCTCGTTGCGGGCGAGCGTCAGCGCGCACTTCAGGATATCGCCCGGAGGCAGCACCCCCAGCTCGTCCCGCAGCTGCCCCGAACTTCCGCCGCTGTCGAACATCGTGACGATGGCGTGCAGATCAATCCAGGGATTCCGCTTCAACCCGCCCAGCACGCTCGGCAGCCCCGTTCCCCCGCCGAAGCAGCCGACTTTGATGATCCGGAGGCGCATGCCGGGATTCTACCAGTCCTTCGCGCCACTTGAACCCCAACCGCATCATTTCTCGCATGAATTAGCAGCGACGGCATGTCCGGGGCGGCCATGCCGGTAGAATAGAATCCATGGCAGACCCAGAGACCGTTCCCGACGCCATCGCCCAGTTGCTCCGCGAACTCGACTTCGTTTTCGGCAAATGACGATGCGCGCATGGCCCGGCCGTCCGCATCCGCTTGGCGCGACCTGGGACGGCCTGGGTGTCAACTTCGCCCTGTTCTCGGAGCACGCGACGGGGGTCGATCTCTGTCTGTTCGACGCGGCCGCCGACGTGCGCGAAACGATGCGCGTCAGGCTGCCAGAGCGGACCGATCACGTCTGGCACGGCTACTTCCCGGACGTCAGACCGGGTCACATCTACGGATATCGGGTGCACGGCCCGTATGCGCCGCAGGATGGGCATCGGTTCAATCCCGCGAAGATCCTGCTCGACCCGTACGCCAAGGCGATCGGCCGGAAGCTGCAGTGGGACGAGGCGATCTTCGGATTCGGGCGTGACGCGAGCCAGCAGGATTTGACGCCAGACACACGTGACAACGCGGCGGTTGCGCCGCTTGCCGCGGTGATCGACCCGTCCTTTACGTGGGGTGACGATCGCCGGCCGGGCACGCCGTGGCACAACACGATCATCTACGAGCTGCACGTAAAGGGCTTCACGTACCGCCACCCCGGGGTGCCTGAGCCGCTGCGGGGCACGTACCTGGGCGTGTCGTCGGACGCAGCGCTGCAGCACATGAAGGACCTTGGCGTCACCGCTGTGGAGCTGATGCCGGTCCATCAGCACGCCACCGATCGCCACCTCGTCTCCGGCGGCCTGACCAACTACTGGGGCTACAACTCGCTTGCCTACTTCGCGCCCGACGTCCGCTACGCCTCGGCCAGGGGCCGCCTTGCGGCGGTGCGCGAGTTCAAGATGATGGTGCGGGCGCTGCACGAAGCGGGCCTCGAGGTGATTCTCGACGTCGTGTACAACCACACCGCCGAAGGCGATCACCTCGGGCCGACCCTCTCGATGCGCGGCGTCGACAACGCGTCGTACTACCGGCCGATGCCCGGCGATCCGCGTCTGTACCAGGACTTCACCGGCTGCGGCAACACGCTGAACATGCGCCACCCGCGCGTCCTGCAGCTGATCATGGACAGCCTTCGGTACTGGGTCGTCGACATGCACGTCGACGGCTTCCGGTTCGATCTGGCAAGCGCGCTGGCTCGGGAGCTGTTCGAAGTCGACAAGCTCGGATCGTTTTTCGACATCATCCAGCAGGATCCGGTGCTCTCGCAGGTCAAGCTGATTGCCGAACCGTGGGATCTGGGCGAGGGCGGATACCAGGTCGGCAACTTTCCCGCCGGCTGGACGGAGTGGAACGGCCGGTACCGCGATCTGGTCCGTCGCTTCTGGCGCGGCGACGGCGGGCAGGTGTCTGAACTGGCCAGCCGGCTGGCGGGCAGCAGCGACCTGTACGCGCAGGGCGACCGGCGTCCCTATGCGAGCATCAATTTCGTGACATCCCACGACGGGTTCACGCTGCGCGATCTGGTCAGCTACCAGGCGAAGCGCAACGAGGCGAATGGCGAAGGCAACCGCGACGGCGAAGCGAACAACCTGAGCTGGAACTGCGGGGTGGAAGGGCCGAGCGATGACGCCGCCGTGCTGGCGCTGCGTGCCCGGCAGATGCGCAATCTGCTTGCGACGCTGCTGCTGTCGCAAGGCGTGCCGATGGTCTGCGCGGGTGACGAGTTCGGCCGGACCCAGCGCGGCAACAACAACGCCTACTGCCAGGATAACGAGATCAGCTGGCTCGACTGGAACCTGAGCCGCGAGCAGGCCGGCCTGCTGACGTTTGTCCGGGACCTCGTCCGGCTTCGCACCAGTCATCCCGTCCTGCACCGTCGCACGTTCTTCCAGGGCCGCAACGGGCGAGGCCCGCACGTCACCGATGTTGTGTGGTTCGATCCGGCCGGGCGCGAGATGACCGATGCCACGTGGAACGCGCCCCAGGCGCGCGCGCTCGGCGCCATGCTGGCCGGGGACGCGATGGCCGAACTCGACGACCGCGGCGCCCCGGTCCGCGACGACACGCTGCTCATCCTGCTGAGCGCAGATGCGGCGCCCGTCGCCTTCACACTCCCGCCATCAGCGGCGGGACGAACGTGGACGTGCCTGTTCGATACCAACGGCACGCCGCCGGCGATCCGCGCTGTGGGCGCTGCGTCTGTCTATCCCCTTGGTGCTCAGTCGCTGGCCTTGCTGCGACTGGGCTAACGCGCATTCGGCCGCGACGCGGGCCGCAACCTCGGCGGCGGCCTGCTCGACCAGCGAAGACAGCCCGACCCCGTCTCGGAATTCGGCACTCTCGATGCCGTAGATCACGAGTCGCGGAGGAAGCTGCCCGAGCAGCCTGCCGAGTTCAATGGCCTCACCGAGACCGATCTGGTGAGACGTCCCGCGGAAGACGTGAGCGGGGGGCCTCTCACCATCCTGCCCCGCTGCGAGTTCGAATCTGTGGACGGTTCCAACCGGCGCGCCGGATCTGACCGCATCGATCACGAAGACGAGGGGGCGATTGCCCCACGAGGCGATCAGGTCGGTGCCCTCGCCGCAACGTTCGTACACCTCGACGCCGGGCGGCGCCAGGGCTTTGATCGACCGCGCGACCGCAACGCCCGCGCCGTCGTCCCGGCGAAACTCGTTGCCGATACCGATGACCAGTACGGCTCCTCTATCAGCGTTCCACATTGAGCGTCAGAAAATGCGTCGCGCACGAAATGCAGGGATCGTAGTTCCGGATCACCTGCTCGCACTGCCACGTCAGCGCATCGACCGGCGTCTCGATTCGCGGCGTCACATATTCGCGCAGGTCCGCTTCCATCATCTTCAGGTTCTGCGATGTCGGCGGGACAATCTTCGCGTCGAGCACCTGCCCGCGCGGATTGACGCGGTAGCGATGGAAGAGGATCCCGCGCGGCGCCTCGGTGCACGCGTAGCCGACGCCAGGCGTGGGCCTGAAGTCGACGACCGCCTTGGCGGGCTGCTCGTACGACTCGATGATGCGCAGCGCCTCGTCTGCGGCGTAGACGGTTTCGACCGCCCTCACGATGATGCTCTTGAACGGATTGTGACACGTCGGCCCAAGACCAGCGCGGGCCGCGGCCTCCCGGGCGATCGGCGAGAGCCGATCGTGGTTCAGGTTGTAGCGCGCCAGCGGCCCGACCAGGTACGGGCCTCGTCCTGTACGGATCGAATGGAGCGCGTTCGAGTGGGCGACGTGCTGCTCCTCGAAATTCTGGTCGTACTCGCGGACGGCGATGTCGAGCCCCTTGTTCGACGCCAGGCGCCCCTCGTTGAACGGGTAGTCATGCGCATGGCGGAGCGCGACGTACTCATAGTCGCGTTCGAAGTCGGGGAACGGCAGTCCGGCCGTAAACATGACGGCGTCGATCGCCGCATCGCGCGCCCACTTGAGCTTTTCGCCCAGCGGCGCGAGCTCGGCCCTGGTCGGCACCTTGTAGAATCCGCCGACGCGCACGCTGATCGGGTGAATCTCGCGTCCGCCGATGAGCGCGATCAGGTCGTTGCCGGTCTTCTTGAGCTGAAGCGCCTGCTGCACGACCGGCAAGTGGTCGCGGGCCATCGCGATCGCGTCCTGGTAGCCGAGAAAGTCCGGCGCATGCAGGAAGAACACGTGGAGCGCGTGGCTTTCGATCCACTCGCCGCAATAGAGCAGCCGGCGCAACTGCCGCAGCTCTTCCGACACGGTGACGCCGAAGGCGTCTTCGAGGGCGTGCGCCGCGCTCATCTGATAGGCCACCGGGCAGATGCCGCAGATGCGCGCGACGATGTCGACCACTTCGTCGTACGACCGCCCGCGCAGGAACGCCTCGAAGAACCGGGGCGGCTCGAAGATGGTGAACTTGACGTCGGTGACCTTGCCGTCCTTCACCTTCACCGTCAGGCCGCCCTCGCCCTCGACGCGAGCGAGCATGTCGACCTTGATCGTCTTACTTCTCATTGGCCTCACTCTCCCTGCGGAAGGCCTCGGCGTACGCGTTGAAGCCGCGGAACTGCCGAACGAGCTGTTCGCTCGTCACCCATTGCGCACGCCACGTGGCGGCGAGCGACGCCGTGTTGGCCGCTTCCTTCGGACCGAAGCACCCGAAGCAGCCGCGGTGGTAGGTCGGGCACAGGGCGCCGCAGCCTGCCTGCGTCACCGGCCCCAGGCACGTCGGCCCGAACGCGACGAGCCCGCACACGTTCCCCTTCAGCTTGCACTCGACGCAGACGCTGTAGTTCGGGATGTTCGGCTTGCGGCCGTTGAGGTACGCGCTCAGCACTTCAACCAGTTGCGTCTTGCTGATCGGACACCCGCGCAGCTCGAAATCGACAACCACGTGGTCGCGGATGGCGGTCGACTTGTTGAGCGTCTCGATGTACGCCGGGGTAGCGTAGACAATTGAAATGTAGTCCTTGACGTCCTTGAAATTGCGCAGCGCCTGGATGCCGCCGGAGGTCGCGCAGGCGCCAATGGTGATCAACACATGGGACGCGCGGCGAATCTTGTGGATCCGCTCCGCGTCGTGAGGCGTGGTGATCGAGCCTTCGACGAGCGAAATATCGTAGGGCCCCTTCGCGACCGCCCTGGAGGCCTCCGGGAAATTCGCCATCTCCACGGCGCCGGCCAGTTCAAGCAGTTCGTCCTCGCAATCGAGCAGCGACAACTGGCAGCCGTCGCACGAGGCGAACTTCCAGACGGCCAGCGTGGGTTTGCGTGTGGACCTGCGTGCCATGTCAGATCTCCCGCTGGGACAGCAGTCCCCGGATGGCGTCGTACCGGAACACCGGCCCGTCCTTGCAGATGAACGTGGCGCCGCACTGGCAGTGCCCGCACAGTCCGATGCCGCATTTCATGTTGCGTTCCATCGACAGGTAGATGTGATCGGTTTCGACGCCGCGCCTCTCGAGCTCGAGCGCGGTGAAGCGCATCATGATCTCCGGGCCGCAGATCATCGCCATCGTCCGGGTCCGGTCAAACGGCGCTCGTGGGATCAACTTCGTGACGACGCCGACGTTGCCGCGCCACCCCTCGGTCGCGCGATCGACGGTGACATAGACCTCGATGTCGAGCCTCGCGCGCCAGGCTTCGACCTCCTTGCGGAACAGGATGTCGGCCGGCGTGCGGGTGCCGTAGAGGATGACGACCTTGCCGTAGCGATCGCGATTGGCGAGCAGCTGATAGACCGTCGGCCGCAAAGGCGCCAGGCCAATCCCGCCCGCTACCACCAGGACGTCGTGGCCCACCGCCTGCTCCACCGGCCATCCGACGCCAAAGGGCCCGCGCACGCCGAGCATGTCGCCCACTTTCAGCGTTCGCATCGCCCGGGTCACCGCGCCGACCGCGCGCGTGGTGTGCACGAGCGTCTCCGGGCTGCCGGGGTCCCCGCTGATCGAAATGGGCACCTCGCCGATTCCGCGGACGTAGAGCATGTTGAACTGCCCGGCCGAGAATCGAAACGGCTGCCGTCCCGCCGCCAGTCCCAGTTCGAACGTGATGGTGTCGTCGGTCTCCCGGCGCACGTGCTGCACCTTGTAGAGGTCCGGCAGCATGGGGCTCTCAGCCAATCCGTTCATGACCCGCACCCCGTCAGGACCGCACGCCGTAGACGTCGAGCAACTGCCACCGGGTGGCGTCGAGACGCTGCTCGATGATCCTCGCGAACCGCTTCATCAATTCGTACCCGAGGTCGTGATCGTTCTCGCACTTGGTGCGCATGCAGCGGGCATCGAGCGAAATCGCGCGCGTCGGCTCGATCGCGCGCGCGTCGAACCGCCAGTGATACGGCGGGATCAGCCACGACCACCCGAGCACGTCGCCCTCGCCGTAGGTGTCGATGGCGACCGCGCCCCTCTGCGGAGCGAACAATTCCACGGCTACCTTCCCGTCGCGCAGGATGTAGAAGTGATTGGCTTCCTGGCCCTGGCGGAACACGAACGCGCCGGCCTCGAACCGGACGTTGGAGGCGCAGCCGACCAGCAGCTCCAGGTGCTCCTGCCTGAGGCCCTTCAGGAACGGATGCTCGGCGAGGATGGGTTCGAGTGTGTGCATCATCTTCTCCTTACACAGACGCAACAACTGGTTCGGCCGGGCTCTCGCCGGAAAAGGCCCGCACCTCTTCGGTCACATCGATGCCGACAGGGCACCACGTAATGCAGCGGCCGCAGCCAACGCAGCCAAACGTGCCGAACTGATCGACCCAGGTGCTGAACTTGTGGGTCAACCACTGGCGGTATCGCGCGTAGGGCGAAGGCCGCACGCTACCGCCATGGATGTACGAGAAGTCGAGATTGAAGCAGGAGTCCCACGTGCGCAGGCGTGACGCGTGCGCACCGGAGAGATCGGTCTGGTCGTCCACCGTCGTGCAGAAACAGGTCGGGCAGACCATCGTGCAGTTGGCGCAGGTCAGGCATCGCTGCGCCACGCGGTCCCAGCGCGGGTGCTCGACGTTGCGCGCCAGACGCTCCTGCAACCCGTCGGTTGTCACGGCCCGGCCCATGTGCGTGGCGGCCCTGGCCACAATCGCGTCGGCTGTTCCGATGTCCTCGACCGTCGCGGGCCGACTCGTCACGCCGCCGAGCACGGCCGCACCGCGATCACTCCCGGTCTCGGCGACGAAGTAGTGCCGGCCGTCGTCGGCCACTTCGGTGAGCGCGATGTCGAATCCGCTGGTGACCTGTGGCCCGGTCCCCATGGAGGCACAGAAACACGTGCCTCCGGCTTCGCCGCAGTTCACCGCAACCACGAACGCCCGCTGGCGGCGGTGCCGGTACACCGGATCGGCATGCGGCCCCTGCAGCAGCACGCGGTCCTGCAGTTGCATCGCGGCGATGTCGCACGCCCTTACACCGATGAACGCCATCGGCGGGGACGCGTCGGTCTCGGCGACCAGCGCGAAGCCTGTGCCTTTGCGCTCCGCCCGCCACAACCGTGTGACCGGCGGGTAGCAGTGTCGCTTCCAGCTCTGCGGGGCCACGGTGTACCCAAACCACGCGCCCGACTCGTCGGGCACGAGCCTGTATGATCCAGGCAGTTGTTGATCGGTCTTCCCGGCAGGCAGTTGGTCGGTCGACGCCAGATCGTCATACACGATGGCGCCGTTGCCGACGACTGGACCGAGGACCCGATAGCCATCCGCCTGAAGCGCATCGATAAGCTGCTGCAGCGCGGCCGGCTCGATCGTTATCCGCTCCCGGCGTTCTGTCGTTGCGTCATTCATGGCTCTTCTGACCGGAGGCTTTCTGCGGCCGCCCCGCGCGAGGCACGGCGCACGCGGGCGCATTCGGCCCGCCAGAAGGGACGCCGATTGGGGGCGCTGTCGGGCGGGCATGCCGGCGCGAGGGGGATTTGTGACGACCGCCAGCAGCGCTCGGTGGCCCGCCGAGTTTCCGGCAAGTCCGTCCGCGCGAGCGGAGCTTCCCATTGCTACAGCAAGGCGGTTGCCAGCTCGTGTCCCCCCGTGAGTGGCTTTGCTCGCAAGACGTTACGGAGAAAGACATCGCGGCCGCAGCCGGCCCTCGCCGGATATCCGTCGTTTCATGATTCCCCCACGGACGCGTGAGCCCGGGTAGAATTACTGGAGGCGGTTTCAAAATCTGCGTGTGCGACCGGCTTTTCAGCCACAAGAACGGGTTTTGAAACCGGTTTCAGGGTCACCTGCGAGAGAACATCGTGACATTCCGATCATTGGGCGCATGGGCCACGGCGGGCGTGGCGCTGTGGATCTCGCTGGGCGTGCTCGACGTGGTCGAGGGACCATCAGGCGCTGTCCGAATCGCCATGCTGCCGGACCTCGCACAACTGGCGGGCAGCGTCGCCCTGGCGCTGCTGCTCGGCGTCCTGTTTGAACTCCGCGCCGCGCCCGGCTCGCAGACGGCCGATCCGGTCGTTCCGCTCTACGGATTGGCGGTGCTGCTGCTCCCCTACTTGCCGTGGCTGGCCGACGGGTTGCCCATCCTGCGGGTGTTCGCCGGTCCGGGCCGGTATCTCGTGTGGGTGATCGTGCTTGCCCAGGTGGTGTGGGCCGCCCTTGGACATGGCGGCGGACGCCGGGTGGCTGCCGCACTGCACGTGCTGCCCGCCTCTCGCGCCTTCCTCATCGTCTTTTCGGCCACCGCGCTCGTGCTGGTCGGAGCCTCTCGCGGGCTGGCGCCCTCCGGAGTGCTTCCGGGCGGCGATGAACCTCATTACCTGGTCGTCACGCAGAGCCTGGTCAACGATGGTGATCTCAACGTCGATAACAACTATCGACTGCGGTCGTACTCGGCGTACTACGCGAAGCAGCTCGACATTCGAGACGCAACGACCGGTTCGGCGGCGTTGCCGATAGGGCTGCCCCTGATGCTGATGCCTGCCTTCTGGATCGCGGGCTACACGGGCGCCGTGCTGTTGCTGAGCGTGCTGGCGGCTCTCTCTGCCGCCGTGGTCTGGATGTGGGCCAGACACGTGACCGATTCGGTCTCCGCCGCGACGTTTGCCTGGGCGGCGACAGTGCTGTCGGTGCCGGTTGTGGTGGGCAGCGTGACCGTGTCACCCGACGTTCCCGCGGCACTGCTCCTCGTCCTGGCTGGAGCGTGCGCGCTGTGGAACGCTCCGTTGCCTGCGGCGGGCGGCCCAGGACGCGCGCCGGCGATGGGTTCATGGCGAGCGGTTCTTGTTGGCCTCGCCGCTGGAGCGCTGCCGTGGTTCCACGCCGCCTATCTTCCGGCGGCCGGAGTCATTGTTGGCATCGGCGTGTGGCGCTGCTGGCAGACGACACGCACGGCCGGGGGCCGGGTACTCGCGGCGCGCGTCGGCCTGATCGCCGCGCCATGTGCGGCCAGTGTGGCTGGTTGGCTGACCTTCAATTTCGCCACCACGGGTTCCACGTGGTTGTCGCCCGCGTACCTCGGAGACCCGGCGCCGTTTCCCGGGCTCACACTGGCAGGACGGCATGCGCTCGCGCTGCTGGTCGATCAGGAATATGGCGCCATGAGCTATGCGCCTGCGTTCGCCATTGCCGTCGTCGGGCTCTGGGCCCTGTGGCGGCAACGGGGACAGGCTCGCGCATTCGCGCTCGAGTCGAGCCTGCTGCTGGCTGCTATTGTCGGATCGGCGGCGGTCGTTGACGCGTGGCGCGGCGGCGCCTCGCGCCCCGGCGAATTCGCCCTGCCTGCGCTGCTGATGGCCGCGGTGCCTCTGGCGTACGAGTATCGCCGTGCGGCACAGCACCCGGCGCGCCGGGCCATCTACCGACTGCTGCTCCTGATGGGCCTCGGGGCGAGCGTCGCGACGCTGACGGTTGGCGGCGGCGGGCTCATGGCGTCTGGGCGCGATGGGGTGTCGAATCTGATCGAATGGTTGTCGCCCGACTGGCACCTCTGGACATATGCGCCGGACTTGATCGCGCAGTCGGCATGGCTCGGCCTCGCGCAGGCTGGCATCTGGCTGGCGGCCGTTCTGGCCGGCACGGGCCTGGTCGGTTGGATCTCGACTCGAGGCCGACGGCCAGCAGATTCGCGCATCGGACGCGGGCTCGCCTTCCTGCGAGCCGACGCGGGTTCCCTGCTCGCGGTCCTGCTTGCCACCAGTGTCATGCCCGTTCTGATCGGCTCCTGGCTCAAGCCTGGTCCCGACGCGCGCGACCGGCGCCACATTGAGATGCTCGACAGCTTCGATCCGCACGCGCGGCCGATCGCCCTGCGGATGGATCCGTTTTCGGTCGTCGAGGCGCGGACCGTGCCGAGCCTGTTCGAATTGTCCGCCAGGCCCGTGGCCACGGCGGCCGGCCAGCTGGAAGGCGCGCAGTTCAACGCCCGGTTTGCGTTGCCCGCCGGACGCTACCGCATCCAGGTCATCGGACGTGCATCGCTGTCGGACGAGGGGCCGCTCTCGGGGCGGCTGGCGCTTCGGGCCGGGACCTGGGGCGGCTCGATGATCGAGTGGAGGATCGAGGGCACCGACTCGCGCCAGTGGAGCGACGCCTTTGACCTGCCAGCCGACATGGGTCTGGTGAGCTTCGCGACATCGGGCATGCTCGGGAAGCAGGTCAGAGAACTCCGGATCGTTCCGTACCGGGTCGTGCCGTTTCTGGATCGGATTGCCGCCGAAGACGTTCGCGCGGCGGCGGCGTTCGACCGCCTGCTGTTCCTGTTCCACGACGAGCAGGCGTATCCCGACGCCACCGGATTCTGGGTGCGTGGCGCCAGCCGGGCGAGAGTGTCGGTGGTCTCGCGTTCGGGCCTGTTGATTTCGGACCTGCGGCTGATGCTGCACAGCTGGGTGCCGAATTCCATTCACATCGAGATGCCGGATCGCGTGTGGACCGAGCAGTTGGCCGCGGACGAGGAACGGATCATTCTGATCAAGCCCACGTCACTGGACGGCACCGTGCGCCTGGTCATCACTGCCGAACGCGGCTTCTACCCGGTTGATACGGAACCGGGCAGCACGGATCGGCGGCACCTCGGCTGCTACGTCCGGATTCTCGAGTAACCGCACGGTCACACTGTGACGATGGTGACGCGTTCGCCGTTTACACCGCTTCGTCATGGTCTCGCCGCGCTGGCGTTCTGCCTCGTGGCGACGCTCAACAGCGGTGGCTACCGCTTTGGCGTCGGCGATCAGGCGTTCCACCTGCCAGCCATCGAACGTCACCTCGCTCCCGAGTTGTTTCCTCGCGATCGCGTGGTTATCGAGGCTCAGGACGGGCTCACCGTCGTCAACCGCGTCACGGCCCTCGTGATCTCAAGTACCGGAACGAAGGTCGCGCCGCTGTTGGCCGGAGCCTACCTGCTCACGCTCGTGCTGCTGCTGGCCGCGAACCTCAGTGTCGCGCGCCAGTTGGGATTGTCGCGATGGGCCCAGGTGGCGCTCATCGCGGCCATGACGTTGCGCCATCGCGTGGGCCTGACCGGCGTCAACACACTCGAAAGCTACATGCAGCCGAGGATGCTGGCGTTTGGCATCGGCATGGCGGCCGTCAGCGCGCATCTGCGGTCCCGTGTCTGGCTGGCCATCGGCCTGGTGGCGCTCGCCGCGATCGTGCATCCGACCACGGCCGTCTGGTTTGCGGTGTGGCTCGGCGTGGCGATCTGCGTCAGCGATCCGGGATGGCGGAGACGGCTCGCCGCTGCAGCGGCGGTGGCCGCGGTCGGGATCGCGTGGGCGGTCGGTTGGGGTCCGCTCGCCGACAGGACCGCGCGAATGGACGCCGAGTGGCTTGCGGTGCTCGCCGCCAAGGACTATCTGTTTGCGAACGCCTGGCCCGTCAGCATGTGGCTCGTCGCGGGCCTTTACGTGGCCGTGGTCGTCTCTGTTTTTCTGATTCGCCGCTCGGCGGGCCGCGTGCACGCGCGGGAAACCGGTCTGGTCATTGGCGCGCTGGTGCTGGCCGGCATCTTCCTCGCCACTCTTCCTCTGGTCACGCGTGGGATCGCGCTGGCCGTTCAGCTGCAGATCTCGAGGCTGTTCTGGATGCTGGACGTGCTCGGCACGATCTACCTGGTGTGGGCCGTCGCTGACGGTGCGGGGCTCCGGATCACCGGGACGGCGCGCAGCACGACCTCAACCCGTCGCGCCACGCTCGTCGCCATCGTTATCGTGTGCGCGGCAGTCGGTCGCGGATCGTACGTCATGTGGATTGAACACCCCGGACGGCCGGTGCTGGAACTGTCTCTGCCGCCGACCGACTGGCAGGACGCGATGAACTGGTTGAAGGCGACGCCGACGACGACGCATGTGCTGGCGGATCCGGGGCACGCGTGGCGCTACGGTACCAGCGTGCGCGTGGCGGCGTCGCGCGATGTCTATCTGGAAGAGGTCAAAGACGCGGCGTTGGCGATCTACTCGCGCCCGGTCGCGATGCGCGTCGCCGAGCGGACCAGGGCCCTCGGCCCGTTCGATGGACTCACGCCGCAGTCGGCCCGCGAACTGGCGCGACGCTTTGAGATTGACTACCTGGTCAGCGAGCGGACGCTCGACCTGCCGGTCGCGTACCGCAACGCGCAGTTCTTCATCTATCGCTTGCGCTGACGCGCCGACGATTCGTCCGAATCCCGCTTGCCACGCTGGAGCGTGGCGATCCCAGGCTCGCAACGGGTCGGACAGTCGGTCAGCGTGACACGGCGGGTTGCCCGCGCTGTCCGTGGATCCCACTTCCTCGCAACGGGTCGGACAGTCGGTCAGCGTGACACGGCGGGTTGCCCGCGCTGTCCGTGGATCCCACTTCCTCGCAACGGGTCGGACAGTCGGTCAGCGTGACACGGCGGGTTGCCCGCGCTGTCCGTGGATCCCACTTCCTCGCAACGGGTCGGACAGTCGGTCAGCGTGACACCCCTGGGATCGCCGGGCTCCAGCCCGGCCTCCAGTGCGAGGGCCCGCCTAACCCCGGTCCCCGAATCCCGAAGCTCGACTACTTCCCCACCGGCTTCGCCAGTGTCGGATACGTCACGCCCAACTGCTCGAGGTAGGTCTTGTACTTCGACGGGTCGAAGTAGAACTTCTTCATCTTCTCGCGATACTGCTCCATGATCTTCGCGTTGAGGAACGTCGGCGGCTTGTCCTGCGGCCGCAGGAGCGGGATGTACTTCTGGTCCTTCGTCTGGACAGTATTGTAGTACTCCCACGCCTGCTGGAGGATGACCGGCTTCAGCAGCAGATCGATCATCGTCAGGGCGTGGACCTTCGCACCGGCCGTGCACCCCTTGTGGGCGATCGGTGTCGCCATACTGATGCCGCCCGACCAGTGATGGCTCGTCGTGCCTGGGATGTTCGCCGGGTAGCGCAACGTGATCGTAGGCACCGTCCACGAGACGTCGCCGATATCGTCAGACCCGCCGCCGCGCTTGTCGTCTTCCCGAACCGGCTCGCCGAGTTTGCCGACTTCCATCTCGAGTCCACGCGCGTTCTGTTTCAACTCGCCCTGCACCGCTTTGGCGAACGCCTGATCGGCCTCATCCCACTTCGGCATGCCGACCTGCGTGATGTTGGCGTAGGTGGTTTCGGCGATCACCTTGTTGAAGTGCTGCGGCCACGCCGCGCCGAGTACCCGTGAAGTCACCGTCGTGTCAGTCATCATGGCGGCCGCATCGGCCATCTTGTTGCCGATGTCCCACATGTCCTTGATGCCGGGATAGTCGGTCTCGCGAAAGTAGTACCAGACCGACGCCGTGCCCGGCACGACGTTGGGTTGATCGCCGCCGTCGGTGATCACGTAATGCGATCGCTGCTGAATGCGCAGATGCTCGCGGCGGAAGTTCCAGCCGATGTCCATCAATTCGACGGCATCGAGGGCGCTGCGACCGCGCCACGGCGCGCCGGCGGCATGAGCGGTCTGTCCCTTGAACTGATATTCAACCGACACCAGGCCGTTGCCGGCGTCGGACCCCCACGAGACGCCCATGGCGCTCGACACGTGGGAGAACAGGACGACGTCGACGTTCTTGAAGAGGCCGTCGCGCACGTAGAACGCCTTGGCGGCCACGAGTTCCTCGGCGACGCCGGGCCAGATGATGAGGGTGCCGGACAGCTTCTCGCGCTCCATGATCTCCTTCACGGCGAGCGCCGCCGTGATGTTCATCGGCACGCCTGAATTGTGCCCCTCACCATGTCCGGGTGCGCCCTCGACCAGCGGCTCGTGCCACGGCACGCCGGGCTTCTGGCTGGTCTGCGGCAGGCTGTCGATATCCGACCCGAGCGCGATCACAGGCTTGCCCGACCCCCACGTCGCGGTCCACGCCGTGGGAATGGCGGCCACGCCTTCCTGGATCGCGAACCCGGCCTGGCGCAGCACGTTCTTCAGGTACCTGGACGTCTCAACCTCCTGAAAGCCCAGTTCGCCGAAGCTGTAGATCTGATCGATCATCTGCTGCGTCAGAACCGCCGAGCGGTCGACAGCGGCGATGGCCTGCTGCTTGAGGGCCTGCACGCGCGCGTCGGCGGGATCAACAGCGAGTTTCTTCTTCGCGGCCTGCTGCGGCGGCGCGGCGACCAGGGCCACGCCAAGACTAAGAAACAGCACTGTGGCAGTAACCTGCCTGGGTCTGAACATCATGCACTCCTCGGGTCGGATAGGTTCGGGGTTTCCGATTTCCGCCGTAGTCTACTCCAACCGGATAGCAGCGAAGCTTCCGTTCAGACTGCCGGGCGCTGTCGCCGCCGGTCGATCTGGCGAATCCCTTGGAGTCCGTCATTCCGGCGAAAGCCGGAATCCAGCCAGTGCATCTCTCTGGATGCCGGTTGCCACCGGCATGACGATTCACAGAAGGGGACGCTGGGGTGACAACACATTCATGTCACAAGGCATGGTGTCGCCCACGAGGAATACCCAGGTTCGTCGCCATGCCGTGTTGGACTGGGCGAAAGCGTCCCTGTCCGTGCCTGCGATAGACTGGACGTCTGATGCACGACTTCGCCCCACGGCGATGGCTTCGTGGCGGCCACCGGATGACGCTCTACGCGTGGGCCCGGGACCGCCAGTTTGCGGACCTGCCGCCGGCCTCGACGCGCCTCTTCGATGTGGAGCCGCGAACCCGCGTCCTCGCGCACTGCCACTGGCAGGACAATCCGCGGACCCACCCCACGCTCGTCGCGCTGCACGGACTCGAGGGATCGAGCGACTCTCACTACATGCTGGGTGTGGCCGACAAGGCGATTCGTCGCGGCTTCAACGTCGTCCGCCTCAACCAGCGCAACTGCGGCGGAACCGAGCACCTGTCCGAGGGGCTCTACCACTCGGGCCTCACGGCCGATGTGGTGGCGGTGATGAAGGAACTCGCGGAAGTGGATGGCCTCCCCGCCATCGCGGTCGCTGGCTATTCGCTCGGCGGCAACCTGGCGCTGCGCATGGCGGGCACGTTTGGCGACGAGGCGCCGGCCTCGCTCCGCGCGGTCTGCGCGGTCTCGCCCACGCTCGAACTTGGCGCGTGCATGGACGCCATGGAACGGCGAAGAAACCGCCTTTACGAGTGGAACTTCATGCGAAGTCTCCGCGGGCGGATTCGGCGGAAGGCGGCCATGCACCCGGAACGCTACGACGTCATCGGCCTCTGGCGAATCCGGAGCATCAGGGCATTTGACGATCGCTTTACCGCGCCGCATCATGGGTTCAAGGACGCGGCCGACTACTACTACCGCGCCGCGTCCATGCGGGTGGTTGACCAGATCCGCGTGCCGACGCTCGTCATCACCGCGGAGGATGATCCGTTCATCCCAGCCGGGCCGTTTCGCGATCCGAAGGTCACCGGGAATCCACATATTTCGCTGCGCATCACGCGCCACGGCGGACATTGCGGCTTTGTCGAAGATGCGCGTGACGGGTACGACGGCTATTGGGCCGAGCAGCAGATCGTGGAGTTCGCGGCGGCCCACGCGCGTGCGTAGAGGAGCGGGCTTTACCCTGGGTCCGGCGGCGCGCTAGAGTAATTCCCATGACAAGGGCACGATTTGCATTGAGCCTGATTCCCGCGCTCATCCTGATTTCCGCGCTCGTCTTCCTCACCGCCTGCGGCGGCAGCAAGCCGGTCAACTCGCGCGAGTACCTGCTCGTGGGCGAGGTCCTTCGCATCAAGGCCGACCGGACCGAGATCACCATCAAGCACGGCGACGTCAAGGGGTTCATGCCCGCGATGACAATGCCGTTCCCCATCAAGAATCCGGCGCTGCTGGACGGGCTCGCGGTGGGCGACCTGGTCAAGGCCACGCTGGTGGTCACCGACGAGGAGTCGTTCCTCTCGACGCTCGAGAAGACCGGCAGCCTTCCGCCCGAACGCCGCAGCACGGGCCAGCCCATGCTGCCAGACATCATCGCACCCGGCGCGGCGGTTCCCGACGTCATCCTGACCGATCAGACGGGACAGCCGCTGGCGCTCGCGAGTTACCGGGGCCGGTACCTGCTGTTCACGTTCATCTACACGCGGTGCCCGCTTCCGGACTACTGTCCGCGGATGAGCAAGTACTTTGCGGCCATCCAGCGGGCCGTCATTCAGCGGCCCGCGCTCAGGCACAACGTGCGGCTGCTCTCCATTTCGTTCGATCCGGATTTCGATTCCCCGCAGACGCTGAGCGCGTACGCCAGACACGTCGGGGCCGATGCCACGATCTGGCGGTTCGCGACCGCGCCACGCCGCGAGATCGACGCGTTCGGATCCGCGCTCGGCCTGAGCGTCACGCGCGAAGGCCCGAAGGGCGACAACATCACCCACAATCTGCGGACCGTCCTGATGGACCGCCAGGGCATACTTGTGAAAACATACGACGGTAATGATTGGTCCCCTGACGGTGTCGTCAGGGATGTAGAGGCACTCATCAAGTAGCCCCGCCTCCGCGGCACCTGGCGAAGCACGAGTCGCGTTCCGGCGTCCCCCAGCGCCCCCAACCCGTGCGCAGGAGTTCCCCATGAGTGAGATGGTTCTGCTTGGCGACGAAGCGGTCGCGCTCGGCGCGGTTCATGCCGGCCTCACGGCCGCGTACGCGTATCCGGGCACACCGTCGACCGAGATCACCGAGTATCTGATCCGCTATCAGCGGAGGCACGGGCGGCCGATCGCCCAGTGGTGCGCCAACGAGAAGACGGCGTACGAAGAAGCACTCGGCGTGTCGTTTGCCGGACGGCGAACGCTCGTGTCGATGAAGCACGTCGGGTTGAACGTCGCGGCCGACCCCTTCATGAACTCGGCGCTCATCTCCATCAACGGCGGCCTGGTTGTCGCCGTCGCCGACGACCCGGGCATGCACAGTTCGCAGAACGAGCAGGACAGCCGGTTGTTCGCCGATTTCGCCCGCGTGATCTGCCTGGAGCCTTCGTCGCACCAGCAGGCGTACGAGATGACGCGCGAGGCGTTCGATCTGTCCGAGCGCTTTCAGATTCCCATCATGATCCGGCTGGTGACGCGGCTCGCGCACAGCCGGGGCAATGTCAGGGCAGGTGCGCCGCGGCCGGAAAACCCTTTGGCGAAGTCCGCCGCGCCGGCCTCCTGGATCCTGCTGCCGGCCAACGCGCGCCGGCAATGGCGGGCCCTGCTCGAGCGGCAACCCGAGATGCGGCGCTATACGGAGTCGTGTCCCCACAACACCGTGACCGGGGCCGCGTCGCCCGCGGAGTTCGGCGTCATCACGACGGGACTGGCCCGCAACTACTACATCGAAAACCTCGAGGATCTCCGGGTGGCACCTCCGCATCTGCACGTGGGTGCGTATCCGTTTCCCGCCGAAGCCATTCGCGCGTTTGTCGGCAGTCTCCGGCGAGTTCTCGTGCTCGAAGAGGGGTATCCCTACCTGGAGCGGGCGCTGCGCGGCATTGTCCCGCCGGCTCTCGAGATCGAGGGCCGCGAATCGGGACATGTGCCGCCCGACGGCGAGCTGAACCCGGATATCGTGCGTGCCTCGCTCGGCCTCGAGGCGCGGCGAGGGCTCATGACCCAGGGGCTGACGCTGCCGCCCCGGCCGCCGCAGTTGTGCGCCGGCTGCCCGCATGGTGACAGCTTCCACGCGGTGACCGCGGCGCTGGCCGGATTCCCCGATGCGGTGGTGACCTCGGACATCGGGTGCTACACGCTCGGCGCGCTGCCGCCCTATAACGCGATCCAGTCGTGCGTCTGCATGGGCGCGTCGGTGGGGATGGCCAAGGGCGCCGCCGAAGCCGGCCTGCATCCGGTGGTCGCCGTGATCGGCGACAGCACGTTCCTGCACTCGGGCGTGACACCCCTCCTCGATGCGATCACCGAAGACACGCCGATGACACTGCTCATCCTCGACAACAAGACGGTCGGGATGACAGGCGGCCAGCCCACCATCCGCCCGTCATCGCAGCTGGAGGGTCTGGTCCGCGGACTGGGGATCCCCGCCGATCACCTGCACGTGCTCGAAGCGCATCCCCGCCACGACGCGCACAATACGGAGGTGCTGCGACGCGAACTCGAGCATCGCGGCTTGTCGGTCATCATCGCCGTGCGCGAATGCCTCGAGACGATCAAGCGGGGTAAACAGGAACAGGCGGCCGCGGTCGTTTAGATAGCAGACCACGATTCGGAGTCGTGACGTCGCAGGGGCGGCCCCCCGTGGCCGCCCGGGGCGAGCACAGGAGCTCGCCTCTGCGGAGGAGCAGCGGCACCGGATTGTGGCCTCCCAGATAGGAACACGATCATGAAGTTCGACATCATCGTTGCGGGCGTCGGAGGCCAGGGCGTGCTGGCGGTCTCGGCGATTATCGCGTCGAGCGCCATGCACGAGGGATTGTCGGTGAAGCAATCCGAAGTGCACGGCATGTCGCAGCGCGGCGGCGAGGTGCAGGCCAACCTGCGGCTCTCCGACAAGCCCATCGCGAGCGACCTGATTCCGCGTGCGACGGCGTCGCTCGTGCTCAGCATGGAGCCGCTCGAGAGTCTCCGGTACCTGCCCTATCTGTCGGACACCGGCACGGTGCTGACGTCGACCGATGCGGTCACCAACTTCGCCAACTACCCGGAGATGGACCAACTGCTGGCCCAGATCCGGGCGTTGCCGCGCGCCATTCTGATCGATGCCGAACGCCTCGCACGACAGGCCGGGTCGGCCCGCGCGACCAACATGGTGATGGTCGGCGCGGCGTCGCACCTGCTTCCCGTCACGTTCGAGACGATCGAGCACTTCGTCCGCACGCTGTTTGCGGCGAAGGGGGCGAAGGTTGTTGAGACCAACTTGAAGGCGCTGGCGGCGGGGCGCGAAGCCGCCACCAGCCGGTAGGCCCGTGCGCAGCGTATGAATACGACCCTCATCACACAAGTGTTCGGGACGGCGCGCCGCCACGGCCGCGACGTCCTGCTCGAAACCGAAAGCCTGCAATTGCTCGCGGCGCTGGGGCTTCCCGCGCCCGCGCACGTCTTTGTCGGGTCGGCCGCTGACGTCACGTCGGTGACCCTTGATCGGCTGGCCGGCGAGAAGGTCGTGGTCAAGGTCGTCTCACCGCAGATCCTGCACAAGAGCGACGTCGGTGGCGTCGTTATCGTCGACAAGACCCTGCAGCAGGCCGTCTCCACGATCGCGGACATGCACGCGCGCCTGGGCGGGCGCGGCGTCGTGGGCTACACCATCAGCGAGTTCGTGCCGCATGCCACCGGTCTGGGCAACGAGTTTCTCGTCGGCCTTCGCTGGACCGACGATGCAGGGCCGGTGGTGACCGTCGGTGCGGGCGGCATCTACACGGAGTTCCTGGCAGACCACTTCAAGGTCGGCCGGGATGTGGCCGTGCTGTCGCCGGATCTGTCCACGCCCGACATCCTGCGCCACGCGCTGGAGCAGGTGGCTGTGGTTCAACTGGCGACGCGGCCGCTGCGGGGTCAACCTGCCAGGCTTGCGCTCGACGCGATCGTCGGCGTGGTCCAGGTGTTCCTGGAGCTGGGGCGCGTCCTCGGCGGCCAGATCGCGGAATGCGAGGTCAATCCGTTCGTCCTTGCCTCTGACGGCCGCCTGGTCGCGCTCGACGTGCTGGTCACGTTGCGCGACTCCAATCAGATGGCGGGCACCGCCGCGCCGGCCCGCCCGCTCGCCAAGCTGAAGTACCTGCTGGAACCCCGGTCGGCCGCCATCATGGGCGTATCCGAACGGCTCAATCCCGGCCACATCATCGTCAACAACCTCATCCGCGAGGGATTCGACCGCGACCGGATCTTCATCATCAAGCCCGGCAGCGATCGTCTCGAAGGCTGCCGCTGCGTCCCGGACATCGCGTCGCTGCCCGAGCGGGTCGACATGTTTGTGATGTGCATCGACGCCGCGCAGGCGTCGGGTGCGCTCGTCGAGATTGTCGAGCGACAGGCGGCCGAAAGCGTGGTGCTGATTCCCGGCGGGCTCGAAGAGAAGGCGGGCAGTGAAGCCATCGTGCGACGGATGCGCGACGCGCTGACACGCGCGCGACAGAGTCCGTGGGGCGGGCCGGTCATCAACGGCGGCAACTGTCTCGGCATCAGGTCGATGCCGGGCCGCTACGATACGACGTTCATCCCCGAATACAAGCTGCCCGTGCCGACTGGCGCGCCATCGCGCCTCGCCATCATCTCCCAGAGCGGGGCATTTGCCGTGGCTCGCGCCAGCAAACTGGCGACGCTCAATCCGAAGTACGCCATCACGCTTGGCAATCAGATGGACGTCACCGTTGGCGACTATCTGACGTACCTCCAGGACGATGGCGACATCGATGTGTTCGCCGTATATGTCGAGGGATTCCGGCCGCTCGACGGACTGCAGTTCCTGAAGGCCGCCCGTGCCATTACCGACTCGGGCCGGACGGTGGTGTTGTACCGGGCGGGCCGGACGCCAGCCGGCGCAAAGGCGTCGGCCAGCCACACGGCGTCAATTGCCGGCGACTATGCCGTACTCCGGGCGCTTGCGCGCCAGGCCGGTGTAATCGTCGCGGACTCGCTCGAGGATTTCGACGACCTCACGCAGATGTTCACGCTGCTTGGCGGCGCGCCCGTCAACGGATGGAACCTCGCCGCCGTCTCCAACGCCGGGTTCGAATGCGTGGCCATCGCCGACAGCCTGGGGTCGTTCCAGCTTCCGCCATACGGCCCGATCGCTGAGCGTCGGCTGCGCGAGATCTTCGCGAAGAGCCGCATCGATCAGGTCGTCGACGTGCACAACCCGATCGACCTCACCCCGATGACCGGCGATGCGGCCTACGCCGAGGTCGTGGAAGCGGCACTGGACGATGAAGGGTTCGACGCGGCCGTGATCGGCTGCGTGCCGATGACCGGCGCCCTCAATTCGCTGCCGGGCGGCGACCATCATCGCGAAGACTTCCATCGGCCGGACAGTCTTGTGAGCCGCCTCGCCGGCATGCGCGGGAGAAACGGCAAGCCGTGGATCGCCGTTGTCGATGCCGGTGCGCTCTACGACGCGATGGCCAGGCATCTGGTCGCGGCGGGCATCCCGACGTTCCGGTCGGCGGACCGGGCGATGCGGCTGTTCAATGTATACTGCGCGTCGCGAATGCGCGGCGGACGGGATTAGGGGTTGGGGATTCGGGATTCGCGGGGGCGTCGCACTGGAGGCCGGGCTGGAGCCCGGCGATCCCAGGGGTGTCACGCCGAACGCTGGCGGGGTGGAGGCCGAGTTCCCGGACCCGGCGCCTCTGGCCGGGCTGGAGCCCGGCGATCCCAGGGGTGTCACGCCGAACGCTGGCGGGGTGGAGGCCGAGTTCCCGGACCCGGCGCCTCTGGCCGGGCTGGAGCCCGGCGATCCCAGGCGGGTCGCGCTGCCAATTACTGAGGCGCGATAGCCCCAAGGACGTCACGCAGCCACCTGTCCGATCCGTTGCGAGCCTGGGATCGCCACGCTCCAGCGTGGCAAGCGAGGTCGGGAATTCGGCGTTCGGGATTCGAGATGCGGGATTCGGGATTCGCGGGACTGGTTCGTTCTTCCTGCTTCTTGCTTCTTGCTTCTCTACCGTCTACTGTCTACGGACGACTGTCTCGCCGGGTCCGCCTGCCCTGCCAGCCCTGCCAGCCCTGAGCGCAGTCGAAGGGAGCGAAGTCGAAGGAAAGACCCGGCCTGCATTCTTGCTCCCGGCGATCGGGCGGCCACGGGGGGCCGCCCCTGCAGGTTATTGCTGTCTCCCAACTGCTGACGACTGTTTGTGTCCCGTGTCAGTGCCCTCTCAGGTATGACCATGCCCCCATCGCTCACGGAATTTACCGCCGAGGAACGGCGCCTCATCCGCCGCTTGCGCACACCGGAACGAGTTCAGGCGTTTGTCAATGCGCTGCCCTACAACAACGAGCCCCGGCCGGCCGGCGAGACGCTGAGGAGTTTCCGGGGCGTCGTCCGCCACCGCACTGCGCATTGTCTCGAAGCCGCGCTTGCCGCGGCCGTCGTCCTCGAACAGCACGGCTATCCGCCACTCGTGCTGAGCTTCGAGTCGATCGACAAGCTCGACCACGTGCTGTTTGTCTACCGCCAGCATGGTCGATGGGGATCGGTGGCCCGATCGCGCGACCCGGGACTGCACGGGCGCAAGCCCGTCTTCCGCTCGGCCCGCGCGCTGGCGCAGAGCTACTTCGACGCCTACATCGATTTCGCCGGCTGCGTGACGGCGTTTGCTGTGGTCGATCTGCGGAAGGAACTTGGGAACTACGACTGGCGGCTTTCAGACAAGAACATCTGGAAGGCCGAGCAGATGCTCATCGACTACCCGCACACCGCACTCCCCTACGATCGCCGGCGCGAACGGCGTCTCCGGGCGCGCTACAAAGCGTTTCGCGAGCGGTATCCTGACCGAAAACCGCTCGACTACTCCGGCCGCGAGACCTGGACCGCGCTGCCGGCCGCATACACGCGACGCGGCTACTTCCGCGGGTGGCCCTGAACGCGTGCGAAACTGTGGGCGACGAATCGGGCCCCTGCGGCACCTGCGTTAGTCGAGATCGAAATCCCGCTTCGGCTTCGAGATCGGCTCCTCGCGCGCGGCGCGCAGCGCCTCCTCGAACCGCCTCGACAACGCATCACCGCGGGTCTTCTGGGTCTGTACCGACTGTTCGAACGCGGCTTCCCTTCGCGTCTTCTCATCGGCCACCAATTGCGAGGCGCGATCGAGGTCAGGCGTGTCTGCACGAGGGGGTTCGCGGTGCGAGATCACCCGGTTGAGGTTCTTGTCGATGACGATCACGGCCGAGCAGCACGGGCACGTGATTTCGAGTTCGGATTTGATTTTCGCCACCGCGGACTCCCCTGACTCACCCGCACGTCTCATCGGCCCGCGCCGGAGGCGCCGGGTCTGCCTTCGACACGCTCAGGCCAGGGAAGACCCGGCCTGCACTGGACACCCCTTGCTGCTGTTTGCCTCTTGCTTCTGACATCGATCTGGTCGCGTGCCGCCACCGAACAAGTGACCCGATCAGACTGTTCCCGCTCATCCAGCCCCGCGATGCGCCCCGCAATGCGCTTCGTCGCTCCGGTTAGCGCCGGGGGCCAGTGCCGAACATCAGGTCGACGGGCTCGCCCGACGGTGTCTTCGCCTTCACCTGGACCGTTTGAACCACCTGGCGTCGCACATCGAACCGCTGCCCGAAGCCGGCCACGAAGACGTTCAGTGGAATGCCAAGTCGTTGGCCTGCCGGCATCGAGGGCGTGGTCACCCGGTAATGGTAGTTCAACCAGACCTCGACGCCCCGCCACTCCTCCGATGTCGCGTTCGCCACCGTCACGACATTGTCCGCGACCGTGATCGGGCGCGGCGGGATCTCGCGGTGACACGCCGCGTGCACCGCTGCCAGCAGCACGAACGCCGGTACGACGGACCGCACGAAGCCGCAGACGGGACGACGCACGGTCCCTATGATAGTGCCTCTTGTTCGCGCGCGACCAATGACGGTGGCGAACGCGGGCCGGTGCCGTGGCGATTCGCTCCGCGGCCCCGCTCACACAAGCCGGCAAAACATGCCTTGCCGGGACGGGTCGCCGACCTGACGGTTGCGCTGTTCGCGCAGCCTGTCTCGGCCCTCACGGCACGTTTTGCAGGCTGACGCTGTCGGCTTGGTTCGAGGGGCCGCTTCGCGAATTGCCACGGCACCCTATCCCTCGCCGGCCGAACCCCCGGTTCGAGGGGACGCGGGGCGAATCGCCACGGCACCGCCACTTGACACTGCGATTTCATAGTGATATCATTTAGACAGCATAGAGGAGGCCGGATCATGATTAGAGAAATCGAACGTTCCGCTATCTCGGGTTGGGTGGCGCTGCCTGTTCTGCTGATTGTGCTGATTGGAAGCACGTTCGGCTTCATCAACGCCGTCCAGGAGCCCGTCAACGCCTGGGCAATCGTATTCTGGGTGCTCGTCTGGGTGGTCGACTTCACCCTGCTGACGGGCCTGTTCGTCGTCAACCCGAACGAAGCCAAGGTGCTGCAGTTGTTCGGCCGCTACGCGGGCACGGTCAAGACGCCGGGCCTGCGCTGGGCGAATCCGTTCTTCACCAAGCGACGGATTTCGCAGCGGATCCGGAATTTCGAGACGACGCGGCTGAAAGTCAACGACCGGGATGGCAACCCGATCGACATCGCGGCGGTGGTTGTGTGGAGGGTCGTCGAAACCGCGGAGGCCTGCTTCGAGGTCGACGACTACAACAACTACGTCCATGTGCAGAGCGAGGCCGCGCTGCGAAACCTGACGACCAGCTACCCGTACGATACGCACCTCGAGAACCAGATGTCGCTGCGGGGCAACACCGCCGAGGTGGCCGCGCACCTCAAGACCGAAATCCAGGATCGGCTGTCGAAGGCCGGCGTCGAGGTGATCGAGGCGCGATTCAGCCACCTGGCCTACGCGGCGGAGATCGCGGCCGCGATGCTCCAGCGCCAGCAGGCCGGGGCGATTATCGCCGCACGGCAGCGGATCGTCGAGGGCGCGGTCGGGATGGTCGAGATGGCGCTCGAGATGCTCAACAAGAAGGGCATCGTCACCCTGGACGAGGAACGGAAAGCGACCATGGTCAGCAACCTGCTGGTCGTGCTGTGCGGCGAGCGTGCGGCGCAGCCGGTGGTCAATACCGGGACGCTCTACCAATAGCAATGGCCGACCGACGCGCGTTTCTGCTACGTGTCGATCCGGACGTGCTCGACGCGGTCCAGCGCTGGGCCAACGACGAGTTGCGCAGCCTCAACGCGCAGATTGAATTTCTGCTCAGGCGGGCAGTGCGGGACGCCGGCCGGGCTCGGCCGGCTCGTGAAACGAAAACGGGTCGCCGGAGTGAATCCGGCGACCCGCGATCCTGATCTCAACCCGCCCGCCCGGGTTCTGAAACCGCCCGATCGACCGGTTTCATAACCCGTTCTTGCGGCGAGATCATGCCGCCTTACGCAGGGTATGAAACCGTTCCCAATCAACCTTCTTCTTCGAAGCCCTCTTCCTTGGCCGGCAGCAGCCGCGTCGGCGGCCGCAGCGCTTCGCGGTGATCGAACACCGGAAGCCCCGACACGTGCCACGGCACGGCGCAACCTGACGACTTCAACTCCAGCACCACCGTGACCGGGCTGCCCTCCACGCCATCGCGGAATGCCAGACGGCAACCGCAGGCAAGGGTGGCGTGGGCGAATCCTTTGGTGGTCACAGGAGGATCATACTACAGGAGCCCGAGCACGTCTTTTTCGAACTGCTCTTTCGCATGCAGTCCCATTCGCTTCCGGCAGATCAGTCCATCCCGGCTGATGATGAACGTGGTCGGCAGCCCCCAAATCGGCGCAAAGGCCTCTTCGAGGTCGTCGTGCCCCATCCCGATCAGCACCGGGTACGTCATCTTGAACTCCTGCACGAACGGCTTCAAGCCATCCGGCTGGTCCTGGACCTGAATGCCCACCACCGCCAGGCCACGGTCCTTGTACTTCTCGTGCAGTTCGACGAACCCGGGAATCTCCACCTTGCACGGCCCGCACCAGGTGGCCCAGAAGTCGAGCACGATGACCTTGCCTGTGAAGGACGCCAGGCTGACATCCGCCCCGTTGACGTCTTTGAGCGTGAAGTTGAGATTGGCCGGCTTGGCTCCGGCGTCACAGACATCAGGGCTCAGCGCCTTCGACGAGGTCGTTGCCGCTCCCCCTGGCGCCGCTCTTCCCGCCGTGGGTGCGTTGGTCCCGCCCCAAATAACGGCGGCCGCGAGCCCTGCCGCTGCCACTGCCGCCACCAGCCAACGCATGTTCATGTCGTCGTCCTTCGTGCTTCGACTCGCAATCAGGGTCGCGGGTTCTCGCGAGGCGAACCGGTCAACACGCTCGCTCTTCACGAAATCCTGAGGGAATGGGCTCGTCGCCGAACTTATGAATCGAAGGACTTCGCCCCTCGGTCGAACCTCGGCCCCCTGGCCGGAGCGAGCCTCTCACCTCCTACATAGAACCCCATAAGCCACCAAACGTCAATCACGCGGATCTGGAGGATTGCGGGCCGCGTCCTAGAGACGGTAACATGGGATCCACATGATGTCCGCCTGCCTTTGAGATTTCCGCTGGCGAGGTGATGGAATGGCTACGCGCCCAATGCGCACCGTCGTGGCGATCTGGCTGGCCGTCGGCGTGGCCGTGGCTCTGATGGGCCCGGCCGCCGACGTATCCGCCCAGACGCCGTACGTCCCGTACTTCGGGAAGAACATCGTCCGGTACGACCGTTTCGACTGGCACATCTACAAGACCGAGCACTTCGAGATTTACTACTACACTGGTGTAGACAAGCATCTCGAGAGGATTGCCGGGTATGCCGAGAGCGCGTACCAGCAGATCAGCGCCGATCTCAAACACGATCTGGCGTTCAAGATCCCGCTGATCATCTTCAAGACACACAGCGAATTCGAGCAGGAGAACGTCATTCCCGGCGCTGCGCAAGAGGGCGTCGGGGCGTTCGCGGAATCGACGCGGAACCGGATGCTGCTGCCTCTCGACAGCCCGCCGGACCTGCTCTATCACCTGATCGTCCACGAGCTCACCCACATCTTCGAGTTCGACATCATCCCGCAGTCGCTCGTGCGGCAGTCGACGCCGCTGTGGGTGGCCGAAGGGTTGTCCGACTACATGACCGGCCTGTGGCGGCCGATCGACCTGATGACCGTGCGCGATGCCGCCATCGCCGACATCATCCCGAAGATGAGCCAGCTCGAGGGTTACGGGCAGACCAACAACCCGAGACTCGTCTACAACCTCGGCCATGCCGCCTTCGAATTCATCGAATCGAAATGGGGCAAGGAGGGTTTGCGCCAGTTCCTGTTCTCGATGCGCAAGAACGTCATCGGGGGGGGCGACAGTGCCTTCCAGACGGCGTTCCAGATGGACGGCGACGACTTCGATCAGCAGTTCGACCGGTACCTCAAGGCGCGGTTCAAGCCGTTCCGCGACAAGGAAACGCCAGCCGACTACGGTAAGAACCTGGCCCCGAAGCCTGAGCGGTCGTCGTTCATGGATGCCTTCTCGGTGGAGCCGTCGCCCTCCGGCGACCTGCTCGCGGCAGCCACGGTCAACCTCAAGGACCGGGAGATGGACATCGTCCTCATCTCGGCGAAGGACGGAAAAGTCATCCGGAATCTGACACCGGGATTCGACCAGGGGATGGGCTTCGACTACATCGTCACGCCGGGCGAGCGCTGGGTCACCATTCCGTGGATGACCTGGGCGCCTGCCGGCGACCGGCTGGCCTACGTGGTGCGGAAGGACAAGCACAAGGCCATCGTCATCCAGAACGTCCTCACGCGGAAGATCGAGAAGCGCGTCGAGCTGGAGACGGTCGACGAGCCCGAGTCGCCGGCGTTTTCGCCGGATGGGCGACGGATCGCATTTGCCGCGATGCAGAACGGCATCGGCGACATCTTCAGCCTGGATCTCGAGTCGGGGAAGGTCGACAACCTGACGAAGGATGACTTCGCCGACTACGCGCCGAGCTTCTCGCCCGACGGGAAGACGGTGGTATACCTCGCCCGGATCAGCGGGAACGAGAAGCTCTTCAAGCTCGATGTCGCAACGGGCAGGAAGACGCAGGTGACCTTCGGCACGCACGACGACGCAGCGGCGAGGTTCACCGACGCCGAGACGGTTATCTTCCCGTCGACCGCCACCGACCCGAACAAGGCGATCGAACCGGAGGTCGCCCGCAACGGCAGCATCTACAACCTGTGGACGCTGAACCTGAAGACCGGCGAGCTGAAGCAGTTGACCGATACGATTGGCGGAAATTTCTCGCCCGTCATCCTCCGCGACGGCCAGACGACGCGCACGGCGTTCGTGTCGTACTACAAGGGCGACTACGAGCTGCACATGCTCGACCGCAAGGACGCCTCGATGACGGTCAATACGAGCGACTTTGGCGCTCCAGGGCCCATCATCGACTTTCAGGCGCCGCTCAGCCACACGCTGGTCGCGGAAAACGCCAAGCGCAAGGGCAGCTGGGACAAGCTGTTCCTCGAAGGCCGGCCGCCGGTCAACGTCGGCGTCACCAGCGGCGGAAATTTCTTCGGGGGCACGGCGATCTCGTTCACCGACGTGCTGGGCGACAGGCGCCTGGATTTCGTTGTGGCGTCCATGTCCCAGTACCGCACGTTCGTCGGATCGATGATCAACCTCGAGCACCGGTTCCAGTACGCGCTGCAGGGATACTGGCAGGACGAGTTCTATTACGCCCAGTTGGCGGGGGTCTACTACGATCCGAGCCTGGACCCGTATATCAATCGCGACCTCGCCACCTCAACCCGGTCCAACCGCGGTGTGACGGCGTTCGGGATCTACCCGCTGAGCCGGTACACGCGCGTGGAACTGTCGGCGGGATTCGCCTACATCAAGGAGAGCATCAACGATCAGGGAGTGGCGGCCATCACGAACCCGGATCAGCAGCAGCCGTTCGGGCAATCGAACTTCCGGACTGGCTGGTATGCACCCCTCTCGGTCGCGGCGGTGAAGGAGACGACGATCTTCAGAGAGTTCGGCCCGCTGTCGGGCAGCACGATGCGTTTGAGCTACCAGCTCGCGCCGCCGATCACCAAGAACCTGTCCTGGCAGTCGGTGGACGGCGACGTCCGCAAGTACATCAAGATTGGCTCGACGGGTCTGCTCGCGTTCCGCGGAAAGGGGTTCAAGAGCTGGGGATCGGCGCCGAGCTACACCTACTTCGGCGGGAACTCGGAGATGCGCGGCTACGAGTACCTGCAGTTTGTCGGCCAGAATGCGTACTTCGGGAACGCGGAAGTCCGATACCCGCTGATTAATGCGATGGCCACTCCCATCGGGATCCTCGGCGGCATCCGTGGCGTGTTCTTCGCCAATATGGGCGGCGCGTGGTTCGATGGCTCTGGATACAAGTTCTCTGCGAACCAGGATCAGGTGGTGAGGCCCGTCACGTACGACTTCGATCCGTTGACCGGCGCGCCCATCCCGATCTACGGCCCCCCGACGCTGGTGACGGGCTTCCGTCTCGTGGACGGCCGGGCCTCGTACGGGATTGGTCTCGAGACGTTTGCGCTGGGCTTCCCGATTCACTTCGACTGGTCGTGGCGGACCCTGTTCAATAAGACGTGGGAGGATGTCGTGTTCGCGGCCAGCGGCGGGAGCGCCATCTTCCGCAAGGCGCGTTTCCAGTGGTGGATCGGCTACGACTTCTAGGAGATCGCCAGAAGGTCACAACAAGGGGGCGGACCTGATGTCATGTTTTGCCGGATGACGAACCGGTTGTAGACATCGACATCAGGCCCGCGCCCTCTTCTTTGCTGCGCGCGGACCGGGAGAGTCACGAAGCGGTCTTCCTCAGCCTCAGTTCGGCCTTCTCCAGATCGAATGACACGTGATACTTGCTCAGGAACTGGTGCCCGACGATGCCGCCGAGTTCATATCCCAGCAACACGCTCGGCGCGCGAAGGTTGAGCACGACCACCGACATCATGTTGAAATGAATGTCGTTGAACGCCAGGTTCACGCCCGCCAGCAGGTACGCGTCCCGGTCCCATCCTGACGCCCCGTAGACCTTGAGGGCGATGCGGGACACGCCGGGCATCAGGGGCAGCGCCTTCGCGGTCTCGGTGCTGATCGAGATCACCTGGCCGCCCGTATCGACGACGAAGCTGCGTGCGTGCTGGTCACCCACTAACCCCCGAACCGTCGCAAGACGGGTCATCCAGAGACTCATCGTCTCGTCGGGACGTGCCGTGTCGGCCGGCAGATGCCGCGCCAGCGTGATCGTGCGCTTCTTGTAGTCGACGGCCATCGACAGTCCGAGGGCCAGCGGCGAGACGCTTTCGCGCTCCGCCGTCGGTAGATCCACCAGCGCAGGCGTCTTGATGATGCAGGGCACGTTCTGCACGCTGAGCGCCCCCAATTGGAGGCTGTTGATTCGTCCGATCTGCAGTCCGCGCAAGCCGATCTCGCCCACGCCGGCGCTGACGGTGAACGTGATGGGCGTTACGCCGTGGCGTTCGGCCGCGCGGCGCGACACGGTGGCCAACTCGGCGCCCGTGTCGACGACGAACTCGATTTCGTCCCCCCGGTTGATCCGCCCCGCCACGACGATCTTTTCGTTCGAAAGACGGAACGGCAGCACGTACACCGTATTGGGACTTCCCGCAATGTTGTTGGGCACGGCGTTGCCGTACGCGCGCAGAGCCTTGATCGTCGACCGCGCGAAGAGCGCGCGGTCGTCGCTGTCGCGCTTCGGCAACAGCGCGATGAAGCGCTCAATCGCGGCCGAGGCCTCCTGGTAACGCCCCATCCGCTGGTAGGTCGCGCCCAGCGTGAAGGAGAAGTCGGCCTCCTGAGGAGCCAGCCTGACGGCGGTGAGCGCATGATCGAGCGCCTCAAGGTACCGGACTTTGGCCGAGAGTATCCTCGCCAGGCCGTTGTGGGCGCGCGCCTCGTCCGGGTTGAGCGCCGCTGCGTTCCCATAGGCCTGACTGGCTTCCTCGAACAGGCCGGCCGACCACATCGCATCGCCGTACAGGGAGAGAATGAACGGGTCCGAAGGTCGTTCCTGCAGAAGCGCCACAGCCGTCGACCGGGCCAGGTCAAACTCGGCTACGCGGAGGGCGGCCTGCAGCACGCCAACCTGAGCCGGTCCTTTGATGGCCGGAACCTCTGCCAGGGCTGCCTGGACAAATGCCGACAGGGCTTCGCCAAAACGGCCTTCCGCGTAGAAGGTCTGCCCTCGCCGGAGTTGAAGCTCAGGAGTATCGGATTGCGCGCTGCCGCGAGGGGCACTCAGCAGACCCAAGGCGACGATCGCCGACAGCAGCGCGGACAGGGAGCGTGCTCGGACTGCCATGCATCCTCCGCCGAAAATGGAGCGTTTTCTCTTGGACGCCTGACGAAGGAACCGAGATCCCTGGGAACGCGAAAAAGACGCAAATCAGTGCGTGTAGGGTTCAATGGCGACGCCGTCGTACATGTCGTCGACGCGCATGATCTGCTCATCGCGGCTATAGCTGCCCAGTTCGTAGTCCTCACTCATGATGAGGGCCCTGACCGGCTTGGTGGGGCACACCTCCGAACAGAGGCCGCAAAAGCTGCACCGGGAGAGATTGAAATCGAAGTAATCGAGCACCTTGATCTTCAGCCCGGCCTCCCGGTGCCCGCCAAGCGCGATCAGGTCGTCGGGACAGGCTTTGGCGCACTGGTCGCAGACGATGCAGGTCTGTGCGCCGGTGCCGGGCTCAATCTGGAGACGCAGCACGCCCCGGAATCGCGGGGCCACCGGCCGCCGCTCGGACGGGTACTGGAACGTGAAGGCCGGCTGGGGCGTGTACTTGAGCGTCAGCCACAACCCCTTGGCCAGGTCGACCAGGAAGATCGAGCGCAGGAAGTCCGTGAACATCAGCCGCGGTCCTCGACGAGAATGGGCTCGGTCCCGCCCAGGCGAATCGCCCGTTCCTTGCGGAAGGTGGTGTTCTCCTTGCGGATCTTGTCCTGCAACCTCATGATGCCGTAGAAGAGCGCTTCCGGCCGCGGAGGACAACCGGACACGTACACGTCAACGGGGACCACTTTGTCGACGCCCTGCAGGACGCTGTAGGTCGGGAAGGGGCCGCCCGCGTTCGAGCAGCTGCCCATCGAAATCACCCACTTCGGCTCGGCCATCTGGTCGTACAACCGCCGGAGCACGGGCGCCATCTTCTTGGTCACGGTGCCGGCGACGATCATCAGGTCAGCCTGACGGGGAGACGCCCGGAAGACTTCCGACCCGAACCGCGCGATATCGAAGCGCGAGCCACCCGCCGCGATCATCTCGATGGCGCAGCACGCCAGGCCGAATCCCATCGGCCACAGCGAGTTCTTGCGCGCCCAGGCGAGCACACTGTCAAGGTTCGTGGTGATGATGTTGTCCGCAAACCGATGATCAATCAGACCCATGTCGACATCCTCGCTGCCGGGGACCGTCTTCCGGCGGGGGCCGGCGTCTCGGCCCGTCACGCCGCCCGGAAGACGCGGCTACTTCTGATAGTACTCCGCGTTCTTCGCGATAAAATGCTTCCACTTCTCCGGCGTTTCGTCCAGCGTAAAGATTGCTTCGACCGGGCACGCCGGCACGCACGCGCCGCAGTCGATGCACTCATCCGGATGGATATAGAGCAGTTCGGCAGTCTCGAACTCGGGTTCGTCCTTCCGCGGGTGGATGCAGTCGACCGGACACACATCGACGCAGGCAGTGTCCTTGGTCCCCACGCACGGTTCGCAAATGATGTACGCCATCCTCGTCTTCCTCCGTTGGCCCTCAGATCGCCGCGCATCTAAATATCAACCTATCCCGCCATCCAACGAGCCGTCAAGCCAGCGTCTGCCCCGGCTGCATCTCCACCACCTCCACGCCCAGCGGCGCGACCAGCTCGCGCAACTGCTCCGGCCGGCCGGTGAGGACGGGAAACGTCCCGTAGTGCATGGGAATGACCTTGCGCACGCCCAGCAGTTCGACGGCCTTGGCGGCGGCCGACGGATCCATCGTGAAGAAATCGCCAATCGGCAGGAACGCGATCGACGGGCTGTAGAGTTCCCTGATGAGGCGCATGTCGCCGAACACCGACGTGTCGCCCGCAAAGTAGACCGTGAGGCCGTTGCCAAACCTCAGCACGTACCCGGCCGCCTCGCCAAGGTACGTCACCACGCCGTCGTCCACGTAGCTGGAACTGTGCCGGGCGTCGACCATCGTGATCCTGACCCCGCACTGCTCCTGCGTGCCGCCCTTGTTCATCCCTGACGCAGTCGTCACGCCTTTGTTCGCGAGCCAGTCGCACAGCTCGAAGATCCCGACCACGATTGCCCCGGTCGCCTTCGCGACGGTGACGGCATCGTGCACGTGGTCGAAGTGGCCGTGCGTCACCAGGATCAGATCGACCTTGTCGATCTTCCTGAAGGCCGGCGGACAGGAGGGGTTGCCGTCCAGCCAGGGATCAATCAGGATGCGGCGTCCCTCGGGCGACACCAGCAGAAAGGTCCCATGTCCCAACCACGTCACCGACAGCCCTGACAGCAGCATGACATCACCTCGCAGGAGAGCACCCGGCGCCACCGCCACTCCGACGCCGCCGGGTCTACCGGAGAGTATAGCAGCGGCGCCGGAGGCGGTTTCACCATCAGAACAGTGCTATCATCGAAAGTTGGCGCCCCACTGCGAGCCTTGCCAGGCCCGCTCCTCTGCGCTTCGGAGCATCCCGAACCGATCTCGGGCGCGCGGGCGGCGTGGCGTCTATCGCCCGTGACGATTTGATGAGCATCGCCGTCCCGCTTCCCCTCGTCTCACCCGTCAGGAAACCGGAGTGGCTGAAGGTACGCGCGCCAGGCTCCGCCAACTACGTGCGGCTGAAGGGCCTGATGCGCACGCAGGGGCTCCACACCGTCTGCGAAGAGGCGCACTGCCCGAACATCGGCGAGTGCTGGCACCACGGCACGGCGACGTTCATGATCCTCGGCGACGTCTGCACGCGGGCGTGTCCCTACTGCGCGGTTCAGCATGGCACACCCCCGGGCCTGGATCGCGAAGAGCCGGCGCGCGTGGCCGAGGCCGTGGCCAACATGGCGCTCAACTACGTGGTCGTCACGTCGGTTGACCGCGACGACCTGCCGGACGGCGGCTCGGGCATGTTTGGCGACACGATCCGCGGGATTCGGGCCCAACGGCCGTCGTGCCGGATCGAAGTCCTGATCCCCGACTTCAAGGGTGACGAGCAGGCCCTGCGCACGGTGCTCGACGCGCGGCCGGACGTGCTGAACCACAACACCGAGACCGTGCCGCGCCTCTACCGCATGGCGCGGCCCGGCGGCCGCTACCCGCGCACCCTCGAACTGCTGGACCGCGCCCGCACGTATGCCCCGGACATCCCCACGAAGTCGGGTGTGATGGTCGGCCTTGGCGAGGAGTGGCCGGAAGTCATCGCGACGCTGGCCGATCTGCGCGAAGTGGGCGTCGGCATCATCACGATCGGTCAGTACCTCAGCCCGTCTACGGCACACTTGCCGGTGGCTCGGTACTACCATCCGGACGAGTTCGACATGCTCAAAGCGGCGGCAATCACCATGGGCTTTGGGCACGTCGAGTGTGGTCCTCTGGTGAGGAGTTCCTATCATGCCCACGAGCAAGCCGACGCGTTCGACCAGGCGGAGGGCCGAACGGCCGGCGCCTGACTGGCGGCCCCGCGCGGGCCCGCGGCCGCCTGGCACGCCTGCAGCAACAAGGAGACGGACAGCGGACATGGCAACAGCGACGACACCGGACCATATCAGCCGACAGCTGGCCGACACCCCGAAGGCCACGCTGCTCGACATGCTCTACAAGATGCTGCTGGGGCGGCGCTTCGAAGAGAAGTGCGCCGAGATGTACGCGCTCCAGAAGATTGGCGGCTTCTGCCACTTGTACATCGGCCAGGAGGCCGTCGCGATTGGCGCGTTGTCGGTGCTCCGTCCGGACGATGCGATCCTCACGTCGTACCGGGATCACGTGCACGCCATCGTCAAGGGCTGCGATCCGGGCCGGGTGATGGCGGAACTGTTCGGCCGCCGGGATGGCATCTCGAAGGGCAAGGGCGGCTCGATGCACCTGTTCGACCGCAAGGTGGGCATGTTTGGCGGCCACGCGATCGTCGGCGGGCACATTCCTCTCGCCACCGGTGTCGCCTTCGCCAGTAAGTACCAGCAGAAGGACCAGGTGACGGTGTGCTTTTTGGGCGAGGCCGCGGTCAACATCGGCGCCTTTCATGAATCGCTGAATATGGCGGCCCTCTGGAAGCTGCCCTGCATCTACATCGTCGAGAACAACAGGTACGGCATGGGCACGTCGATCGAGCGCGCCTCGGCCATCTACGACGTGGCCGCGCGGGCGTGCGCCTACGACATGGCCAGCGAGACGGTGGACGGCATGGACGTGCTGGCCGTTCGCGACTGCATCGGCCGGGCCGTCGACCGCGGTCGGCGCGAGCATGCGCCGTCGCTCATCGAGGCCCGATGCTACCGGTTCATGGGCCACTCGATGTCGGACCCGGTGCATGGTCATTACCGCACGAAGGAAGAAGTCGAGGAGCAGAAGCAGCAGGATCCGATCAAGGCGTACTTCGGCCGCCTGCTGGCGGCCGGCCTGATTGACCAGGCAGGCCTCGAACAACTCGACCGGGAGGCGCGCGAGGTCGTCGAGCGGGCCATCCAGTTCGCGGAGGCCAGCCCGGAACCGTCGGCCGATGATCTCTACGCCGACGTGTACTCGGAGCCGTACGGCCCCTTCCGACGGAGTGAACACTAGCCATGCCGCTCATCACCTACCGCGACGCCTTGAATCAGGCCCTGCGCGAAGAACTCCGGCGCGATCCGAACGTCTTCCTGATGGGGGAAGAAGTCGGCGTCTATCAGGGGGCCTACAAGGTCAGCAAAGGCCTGTTGCAGGAATTCGGCGAACGCCGCATCGTCGACACGCCCATCACGGAGGAAGGCTTCACCGGCGTCGGCATTGGCGCGGCAATGGTCGGCTTGAGGCCGGTCATCGAGATGATGACGTGGAACTTCTCGCTGCTGGCCATGGACCAGATCATCAACGGCGCCGCCAAAATGCTGTACATGTCGGGAGGCCAGTTCCACATTCCCATCGTCGTGCGCGGCCCGGGAGGGGCGGCCCACCAGCTCGCCGCGCAGCACTCGCAGTCGATTGAGTCGTGGTACGCGCACGTCCCCGGACTGAAGGTCGTGGCGCCGTCGACACCATACGACGCGAAGGGCCTGCTCAAGAGTGCCATCCGAGACGACGACCCGGTGATCTTCTTCGAGGGCGAGACGCTGTACGGATCGAAGGGTGAGGTGCCGGCCGAGGACTACACGATCCCGATCGGGGTCGCGGACATCAAGCGCGAAGGCACCGACGTCACGCTGGTCGCCTGGTCGAAGATGGTGAGCGTGGCGATGAAGGCGGCCGAGACGCTGGCCGCCGAGGGCATTTCGTGCGAGATCGTCGACCCGCGATCGCTCCGGCCGTTTGACGACGAGCCGATCCTGGCGTCTGTGCGCAAGACCAACCGGTGCGTGATTGTCGAGGAAGGCTGGCCGTACGCCGGGCTCGGGGCGCAAATCGCCTACCAGATTCAGCAGACGGCGTTCAGCGATCTGGATGCGCCGGTGACACGCGTCACCGGCGCCGACGTGCCGATGCCCTACGCCAGGAATCTCGAGCACATGGCCATGCCGTCGCCCGCACGCGTCGTGGCGGCCGTGCGAGAGGTGTTGTATCTGGACTAGGGGTTAGGGATTAGGAACTAGGAATTGGGGGCGGAGGTTCATCCCATGGCTTCCCGAGTCGTGATGCCGAAGTTGAGTGACACCATGGAGGAGGGCCGTATCCTCCGGTGGATCAAGAAGGAAGGCGATCCGGTCGAAACCGGCCAGGCGCTGGCCGAAGTGGAGACCGACAAGGCCACCGTCGAGATGGAAGCGTACACGAACGGCATCGTGCGCAAGCTGGTTGCGGCCGAGGGCCAGTTCGTCAAGGTGGGCGAGCAGATCGCGGTGATTGGCACGGCTGACGAGGACATCTCGGGGCTGCTGCCCGCGCCGGCCGACCCGGCACCCGTCGCCGCCGCGGCGCCCCGCGAACTCCCCGCTGTGCCCGCTGACCTCGCGGCGGCCGGCCGCCACCTGAAGGCCTCGCCGCTCGCGATGCGCATGGCCGCCGAATCCGGTGTCGATCTGAAGGGCCTGCGCGGAACCGGTCCGCAGGGGCGCATCATCAAGCGCGATATCGAATCCGCGCTCGCGACCGACGCGCCTCAAGCGCCGTCGGGCGGATCGGCCGTGGCGCCGCAGCGTTCGCGTTCGCTGGCCACGGTGACCGCGCGCGACGCCGCGCCGGAGTCGCAGGACATCGAGCTCTCGCCGGTCCGGCGGACCATTGCCAAGCGACTCGTGCAGAGCAAGGGCCCGATCCCGCACTTCTATCTCACCATCGACGTGGCGATGGATCGCGTATGGGAGGCCTACAAGGCGTTAGGTGAACAGAAGTCATCGATTTCGATCAACGACGTCGTCATCAGGGCCACCGCCCTGGCCCTCCGGCAGCACCCAGACATCAACGCGTCGTTCGCCGGCGATCACGTCACGCAGTTCGCGCGGGTGCACATCGGGATGGCCGTGGCGCTCGACGATGGCCTGATCACGCCCGTGTTGCGGGATGCGGATCTGAAGCCGCTCGAGGAGATTTCCGCAGAGGCGCGCACGCTGGCGGAACGGGCGCGTGCGCGACAACTCCAGCCGAGCGAGTACAGCGGCGCCACGTTTTCCATTTCCAATCTCGGGATGATGGGCATCGAGGAGTTCTCCGCCATCATCAACCCGCCGGAGGCCGCTATTCTGGCCGTCGGCGCGGTTCGCCAGGTGCCGGTGGCCGTCGACGGCCAGGTGATGGTCGGCTATCGCATGAAGGCGACGCTGTCGGTCGACCACCGGGTGGCGGATGGCGCCAGCGGTGCGCGGTTCCTCCAGACGCTGAAGCGCTTCCTCGAGCAGCCGCTGCTGATGGCGTAGTGATCCGGGCGGCCACAGGGGGCCGCCCCTACGATTGACCCGCCCGGCCCAGAATGCGGCGCAGCACCGTCGTGTCCATGTTGCCGCCGCTCATCACGCACACCACCGTCTTGCCGGCCAGTTCGCCGCGAAGCTTCCAGGCGGCCATGAGCGAGGCCGCGCCAGCGCCTTCGGCCAGGTTGTGCGTCGCGCGCAGCGCCAACCGGACGCCCTCGGCCAGTTCCTCCTCGGTCAGGGTGACGATGTCGTCGAGTTCCCGCTTGAGCAGGTCGTAGGTCAGGTCGAACGTCACGCGCGTGGCGACGCCCTCGGCAAACGTGTCGGCGCGATCGCCCACAATACGCGTGCCCGATCGCCACGAACGCGTGAAGGCATCTGCCCGGGCCGCCTGCACACCGATGATGCGCGTGGCATTGCCGATCGCGCTTCGAACCGTCACCAGCCCGGACGCGCCGCTTCCGCCGCCAATCGGCACGAACACCACGTCCACCCGTGGCAGTTCCTCGAAGATCTCGAGCGCGTATGTGCCGACGCCCGCCAGCAGCAACGGTTCATTGGCCGGGTGGACCAACCGGCGCCCGCGTTCGCGTGCATCCTGCTCGCACCGCGCCCGTGCCTCGTCGAAGTCGTGGCCGTGTTCGAGGACCGTCGCCCCGTACCCCCGCATCGCCGCGTTCTTCTCTGGGTTGTTGGCGATCGGCACGTAGATCGTGCAGGGCACCTGCCGCAGACCACACGCCATCGCCAGCGACTGGCCGTGATTGCCCGTCGAGGCCGTCACCACGCCCGCGCTGCGTTCGCTCGCCCCGAGCGTCGCCACCAGATTCAGCCCGCCGCGAATCTTGAATGCGCCGGTCGGATTGTGATTCTCGTGCTTGACGAAGACCGGGGTGCCGATTTCCGCGACCAACAGCGGATGGGACAGCAACGGCGTGGGCCGCAGGTGCTCGTACACGCGGGGCCGCGCGTCGTAGATGTCGTGAAGAGTTGGTGGTTCCATACGTCTCGCTTCTTGCTACCGATCGGGGCTCAGGTGCCGAGGCGCTTCGCTCACGGGCGCGATCGTTCGCGCCCCTGCGGGATTTCACGGGCGGGCACGGGGGCCCGCCCCTGCATCGTCTTTCATCCGCCGTCTGCTGTCTCGCCGGGTCTGACAGCCTCCGCCAAGGCTACGGCGGTGAGCCGAAGCTATACGCGACGGCGGAAGACCCGGCCTCCAGTATCAGCCCCCGCCCATTGCCGCACCACCGGAACCGCGACGTCGGGCCGGTCGGTGATCAGGCCGTCGACGCCCCACTCGAGCAGGCGGAGGATGTCTTCCTCGCGGTCCACCGTCCACACGATCACGCTGACACCGACGTCGTGCGCGCGAGCGATGAACTCGCGCGTCACCACGCGCATGCCCGCGTACAATTCAGGTACCTGAAAGACCTGGAACGGAGGCGTCCTGGCGCCGCTGCCAAACACCGCGGCGGTGAGTTCGCTCTTGATCTCGTCGGTATGGGCTCCCGTCCTGATGCGCGGGTCGTACGCCCGCACGGCGTCGAGGGCCCCCTGGTGAAACGACCCGACGGTCGTCCGGCCAATGCCGTCCACGGCGCGGATCTGGTCGACCACCAGCGACGCCATTCGGGGATCGGCCGACTTCAGTTCCACCAGCACGGGCACCAGCGGATACCGGTCGAAGACGGCACCGAGCGTCGGCACGCCGAACCCCTTGCCCCGAAAGGGGAAGCCCCCGTCTCCCGCAAACCGATAGCCGGCATCGAGGGCCGCCATGTCGGCGACCCTCAGATCCGCGACCGCGCCGGTTCCGTTGGTCGTGCGGTCGACGGTCGGATCGTGTATGACCACCGGAACACCGTCGCGCGACAGGTGGACGTCACACTCGAGACCATCGGCCCCGCACGCCAGCCCGTTGTCGAACGCGGCCATCGTGTTCTCAGGCGCCAGCGCGGAGCCGCCTCGGTGCGCGAAGATGATCGGCCGCATCACGCTATCTTCTCACGATGCCGCCCAGCGGCCCAGCGGCGACGAACACCTCGGCTCGGGAACAGGCGCACCCCGGGCGCGCGAGCGCGTTGTCGCGCGCCCCCGCGCGGCACCCACGCCGCTGAATCACCGGACAGGTGGCGTCATGCAGGCGGAGGCCGGCATCCAGGCTGTGCGGTGTGTCCAGCGCTCGCCAACGGGTCGCCACGAGCATGCTAGGATCTGGACGTCGCCCCGGGACCATCATCATGCTCTCTGCCGTGCTTCCGATATTTCCGCTGCCAAACGCCGTGCTGTTCCCCGGCGTGTTCCTGCCGCTCCACATCTTCGAAACGCGGTATCGCGAGATGGTCGCCGACGTGCTGGCAGGTGACCGGTTGATTGGCATGGTGCTGCTCAAGCCAGGAGGGGACCGCGAACCGACCGAGTCCCCGGCGGTCTTCTCGATTGGCTGCGCCGGCCTCATCAGCCATGTCGAACAGTTGGACGATGGCCGGTACAACATCGTGCTCCGCGGCATCGAGCGCTTTCGCATCGTGGATGAGGAAGTCGAGGGCTCGTATCGGCTGGCCCGGGTCGACTACCTGGTGGACGCGATGACGGCGGTCGATCGCCAGGCGCTTCGGCAGCAACGCCACAAGCTCGAACGGCTGCTGACGGTGTCGATCGAAGCCCCCGACCATCCCTTCCCGTCCAGTCTGTCGGACGAAGAAGTGATCAACGCGCTCGCCCAATACCTGGATCTCGAACCGATTGAGCGTCAGGCGCTCCTCGAGTGCGACAACGTGTCGAGCCGGGCCGACGCGCTCGCCGAGTTGCTCGAGATGAAGGCCCTGGCCCAATCAGCGCCGCCGGGGCGTGGCCTGCTGCACTGATCTACGATCGCCCGCTCGGTTCGCGCGCGGCCATTCAGGCTCCGACACGCCCGCTGACCGCCTGATTCTGCCAGCACACCTGGAAATCATTCAATCGTGCCGGCTTATCGCTTAATCTGTATCATATTGGTCGGTGTTTCATTCCGCGTGCGGTCGTGCCCGGCCCCGACCGTCACACTCATCGTCGCGTCACGCGATTCACCCTGGAGACGAGGCATGCGCCACGCCCCCGTGAAATATGTCGAAAAAGGTCTGACGTACCTGGCAGGTGGACTCTGGGCGGGCTACGCAGCCGCCAGCCGGATGGCCCGCCGGCCGTCGTTCACACCGAAGTGGTCGGACAAGCCGTTACTGAAGTCGTGGGAGAAGACCAAGCCGCCGCTGGGCTTCCCGCGCGAGACCGATTCGCTCTGCCCGACCTGTGTGCGCGAAGCGCGCAAGGAGATTCTCGACGGCGCCCGAGATGTGTCGGTCCTGCTCAACGAGAAGGTGGGCGAGATCAAGGCGCACATCATCGAACGTGACGGCCAGATCCTGATGGTGAAGGACTGCCCCATCCACGGGCATGTCGAGGATGTGATGTCGACCGACCCGGCCATGTTCCGCCATCTCGAGGAGGTGTTTCCTGGGCGTGACATCGCTGCGCACAACGACGACACCCTCCACAACCATGGCAGCAGCACCATCAAGCACGGGCGTGGCTCGGTGCTGACGGTCGACCTGACCAACCGCTGCAACATGATGTGCGATCCCTGCTTCATGGATGCGAACCAGGTTGGGTTTGTCCACGAGTTGACCTGGGAGGACATCAAGACGCTGCTCGATAACGCGATTTCCATCAAGCCGCGCCGGCAGATGTCGGTGCAGTTCTCCGGTGGCGAGCCGACGCTGTCGCCGTACTTCCTGGACGCGGTCCGCTACGCCAAGCAGGTGGGCTACAACAGCGTGCAGGCCGCGACCAACGGCATCGAGTTCGCCAAGAGCCCCGAGTTCTGCTGCGAGGCCGCCGCGGCGGGCTTGCGCTTCGCGTACCTCCAGTTCGATGGCATCGGCAACGCGGCCAACGCGCACCGCCGCGTGGGCAATCTGTTTGACGTCAAGCTGCGCGCCATCGAGAACATGTGGACTGCGGGCATCGACATCGTCCCCGTCGTCACCATCGTCAACGGCGTGAACAACGAGCAGGTGGGCCGGATCGTCGAATTCGCGCTCGACAACCCCCGGAAGATCTCGTTTCTGTCGTTTCAGCCCGTGTCGTTCACGGGCCGCGACGAAGAGGTCACCGATGAGCGCCGGGCGGCGCAGCGCTACACGCTCGCGCATCTGGCGCACGACGTGAAGAATCAGACGGGTATCGGCGAGCCGGCGCGCGACTGGTTCCCGATTTCGTTCATGAGCACGTTCTCGGACTGGGCGGATCTGGTCCACGGGCCGGCGGCCGAATGGGGCAACCTGAGCTGCGGATGCCACCCGAATTGCGGCATTGGCATGGCGGTGATGATCGACAAGGACACCAGGGAACGCGCCGCCATCACGTCGTTCCTGGACGTCGGCCAGGTCGCCAGGGATCTGGCGGTGGTCAATGACGCGGCGCGCGGCCGTGGGTGGTCGATGCTGGGCATGGTCCTCTCGCTCCTGCGCAACTACGACCCGTTCAAGGCGCCATCGAGGCTGACGCTCATCGGCCTGATGGAACGGTTCGACAAAGGGTTCGGCGCGACCAGGCGCGACTACGGCAAGGTGGGCGCGGGTCGGACGCAGGCGGACGTCGAACGGCGCCGTTCGGACCGGTTCCTGCTCCTCTTCGTGGCGGGCATGTGGTTTCAGGATCTGTTCAACTACGACTTCCGGCGGACCGAGATGTGCATCATTCCGTACGCGACGCAGATGGGCGAAATCTCATTCTGCGCGTACAACACCGGCGTCGGGTGGCGCCAGATCATCGAGAAGATGCACATGACGGCGACGCTCACGAAGTGGTACGACGAGCACGGCCGGCACGAGATCTACGCGGGCAACGCGTCGGTCCCGCTCGCCAGCGCGGCGCATTCGCTGCAGCTCAATGCCGACGCCGTGGCGGCTGGCGCCCAGACGGACCTCGATACCCGCGGCATCCCCAAGAACGCGCGGGAGGAGCGGCTGCGGGCCAGAGCGACGCGGCGAACGCCGGCCGAGCGGACGCACGACCTGGAGATGGCGCGACTCTACCGGCAGCACGTCCTGAAGGAAGACCCGAACCTGATCTCCATCGGCATGCTGAAGGCGGGCGTCGCGAAGAAGGAACGGGCGACCGATCCAGTCGTGGCGAAATAGCGGGACGCTACTTCTTCTTGATGGGCACCGGCGTCTTCGCCGGCGGCTTCTTGGCCGGCTGGGGCGTGTACTCCACCATCACGCTGCTGATGAGCGCGATGGGCCGGCCGGGGGCGGCGAAGGTCTCATCGGCGTCCAGGCGGCGCACGGCCAGCTTCTCCCCGAGCACACAGACGTCGTTGATGTTCTCGGGCAGCTCCACACGAACCGGCTCCGCGCCGGTCGGCGCCACCGCTTTCAGTCCGCCCGGCCCGGCTCCGCCGCCGATTCGGTCGAACAGATCGGCAGCGGTCCGGAACTCGTTCTGCACGACGGCTCGCGCCACCAGCGTGTTGTCGAGCGTCATCACGCCCACCGTGGCGGTCAGCCTCGCGTAGGATCGGCGGGCCTTCACCTGCTCCTCCGAATAGGTCTGGCGGTTGTGCAGGTCGAAAGTGAGCACGGCCCTGCCCTTGTGCGGGGGCAGGGTGATCAGGATGCCGTCAGCGGAGGTCCGGCCGATGGGCACATCGCAGAACGTGCGCAGCGTCTTGACTCCGGTGCCGAGCGGCGACGGGCAGGTCACCTCGGCCGCCTCGATCTTCGGCGCCGCGGCGGCGGGTGGCACTGGCGCCGGCTTCTTTCTGGCGGTCTGCGCCCCCGCCGGACCGGCCGCCAGCGCACACGCGAGAAGTCCCAGCGCGACAATACGCATCACGTGATCTTCTGGCGAATAAGGTCGAGGAATTCCATCCGCGTGCGGTCGCGCTCCCTGAACGCGCCCAGCATGGCGCTGGTCACACAATACGACCGTTGTTTCTGAACGCCGCGCATGGCCATGCACAGGTGTGTCGCCTCCATGACGACGGCGACACCGAGCGGATTGATCTTGTCGCGGATGGTCTCGGCAATCTGGTTGGTCAACCGTTCCTGCACCTGCAGCCGGTGCGAGAACACGTCGACCAGCCGCGGGATCTTGCTCAGCCCGATCACCCGCGTGCGCGGGATGTAGGCCACGTGGCACTTGCCGAAAAACGGCAGCAGGTGGTGTTCGCACAGGCTGAAGAAATCGATGTCCTTGACGATCACCATCTCGCTGTAGTCGACCGTGAAGAGCGCGTCGTTCAGAACCTTGTCGACGTCCTCGTGGTACCCGCTCGTCAGGAACGACAGCGACTTGGCCATGCGCCGCGGCGTATCCAGCAGGCCTTCCCTGCCGGGGTCCTCTCCAAGGTGTTCGAGCAGTTGCCTGATCAGCGTTTCCATCGTACCCGCCCGCTACGAGTAGTTGTAGAATCCGCGGCCCGTCTTTCGGCCGCATCGGCCCGCGACCACCATGCGCTTGAGGAGCGGCGGCGCGGCATAGGCCGGCTCCTTGAACTCCTCGAACATGATGTTGGCAATGTAGTAGGTCGTGTCCAGGCCCACGAAATCGAGCAACGTGAAGGGGCCCATGGGATAGCCGCAGCCAAGCGCCATGCCCTTGTCGATGTCCTCGATGGTGCCGAGCCCGTGCTCGTACGCGCGAATCGCGTCGAGCAGGTACGGGATGAGCAGCCGATTGACAATGAAGCCGGGGCGATCGGGCGCCGTCACGGGCTCCTTGCCGAGTGACTGCGCGAAGGCGTACGCCTGCGTGAAGCTCTCGTCGGTGGTCGTCAGGGCTTTGACCACTTCGACCAGCTTCATCAACGGCACCGGGTTGAAGAAGTGCAAGCCGACGAACTTGTCGGGGCGCGTGGTCGCGGCCGCCAATTCCGTGATGCACAGCGAGGAGGTGTTCGAGGCGATCAGGGCGTGTGGCGCGACAACGGCCTCTACGGCAGCATACGTCTTCTTCTTCTCGGCGAAGTTCTCGATGATGGCTTCGATCACGATATCGCACGACGCCAGGTCCTCGACCCGCGTGGTCCCGCTCAGCTTTGCGAGCGTGGCGTCGCGGAATTCCGGCGTGACCTTGCCCTTCTCGATGCCGCCATCCAGGAACTTGCGGATGCGGCCGAAGCCGCGATCGAGGAGCGACTGCTCGACCTCGCGCACGATGGTCTTGTAGCCGGCCTGCGCCGCGACCTGCGCGATGCCGCTGCCCATCAAGCCGCACCCGAGCACGCCAACCGTACGAATCTCCATGACGTCCTCCGCCCTCCTGCCCTATTGCACCCGGGTCTTGCTTCTCAGCACCTTCGCCACGAAGTCGCCGGTCTCCCTGGTTCCGAGCGTGCCGCCAATCTCGGCCGGGCCATTGCCGGTGACGACGGCCTTCTCGACCGCGGCTTCGACCGCCCGGGCCTCCGCGTCCAGTCCGACGTACTCGAGCATCAGTGCTGCCGACAGGATCGCTCCGAACGGGTTGGCGACGTTCTTCCCCGCGTATTTCGGCGCGGACCCGTGCACCGGCTCGAACATCGACGTGCGGCCCGGGTGCAGGTTGCCCGACGCGGCCATGCCGAGACCGCCCTGCAGCTGCGCGCCCAGGTCGGTGATGATGTCGCCGAACATGTTGTTGGTCACAATCACCTGGAACTGCCCCGGGTTCTTGACCATCTGCATCGTCAGCGCATCAATGTAGAGATGCGTCGGCTCGAGGCCCGGGTACTGCGGCGCCACCTCCCAGAATACCCGCTGCCACAGCGCGTGCCCCATCGTGAGCGCATTGCTCTTGTCGGCCATGCACACACGCGTCAGGCCTTTTGCCTTCGCATGCTCGAACGCGTGCCTGATGATGCGGTGCACGCCCTTGTAGGTGTTGATGTCCTCCTGAATCGCAATCTCGTCCTCGGTGCCTGCCTTGAATCGGCCGCCGATGCCTACGTAGAGGCCCTCGGTGTTCTCGCGGAACACGACGAAGTTCACGTCCGCGGGTCCGCGGTCCTTCAGCGGACACAAACGCGCGTCAAACAGCTTGACCGGGCGATGATTGACGTAGAGATCGAGCTCGAAGCGGGTGCCGAGCAGGATGTCTCGCGCGTGGCGCATGTCGGGCACGCGCGGATCGCCGAGCGCGCCGATGTACACCGCGTCGAACTCGTCGCGCAGCATCTTGTAGCCGTCGGGCGGCATGCTGATGCCGGTCTCCAGGAAGTAGTCGGCGCCGTACGGCAGCATCTCGAGATCGAGACGGCAACCGAACACGTCCGAGACGACGTGAAGAACTTTGACCGCCTCGGCTGTGACGTCCTTGCCGATGCCGTCTCCAGGTATGACCGCAATGCGCATAGTTCAATCCTCTTCAGGGACGCGATCTGAGGCGCGAGGGGTTCATCTTACCAGAACGGGGCGGATCGCCCCCCGGCGCTCTGGCCCGCCGACGCCCCGACCCGGCGCCCGCGGTGGAGTGCCGGCTGCAGCCCTGCCGATCAGGCCAGCCGTTCCGTGGCCAGCCGTTCCAGGCCAGCCGTTCCATGAGCCCCGACGCCTTTTCACGTGCTATAGTTCGGCTCGATGGAACATGAAAAGCGTTCCGTGGCGCGCATGGAGATTCTCGGCGGCTTGCCGGGCGAGGTCAGCGTGCTGGCGCCGGCGGAGATCAGGGAGTTCAGCCAACGTGGCGCCATGCTGGACACGCCATTTCCCCTGGTTGTCAACTCCATACACGACGTCCGGCTTGAGCTGGATGACCGTTCGGTTGTGGTGAAGGGCCGCGTGGCCCACTGCAGCATCGCGGAACTGGGCGGCGAACGGGTGCGCTACCGAGCGGGGATCGAGTTTCTGGACCTGCCGGCGCATGCCGCGTCGGCCATCAACTCGTTCCTTGATGGCGTCTCCGAGCGGCGGGCGGCTCGCGGTATCGCGCGTCCGGCCAAAGGCCCTAGCTCACCTTGAGGTGCGCGAGGTAATCGCCAGACGCAATGCGCTCCGCACGGCCGAGCGGAGCGTTATAGAAGTACACCCAGGCGACGTCAACACGCCCATCGTCGAACGTGACAGGCACCTGCCCGCGCGTATAGAGGCTGGCATCGGGCTCCGCGGGACGATACCCTTCGATCTCGTCGAGCTTGGCAAGCACGGACGGGTCGTCCTCGACTTCGTAGACCTCACCCCAGACGCGGCCGCCGGGCGCGGGAATGGCCGCCGGGAAGATCCCCAGGTCGTAGAGCGCGGCCTCGATCGAGCCGCGGCCGATGAGCCGCATGCGCGTATCGATGCCGGCACGCCGGCGTCTGTCAAAGCCGCCCATGAGGGTTCCGTAGACAAAGACCTTTTCACTCACTGGCAGAAGGGCCTCCAAGCCGCAGCGCGCGCGTGTTTCGCAGTTGAATCGCGACATGCTGCCGCGACTGCATGGCGAGAAAAAGGGCCTTGGGTATGAAGGAAGTGTAGGTGAGGACTGCCCGATAGTCAAGGCGATGGGGCGCGCCGCGAGGGCGCGCCCCGGTCGACCTGCTGCTACTTTGCGGACTTCTCAGAGGATTCCGGTTTCTTCGGGGCCGCCGGCTTCGGCGCCCCACCCGAGTCGCGCTTCTTCGGGGTCATCACGTCGATGAGCTGCGTGGTGACGCCGAACGACAGCGACACGGTCTTGCCGGTGCCGCCCATCTCGACGCTGGGCCACAGGGCCTGCGCCTCGGGCCGGTTACCAGCCTGCATCTTCGCCAGCGCGACGAACCCGCGAACGATATCGCGCAGGTTGCTGGCCGCCTCGTCGGATTTCGTCTCGGCCTTCACCATCACCTGCACGCCGCCGTTCACATGGCCGCTCGCCGAGAACCACGTGATCGGGGGGATCCGGTCGGTCACTTCCTGCGGCAGCTTCGCCTGGGACGAAATGGCGTCGAAATGCCCGACCGCCCAGAAACTGGCATCGCGCTGGTCGGCAATCAGCTTCATCATTTCGGGGTTGTCGCGAGCGGTCTTCGCCGACGCGGCCGACCCGTCGATGACCCGGCGAATGACCGCATCGCCGCCAATCGCCACCAGCCCGCTGCCCAGGAACGCCACCGCGAGGCCACGTTCGTGGCTGCTGACCTGCTCGGCATCATTCACGCCGGGCTTGATCAGCCGCTTCCCCTTGTAGTCTTCGACCGTCGCGCCCTTCTCTCGCGCGAACGCCTCCAGCCGGCCCTGGTCGAACTGGCCGCGGGCCAGCACCAGACCGTTGGTGTTGTTCGCTGCGGCATCAGCCTGCCGCTTGTCCATGAACGCGACCACGTACTCGATATCGTTTTCGATATCGATGCCTGTTGCCGTCTTGATTTCGTTCCGGCCCTCGTCGGTCGGCCCGCCGAACTGGCGCAGGCGCTGACGCAGGTCCGAACTCATCACCTGCTTGACGTTGGCGTACGCCACGATGGCCGCGTCCGCGGGGACGAACTTGAGTTCCGCCGGCCCGGGACTCGCGGCGAACAGCCCCTGGGGCACCCCGCCGTAGTAGGCCACCAGGCCAATCGACAGGCCGACAAAGAAGACCAGAGCCGAACCAACCAGGAAGTAGCGTGTTTTTCCGGTCATATGTGCCTCGCCTCTTACTCTGACTATACGGCAGCCTGAGACGGAAGTTCCCTCAGAATCAGCGAGTTACTGCTCCAACACGTACTCGCGTTTCTCCACCATCCACGCCGCGATCGCCAGAAAAATGACGATCATGGCGAAAATGGCGGAAAGACTGGTCGTGGGAGACGGGACATCACGGAAGAGCGCCTGCAGGGCGCTCCCCAAGCCGTCGGCCGGCATCGAGTGGGGCACCAACGCCTGTAAGTAATAAGCAATGGTGAACTTCCTGAGATAGCCAGGCAGCGCCATCGCCAGTTGTTCCCAGCCGAAGGCGAAGACCAGCCCGGCAACCAGGGGGCGTTTGACGCCTGCCCCGATCATGGCGAATAAGGCTCCGTACGCGGCCAATCCGAGTCCGAGGAGGCCGAGGTCGATCAGCAGACTCATGAACCCCTCCGCGAGCGAGCCATGGCCGAGCGGCTGGACGCAGAGGTAGAGCACGACCACCGACGGCAGGACCACGAACACGGTGGTCACCACGTAGGCCAGATACTTGCCCACCAGCACGGCACTGCGGCTGATGGGGCGGACAAACAGATACGTGACGGTCTTATCGTCCACCTCGTCGGCGATGAGGGACGTTCCATAGAACACACCCAGCACGGGCACCAGGAAGCGGAGGTACAGAAGCCAGATCATGCTGCCGAACACCGCCGCCCCAGGCACCGGGGCGCCCCCCATCCGGATCGATCCGGTAAACCCGAATGCGTCCAGGATGCGGAGCATCAGGCCGAGCGCCACTGGCGATCCGACGACCAGGCCCAGGAAGATCGTCCGCCGCGACCACAGCATCTGGCTGAGCGACAGGTCGAATACGCGCAGCGCCGCTGTCACGAATGGCGGAGCCTCGCGCATCAGGGGGCCGGCCATCGCGGAGCCGGGAATCGCCGGACCGGCCATCGCGGAGCCGGGCATCGCCGGACCGGCCATCGCGGAGCCGGGCATCGCGGGGTCGGACATCGCCGGACCGGCGGTGGGAAGCGTCACGTTCGGGTCGGGTGTCGTGGTGCTCATTTGACCAGGAACTTGAAAACCGCTTGCAGGTTATCGTCGGGCGAGGTGACCTCGGTAATCGAGCCCGTCTGGCCCGATGCCGCCAGTTCCGTCAGGTACCGATAGAAGCTGTCGGGCTTCGACGTCTCGATGATGATGGCCTCCTGCTCGAGCTTGAGGCTCAGCACATCGTCTCGGGTCAGGAACTGGCGGGCAAGGTCGCGCGGGTGGTCCGCGCGGACGTGCACGGTGTGCGGATGTTCGTCGATGAGGTCGCGGATGGCGTGCACGTCGCCCTCGGCCAGGATGCGGCCGTTGTTGATGAGCAGGATGTTCGACGTCATCGCTTCGATCTCGTACAGGATGTGGCTCGACACGATGATGCTCTTGCCGGCCCTGGCCCAGTCCTTGACGAGGCGAATGGTCCGGCGCCTGCCGATCGGGTCCATGCCCGACAGCGGCTCGTCGAGAATCAGCAACTCCGGGTCGTGAACGATGGCCTGGGCGAGTTTGACGCGCTGGCGCATGCCCTTGCTGTAACCGCCGATCTTCTTGTTGGCCGCGTCAACCAGATCCACGTGCTCGAGCGCGGTGCGCGCCGCCGCATTGGCTTCCGACTCGGTGTAGCCATTGAGCCGAACCAGGCCGGACACCCACTCGAGACCCGTCATCCGGTCGTAGAACGCGTCCTGCTCGGGGCAGACGCCGATACGGAAGAACAGCCTCGGATTTCCCCAGACGGCCTCGCCCAGCACCGTGATCGAGCCCTTGCTGGGTTTGAGCTGGCCCGTCATGAGCTTCAGCAGCGTGGACTTGCCGGCGCCGTTCGGGCCAAGCAGTCCCGTTATGCCGGTCGGAATCGACGCGCTGACGTCATTGAGACCAATGACCTGGCCGTACCACTTTGAGACGTGATCGGCAACGACCAGCGGCGTCATGTCACCACCTCCACGCCGCGTACGCGCCGTTCGAGCACAAAGACGGCCAGCGCCACAGTGGCGACCAGCGCGACCGTCGTCATCAGCCCCGACGCGTGGAAGCGGCCTGGCAGCCGGAAGATCAGGTCTCCAATCTGCATCAGATTCGACGAGGGCGCCATCCATGAGAAGGCGCTGTCCCGGGTGACGGCGACGACGACGCCGAAGAGGGCCTGCGTGAAGAAGATGATGCCGGCGTACATGATGCCCACGAATCGCGCGCTCTTTGACAAGGACGACAACGCCAGCATGACCAGGCCGAGCACCGTGGTCTCGATGCCGGTGTAGACGAGAATCGCCGGCAGCAGAAAGAGGTTGGATGAGACGAACGTGAAGTTGCCCGCGAACACGATCTGGACAAGGACGAGCATTGTCGCCGGCAGCCAGGTCACCAGTAAGAGGAAGAAGGCCATCACCGCGAACTTGCCGCCGATGTACTCGAAGCGGTCGAGGGGCTTGGCCAGATAGATCTGCAGCGCATTGGCGCGCATGTCGTTGGCGATCAGTCCAGCGCCTGTGAAAATCGTGATGAAGAACACGAAGACGACCTGATGATCGAGGAAGTCGCGGAACATCCGTGGCGAGGGCGCGATGATCGACAACTGCGGGACATTCGCCGCAAGGTACAGCTTGGTCGCCTCGTAGAAGAACGGTAACCACGCGAGGATCAGCAGGCCGAGAAAGGCCCTCTTCCCCAGCATGTTCTTGACCCCTGCCGTCGCGATCACGGTCCACGCACGTCCCTGTGGCGCGCGCTGGCCCTTGTAGTGGCGGTAACTCTGATCGTGGATGGGCACGGCCTACTCCTCGCCCACCGCTTGGGCAAACACGTCTTCGAGTGTCGGGACGCTCGGCCGCAGGTGGCGCACCTGCACGCCTTCGCGCGCTGCGAGCTGGAACAGCGCCAGCGCTCCCTTCTCGTCGGGCACGAACACACGCATGATGTCTTCCTCGGCCGCCTTGCTCGTCATCCCGGCGGCATCGAGCACCCGGGCAAACGCGACGCGATCACCCTTGACCCGTAGCTCGAACACGCTGCCGCGCGGGCCCTTGAGTTCCTCAATCGGGCCCTGCGTCGCGATGCGGGCCTGGTGCAGCACGACGACGTGATCGCAGGTGTACTCGACGTCGGGCAGCAGATGCGACGACAGAATCAGGTTGACGCCTTTGTTGTGGGCGAGATCCCTGATGAGTTCGAGCATCTCTTCGCGCCCTTTCGGGTCCATGCCGTTGGTCGGCTCGTCCAGAAACAGGAGGTCGGGATCGTGCACCAGCGCCTGGGCAAGCTTGATGCGCTGTTTCATGCCGGTCGAGTAGGTCTCAACGTTCCGGTAGCGCGCCTCGCCGAGTCCGACGTAGTAGAGCACTTCGTGGGCGCGCTGCATCGCATCAACATGGGGCAACCCCGCCAGTTGACCGCAGTAGGCCACAAACGACACGGCGTTCATCCCGGGGATGTGGGCGTCAATCTCGGGCATGTACCCGAGCCTGGCGCGAATCTCGGACGGCGAGACCGCCACGTCGAACCCGAGCACGCTCATGCGGCCATCGGCGGGCTTGACGAAGCCGAGCAGCGCCTTGAGCAACGTGGACTTGCCGGAGCCATTGGGCCCGAGCAGGCCGACGGCGCCGCCCGGAAACACCGCGGTGACATCGCGCAGCGCCGGCTGTTTGCCGTAGAAAACTGACAAATGCTCGATCTGGACGACGGGGCCGGCAGGTGGATCAGTCATATTCTTGTAGTAGATACGAGGATCATGGGTCCGTGGTTCGACGGGACGTCGCTGGTTCGCCGGGTCTGAAGACCCGGCCTCCACCGACACTTCCTGGTTCTCACAGATTCCCGCGCAGTCCCAACTCCTCCGCCTTGTCGCGCATGAAGGCAATCACGTTGGCGACGTGCTCGTCGAGCGGCAGGCCGATCTCCTCGGCACCACGGCGCAAATCGTCGCGGTTGACCGCGCGCGCGAACGCCTTTTCCTTCATCCGCTTCACGACCGACTTCGCTTCCAGATCCATCAGGCTCTTCGACGGACGCACCAGCGCGGCCGCCGTCACGAATCCGGCCATTTCGTCGCACGCGAACAGGGTGTGTTCGAGGCGCGTCTCACGCGCCACCTCCGTGTGGTCGGCGTGAGACAGAACCGCGTGCACCACCCATTCCGGATAGCCCCGCTCGCGCAGAATCTCGGCCCCGCGGAACGGATGGTCCTTGAGATCCGGATAGCGATCGTAGTCGAAGTCGTGGAGAAGCGCGACGACGCCCCAGGCCTCTTCGTCCTCGCCGAACCGCCGCGCGTAGCCGCGGACCGCGGCCTCCACGGCCAACGCGTGTTTCCGCAGGTTCTCGTTCTGCGTATATTCGGCCAGCAGGGCCCAGCCGTCCGCTCGTGTCAGTGTCATGTGTACCTCGCCAATCGTACGCCAGCCAGGTCGGCAGGCAGTGTGACTCCGAATGGAGGCCGGGTCTTCAGACCCGGCAATCCGGGGCCGGGCTGGA
>Ga0315278_10000086_pt1 | contig 77133 bp, 59 predicted proteins | sample YL17G06_0_MG_FD_203880 | JGI IMG/M metagenome (GOLD analysis project Ga0315278, IMG submission 203880) | Sediment microbial communities from Yellowstone Lake, YNP, Wyoming, USA - YL17G06_0 | ecosystem: Environmental > Aquatic > Freshwater > Lake > Sediment | place: USA: Wyoming | collected... | reverse complement strand
GAAAAAAACGGGAATGAAAGCGGGAATGAAAACGGGAATGAAAGCGGGAGTGAAAGCGGGAATGAAAGCCGAACGACTTAAAACAGCAAAAAAGATGCTGAGCGACAATGTCTCTATCGAAGCCATCGCCCAATATACCGACCTCACTGAAAAAGAAGCTAGATCGCTTATACATTAAACTGGGAAAATCGCGAAGCATGAAGCACAATGCACGAAATCCGAAAGTCCGCGGCGCGGACATGGAAAAATCGGGAAGCGAGGAAGATCGGAAAAAAATTGAAAACAAAGAAAATAGCCGCGAAGAACGCGAAGGGGCGCGAAGTGAAAATCAGGGATCAGGATTCAGGGAGCAGGGGTTAGGAAAAGATAGAGGAGAAAAAAAAATGGAAGCTGAGAGGTTTGGAAGGTAGGAAGTTGGGAAAAGTTGGAACGCTGGAAATTTACAATCTCTTTATAAGAGGGTATATCACATTCGCCGCAGATTCGGGGGAAAAAGCAATCCCATCACGAATTATTGGGACAATATCTCCTATAAAATCCGGTTCAGCCAACTTTAGTTCCAGGTTCTGTTGATATTCACCGGAGGAAACCCGTAAGTTCATGTGGGCCATATATTTCTTAAATGCAAATACGACCTTTTCCAGGTCAACGTTTTCCTGCTCTAAAGCATACCAGAGATCGAATAGATCACGCCCCTTTTTTCGCTGATATAAGGCCCTGAGTTTCGTCGCCAATAATTCTTCAAGAGAATAAGTTTTGATAAGGGTCTCGCCGGAATACCAACCGGATTCAATTTTATATTTTCTGTCGATTAAATTGAAAACATTAAAATGTTCCCGTGTGTTGATCTCGATTTTGATTCTCAATGGAAGTAATGGAGGTATTTCAGACTCAACTTTGTAAACGAAAACCACGTTGCCTTTCTTTTGTTTGGTTCGGGGGTGACCAAGAAGTGGATTACAAATATCCCTTATTTTTTCCATTACTGTTCCAATAGATCGGGCCTCTCTCTGTACGAAGTCGATGTCTTCAGAATACCGGACAGGTGGAGTGAGGAACAATTTATGAAGTGCGGTGCCACCTCGGAAACACAAATTATCCGCCAGGATTGGTTCATTAAAAAGCGCAATGATTAACCGGCTCAGGATCAAATCCTGCTCCACCTGGGCATCATCCCTCCAGGGTGCGTTCGAACGCCATTCAATGATGTAAGGTCGAGGAATCATGATATGTCCGTATCGATATCTGTATTTATATAAACCCGCCATTTGGCGTCAAACTTTCCATTTTTATTGCCCCGTGTAGGGGCCAGAATCGTCTTCGCCGGTTTTTTTTCAGTCAGCCATATTTTTAATTGGTCGGTAAGATTTTCAAATCCCAACAAGTCCATGATAAACCCTAATCTCTGAATATAGCACAAGCTCCTTTCTCCCTGGGCAAGTTTGCTCAGCTTTGAAGGTTCGATTTTTTCCGATAATTCTTCAAGCACGGTAGCTACACGATTTAGACCCCCAACTCCACGGGCATAACGTATTAAATCCAACGCAGTAAGTTCGGGATTGGAGACATTGAAATAGCCGTTTTCAGACTTAATTTGTTCCACTCCCATTTCCAATTCCAGGTCTGATTTTTTAAAAAACCGAATTCTAAGTCCTCTTACGTGGATGGTGCGGAGGACCTGGTTTGTAATAACCTGGAATTCCTGCGGCTTCTGGTGAGCTGCCCCATGGATAGCGGCAGCACTTAAAAGGGAAACGTAGTACGGCAATTCCAGGTAGTCCATCAATTGATGGATAAACCATGCTGCGGGCAAAATACCGCTAGCCCGGTATTCGATGGGAACAATTATATAAAATCCCTGACGGATCAAGGCAATTCGATTCTTTTTAAGCAGGCGATTCAAACTGAGATCGATTGCTGCCCCAGAAAGATCGCTGTTTTTGTTAAGTTCTGTTTTGAGGAAGGTGTAGCGGCCTTTGCTCTGCAAATGATCAATGTAATCCCTTATTGTAATTTTTTTTTCGTCCATGTTTTCAATTGCAAATACTATCACTTTTCAATATTATTTGCAACTGGTTTTTCAAATTAGTATTCTTCGCCAAGGACAGAAAAGCAGAAGGTAAGAGGGTGAGAAGGTAGGAAGGTGAGAAAAAAGATAGAATGATGAATGATGAATGATGAAGGCAAAACAGGAAGCGCGGATGCGAGGAAATTACAATCTGTGTCAATCTGTGAAATCGCCCATACGTGGACCAGTGTTTTTCGTGGAAATTCGTGGAAATTCGTGGAATTCGTGGGCATGCTTTTATAAGCCGCGAAGAACGCGAAGGGGCGCGAAGTAGGGACAATTCATCATTCTTCATTTGAAATAAAAATCACGGGTATACTGGAAAGCGGTTGCTAAATCTTACGATTGATATTATAATTGGATAGTAATAATTTCGGAGGCAAAGTGAGACTATCGACTGAAAAATTGAAGGAAGATTTAGGTCAGGTGTTGGACGAGGTCCTGGAAACAGGTATTCCCGTTGAAATCGAAAGAAAGGGTCATATACTGAAGATAGTCGCAGAGCCGACGGGGAATAAACTGGATAACCTGGAACCACATGATGCAATTGTTGGAGACCCGGAGAGTATTGTCTATATCGACTGGTCTAAGGAGTGGAATATTATTTGAAAGCGATTTTTTGAAATCATTCCCAGGATGTTTTTCCAAACCTCACCGGAAAAAGAAGAGCCACGGACAGAAAAGCAGAAGGTAAGAGGGTGAGAAGGTAGGAAGGTGAGAAAAAAGATAGAATGATGAATGATGAATGATGAATGATGAAGAAAGGAAAATGGGAACTGATATTGCCTGTCTCCTATCAATTTATGCCCCCTGCGCAATACCTTTCCGGATAACTCTTGGCAAACAGGAGAAAAAAACATGAAAACCGCCTGTCCTACTTGAAAAAAAATGGGTTCTAAAATATAATAGGAAGACCATGGATAAGATAAACAATGTGCATGACAAGTTCTTTGGCAAAAACAAAGGATGCAAACCCGGATACTTTAAACAAACTATTAAAAGAAACCAAAATTGATGGAGGTGATATCATGCCAACTTTAGCCCAAAGATGGAAAGATGAAGGTAAGAAAGAATGGATCGCAGTGGGAATGCAAAAAGGAAAAAAAACGGGAATGAAAACGGGAATGAAAGCGGGAGTGAAAGCGGGAATGAAAGCCGAACGGCTTAAAACAGCAAAAAAGATGCTGAGCGACAATGTCTCTATCGAAGCCATCGCCCAATATACCGACCTCACTGAAAAAGAAGTTAGATCGCTTATACATTAGGGCGCAAATTGGTAGAGCGAATATAAACACTTGTCCACAGATTACACGGATTTACACAGATTGTTTTTTCTACTTTCTTAACTTCCATCTTTTTCCGCTCTTCTTCGCTTCCGATCTTCCAGTTTTGCCTTCATCATTCATCATTCATCATTCATCACTCTATCTTTTGGTCTCATTGCCTTTTCTACCAATGCCTGATGCTCTTCCTTAAACCGGTGAAACTGCGCCAATATCTCAAACCGCAGCAAAGGTATTTTTTCCATATGCTCGAATAACTCTTTGAAATCCGGCGAAAGCGGCGGGGAAACAGTTTTGATTTTTTCCCCTGCCGTTATTTCCTTGATACGCATCGGACCTTCATCCAGGATGAGCCAGTTTAATGATATCCCTAATTGATTCCCCAGGTTGCAAAGGGTGAAAAAATTGGGAATGGCACAACCATTTTCGTTCCTGGTATAACTGAGCCGACTGCAATTCAAAGTCTCTGCCATCCGGGTCAATGATAATTCATAGGTTTGCCGGACTTGCAGCAGTTTGGAACCGATTGCTTTCGCTATGTCTTTTCTTGTCATGATATTTCCTTACGAGTCCTAAGCGTTGTACGCCTGAAGCCGATTGTTTCACGCGTGAACACTAAAGCTTCGTTAACGGATAAAAAAGTTTCGCGCGAGAAACTTTTTGATTCACGTGCGATACGCTTCGCTTCATCAACGATACATTTTTCGGTATCCGGGGCGAAAAATGTATCGCGCATGAACAAAAATGCTTCGTGCACGAAAAAAAATGCTCCACGCATGAAAGTAAATGATTCACGCGGGAACAAAAAAGTTTCGTTAACGGATAAAAAAGTTTCCCGAGCGATACATTTTGATTCACGTGCGATACACTTGGTTTCATCAACGATACGATTTTTGCATCCCGGGGCGAAAAATGTATCGCGCATGAACAAAAATACTTCGTGCACGAAAAAAAATGCTCCACGCATGAAAGTAAATGATTCACGCGGGAACAAAAAAGTTTCGTTAACGGATAAAAAAGTTTCCCGAGCGATACATTTTGATTCACGTGCGATACAGTTCGCTTCATGCTTGATATATTTTGATTCATACATGTAATGGTTGCCGGTAAAAAAAAACCTCCCGCAAGAAGCGTAACACTTCTCGCGGGAGGCAGAAGGCTGGAGACCGGTTAGTTAAAACTTAAGTCTCAGCCGCGGTTGATTTGGCATTAGCTCCCGCAGTTGATTTGGCTTTGAGCTCGCCGGTGGCGGAAGAAGTGGTAGGGATTTTTCTCCGGTAGTATGCTTTTTTCAACTCGGCCACGATGGCATCCGCGCCGGGTTTATTGGCTTTGGCCGCCGCCTTTACGGAATCGGAAAAGGCGCGACCGGCGCCGAATGCATCGCCCCCCACGGCTATATAACTGTCCGTGAGCTTCTCCACCACCAGGACAACGTTCTCCACCAGGCCTTTTACTTGCGTAAAAAACTCGAAATCCTTCTGGAATTTTTCCAGGTTGAAATAGGTTGGACTGTATTGCGGGTATTCAGTGGCATATTTCAATGTTAATTCAACGAAAGGCAAGGCACTGGTACCCAATTTATACGTCCTTCGCTTTTCAATTAACTTGAGATTAATCGCATATTTTGAAATACTCGCATCCAACTCAGCCAAATTGGTTTTAATACTCTCCATTTCCTCGATAGTTAACGTTTGGGGTGTTCTTTCGTATCCCATTATTTCTCCTTATAATGATAATGATCTCCGCTCCAACTCCTCACAGAGGCCGTCGATGACATAATCAAACGCCGCCGGTACCTGTAAAAGTCGGAGCAATTCTACGTTTTCCTCTTTCATAGGGATATCGCATATCCGACAGAAAGCCAATATCCACGCCGGCATGGTATAACCGGCCGCCACGATTTTCCTTTTCCCTGCTTCTTCCCCGTTTTGCTGTCTCACCCGTCTCTCCTTATTGAAGATTTTTCCGACCTTTGTTCCATTAACCACTCCATCTTATGACTCCCGGAAGCCCCCGACGCCCTCCCGGTTAACTCCGAAGAGTTTCCGGATATTCCCGACAGGGTGCGCAAGGCCCCGACAGATATGATTGAAGATTTTTTGTTTCTCATAAATGATTATATATCTTAATTATGCGAAGAAGTCAAGCCTTTTAACTTAAAAATATAAAATAAATTTGTTATAATTTAATTTAAACACCATTTTGTTCAATCCTGGGGCGTCAGGATAGTTAAAAAAATTTTCTATCATTTTAAGGGGGTTGTATTCGATTTCATTTTGATGTATATTAGGGGTCCGCTGTTTCTGTCATGCGTTTGGCGGAAGTTCTCCCGCGGTAGGTACTTCATGAGTAAAAAATTCAAAGACAGTCGGTTTTCCATCGATATGGAAGAAACGGGCAAAAGACTTAAAAGGTTTCGCATTTCTCATAGTATTACCCTGTCGGAATTGGCCCAGCAGGCCGGGCTATCCATGGCCATGATTTCGGAAACCGAAGCGGGTAGGAACAAGCCCTCGCCCAACCTGATGCTGGCGCTGCTTCGATTGCATGGCCTGAATATCAATTGGTTGTTAACCGGCGAAGGGGACCCGCAGATCAAACAAGCTGCGGATCAGCTTCCGCGGGATAAAAACGGCGATATCGTCCTCGATATAGAATCGCTGTTCTGGCTTACGGAAAGGGTTCCCATGGTTAAGTACGCGATGTTATCCTACTTTTCCATGTATTACTTCGATCATAAGGAGTATATCGCCAAAATGCTGAAGCAGAAGGACGAAAAAAATCTCGAAGAAAACGAAGAAGGAGAAAACAATGAATAAAACGAAATTAACCATAATCTTCATTTTGTTGGTCTCGTTGACCACAGCGTATGCGTATGGATTCTTTGCTTTTAATGAAAGCTGTAATACATTCATGCCGGCTCAATGCAGCCCCGGGATAGACAAGAGCCTGGCGTCGGGAGCCAGTTTGGGTCAACTGGTTATCGATGGGGGCGGTTATTTCTTGCACTCCAACAGCGACTACCAGCTTTTCCTGGGAAAAGTGGAACTGTCCGCTGCCTATGGGGTAAACTACGAGGAACTGCGGGCCAGCCTGGATAAGGCCATTGAAAATATGAAAATGGCCAATTCACTATATTATGAGATCTGGCAGTTATCCCTGACCCTGGAATATGACCCGGTTGTACTGGGAAAGCTCAAGGGTTTCGATTACATTGGCTATCAAGTTAAAAATGGTTTAAACCCGGCCATATTCGGCGCCGTTTCAAGCTTACTGAAAAAAGGTAATGTCAGGGAATCCTATTGTGCATTTTACCTGGGTACTGAAAAAATCCTGGCGGGACTGAAAGAGATGAAGGCTGTCGTCGATGCCAACCAGGCGCCGGTCATTGCCAGATGTTGGCGGCTTAATCAATCCTACCTGGAGTTGGAACTTTACGGACAGTATGCGGCAGAGGTCTTTATGAATTTAAATTAATTTGGAGGAATCCAATGAGACTGTTAAAAACCTTCTTCATCTTCGAAGTAAAAAGAAGATTTCGCGTCTGGGAATTGGTAATTTTCCTGGCTGTTTCCCTACTACTATTATCCATGGCCCATGATGGAAAAGTCAAATGTTTAAACACTCAAGCTGACATAAAAGCATTTCAGACAATCGAAACATTGAAAGTGCAACAATATGTTTTATATTCTCAATATGGCGGCTTCGGTTTAAATATTATGTACATTCCACCTGCCGCCAGTGCGCTATATGCAAACCCGGTATTTGATAGTATGGTAGCCAATGTGAATACGGTTGAAAGGCTCAATATTTATAAAGGTATAAAGGGCCGGGTCTTTTTCGGCGCTAATATCGGTTACATGAGTTTCCTGGAAGTCATCCTCCTATTAACTGTTTTTTTCGGTCTCATTTACGGGTACGACGCCATGAGGAGAAAATCATTCCTACAGACCATATCCACCATGGAGAAAAAGTGGAAAATTTACAGCGCAGCCATCTATTCCCAAATACTTCTTTTGAGCCTGGCATTTTTCGTTTCGGTAGGGGTAGTCCTTTTATGGCTGCTGACAGAACAAATCAACCTATTCCAACCCTATCTCCTCATCGTGGGTTTGTGGATTCTCCTTATGGTGTCCATCTCTTTTATTATCGGTTGTATTATCGGTTCATTCAAATCCAAAACCGCCGGCCTGGCAGCATTAGCCGTGGTATTTTTCTGCGCCATTGTTCTCATCCCCTGGTTAGCGGATAAAGACAACCAGGCGCAGGCCGATAAACTCGAATCGCAATTCGACTTCGAATTGGAAAATGTAAGAATCAGCATGGGAATGGAAAAACGCTTGATCGATTCGTTCGGTGTATACAAGAGTGGAAGCGTAGCTTCACCTGAATTTATAAAAGCAGTTCAGAACTCTGTAAATAATGAACATAAAAATCTCCGGGAGCGGGAGAACCGCATGAAGAATGATATGCTAGCCATTATCAAGCGGTGCGCAATCCGCGATGCCTTTTTCCCCATTCTCTCCTATAACGCCATGTGTAGGACCATCAGCGGCCAGGATGGTTTAAAATATATCGGCTTCTACAGCTATTGCCAGGATATAAAAAAACAATTCATTGATTTCTATGTGGAGAATAAAATCAAGACTCAGAACAAACCCGGCCAGGTAGAGAACTTCATCAAAGGCAATGAAAATTTATATTATGCCGCTGCCAGGACCGGCTTCGCCCAATACATACCGGGAATGGTCGTGACCTTCGTATATATCTTAATCGCTTTTTTCGTGGGATATTCCCTGTTTTTAATGAGACTGCATCCCCTGCCCCGAAAAGGCGTTATAGATGATATGAATATCGCATTGATCAGTGGCAGCGACGCCTTTATCAACACTCAAATTACCCGGACCGTCGAGATTTTTTATAATATTCTTTCAGGTAAGATCAAACGCTTTACCGGGAAATTAACCCTGGATGAGGAAAATATCGTTACCCCCGTGAAAAAGGATTTTGCCTATATATGCAATCCCTCTGAAATTCCCGGGGAAGCGACGGTAAATTCGCTGCTGACCTTTTTTAAAGGCGTAATGAAAATGACCCGCGAACAGTTCCGTGAGTTAAAGGAAGGGTTGGGGGAATTGGCCGGGGAAAAAGGTAAACAGAGGTTTAACCGGCTTGAGCCGGATGAGCAGGCAAAGCTATTATTAAGGATCGTGCGGGTAATACCACGGAAGATATATATGCTCCACATTTTCGAGTCGCCCTTGAGTTTTGAATTTTCAGAAGAGCTGAACGAAGAGATGAAGGAATTAAAGAAGAGTGGGGCATTGATTATTTATTTAGGGAATGCCAATTGCACACTTTTTTCAGTAGATAGATATTTCTCCACTGTAAAAGAAAAGAACCGGTACCGGTATCTGGATGCCGTCATGGGCAGCGCCCGCGGCAATGAAAAAATCGAAAATGAAGAAATTTAAAAAAATGCACCGATCGATCCTCCGACAGGGGATAAGAAGTAATAAAATGAGAGGAAAGGGGACAGACAAGAAAAAACCAGCAAGTAATTTATCCCAGTCGATGTTTCCAATAGTCTGGATCACGATGAAGGTGCATTACGGCAAGAACGAATATGCCTTTTGCTTCTTTTGAATACAGCACGCCATAGGGGAAGCGTTTGGTTTGACACCTTCGTACTTCCCCGTCAAGGATGGGCCAGGCATTGGGGTGCTCAACAGCACGACCGATGGTTGCGTAAACCTCTAAGGCAAAATCGAAGCCCAACTCAGCTTCGCGTTCCTCATAGTAATTAATAGCTTCGAGGAACTCCCATTCTGCCTCCGGGTGAAAGGAGAAGTTCATGTCTCGAATCGTTTCCATATCCTGGCAAAAACTTGCTCACCAGGAATAGATTTTACCTGGCCGGATCGAAGTTCCGCCAGCCTCCGCTGAGCCACTGCCACCCACTTCCGGTCAATATCAGACTCGGGTGCATTCAAGCTGCGGAGAATCGAATCCGCGACGATGGACCGTTCTTCTACCGGAAGGGAAACGGCTTCTGCTATAAGTTCTTTCGTTGTCAATAGGTAATACCTCCGTTTTGGATTCCTACTTTCTCAAGCAACACCTTATTTGTATCATAGGTAAAAGAATCTGTCAACTTTTTTTTCGCATTCTCGGAGTCTGCCCCCAATTAAAATTTCTTTTCCCACTCAAAATAAGAATTGCTGTCATGGCTCTAAACTACTTAACAATCACCTGCAAACTGTGGTATACTTAAATACTTAAAACCTCCGGACGAGGTCGAACATTCTATAATTTAAAGTGAGGTTAAAAATGAAAAAATGGATATTGTTCTTGATGTTATTGTCGGCGGTCAACTGGCCCAACGAAAGCTTCGGCTGCACGGTTATCGCTGTCGGCAAAAAAGCTTCCGCCGACGGCTCGGTTATTCTTTCTCATACGGACTGCGGTCCTGATTCGCGGATTTACGCGGTCCCGGGCCGCAAATTCAAACCCGGCGCCCAGGCGCCGGTGTACTGGGGAATCCAGGACGCGGAGAAACCGCTTTTAGACGACGGCGAGATTATCGGTTATATTCCCCAGGTAACGGAAACTTACGGCTATTTTCATTCGGCTTACTCGCATATTAATGAGCATCAACTGGGCATCGCGGAAAGCACTATGTCCCAGCGTCCGGAACTGGTAGTGATCCGCGATAAAGATCATAAACCGAATCAAATCATGACCATCGAACAGGCGCAAATTTTTGCGCTGCAACGCTGTAAAAAAGCCAAAGAAGCCGTCAAATTAATCGGCCACCTGATGACTACCTACGGATTCTTACCTTCCTCCGGCGATGGTTCCGAATGCCTTATCATCGGTGATACGGAAGAAGCCTGGGTCTTTGAAGTTTTCTCCGTGGGCAAGGATTGGACCCGCGAAAGTCAAAAACTGGGCGCCATCTGGGCGGCGCAGCGCCTACCCGACGAGGAAGCCACGATGATCCCCAACTGGAGCATTATCAAAGAAATAGACACCGGCGAAGATTCGGAAGGTTTCCTGTTCTCTAACAATTATATGCAAGAGGCCGTTGATCGCGGCTGGTACGATCCCACCGGCGAAAAGCCTTTTATCTGGCAAGAAATTTATGCGCCGCTGCCCCAGGAATATGCCACCAGTCGCTTCTGGTTGTTCCATACTACCTTTGCTCCTCATTTGAAACAATGGCCCGATCGTTCCTTGAAAGGGGATTCTTACCGGGGCATAAACCAATATTATCAGTATGTCGAGCCGCTGTCGCTTTATCCTTTCTCCGTCAAACCCGAAAAGAAAATCTCGGTTCGGGATATCATGGCCTTTCAGCGTTCTACCTTTGAAGACACGATATACGATTTAACTTCCGGTCCGCAGTGGTTGGTCCCGGACGATAAAGGCGGCTATGTCAAAAGTCCGCTGGCGACTCCGTTCCCCGGCAGCGAAATGAGGAAGTTGCTGCGCTTAACCAACCGCCGGCCCGTGGCGCGTCACCGGGGTCATTACGGGATGATTTGCCAGTTAAGGGGTTGGCTGCCGGACGAAATCGGCGGCGTTTATTGGGTTTACCTGGACAATCCGTATATCAGCCCTTATGTCCCGATATATGCGGGGAATTTATCCACCGCCGATTGTTACAGCACTTATAACCCTGAAAAGTACGAGGAAAAATCGGCCCGCTGGGCCATCGATTTTGTGGATAACCTGGCTTTCTTGAAATTCCAGGAAGCGATTAAAGACGTCTGGGCGGCCAGGAACCCGTTCGAAGAAGAGATATTCGCCAAACAGGAAGAAATCGAAAAACAGGCCCTGAATCTGCACAAGAAAAACGCCCAGTCTGCCCGGCGGTTTCTTACGGATTATTCCAATGGCTTGATGAACCGGGTGCCGGACCTATACCGTAAACTCCGCGATACCCTGATTGTGAAATATACGAACAATAGAGAATAATAAATTCGAAGCACGAAGCACGAAATTCGAAACAAATTCAAAATTCAAATAAATAAAATTCAAAACGAAAGCAGCCCACAGAAAAGCAGAAGTTGAGAAGTTGAGAAGTTAAGACTTTCTTTCTTTTTCTTCTCTTCTTCTCTTCTTCTCTTCTTCGCTTCTTCTCTTCTATCTTTTCCCTGACCCCTGTTTTTTCCGCTCTTCTGCTCTTCTGCTCTTCCGCTCTTCCGTTTTCCCTGCGGCCAAACTATTGACTTTATTTTTTCGGCTTTGTATAATGAATTTTAACCATGCTTCTCCCGGAGTTAGAAAATGATGGCCATAATCGGTATGATCGGAGTTTTGTTATCGGTGATTGTCGGGTACAAGATGCTGAATGGGAATCTCAGCATCATGTTTCAACCGGCGGAATTTGTGATTATCGGGGGGATTGCCCTGTCTGCGCTGATCATCTCCTCCGGTAAAAATTTTATTTTTATCCTTAAAAATGTCTCGGGCATTTTCAGGGTTTCCAGGGCCAACAGGAAAAACTACCTCGACCTTCTTTTATTGCTTCATCATCTTTTTACCAAAGCCCAAAGGGAGGGATTGATTTCCCTGGAAACCCACCTGGATGAGCCGGAAAAAAGCGATATTTTCAGGAAATTTCCCGGCATTATTTCCCAGCCCAAAATCATTGTCTGTATCACGGATAACCTGCGCATCCTGATTTCCGGCGGGACGGCCCAGACCCTGGAAAGCCTCATCGAGATCGATATCGATACCCAGAACAGGGAAGCCTTATATCCCCCCTCCGTGATCAGTAAAATCGGCGATTCGCTTCCCGGTTTTGGAATCGTAGCCGCGGTGTTGGGGGTTACCCTGGCCATGACAAAGATCGCGGAGCCGCCCGAAGTGTTGGGGCAAACCGTGGCCGCGGCGTTGGTGGGCACTTTCCTGGGGGTGCTGCTGTGCTATGGGTTTGTAGGACCCATTGCCACCTACCTGGAACACCAGGTACAGGAGGAAGAGGTTTTTTTCATCGCCATCAAGATGGCGCTGGTGGCGTTTGCCGAAGGGACCCACCCTATCCTGGCGGTGGAGGCGGGGCGTAGGGCCATTCCCACTTATGGTAGACCTTCGTTCCAGGAGATCGAAAGTGAAATCCGCAAATGGAAAAGCAAAACATAATCATTAAAAAAGTAAAGAAACACAGGCCGCGGGCCTGGAGGCCCCAGGGCGGGACCTGGAAAGTGGCTTACGCCGACTTTGTGACGGCCATGATGGCTTTATTTTTGTTGATGTGGATTAATTCCGCCAAGAACCCGGGGGAGAAAGCCGGGATTGCCGAATATTTTAAGGAGTATAACGTAACCAAAGGGGAAGCGGATATTAAACAGAAAATCGATACGGCCATTAAAAAACTGAATATTGTCGTTAATAAGAGCGATAAAAATGCTTTGAACGTGAAGGCTGTTTTTTTCGATAAGAACTCGGCTGCCGCTAAAAAAATAGTAGGGGACTGGCAGAACCAGGTCCAGTTAAAATTGTCCGATGTTTCCAACCAGGTATTGATCGACAGTACGGACGACGGCGCCGTAACGATCCAGTTGGTGGATAACGAGGGCGTGCCCATGTTTCCTGCCGGCAGTTCCGATTTGACCCCCGTGGCCAAAAAGATCCTGGCGGTCATCTGGGAGAAAATAAAAAAAGAGGATGTAAAAATTGCCATCGAGGGGCATACCGATGCATACCAGTATTCCGCCAGTGGGAAAACCAATTGGGAACTTTCGACGGAAAGGGCATCGGCGGCCCGTAAAGAATTGGAACGACTGGGTTTTCTTCCCGCTAATTTAGTGCGGGTAACCGGGTTAGCCGACACGCGGCCGATTTCCGGCGACCGTTTCAGTCCCAGCAATCGCAGGATCAGTTTGCTGCTTTATTATTTTGCCGCCCCCAATTTCTAATCATTAATATAGCCGCCAGGACACCAAGACACCAAGAATTTTTTAATAATAAACCCCCTTGGTGAACCTTTGTGCCTTCGTGCCTTCGTGGCCATTTTCTGGGCAAGCGAGAAGGAATTTCTATTGACTTTATTTTTTCCAATTGCTACCATTGTCCCGACATAACTGGAGGTGAAAAATGAAACCCGATATCGAGATCGCCAGGGAGACAAAATTAGAAGACATCGAAGTTATCCGGGAAAAACTGGGCATCGCTGATGATGAGTTCCTGCCCTATGGGAGATATAAAGGCAAAATCACCCTGCACGCCCTGGAACGTCTAAAAGATAAAGAAAATGGGAAATTAATCGTGGTTACGGCCATCACCCCCACCAAATACGGGGAAGGAAAAACCACCACCGCCATCGGTTTATCCATGGGCATCAACCGGATCGGTAAAAAATCCATGGTCACGCTGCGGGAGCCATCGTTGGGACCGGTTTTCGGCGTAAAAGGGGGGGCGGCCGGCGGCGGGTATTCCCAGGTCCTGCCCATGGAAGACATCAACCTCCACTTTACCGGCGATATCCATGCCATTACCACCGCCAATAACCTGTTGTCGGCATTCATCGGCAACCATATTCATTACTCCAATGATTTGCGCCTGGACACCCGGAAAATACACTGGAAACGTGCAATAGATATGAACGACCGCGACTTACGCAATATCGTGGTGGGCCTGGGGGGCAAAAAACACGGCTACCCACGGGAAGATCGCTTTATCATCTCCGCGGCCTCTGAAATCATGGCCATCTTAACCCTCTCTGAAAATATGAAAGATTTGAAAAATCGGATATGCAATATATTGATCGGCTTCAGTCGAAATGATACCCCGGTTTATGCCGGAGAACTTAAAGTGTGCGGGGCCATGGCCATGCTGCTGAAAGACGCCATTAAACCCAACCTGGTGCAAACGATCGAACATACCCCCGCCCTCATCCACAGCGGCCCCTTTGCCAACATCTCCTTCGGAACCAACAGCGTCGTGGCCACCAAACTGGCCCTAAAACTCAGCGATTATGTGGTAACGGAGACCGGTTTCGCCGCGGACCTGGGCTTTGAAAAATTCGTGGACCTGGTTTCACGGGCAGCGGGTTACAAAATCCATGCCGTAGTGATAGTCGCAACGGCTCGCGCCCTGAAATACCAGGGCGGCGGCGAAGATTTGAACGCCCTCAAAACGGGCCTGGCCAACCTGGGAAAACATATCGATATCGTAAAGGGTTTCGCATTAAAACCGATTGTGGCCATCAATGTTTTCCCCGATGACGAAGAAAAAGAATTGGAACTGGTGAAAGAATTTTGCATCGCTCAAGGTGTGGACGTGGAGAAATGCGAAGGCTTTACCGGCGGGAGCAAAGGAACCGCCGCCCTGGCGGAAAAAGCAGCGGCCGCGGCCGACGCGGCGGATGGGACTTTTACCCGGGCCTATGAACCGGAAGACCCGGTGGAAATGAAAATAGAAAAAGTGGCCACGAAAGTCTACGGCGCGGATGGGGTTATCTTCTCATGGGATGCGAAACATAAATTGAAAATGATTAAAAAATTGGGACTCGACGGTTTACCTATCTGTATTGCCAAAACTCAACTCTCTTTATCGGATAACAGCGATAAACTGAATGTCCCCACGGGCTGGCGATTGAATATCAATGAGATCGATATTGCCGGCGGCGCGGGGTATTTGGTCCCGATTGCCGGGGACATCATGCTGATGCCCGGCTTACCCAAATCCCCTTCGGCGGAGTTCATCGCTATCGATGATACCGGCGAGAATGTGACCGGCCTCTTTTAAAAAAAGGACTTTAGTCCCGAAACCAGGACATTGGGTGGTTTACTTTCTCAATGAAATCTGTTATAAATAGTACATGGGTTTTATAACATCGGTTTTTTATTTTTTATCGTTGGCCGCATCAGTCATTATGATCGTTATCTCTCATCGACTGCTCAAACGACACGCGTATAAATTTCTTAATTTTTATTTTTTATACGTAGTTTTCTTTTATGTATACGGGTTTTTGAATTTCACCAGCCGGTTGATATTGTCGCGGATATTCGTAGAAGCGCCGGATACGCTTAATACCGCCAGCCAGGTCATCGGGGTAACTGCGCTGCCGGTGTTGTTTATAAGCCTCTTTTTTGCCATGAGTTGGATCCGGGACCTGGTGGGAAAACGTATCCCTATTCGCTTAAAGACGATCTATTGGACGGCCCAGATTGTGATATTGACGGCGTTCCTCTATGGGGTGGCAAACCTGGCAAAAACCAATAATTTCAGCCTGGCCGGCCCGATTTTCGAGGTAATAACCACCATAGAGCTGTTAATTATTCTTCTCATCGTGCTGCAGATTTATTTCTACTCCAGGTCCCTAGCGGACGTAAATAGGAAAAGATTGGCAATGAACCTCGGCCATATGTACCTGGCAGGTTTTTTTTTAATGGCCATTTTCGGGAAGTTTATCCGCATCCCCTTTTATATTTATCCTGGAGAATTGTTTTTTCAAGTGGCGGTTACTGTCTTGTTTTTCTCCCTTAATATTCTTCCCCTATTCTACTTATACTTTTTTCTCAAAAGACACCACGGGGAATGGACGACCCACGGCCCGGAACCGGCGAAATTGCGGGATTTTTATACCCGCTATGATATCACGGCCAGGGAAGAAGAAATTATCGACCTGCTTATGGAGGGAAAAACGAACGAAGAAATCGGGGACGAGCTTTTCATTTCAACCAAAACTGTTAAGAACAACATCTCCACTATTTATAAGAAAACCGGGGCCAAAAATAGGGTCCAATTATCCAATTTGTTAAGAGGTGAATAACTAAAAATAGGCCAACCGGTGCAGAGCCATTTTGAGGTGAAATTATGTCGGAAGAGAGCAAACATTTCCATTATGGAGAGGACAAATTAAGCGCCGGTCTGGCTTTAGAAATCGCGCAGGGTCAGTGCAAAGGTATCATCGCCGCTAAAGCCGCCAAACGGATCGACGCCAGCCGGGACGCGGTAAAAAGCATCGTGGAGCGGGGAGAAACCGTGTACGGGATTAACACGGGTTTCGGTCCTTTATGTACGACGGTGATTTCCCCGGGAGATACGAAGCAGCTTCAATACAACATTCTTAAGAGTCACAGCGCCGGGGTAGGGGAGTATGTCCCGGCTGAGATTGCGCAGTTGATGATGGTTCTCAAAGTTCATGCCCTGGCAAAGGGGTATTCGGGTATTTGTCGGGCCACGTTGGAACGGATCATATGGCATATTGAGAATAAAGTTACGCCCATTGTGCCTTCGCAGGGTTCAGTGGGGGCGTCGGGCGACCTGGCGCCGCTGGCGCACCTTTTTTTACCGCTTATCGGCCTGGGGCAGGTGTTTAATAACGGCGAAATTGCTGAAACAGGGGCGGTATTGCAGGCCCATGAGTTAGGACCGCTGGAACTGGGTCCGAAGGAGGGATTGGCTTTAATAAACGGCACGCAATTTATGGCGGCTTTTGCGGTGAAAGGCCTGGAGCGGCTGCTGAATTGCCTGGATACGGCGGACATTATCGGCGCCATGACGCTGGAGGCGCTCCTGGGTTCGGTGAAACCGTTTAAAGCGGAATTACACGGGCTCCGGCCGTTTATCGGGTGCCGGCATACGGCGCGCCGGTTACGGAATTTGCTGCTGGGTTCGCAAATGGTGGAGTCGCATACGGATTGTACGCGGGTGCAGGACCCTTACTCGCTGCGCTGTATGCCCCAGGTTCACGGCGCATCGCGAAACGCCTGGCTGCATTTGAAAGAAATCCTGGAAGTGGAGTTAAATTCGGTCACGGACAATCCTATTATTTTAGATAAAGATGAATCTATCAGTGGGGGGAATTTTCATGGGCAGCCCCTGGCTTTGCCGTTGGATTATGCGGCAATAGCAGCCAGCGAATTGGGCAACATCTCGGACCGGCGCACGTACCTGCTGCTGGGAGGCGGCTATGAAGGGCTGCCGAAGCTGCTTATGAAAAATATCGGCATTAATTCCGGTTTCATGATCCCGCAGTATACGTCGGCGGCGTTGGCCAGTGAGAATAAGGGGTTATGTTTCCCTGCCGGCGCGGACAGTATTCCCACGTCGTTGGGGCAGGAGGACCATGTGAGTATGGGGGCCATCGGCGCCAGGAAGTTGAACCGGATCATCGATAATCTTGAAAACATCCTGGCGGTGGAATTGGTATGTGCGGCGCAGGCGTTTGATTTCAGGCGGCCGCTGCAGTCGAGTAAAATCCTTGAGGCGTGTCATGCGTTGGTCAGGCGGAAGATCGATCATACCAGTGAGGACCGGGTATTTGCCGACGACCTGGCAGCGGCGCGGCGATTGATTCAAAGTAAAGAAATAGTCGGGGTTTCCCAGGAGGCGGCAGAAAAAGCGAGCATCGATTTAAACGGGACCGATAAAGAGTTATTTGGAATTTATTAATAACCAAAAGTTTTAGGAAGTCCAGAAACCCTTTTTCAAAAGGGTTTCTGGTCGTCGAAGACTAATTTTTAATTACAAAGAACCGGCTGCCGATGCCGGCGGTATTGTCGGCGTTATCTGCAACAACCCATGAAAGAGAATGTACGCCATTTTTGTACTTCGTAGTATCCAGTTCAAAATAGGCGTGCGCTTTTGCGCTGTTGGCGTAACCGGGGAAGAGCTGGGCAATATCCGGTCTGGGGATGCCGTACACGGCTTTCCCGTCGATGGGTTTGTCATCTACATATACTTTAATGGTAGAACCATTCCCGGGTATCTTATTGGGTTGGGGGGTCAGCACCCACCCCTGTATACGATATTTTTTCCCTGAAGCAACGGCGCCCGGGGCCGGTGTATCGATTGTCCCAAAGGGCAGCGCCGCATGGGCGTTATCGCAAATAATAGTCCTTGTTCCCAACAAGACCTCGCGGCCCGTTGTATTTTTGATCTTCACATGCAGTGTAAATGTACCGTTTCCGTTATTGGGCAGGGCATTGGTCAGCAGCATATATCCCCAACCGGCCCTGTAGTTGAAAGGATACCCCGGGTAAGCTTTAACAATATCCGGTCTAACATCTTCCACAAAGAGTGCATCGCCCAGGAAAAGAAGTCCGCTGCCTTCGGTCGGCAGGGCCCCCCTGTACAGCCTCACCCTCTCCACTTCTATTTTATCCAGGGCCCAGCCCGTCACAGCCACACTCCCGCTGACGGTTTCCCCTTCTTTCGGCGTTTCCAGTGCGCCGATGGGTATGACATCCTGGGGCAACCGATAAACCTCTAATGTAACCGTTACGTTTTGAGGAGAATTTCCCGCATCCGGGTCGCTGAGCACGATTTTTTCTTGATATGTTCTTGCCTGAAGCTGCCCGGGATCGCTGGAAACAGTTACCACGCCGCTGTCGATACCCGACGTGGGGCTGCATGCCAGCCAAACGGCATTGCCTGCCGAAGCGGTCCAGGCCAGGGTTTTTTCGCCGGTATTAGCGACGATTATATCTTGATAAGTAGGGATTTCACTCCCTTCCATGGCCCCGAAGTTTAAATTGGTACGGTTTAGCGACAGGTTCGGTTTTTTTTCAACGGTTACGGGTAAATCGCAAGCCGCAATAAAATTTATAATGAAACAAGATGTACCGAGAGCGAAACAACCGGGCGTCAATACCCGGGCGCCGTTGGAGTAATAGGGCTGTTCATAGTGCATTTTCCTGAATTCCCGGGTATCCGGGTCGGTTGACTTTATCATGGTCCAGACAGCTTCATTTACTTTTGCCAGGTCGGGCTGGTATTTTTGCCAGGCGCCGAAACCGCAGGCAGTCCAGTTGAGTGAGTTATCCCACGGCCCATACCCGAACTTGCAGCGGCCGCTGTAGTTTACGCGGAACCAACCGTTGCTGCCGTCAAAGTAATTGGCAAACAGCGGTTTTTTGAAATCTTTGTTAAAAATAGCGTAAGCCGCCTGGTTGGCCAGTCCTGTTAAGATATCCCTGGTGGGAAACTGCTGTCTTGTAATGATACGGTTTTGATGAAGGGTTTCAAAGACATGGACCAATCTCCTGGCATGACTGATATCGAAGGAGATACTATCCGGGACCGGGTAATCCCGCGGGTCGATGATCATTTTTATTTTCTTAGGGTTACTATTATCTTCGGGGAACACAGGGCCTGTATAACCGGCATAGCGCATATCGGGATAACCTGTCCATACGCCGGGGTCCAAATTGTACCCGGAGGTTGGCCGGCCGGAAAAATCGTTAAGGGAGGTTTGCTCCAGGCGGTCTTTCAGCAGTCGGCAGGCAATGGAAAAGTAATCGTGGTAGCTCTTTTCCTGCCGGGCATCCAGGGGAAACAAACCGGGATTCTTTTTTTGTGCGGCCAGGATTTCGACGGCAGCGGCAATGATCCACATGTCGAGATCTCGAACTGCATTACAGTAAGAAAGGGGTTTCAAATTTCCAAATTCTTTGAGCAATTTTTTCTCTAAAAAGTCCCTGTGATTAAACCTGCCGTTGCTGCAGCCCCAGCCTTTTGTATGGAATACCCCGATGGAATCGCTAAGATCGGTGGAACCATTGTCGGCAAAAATCCAGCGCTGCAAATGATCCAGGATCACCGGGGTATAACTCTTGATAAATTTACTCATATTGGGCGTAAGATCGCTTTGCGGCAAGGCGACAAAACTGTTAACGGCATGGGCAATGAGGTAAAGGAACTGTGAGGAATTTAAGATACTTTCCATCGGTCCTTCGGCAGTTTCGGTAGTTTCGAGGATTTCGGGGATTTCGGTAGTTTCAACAATTTCGACGGCGTCGGCGGCGTCGGCGGCACTGGCAGCGCTGGCAGTCTGGGGAGTTTTGAGATTCGGATAGCTGACCCACATCCGGGAGGGGCCGGGCAAAGGCAGCAGGATGTAAGGGTCCGATCCCCCTTTATAGAACCAATAATCGTCAAATTCCTTTAAGTAGTTAAAAGGAATCATATACAACGCGGCCAACTGGTCCAGCAAGCTAATATCCCGGCGTTGAAAAGCATAATCGAATACCAGGTTGGTTTCCATCTGCACATTATAGATAGCAGTGGTATCTTTTGCGTCTTGACCCAGTTTTGCCAGTTCTGTTTCATGACGTCCCTTAATTTTCGGCCAAATATTGTGTAAAATTCCATCCCTGTTTTCCATGGTTTAACCTCCATTATTTTTATTTACGCAGAAGAGGATAGCAAAAATTTAAAACATTGTCAAGCGCCCGGTTTATTTTTTTATTCTAATTTTTGACTGCCCCTTCAATGCCAATTTGGGAACAGGCTGGGCGATACGAAAAAGGCCCTGGAATATTTCCGGAAATTCCTGGAACTGGACCCGCAATCGCCGGATGCCCCCGCGGCTAAAGAAATCGTAGAGATATTTACAGAAGAAAAGTAACTTATCCTCTTAATTAAACAATGTTTTCCCGAAGAAGTTTTTCATCCAGAAATTAAGGTCTGCTTTCTGGGAGGCGATTTTTTTTTTGCCCCGATAGCCATGTCTTTGTTCCGGGTACAGCATGAATTCAAAGGTTTTACCGGCGTCCTGCAATTTGTCCATCAATTGAAGGGTCGATTGCATGTGGGCGTTATTATCCATCGTACCGTGGGTAATACGCAGCAGGCCCTTGTATTTATCGATGTATTTGAAAACACAGGCGTTATCATAACCTTCGGGATTATCCGCCGGGTTATCCATATATCTTTCGGTATAAACAGTATCGTAGAGTCTCCAATCGTAGCCCCCAAAATTGGCAATGCCGTATTGGAAATAATCGGCGCCGTAAGTCAGGGCCAGGGCCGTGAGATACCCGCCGTAACTGCCGCCGGTGATACCGATTTTTTCACTGTCTATAAAGGGCAGGGTGCGCAGGTATTTGACTACCTGGATATAATCGTTCATCTCCCATTTGCCAAAATTGCGGTACATCAAATCCATGCCTTTTTTCCCGAAATGACCGGAACCCCGGTGATCAACGTACATCACGATGATACCCTGTTGGGCCAGGAAATGGTCCCGGATCCCGATGAACCGGTCGATAACAACCGGCGCCCCGGGGCCGCCATAAACGTTAAGAACCACGGGGTATTTTTTTGCTTTATCAAAACCCGGCGGCAGGAACCGGAGTGCGGGTAGGGAGAAACCGTCTTCGGTATCGATGCGAAAGAGTTCTACTTTGGCCAGGTCATATTCCTGTAATTTCGGCGAAGCGCTGTCTCCCAAAACACGTATCCGTTTCCCGCTGCTGTCCAGCAATTCTACCCTATCGGGGGTATCGATGGATGAATAGCGATCGATGAAATAGCTTCCGCCCGGGGATACGAGTCCCAGGTGCAGACCCATTAAAGAAGTTATTTTTTTTATTTGCGCCCCCTGGAAATCGGTTTTATACAAATCCTGGCGCGTGGGGACCTCCATGCTGGCGGCAAAATAAATGGCGCCTCTTTTCTCATCCACATGGCTGACAGCAGTAACAGGCCATTCCCCGGAGGTGACCTGTCTTTCTCTCCCGTCCCTGCGGATATAGTAGAGATGATGCCACCCGCTGCGGGAACTCCTGATAATAAAATCCCCGTTTTTTAACAGGTAAAAATCATTGACCTTGATAATACCGTAATCTCTTTGTTCCAGGAAATCGACCCATGTCTTTTGCGTTTCGCGGTAAGCGGTTTCAATGGAATCCTGGGGCAAGTTACAGCGCAGGATTTTCAAATGGTTTTGGTCCCGATTCAGCCATTGAAAATAGATTTCAGTGCTGTCGGTGTTCCACTGAGGGAAGGCGAGGTAGTAGTCCGGTTCGTCGTTAAGGGGAATCCAGCGGACGCTGTTATCAACGATCTGTGCGATACCCAGTTTCACTTTCGGGTTGGGATACCCGACTTTGGGAAAGTGGGTTTGTTCGAGGTTCCCGTAAATTCCCCGGCAGCCCACAAGGGAGAAAATGGGCACTGCGGTTTGATCGAAGCGCATGAAAAGGATTTTGTCGCTGTCCGGGCTCCACCAAAAGGCTTTATAATTGCTTTCGTGGCCCAGGATTTCTTCGTAATAGACCCATGGGGCATAACCGTTTAATATTTCGTTATTGCCGTCCGCGGTTAATCGGCTGCTTTTTTGGGTTTCCAGCCGGTAGACGTAAAGGTCCCCGTCCATCGTATAGGCGATCTTGTTCCCGTCCGGGGAAAAAATGGGGGTTTTCTCTTCGCTTTTGGTTTCGGTAACCCGGGTCAATCGGTTCTTGTCGGCCTGGAAAAGAAAGATGTCGCCTTCTTGCATGAAAAGGAATTTATTTAAATCCTTGGTGCGGTCAAGGGCGGCCAGGAGGTTGATTTGTTCTCCCAGGGGTTTCAGGGTTTCCGCGTATAAAGGCGCGGCCGGGTCCAGCGCCAGGGTTTGTTTACCGGTCCGGGCGTCGACTTTGAAGAGTTTGCCATCTTCCAGTTGGAAGTAATGGGTATCGTCTGCCCAGCCGGTAATCGTGGGCAATGGGTTAAAGATTTGTTCTCCTTCGCCCAAATAAGCCTGTTCGAAGGTTAATTTCTTCAGTTCCCCGGCGTAAACAATAGAAAAGACCGACAAAATAATAATTGAAAAAGCTCGTTTCATATGTCCTCCTGGTTATGTCAATTGCACTAAAGAAAACTTTTGCTTCATAATACTTTTTTTCGTTAAGAATTTCAAGTAGTTCTTGAATCACCCCGTTTTTTTTGCTATACTACCATATTCAGCAGGTGAAGCTATGAAAAAACAATTTAATATCACCGGTGTGTGTCCGGGAAAACATTCTAATGGAGGTATTGAGATGAATAAGCAGTCAAAACTAAATATCATCATCATCATACTGCTCTTATTATCCCAGGGCCTTTCGGCCCAGGAAGGGCGGGGAAACGGACGGGTCGGGGGTACAGTGAAAGACAAAATGGGGACCCCTATCCCGGGCGCAAAGATCATTTTGAAAATATTAACCGGGGTTTCCTCCGGTGCGCGGAAAATGCTGGGTGATACGATGTCTACTGCTATTGAAGTCGATGGTAAAACCACGGAAAAAATAGAAGAAGGCTGCCAATGGGAAATCGTATCGGATAGGAAAGGGCAATGGGGCATTATCGGTTTTGCCACCGGACAATTCCTGCTTACCGCTGAAAAAGAAGGGTATGCAACGTTCCAACATAACCTCGCCATGACCCAGATGAGACGAAATCCGCTGATTCACATCGTCATGCTAAAGCCCGAACAAGAACAAGCGCCGGGAAAAATAGAATCTCCCGCGGGAACAGGGTTGAAAATGGGCAACACTCTTTACAGCGAAGGGAAATATGAAGAAGCTCTCGCTTATTTCCAGGAATGTATGTCAAAAAATCCGGGTCAATTCGAAATCGGGATCAATCTCGGTAATTGCTTCATGGCCCTAAAGAAATACGATGAAGCCATTAAGGCATATCTTAACGTCATCGAAGGATATAAAAAGGAAAAATCGGACCTGAAAGGTTTTGAGAAGGCGGCGACTATTTATGCCAGTATCGGGGAGGCGTACGATATCCTGGGAAATTTCCAACAGGCCACTGTATACTATAAAAAATCCATGGAGGTTCTGCCCCCCACCGATGCCGCAGTGGCCTATAACACCGCCGAAATTTTATTTAACGGCGGCAAAACCGACGAAGCCATCGCATACTATGTCATGGCCTCGAAACTCAAGCCCGAAATGGCCATTTATTATTCCAAACTGGGGTATGCTTACCTGAACAAAGGTGATATTCCAGCGGCTCTTTCGAACTTTAACACATTTGTAAAATTGGCCCCCAATGATCCGCAAACCCCGGTAATCAACGATTTGCTCAAACAATTAAAGGAAAGACCATGAAAGATGCCGCCGGAGCCGAAAAAGCATTATATAGTGGATATCTCCGATAAGACGGCGAAAATTTTCGACATTCTAAAAGAGGAGAAAGGAAAAAGATTTTTGCAGCCTGGGTGTAAAAAATTCAAGATAATTCCTGTCCCGGACAAGGATTTCCTATTCCACGGTAGGCCATTTTACTTAAAAATTAGCCGGGGCAGCTTCAAAGGTAAGATTTCCTTATCCCGGGTGCCGATGCCCACAAAACTGATGTCGAAGTCCACACAAGGGATGCCGACGCCCGCCAAATTTTTGCCGATTGAGGCAAAATTTTGTGGATGCCCACACAACGGATGTTGACGTCCGCCAAACTTTTGCCGATTGAGGCAAATTTTTGCCGACGTCCGCCAAACCGATGCCGATTTCGACCAATAAGATGCTGATGGCGGCAAAATTTTGTGGCTGTTCACCAAACGGACTGCCGACGTCCGCCAAATTTTTGCCGATTGAGGCAAAATTTTGTGGATGCCCACACAACGGATACCGACGTCCGCCAAACTTTTGCCGATTGAGGCAAATTTTTGCCGACTTCCACAAAACCGATGCCGAAGTCCACAAAGCGGATGTCGATAACGGCAAGTTTTTGCCGGTGTCCACAAAATCCGTGTCGAAGCCCGCAAAGCGGATGCAGAGTTCTGGCCAACGGATGTCGAAGGCGCTAAAACCGATCCCGATTTATGCAAAACGGAAACCGAAAATGGTAGGGGTTATAAATCACCCCCTATAACTTTGCGGCATTTGTGGATGGGCGCCTTTATATAGAATGATGAGTGCTGAATGATGAATGATGAAGAAAAACAGGAAGCGCGGAAGCGCGGAAGCGCGGAAGAGCGGAAAAAACAATCAGTGGAAATCAGAGTAATTAGTGGACCTTGTTTTTTTTCGTGGATATTCGAGTAATTCGTGGGCTGTTCTTTGTTTTGCATTTCGTGCTTCATGAGGCGTGCTTCGAATTTAGAATATAATTGTCTATTGAAATCAGTCTTTCATTTCAGTTATAATCTATTCTTGAGAATAAAAGAAAAGTGGAGGGCGCGTATGAAACAATTAAAGGTGTTGAGCGTGGTGGTTTTAATCCTGGACCTGTGCCTCAGCGGTTTCAGCCAGGAACAAACGAAAGAGGGGGAAACGGCGGATGATCTGCTCATCAAAGGAATTGAATATATCCACGGAGATGATATTAACGCGGCAATTACTTACTTTATTAAAGCACTCAAGCTTGACTATACCAAGAATATCTATATTGAAATCCTGAACAATATGTTAGAGGGAAAATTCGCTGAAGCTTTGAAAAGGCTCGATGAAAAGAGATATAAATCTCCTCTGGAAAAAGAACTAAAAGTCATTCAAATCCTGGCTGCTGATACTCATTTTCGGTGGGCTTTTGAATTAAAAAGAAAACACCTATATATTGATGCCATCAAACATTTAGAGGCAGCTTATGACATCGATATTATTTATAGGCCCAAATATTCAGCAATAGAGTTGAGCAATATTGGTTTTTTATACGATTTTCTTGGTAAGAAGCGGGATGCATTGGAATATTTTGAGAAAGCATTACCGATATATACAAGCGTTAAAGATCGGTCCAGTGAAGCTACCACTCTTAATAACATCGCAAGTGTTTACAGCTTTATTGGTAAGAATCAGAATGCAAAAGAATATTTAGAGAAGGCATTACTAATTTACCACGAAGTTGGAGAACGCTCCGGCGAAGCAACCACTCTTAATGGCATCGGAATGGTATGCTCAGACCTGGGGCAGAAGCAGAAAGCACTGGAATATTATGAAAAAGCATTACCAATTGCTCGTGAATTGGGAGACCGCTCTATAGAAGCCACTACCCTTAACAATATTGGAACCGTCTTAAATGACCTTGGTAAGAAGCAGAATGCACTGGAATATTTAGAGAGGGCATTCCCCATTTTTCGAGAGGTAGGTAACCGCTCCGGCGAAGCCACTACGCTGAACAACATAGCAAGTATTTTTAATTCCCTTGGTCAAAAGAGGAAAGCGTTGGTATATCATGAGAAGGTATTAATAATTCGCCGCGAAGTGGGAGACATATCTGGGGAAGCCACTACGCGGAACAACATTGGAAGAATTTATTCTGATCTTGGTCAGAAACATAAGGCTCTGGAACATATTGAGAAAGCATTAGCAATGGCTAATGAAGTGGGAGATCGGTCTGGGGAAGCTATTATTCTGGACGGCATCGGAAAGGTATACAATTCTCTTGGTGAAAAGGAAAAAGCTCTTACATATTATGAGAAGGCATTACCCATTCACCGCGAAGTGGAAGATCGTACCGGTGAAGCTACCACCCTGAACGACATTGCAAATGTTTATAACGACATTGGTGAGAAGCAGAAAGCGTTGGAATTTTATGAGAACGCATTATCAATATACATAAATTCTATGGATAAGGTCGGTGAAGCCGCCACTCTGAACAACATCGCATCTGTTTACTACTCACTCGGTCAGATACAAAAAGTTCTGGAGTGTTACGAAAAGGCTTTACCAATAGTTCGAAAAATTGGATATCAATCCGGTGAAGCTGTCACGCTAAACAACATTGGCTGTCTTTATAGTGAGCTTGGTCAGTTGCAGAACGCACTGGAATATTATGAGAAGGCATTACCCATTCGCGAAGAATTGGGAGATCGCTTAGGAGAAGCCACCACGTTGAACAACATCGGATTAGTATATTTCTCTCTTGGTCAAACGCAGAAGGCACTGGAATTTTTTGAAAAAGTATTACCCATTTGCCAGGAAGTGGGAGCCCGATTCCACGAGGCCACCATTCTTAACAATATGGGAATAGCATATAATCGCTTCGGTCAGAAGCAAAAGGGAGAGGAGTTTTGTAAGAAGTCATTATCCGTTCGCCTCAAAATGGGAGATTTGATTGGTGAAGCCAATTCCCTGAACAGCATTGGTAGTATACATTATGATCTTGATCAAAGGCAGAAGACTTTGGAATCTTTAGAGAAGGCATTACTAATTAATCGCAAAGTAGGAGACCGCAAAGGTGAAGCCGTCGTTCTGAATAACCTCGGTATGGTATATTTTGAGCTAGGTCAGGATCAGAAAGCACTGGACTATTATCATAAAGCATTACTCATTTTTCAGGAATTAATGAACCCATTTGGAGAAGCTGGGACTCTCAATAACATTGGTGGTATATACTCAAAGCTAGGGCAAAAGCAGAAAGCTATGGCATATTATGAGAAGGCATTACCCATTCTTTGTGAAGTGGGAGACCTCAATGGCGAAGCAATCACTCTTAATAACTTAGGAAGTATTTACAAAGATATAGGCCAGAATCAAAAAGCACTGGAATATTATGAAAAAGTATTACCTATCCTTCGTGAAGTGAAAGACCTTTCCTCCGAAGCCACTATTTTCAATAACATCGGGGAATTATATTACCACCTCGGTCAAAAAAAGAAAGGATTGTTAATATTCTATGTAAAGCAGGCCGTTAATGCCCTTCAATATTTGCGCCAAAACATTGATAACCTGGATTCAAAGGCAAAAATAAAATACCTGCAAAGTAATGAAAATACTTATAAATCGATTGCATCCCAACTAATTTTTGCCGGACGATTAGGGGAGGCCCAGCAAGTTCTTGATATTCTCAAAGATGAGGAATGTTTTTCTTTTTTTCGGAGAGAAAGCTCTGCTTATATGCCTAAATACAATCCTCTCGACTATACAGAATTTGAACGCAAATGGATCGATTTACAAAATATTTTATTGGAAAAAATGTCTTCTGTCAGCACCCCATACCATGAACTGCTTATCAAACCCAATAAAACCCCGGAAGAGGAAAAGAAATTGGATGAGCTTAAAATTAACCGGGAAAAAGCCCAGATAGAATATAGAGATTTCCTGAACCGGATGAAAAAGGAGTTTGAGGCACATGAAGATCAAAAAAAGCTAGAAATTGATCAAATATCCAAACGATCCAGTACTTTAAAAGAATTCCTCAAATCTCTTTACCTGGAGAATAACGGAAAAACCGTCGTCCTTAATTTTCTCGTTTACAAAAGCCAAATATCGGTGATAATAACCACACCCACCGCTCAAATAATCAAACAGAGTCCACTTTTCGATGATAAAGAATTTAATGAAATGATTTATTATTATCGTGACATGATTGAAAAATTCAGCAAATTAAATAGAGGGGGCAATTTACTGCCTAATCAGGATTTAGAAAAACAGAAGGAAGAATTATCCAGACAAAAAAGCTATATTGAAACCAAGCTCTATAACCTCATTTTCCAAACCGTAGATAAATATCTTGAACAATACGGCGCAGTCAACCTTATCGTATCACTTGACGGTGTGCTGCGATATATTCCTCTTTCGTCGCTGTATGACGGTAAGCATTACATGCTCCAGAAATATCGAATCGTTCTCCTCTCTCCCACCAATTTGAAACAATTCGAAAAAAAACAGGTCATTGAAAATAAAATTTTGGGCATGGGAGCAAGTAAAGGTTGCAATGGATTTATGCCACTACACTTTGTCGACAAAGAAATCCGCGCCATTGTCAACGACCGGGAAAAAGGATGTACAGGTCTTATTAATGGCAATGCCTTCATCGATAATGACTTTACCAGGGAAACGATGTTTAGCAGTCTTAAAACCTCTTCTTATCCTTTTGTCCATATTGCCAGCCATTTCCAATTCAGCCCCGGGGATGAAACCAAAAATCAACTCTTATTGGGCGATGGATCGACACTTAACCTGATGGATATCAGGAAAGAAGGTAAACTTTTCGATGGAGTAAAGCTCCTGGTGCTTTCAGCGTGCCAAACCGGAATGGGTGGAAATGGAGAGGAGATCGACGGATTCGGTGAATTGGCACAGCAGTGCGGTGCAGCTAGCGTTATTGCTACTTTATGGGCCGTGGATGACGAAAGCACCAAAGATTTGATGGTCAAATTCTACAGCATCCTGAAACGAGGAAAGGTCTCCAGTAAAATCGAAGCCTTACGTCAAGCGCAACTGCAATTGGCAGGACTTGAAGATTTGATCGACAACTCTATGGAAACTGTTTCCGCGGCATCAGGTGAAAAAGCGGACTATTCACATCCTTATTACTGGGCTCCCTTCATTATGATGGGCAACTGGAGGTGATATAAATAATAGGTTTTTTTTCCCGAAATTAGCCATTGAAATCAGTTTATCTTTCAGTTATAATATATCCATGAGAATAAAAGAAAGATGGAGGATGCCTATGAAACAATTGAAAGTGTTAAACATCGTCGTTTTAATTTTGGTACTTTTCCTCAGTGGTCTCAGTCAGGAGAAAAACAAATCCGTAGAAACAGTGGATGATCTACTCGTCAAATTTATTGAGTATTTTGAAGATAAAGATGTAGAGGAGGCAATTAAATATTTACAAAAAGCCATTGATCTTGATCCAAAAAAAGAAGTATATATGAAAATCTTAGATTACATTTTTACAGATAAAGAAAAAATCGCTGAAGCTCTGAAACTACTGGAACAAAGAAAAAGTAAATCCCCTACTAAAAAAGAACTGGGGGTAATTCAAATCCTGACCGCCGAGACACATTTCCGGTGGGCTGAAGCACTAAAAAAGAAAAAAGATTACATTAATGCAATCATGCACTATGAGGCAGCTTTTGGAATTGCTATTGTTTACAGGCGCAATAATTCTGCAATATTATTGAATAACATAGGTGGAATTTACGATGACCTTGGTCAGGAACAAAAAGCAATGGAATATTTTGAGAAATCATTGTCCCTGAGCCGTGAAGTAGGAGATCAGATGGGTGAAGCCATCAGTATGATCAACCTTGGGGGTAACTTTTCCGACCATCATCAGAATCAAAAAGCACTGGAATATTATGAGAAAGCATTACTTATTCTCCGCGGAAAGGGAGAGCGCTTTTATGAAGCAACCACTCTGACAAAAATCGGCCAGGTTTACTCTGATCTTGGTCAGTATCAAATTGCTCTGGAATATTATGAAAAAGCATTACCTATTTGTCGCGAAGTAGTAGACCGGAACGGTGAAGCTCTCACACTGAACAACATCGGTGTGGATTACGCTAAACTTGGTCAAAATCAAAAATCGTTGGAGTATTTTGAAAATGCATTATCTATTTGCCGCGAAAATGGATATCGGGCAGGCGAAGCCACATCTCTGAACAACATTGGGCATCTATACGATAATCTTGGCCAGAAGAAGATAGCATTGGAATATATGGAGGACGTATTGTCTATTTATCGAGATGTGGGTGATCGGTCTGGCGAAGCCAAGACTCTGAATTTCATCGGAATGATATACTTCGATTTTGGTCAGAGGAAGAAATCGCTGGAATATTTTGAGAATGCATTACCTATTATCCGCCAAATGGGAGACCGATCCGACGAAGCCACCACTCTAAACATCATCGGAATGGTTTACTCCGTCATTGGTCAGCATCAGAAAGCACTGGAATATTTTAAAGAGGTATTAGTCATTCACCGCGAAGCGGGAGATCATGAAGGAGAAGCCGCTACTCTGAACATGATCGGAAAAGTATACTTGGATCTTGGACAGAAGAATAAATCATTGGAATATTTAGAGAAGGCATTACCCATTTACCAAGAGGTGGGAGACCGGTCCGATGAAGCCATCACTCTGAATAGTATTGGTACTGTTTACTCCGACCTTGGGCAGAAGCACAAAGCACTGGACTATTATGAGAATGCATTAGTCATTCGTCGAGAAATGGGAGATCGTTCTGACGAAGCTATCACTTTGAACTGCATAGGGAAAGTATACTCCAGCCTTGGGCAGAATCAGAAAGCACTTGACTATTTTGAGAAAGCATTAGGCATCCGACGAGAAGTGGGAAACAGGAACGGTGAAGCCATCACGCTTAACAACATCGGAAAGGTATACTCCGACCTGGAGCAGAATCAGAAAGCATTGTCATATTTTGAGAACGTATTACCAATTTTTCGAGAAGTGGAAGACTGGCCCGGTGTTGTTATCACTCTTAACAACATCGGGAATGTTTACTTTGACATTGGTCATAAGAATAATGCATTGGCGACCTTCTATGGAAAGCAAGCTGTTAATGCACTCCAGTTTTTGCGACAAAACATTGATAGTCTTGATATAAATACAAAATTAACGTATCTGAAAAGTGAACAAGATATATATAGAATTACTGCAAATCAATTATTTTTTTCTAAGCGATTGGAAGAAGCCCAACAAGTCCTGAATTTTCTCAAAGATGAAGAATACTTTTTCTTTGTACGGCAAGATTGGTCTGCCTATACCCCACAATATTCTCCCATAGACTATACAGGATTTGAGCACAACTGGATCGACCGACAAAATACTTTATTGGAAAAAATGTCATCCATCAGCAGACCATTTTATGAACTAATTATCAAACCCAATAAAACGCCGGAAGAGGAAAAGAAACTGGAAGCGTTTAAAATTGATCTGGATAAGGCCCAAGCGGAATATAGTGCTTTCCTTGACCGGATGAAAAAGGATTTTGAAACACATGAAAAACAAAAAGACCCCGACATCGATGCCCAGGCTAAACAATCCAGTGTTTTAAAAGAATTCCTCAAATCCCTCGATCTTGATAATAACGGAAAGACCGCCGCCCTTCACTACCTCGTTTCCAAAGGCCGGATATCGGTAATCATAACCACGCCATCCTTTCAAACAGTTAAACAGAGCCCCCCCTTTGATGAAAAAGAATTCAACAAAATGATTTTTGATTATCGCGACCTGATTGAAAAATTAGCCCTGCTATCAAAAGCCACAGATCCCACTTCAATCTCAGCTTCAAAAATAGATGAATTTAATAATCAAAAAAGAGATATCGAAACGAAACTCTATAACGTTATTTTCAAACCCGTCGATGAAGAGCTCAAGAAATACGGTGCTGTCAACCTGCTGGTATCTTTAGACGGCGTACTGCGCTATATTCCCCTGGGTTCTTTGTGGGACGGCCAGCATTACCTGGTCCAGGAATACCGGTTTGTTCTCCTCACTCCTTCCAGCTTGAAACATATTGATGAAAACCCGGTTATTGAAAACAAAATCCTGGGAATGGGTGCCGGCAAAGGTGGCAATGGATTCAAACCACTGCTCCATATAGGCCAAGAAATTCGCGCCATTGTCAATGACCCGGAAAAAAGTTGTACAGGTCTTATTAATGGCAATGCCTTTATCGATAATGACTTTACCAGGGAAACGATGTTCAACAAGCTTAAAACATCCACTTATCCTCTTGTCCATATTGCCGGTCATTTCCAATTCAGCCCCGGGGATGAAACTAAAAATCAACTCTTATTGGGCGATGGGACCACCATCAGTTTGAGCGATATCAGGAACCAAGGCAAACTATTCGATAAAGTAAATCTGCTGGTTCTTTCCGCCTGCCAGACAGGAATGGGCGGCACCGGTGAAGAAATCGATGGGTTCGGTGAAATGGCGCAACAGCTCGGAGCCGGCAGCGTCATTGCTTCCTTATGGGCGGTGGATGACGAGAGCACCAAAGAATTGATGGTGAGATTTTATAGTCTCCTTAAAGAAGGAAAAGTCTCCAGTAAAATCGAAGCCTTACGCCTGGCTCAACTACAACTTGCAGGGCTTGACGATTTGATTAACCAATCAAAAGCAACGGCAGCCCCCGCTAAATCATCCGGGGAAAAATCCGCTTATTCCAATCCCTATTATTGGGCGCCCTTCATTATGATGGGCAATGGGAGGTAGGAAAAAGATGGAAATTGGGAAGTTAGGAGGTTAGGAAGTTGAGAGGTTCTCAATATTTTTCATTCTCACGGTTGAACTTTTCCTCGATTTTGTGTATAGTATAGATTATGAGACAATACAAAAAATTGGAATTGGTAGCTGTATTCTGGGACTTGCCGAAATTCATGGATGAAAATTATTTAAAGCAATTCCTGGTAGAACAAAAGGGAAAACCTCCATATGACTGGGCAATGACACGATTCTTAATATATGGAAGAATTATAGATGCTTTAAGCGTCTTCAAGATTAAAGAGATCGCCGAAAACCTGGATAAATTGCAGCTTCCCGATCATTCCTTAAAGATATGGAAACGGATGGTTGAAGTTTATGGTTAAAGTAAAAGAAAACATCCGGTTTCCCGATCTCCTTGTGGTTTTTGACATTGATGAGTTTTATCGCTTTTATGAAGGACTGGGTTACCAAATATATGGAAGGATTGGTAAGACGCCGGAGGTAAAGGGTTTTAAACCAATATAATCCCAGGGATGTGGCTAATGGATGCACTTAAAAAAGTATTCTCAAAAGGTCTGAAAATCCTGGATTTCAGCAAATTTGAGAAAGGCAAACGTATCCAATTTATCTTGAATATCGCTGCCGGGTTATTCATTGTATTTATCATGCACGGCCTGGAATCTACCCGCTGGGGTGAAGGTTTACTTAACAGCGCTTTCGACCGCTTCATCATCTCCGAAGCAAAAGAAGCCGCTATTACCAACGAAGACCCGGGAGAGCTTTTACTCCTGGACATCGGTTATAATGAAAAGAACGAAATAAAAAAAGATGAAGATGAAAAAACCAACTTTCTCTCCCCCCGCGATACCATCGCCGCGTTGTTGAAAATGGCTTTCACGGGTGATGCAAGCGTCGTCGTATTGGATTATGCCTTCGAGGAAAACGATTGCTGCCACCCGGAGAGAGATGACCGATTGCGCAAGGTCCTGGCGGAAAACACCAATCAACGAACCAAAGTCATTTTCCCGGTAAGGGTCGGTAAAGATGAAAAAATTCAGAAACTCATTTTCGATAAAGAGATCGATCAAAACCCCAACTATAGCAGGGCCATCGCCACCCTCTATGCTTCCCAGGATGACGCTGTGGTAAGACATTGGAAAGTTTTCCAGGAGTATGGCGATAAAGATAAAAAAATCCTCTGGAGCATCCCGGTCAGTGCAGTGGCCCTACGTAACGGCAAAGAAAAAGATTTAAAAAATCTCGAAGCCCTCATGATTCAAAGGGATAAAAAAATCGACGTGTATTCCCTTCCCATCGATACCGCCGGGGAAAAGAAAAAACTACTCCTGCCCCTGCGGGAGACTGATCTTTACCGGCAGCGCATCCGCTTCCGATTAATTCCAAAGGATTGCATCACCGATTCCGCAGAAGGAAATATCCGGGTAATCACTACCGAAAACCTAACCTCTGATCGTTTTAAAGACAAGATCGTCATCATCGGCAATTCCGATTCGGAAGTGGGGGATGTCCTTTCAACCCCCATCGGCGATATGGCCGGGATGTACATCCATGCCAATGCGATTCACACCCTTTTAAAAGGATACCAACCAAAGCCGCCGCCATGGTGGGTTTCCTTTCTTATCAACCTGTTTATTATTATAGGCGCCGCGTATTTATTCCAGTACACGGAAACTTTTTGGATGGATTTTTTAGTAATGATCATCGGTATTTTCGGTTTCGGCCTAATCGGTTATTATGTGTTTTTTAAAAATTTCGGAATAGTTCCCAACTTTGTCTTTGGGATAGCGGCAATCGGTTATATAGAGATAATGAACTCGCTAAAAGATGTATTAACAAAAAATAAACAGCACTCAGGTTCAATTAAAACCACGCATGCCGGGAAAAAACGGAGGTAAAATAAAATGAAAACACGAACGGCAATCATCGCAGTTATGGTATTTCTTTTTTCCGCGTTAACCCCGTATCAAGCAATGGCAGAGAAAGCCGTGGCCTGGATCGTGGGCGGTTGTGACGGTTGTAAAGTAACCCGGTTCGAAAACGGGGAATTTAAAGAATACCCGGCCAAACAGGATATGCCGCTGTTTCCCGGTGACAGGATCGATAAAAAGGATAATATTAAAAACGTCCGTTTCGAATACCTCCCTTATTTCGAACCTAAGATAAAAGACGGATCCACAGCGATTATTTTGAATAATGCACCGGTTAATAAGGACAGTATTTTTACTCGACTTGCAAACTTCCTTGGCCTTGTAAAAAGCAGACCCAGGGAAATCAAGGGAACCTCACGGGGTGCCTGGGGACACGACGCCGTTCCCCTGGAAAACGCAACACTTTTATCCGGCTGCAAAATCACATTTGATGATTATTATAAAAGGAAAACCCTGGTGTTTAAAGAACTGGATGGAAAAGAGGTCTTTAGTAAAACCTTCGCGGGAAATGACCTGGAATTAGTCCCTGGGAAAATCGGCCTGCAGCAGGAGAAAATGTACATCCGGGAAATAAAAATAGGGGCAACCATTGATTTCCGCTCCACCATCCGGGTACTGGGAAAAGAGGATGAAGCAATCGTCAACAACGCCCTGACCAAAATAGATGCGAAGAAAATAACCACGGAAGAAAAAATCCTGGAGAAAGCCGCATACCTTCAATTCATAAGCGATTGTTACCCGGACCAGGTGGATTTATATTGGTTCAGTTTCCAACTCTTGGATAAAGCCGAAATCAAAGAGGAACGGCTGTTGGATTTAAACGAAATTCTATTGGCAAGATGCTTCGATCATAAAACCGGGGGAATCACGGCAGCGGATTTCGCTTTATTGGATAATAGGCCGGGCTGCCTGGTCACCGTTCATTTGAAAAGAGAAAATGAATCGACTTTTGTCGCACCCGATTTTCCCTTTAAAAGTTATGACGAGTTTTATTTCTATTTCCAGGGAAATATCGGCGGATATTGCATGGTATTGCATGAAAACTTTGATGCTCTAGACCTTGCGTTCCCGGGGAATGAGCCTGGATATCACGTAACACACAGCCAGGGGAATCGATCATGCTCGTATCGATTCGATGATAAACCCGGCATAGAGAACTATATATTCATATTTAGCGATAAGCCCCTGGAGGAAATGGAGCAATATACAAAGCTTAGCGGGAATAAATGGAATTGCGGTAAATTAAGCGCTGAACAGCGCAAACTCCTTGATGCTTTATTAAAACGGGTAAAAGAGAAAGGTCAAAAACTGGACCTGGAAATTATGGGAAGTAAGGGTTTTGCCAGGGCGCCTGGAAAAACATTAAGTGGGCTCGTTTGGTTTCAGGTAGCCCTTGAAAATTAACGCAATGAAGGCGCTTACGCAAGGAGATTGTTCGCATGATCGAAAAAGAAGAATTTAAAAGGTTATATGGTTGGGACGACGGGAGCATCTATTTCATGGACGCCGAACATAAAGAACGCTGTGTCACCGAAGAAAAAGAGCTTTATGACCGATTAGTCGAATTATGTACAGACTATTTTAAAAACAGGGCCGAAAGGTGAGAGTAGGGGAAAAGCTTTTTGAATTGGTCTGATTGACAGAATCCGCAAATAGAATTATAATAGAATTGTTTGCGGATTTTAATTTCAAGGAGCAAGCGATGTTCATTGGTAGGTTACAGGAATTAAGTTTACTGGAAGAAGCTTACAACTCGGATAAAAACTGCCTGGCCGTCATCTACGGCAGACGCCGGATTGGGAAAAGTTCCCTGGTAAAACAATTCTCCCTTAATAAACCTTTCTTTTACACCTTCGAGGCGCTGGAAAACGAAGATACTAAAGGACAGATTCGACATTTTACCTCCTATTTAAAAGAACAAGTCGCGGACCCCCTCCTCGCTAATATCACGTTTAATAACTGGCAGGATGTTTTTTCTTATCTTACGGAAAAAATCATAAAAAGAAAGTCCAAAAAAAAATTGGTGCTATTCCTGGATGAATTCCAATGGATGGCCGCCGGGCGCCACAAACTGGTGAGCCTGGTAAAATTTTTCTGGGACAATCACTGGAAAGATAAAAATGTCATGCTGATTCTCTGCGGTTCAGTCGCCTCTTTTATGGAAAAAAAAGTACTCTCTTCCAAAGCGCTCTACGGCAGGATAAACCTTGAAGTCCTCTTAAAAGGCCTTCCCCCACGGGAAGCAGCCCAACTTTTTAAGGGCAAAAGAAGCCCTGAAGAGATATTAAAATACCTCCTGGTATTCGGTGGGGTCCCCAAGTATCTTGAAGAAATCCAATTGGATAAGTCCTTTAACCAGAATATCAACCGGCTGTGCTTCCGTAAGAATTCCCTGATGCTAAATGAAATTAACCGGATTTTCTACAGCCAGTTCAGGGAAACTAAAACCTATTTGAGTATCGTTAAACTGCTGGAAAACGGTATTTATTCCATTAGTGAAATCAGTCGGAAATTGGCCATCCCTTCCGGGGGCGGCTTGAAAGACTACTTAAAAAACCTCGAACTGGCCGAAATTATTCGCTCTTATGTACCCTATGACAAAAGCGTTAAAACGAAATTCCGTAAGTATACCATATCCGATGAGTTTCTTATTTTCTATTTTAAATTTATGGAGCCGAACCTGCGAACCATAGAGGACAGTGGTTCTCAAAAGTTATTCGAGGCATTTTCCAATGATAATCTCGATACCTGGCTTGGTTTTGCTTTCGAGCGGTTCTGTGTAAAGCACGCGGCTTTTTTTTCAAAGATTATGGGTTTTGAAGATGAAGTGCTGATTGCATCACCCTATTTCAGGAGAGACAGCAGGCAGTTCCAGGTAGACCTTGTTTATAAAAGAATGGACCATGTAATCACTGTATGTGAAATCAAACACCTTAACAAAAAGATATCCACCGCGATAATCCCGGAGATGGAAGAGCGGATAAAATTATTGGAAATTCCCCGGGGTTACACGGTTGATCGCGCCTTGATCAGCCTGTATGGCCCGGACAAATCATTGCTGGATTCAGGATATTTCAACTACTATGTCAACCTGGATGACCTACTGGAAAACCGGTAGAATTGTTCGCATGATCGAAAAAGAAGAAGATGATAAACCATCGAAATAACACGAAAAGCCTGGTAATATTCCCTGCCTACGAGGTTGGGTACAGCGAGCTCCTTCATTTTCTCAAAAGCATGGAAAAGAACAACCTCTTGAACAAACTCCTACTCATCTGCCCGGCGGATTTTTTTAACCTTCACCAGGTGCAGGTCCCATACTATATTATTGATGATTTCAAAGCACACCCCGCCCTGGTCCGGAAAATCGACGCATGGGCAAAGTCGAACCGCCGTACCTTCACAGGAATTATCGGCGTCGATGAAGAAGAACAATTTAAACTCTCCAAACGAATCGCCCGGCGTTTCAAACTCCCTTTTTACCATGACCGCACCTGTTCCACTGCCTCCAATAAATACTTACTAAAGACCGCTTTTAAAGAACATGGGGTGCTCACCGGGGACTTTGCCTTGCTCTCGGGGCTTGATGATCCCGGCATCGAACGGGTCGGATTCCCCAATGTATTGAAAGTTTTATCCGGCAACGGCAGCCAGTACCTATTCCGCAATGAAAATATGGGACAATTGACAGAAAATTTCCACATTCTCAAAGCAGCGGTTCGCGAAATAAAAGGGGACCCGCGCTTCAGGAAACAGCATGTCTTTATCGATGGGCAAGCGGTCACGTTGAATCCCAGGCGGCAATTCCTTTTGGAAGCTTTTACCGCCGGGGAAGAATTGAGCTGCGATTTTGTTACCTGCGATGGGGTTGTGCAGGTGGTCCGGGTAGTGAGAAAAATCAAAGGCCCTTATTTCGGATATTTCAAAGGGTATCACTTATTGAATGAAAAGGAACTGGAACGATACGATATCGACCTGATGCGACTCAAGGGACTTTGTGAGCGTATTGCGCGGGCGCTTGCTATCGATACCGGCCAAACCGGCGTGTGTGGTGTATGCATGGTGGATTTAAAAGTACAGGGCCGGGAATGGAGCGTGCTGGAAGCATCGATTCGTCCCGGCCTGAGCGCGTTTAACCACCTGATGTACGAAATATACGGGTACACGTCATTGTTTTTAATGGCCAAACAGCGGCTGGGCATGCCCATCGATATCCGGTTCCCCCAGGAGAATGGCGCCGTGGTATATCTTTATGCCCGACCGGGAGAAAAGATTCAAACCATCGATACTTCTGCGCTGGAAAGCTTGAAGCAAACGTTCCATATCGTGCATATTCACACTTACGAAGACGCGGGCAATGGGAACGGGGCGAGCGATTCGATCATGGACCATTCCGCGCTGTTACGGGGCTATGTGATATTGAAAAACATCGATGGAGAAAAGTTGCCGGAACTGGCTGATTTATTGAATAGTAAATTAGTAACTGGTTAACCTAATAGGCTGATGAATCCGAAAAATCATGAATATTTTGATATTTAAGATTGTAGGGAACAGGCACTGCCTGTTCTCTAAAATGTGCATGGGAACAGGCAGTGCCTGTTCCCTACCAATTTGCGCTCCGCGCAAAATTAAATTTCACGAACGACACGAAAACATAGGCGAATAACAAAAATGAAAACTATACAACACATCCAACAAGAATTAACAGACATTTGCGGGGAAAGGATCGACAACACCGACCCCGACTATTTCAAGGAAGCTATCGATTCATTGAATCGGGAAGTGCTGCTGGAAAGCGCCCGCAAATTCGGGACGCCCCAGTATCTCCTGGACCAGGACCGGTTAAGGGAAAGGGCGATATTTTTCTCTCATACAATGCGGCATTATATACCGGGCAGCGAATTCTATTACGCCTTCAAATGCAATGACCTGCCGCTCCAGGTAAAAACCCTAAAAGAGGAAGGATACCACGCCGATGTGGCCGGGATTTTCGAGCTGCAATTGGCACTTAAACTGGGATTCGAACGCATCCTCTTCAGCGGCCCGGGAAAAAGCCTCGAAGAATTGAAATGCGCCCTGAAAGAGCGAAAACGGGTCATCGTCAACATCGATAATTTCGATGAGATACACCGTTTAAAAACCCTGGCGGGCGACAAGAAATCAAGCCGCCCCCTGGCCGTGGGTTTCCGTTTGAACACCGAGACCTCAACCGATGGCTCCTGGTCGAAATTCGGTTTCGCATTGGAAGAGTTAAAAGAAGCCGTGCGCCTTGTGCGCCAATGCCCGAACCTCCTTTGGGCCGGCCTGCATTTCCACTGCAGTTGGAACAAGACCCCCAGGAAATACCTGGAAAACATCAAAAAGATCGGCTCTTTCCTTAGAGAAAATTTCCCCCTGGAGGAACTGCGCAGCTTGCGATTTTTCGATATCGGCGGCGGGTTTTACCCCGAAGACCAGGGGATAATTAATAAAGGAGAGGACAAAGGAATGCTGCTGGATATCCTGGGAACCCGACGCGGCAGTAAGTTAAAAATATACGAAGACATGAATTTCGATCCCCATGCCTTCAGCGTCGCCCCCGTGGAGCCGTTGGAAACCTTTGGCCGGGCCATTGCTTCGGCAGTGCAAGAATACATTTCCCCTTTCAATCCCGAAATCGCTGTTTACTTCGAGCCCGGCCGGTTTATTGCCACACATGCCACCACCATCTTATTAACAGTGACGGCCATAAAAAAAAATTGCGCTATCGTGGATGGCGGGATCAACATGCTGGGCGATTACAAATTTGCAGAGTATTCCTTTGCGCCCGTGGTCAATATAACACACCCTTCCACGCAGATGCGCCGGCAAGTTATTTACGGGTCCCTTTGCGACCCGGCGGATTGTTGGGGATATTCCTATTATGGAGAAGAACTGCAAAAAGGAGATACCCTGGCCGTATTGAACCAGGGGGCTTATACATTCTGCACGGCCTGGCGGTTTATCAAACCCATCCCGGCGTACATCGCCGCATCCGGGAACCGGTTGACCATCGCCAGGAAAGCCGAAAGATTCCGCGATAGATACCCCATGCACCTTTAGTTGTACGTTCCAAAAAATAAAAAATACAACCAAAAATACAACTTTTGGTGTATTGACAGATTCATTTTTTAATATATACTAATCTTCCGTTGTGATAAATATTAAGCTGTAAAAACCACAGGAGGATTCATGAATCATTTAAACAAAAAAAGTTTTCATGTACTCGTCATTTTACTATTGTTGGCCTGTACATTTGTTGTCTTCGGCGTAGAGCCCAGTCCCGGCACTGTCCCGAAAGGTATGACCGTTTATGTCACCGGCAACGCCGCCTGGGTGACCACCGCCCATCAACCCGCAACAGTACATATGGGCGGCGCATCCGAATGCGACGAAGCCATGGCATGGCTAACCGCCAAAACAGCCAACGGCGATTTCGTCGTTATCCGCGTCGACAAATCCAGCGGTTACCAGGATTATATTTACAACACCATCGGCGGGGTCGATTCCGTTCATACCCTGGTCATCAACAAGGCGTCTTTCGCCAATACCACCTATGTCGAGACCGTTATCAAAAACGCCGAAGCCCTCTGGATCGCCGGCGGTGACCAGACCAACTATTACACCCTATGGAAAGGCACCAAAGTAGAAAGCGCCATCAATTATCTCATCACCACCAAACATGCGGCCGTAGGCGGCACATCCGCGGGAATGGCGGTTTTAGGCCAGATCGATTATATCCCCGCCGGCTCGGCCATCATATCTTCCGAAGCCCTGGCCAATCCTTACCATTCATACATGGCCAACAGGCAAATCGATTTCCTCAACATCGTTCCGTTTACTTCCGGGATCATTACCGATACCCATTGGTCTGAAAGAGACCGGATGGGCCGGACCATTACCTTTATGGCCAGGAATATCGTGGACGGGTTCACCACCGTGGCTAATACAAGGGCCATTGCCTGCGATGAAGGCGCCGCCGTATGCGTGGACGGAAACGGGCAGGCCCAAATTTTCGGTTGGGCCGGTTACAATGACTATGCCTTTTTCATGCAGGCCGACACGGCCCCGAATACCTGCCAGTCCGGTATTCCTTTACATTGGACCAACGCCGTCACCGTCTACAAGGTACATGGATTGCCATCCGGTACGAATACGTTTAATTTAAACACCTGGACCGGGACCGGCGGCTCCGTGGAAAGCGTCAACGTGAATAACGGCGTCATCGATAACGATATCCAGGAACCGGATTGATTTAAACCTTCTCAGCGATACACTTAGCCCGGACGAGCCGGAACCAAAAAGGCCCGGCTCGCCGGGAAATCCCAAATTACAAACTACAAATTACAACAAACTCAAAATAGCGAAACGTAAAGGTTTAAAATTCAAAACAAAAACAGGCTGAACAGGATGCACCGGGTGTAAGAAATGATTCATATCCCGGGCATCCTGTTCCTGTCTTATTTCTCAAAAGTCCGCAAAACACGGAAACTTCTTGACAAAGCGACGGTATTTATTTATTATTAACCCTGCCGCGGCGACGCCGCCGCCGCCAAATAGTGAATAAAGAAATGAGGTAATCCGTGCATGGACCGGTTAAAAATTTTCATCAGCAGCACTTATAGAGACCTGGCAATATACAGGGAACGCGTCATCCGGCAACTCCTCCATATGAAACAAATCCCAATCGCCATGGAATACTTCGGTTCCCAACCGGGCGACCCCACCGGCATCTGTTTTAAAGAGATAGAAGAATGCGATGTTTTCGTCGGCATCTACGGATTCTATTATGGCTATACCCCGGAAGAAGGCTCCCCCTCTATTACGGAACAGGAATTCACTTACGCCCGGGACCTGGGGAAACGCCGCCTGTGCTATTTTGCCGAAGAATCCCTAAAGCCGGAACTCCAGGAAAAAACCGGCAGCGAACCGGAAATTAAACAACAAGGTCTAACTAATTTTAAAAACCGGATCGACAAAGAATTGGTTCGCTCCCTCTTTCACTCGGCCGACGACCTGGGCGCAAAGTTAGGCGCGGACCTGAACCTTTTACTCCAGGGCGAACCCATCGGCCTGGTTTACGACGACGTGGTAAAGAAATGGTTAAAATGGGAAACAGACCTCAAAATCCAGGTCTGCGCCGAAGAATTCAACGGCAAAAATATGCCCTTCGATTATAACTCACCTCTCAGTTGGTACTGGTACAAATTCGCCGCGGCCGATAGCTGGCACAATAAACTCTCCGGGCTTGCCGAAAGCATTCGAAATGCCGTCAAATCCCTTACCCACTTAAGCGCCGCGGATAAACCATTTTTACCTCTAACCCGGGACCTGAAAAAAATCGACTGGACCGCCAATTATTACGATATTATAAGCGCCGTCGCCGCCTCTTTAAAATCTAAAATCGATAACGCCTTGAGCTATATTCAAACTGTCCTGGAAAACGAAGCCGCTAAAAATAATCCCGCAAATATCGATTACCACTTTAATCTCTTCAACCTCCGGGATACGCTGCAAAAATTTAAAGCGAAAAGCGAAACCCCATCCTACAACAAATGTTTCCTGGCGGTGGGAAGTATCGGGAGTGGGAAAACGCATTTAATCGCCTCTTTAATGGGCGAACGGGATACCGGGCAAAAGGGCCAGGACTATTTAATCTTAAAACTTGCTGTCCCCTATAATAATAATGAAACCCTGGAAGAAGTGATTCTAAAAGGGATACAAACTGCCTGCGGCGTATCCTGGAGAAGCCTGGAAGATTTCGATCCATTCCTTAAAAAAACTTATGATAAGAGAAATACCCCGGAGCTTAAACTGGCCAACGCCATCAGTAGATCGAATCTCTCATTAAATATTCCCAAACTGGTGGTGGCCATCGATGATCTGCATAAATGGATTTCCTGGCGACCGGGGTTTTTGAATGAACTGATCCGCTTCATTTCCACTCATACCCGGCTGCATTCTATTTACTGGCTGCTGACCATCGATTATAATTGTTATCACTATTTATCCAGGAATGACCTGGATATGTTTTTAACTTACAGTTGGATCGATACGCGCGAAACCTTCCATGAAAACCCGGCGTACCCGGAAACCACGCCGCAACCTATCTATCACATTGCCGGTTGGTTTGTCCTGGATGAGTACAATATAATGACCGGGGTAGGTCTCCAGGTGCTGCGGCGGGAATTGGGGGCGGAAAACGGCGAAAGCTCGCTGGCCCTTGATTATATCAGCCGGGACGAAGCGATTCTACGCAAAATTGCGCCCCCCTTTATGGCCTGGACGCTGCTGGAATTAAAAGGCGAATTACCGCTAACGGATATGGTGAATTTAAATTATATCGAAGTGGTGGAACGTTTCTGGATAAAACGTACCTCCAGTCTCAATAAAAAAGAAGAAACCCTCCTGAGACAATGCACGATATTTATCGCGCGCTATTTTGTAGAAACAAAGGACTTTTCCCCGGTTTTTACCCGTTTGAAGAATAAAATCGCGGCGGATGGAGAAGGGATATGCGATCTCCAGGAACGAAGCAAGCTTGAATCCACCTTAACGAAATTGGCGGAAGCCAATTTAATGTCCACTTTTGAAGCTGAAGAAAACGGCATTCCCGTGGAAAAAGTGCAAATAAAACAAGAGACTTTCTGGGAATGGCGTTTGGCCGAGCGCCTGCTGGCGTCCGAAGGAATCGCCGAACAACAGGTAACGCGGGTACAGGCGGAATTGGAAACCTGGTTTGCCGGGGAAGAATGGCGTGACATCAAAGAGGGTATTTTTGAGTTCATGCTCTTGATGCTAAACCCGGGACTAAATAAAGATGACGCTGTTTCGCCTTTTAGCGAAGAATTCTGGACCCTGGGGCTCCGTTCGGAGCGCCTCCCTACCCCGGCGGTTTGGTTCGCGGCTTCCAAGGCCCCGGTTTTTCTCCAAAAAAAATTAATCCAATGGATTGCTAAATCCAGGTACCGGCCTGTCGCCAAAAGGGAACTTTTCGCGTATATGCATTTTTTATGTGAAGCTTCGCCAGGGGTAATGGATGTCCGGGATAGGCTGAAATTTCTCCGGAAAAACTTTAGCGCCATCCAAAAAAATGATTTCATCTACTATTACTTTTTTATTGTCCGGAAGATGATAACCGCGATTACGGATAATCGGCTCCTGGTCTCTTGCCTGGTTTTATGCCGGGGCTGCGAGGTATTGGGGATTGCAGACCGGTTGGCGACATTGGCTGTGCACCGGGTAATCGATAATGTAAGGGCCGTCGAAGGCGGCCCCATGGCGAATGAAAAAATATATGACGGCGTGTTCGAATTTATTAAACAATACCTTACCGGCGAAAATAAGTACGCAAGATACGATTACAACAAAATGAAAAAAGAGAACCCCCAGCAGAAATGGCAGCGCTATTTTTTCCGGGAATGGGTGTTATATGAGTTTACCCACTACCTGGCCGGGGGGAAAACAGCAGCGGACTTCTTTGCCATGCTGGGCCAATGGAAATGGTTCAGGCCGGAGTATTTCGGTTTTAGTCACCAGGTGGCGCTGGAAATGGAGCGCGAGGCGACCATCGCCGCCGGGTGGAGTTACCGAACAGGCTTTGGGCCGCTGACGCCGGAAGGAAACCCGGTGGAAACCGCGATCGAAAATCTCCTGGCAAAGAAACAGGTAAGGGAGCGCAAATTGGCGTTTTATTTAATTCGTCATACAATAGCCGCTGAAGGAGATGTGGAGGTCAAAGTAAACCCGGCGCTGCGTCCATTTCTTAAGAAAATCTACCTGGACCCCGAGATGAAACGAATAGTAAAGAGTTTTCCAAAATTCTTCCAATGCAATTTAAGCGCAGACCATAAATAATGACCTCCGGTTCATTCGTGTAATTGGTGGACCTGTTTTTCAACGAAGCTATTTTAAAATTTCCCCTGTCGCCCATTGACATTCTCACCTATATCTCTTAAAATTTCATCTAAACTTAAGGAACAATGATGAAATGTTTAATTATAGCAGCGGGGCTGGGAAGCCGGTTGGCCAGCAGGGGCGACTCAAAACCCCTGGTTCGATTGGGAGGAACCCCCCTCATCGAACGTGTGATCCTTACCGTCATGCAAGCCGGGGTCACGGATTTTTATGTGGTAACCGGTTACAACGACGCTAAAATCCGGGAACATTTGACAACCTTTTCCCGGCAACACCCGGTAACCATCGATTTCATTCACAATGAACAATGGGAAAAACCCAACGGCATTTCCGTACTTTGCGCCCGGGAAAAACTGCGTGGACCGTTTTTCCTGGTAATGTCCGATCATTTGTTCGACCCCGCTATCGTTAAAGACCTTCGCCGGGAAGGAATCGCCGAAGGAGAGATCAAACTGGGCGTGGACATGAGAACTGTGGCTAATCCCCTGGTGGACCTGGACGACGTCACCAAAGTCCTGGTGGAAGACGGCAAAATCAAAGACATCGGCAAAACCATCCCCACTTATAATGCATTTGACACCGGCATTTTCCTGTGCGACCCCGCCCTTTTCCAGGCACTGGCGGAAAGCATTGCCGGCGGCAATGAATCCCTTTCCGGCGGCGTTGGCAAAATGGCCGACAAGAAAAAAGCCCGCGTGTTCGATATCGGGAACCGCACCTGGCTGGACATCGATGACGAAGCTGCTTTTATCAAAGCAGAAACATTATTTGTAATTAACTAAAGGAGGAAAAACATGAGTAAAATACTAAGAGGAAATGAAATAACCCCCGCGGAAGGAAAACTCGGCGTATTAATCCCCGGGATCGGCGCTGTGACGACTACCCTGTTGGCCGGAGTATTTTCCAGCCGCAAGGGTCTGGCAAGGCCCCTGGGTTCGGTTACCCAGACGGGTAAAATCCGGTTGGGCAAGCGGACCGATAAACGCATGGTCCCGGTCAAAGAATTCGTGCCCCTGGCCAACCTGCAAGACATGGTGTTCGGGGGCTGGGACATATTTCCCGATACAGCCTTTCAGGCGGCCGGTAGGGCCCGGGTGCTGGAACGCTCCCACATCGATGCGGTTAAAGAAGAACTGGACAGCATTGTACCCATGAAGGCCGTTTTCGATAAAAATTATGTGAAACGACTGGACGGTCCCCATGTGAAAACAGGTAAAAATAAAATGGACCTGGCGGAACAGGTAATGACGGATATCGAAAACTTTAAAACGAAGAACAAGGTAAACCGGGTGGTGATGTGTTGGGCCGCCTCCACCGAAGCGTATCATCAAGCATCGAAAGTGCACTACAGCATCAGGGAATTCGAGGAGGGCTTAAAAGCAGATAATCCAGCGATCTCCTCCAGCCAGGTCTATGCTTACGCGGCATTAAAGATGGGCATTCCTTATCTTAACGGCGCGCCGCATTTGACCACCGATTGCCCGGCGCTGCTGGAATTGGCGGAAGAAACCCATTCACCCATCTGCGGCAAGGATTTCAAGACGGGCCAGACGCTGATGAAAACCATTATCGCCCCAGGTCTCCAGGCCCGGCTGCTGGGTGTGGCCGGCTGGTTTTCCACCAATATCCTGGGAAACCGCGACGGCGAAGTATTGGATGACCCGGAATCGTTTAAATCCAAAGAAGTCAGTAAGTTGGGCGTCCTGGATACGATTTTAAGGCCCGACATTTACCCTGAATTGTACAATGATCTCTACCATAAGATACGCATCAATTATTACCCACCCCGAGGCGACAATAAAGAGTCCTGGGATAATATCGATATTTTCGGGTGGATGGATTACCCCATGCAGATAAAGATCAATTTCCTGTGCCGCGACTCGATCCTGGCCGCGCCCGTGATGTTGGATTTGATATTGTTTTCCGATTTGGCGCAGCGGGCCGGTATGCACGGCATCCAGGAATGGCTTTCTTTTTATTTTAAGTGCCCCATGGTAAAAGAAGGTCTTTATCCTGAGAATGACCTCTTTGTACAGCGGGATAAATTAGAGAATACGCTCCGTTACCTGATGAAAGAGGAATTGATCCACCATACCGGCCTGGATTATTATTACGACCTGGAAGAAGCGGGATAATATAATTATTGCCACCAATCGAAAAGTTTACTCCATGACATACAAATAGCCCCGCGTGCGGTCAAACACCGCCGCGCCCGGGCGATTCTTTTACCGGGCAAACAATTTTTTGAGAAGAAAAAGAAATTCATACTTGCCATAGAGTAGACAATATCTTATAATACTACCCTGGGAATAATGAACGAATACCCGGAATTGTCAAATAGATTTTAGGAGGTACGATGAAAAAAACGTTGATTTTTGTTGCCCTGATCCTGGTCGCATCGGTTTTTGCTTCGGCAAAGGATTTTACAGTTACCCTCTATGGCGATTACTTTTCAGTCGCGGACACCAGTTATAAAGACACCTACGGGGGGAAGAAATTTTTCCCGGAGGTTAAACTCGCCTACAGGTTTAAAGGGAATTTCTATTTGTGGGGCAGTTGCGGGTTCCTGCCGGCCAACTTTAAATGGGACAAATGGAGCAATAAAGGCGTGGCGGAAGCTGATCTTAAAATGAAAAACGCATCACGCAAATTGTTTTTCTCCGCTGGGTTAGGATATTGGATAGGTTATATCGATCGGGGTCAATTAGCCATTAAAACAGAATTGGGCGCCTGCAGCACCTACAATTCCACTGAAATAACCCAGGATAACATCATCACTAAAAATGTCACTGTAACTGGTCGAAACAATGAATGGGGCCTCGGCTTAAGAGGAAATTTCGCTATTACTTACGGTCTTTTTAAAAACATATTTACGGAAGCTTCCATAGGGTATATGTATGCCTGGGCCAAAAAAGACGGCGATATAATCAATGCCGGTGGGTTCCGACTTGCCATAGGACTGGGATTGAAATTTTAGGAAGGAGAAATGCAGATGAGAATGAAAAATATTTTAACCATATCTTTAGTTGCGGCGCTTATCACAGGAACATTATTGCTTTCCGGCTGCAAAAAATCGACTGAAGCCGAAGAGTCCTTTATATTAGCCGTCACTGTCGTTAATGGCGTCAATGGGACCCCCGCGACCGGGAGCTACTCTTATAAAAAAGATGACCTGGTACCGTACAATTACAGCCTGAAGGATGCCTATCAAAACCTGAGGGTAACCCTGGACGCCGCATCAGTTGCAAACAGCGGCAATATTACTATTTCCGGGAACCACTCCTTATTGGCCCAGGCGGACCCCAATCCCGCGGCATTTTCATTGATCGTTTCCGTTTCCGCCGGCGTCGATGGAACCCCTACGACCGGCACCGCCTATTATCTCCCCAATACCCAGGTGGATTACAATTACAGTTTGAAGGAAGACTATATCGATTTGAAGGTTACCCTGGACGGGGCAGCGATTGCCGGCAGCGGTTCCGTAACCATAACAAAGAATAGTGAACTGTCTGCAACGGCGACCCTGCATTACGATATTAGAGGGACCTGGGCGTCGACAGAGCAATATTCCGACGGCAGTTCTTTCAGCGGCGCCCTCACCTTTAGCGGGACCAGCCAGGGCGGTACCGTGATTGACAGCCACGGCGGGATAGGAACTTTCACGATCCAGGGGACTTACATTACCTTCACTTTGGAATTCCCCAGCGTCAAGTATGAATACACCGGGCTTTTTGCCGATAAAAATAATATAGCCGGCACCGCCATACGTACTATTATCGGCGCCGGTAAAGTCTACGGCGGCACCTGGAAAGGCGTGCGGAACACCACCACTTCCTATGCTGCCGGTTCCCGTAATAATAAGGGAGAAATCGACAGCCAATAAGATAATGTGAAATAAGAGCAAGGGATGATTTGGGGACAGACAAATTTTTTCATCTCCCTTCTTTTTTTTTGTCCGTGATTTGTCGCGGCGCGTGTGTTCGTACGTGGCTGCCGATTATATTTTCAATTATTTATCTACTCATCTTCATCGCTGATGATAACAAACAAACTCATCCCCTGGTACTTCACGATAATATCTTGCGGGATAGGGTTCCCGGAACAATATAATACCCTTTTGATATATTTGGGAATCCCTTCTAAAGCGGTTAAGCGGTTATCGGTGCAATCGAAAACGCCATTTACATATTCAGGCGCCCCTTCCAGTGAAGTCAACAGGTTCCCGGAACAATTGAAACTTCCATTGACGACTTTCGGCGCCCCCTGGAGAGTCGTGAGAATGTTATTACTGCAAACAAAGGCTGTGCCGACGGTTTGGGGCGCGCTTTCCAGCGAAATTAAAAGGTTCTCATGGCAAAAAAAAGAAACCCCAACGGTCGTAGGCGAACCCTTTAATGTTTCCAATTGATTATTGGAACAATTAAAATCGCCTTTGACGGTCCCGAATTGTATGGGGATTTCCGTCAAATCCTTGAAACTGATATCCACGGTGCCGTTCACATCGACTTGCCCATCGCCGGAAATAAAATACTTTTCAATCCCTAATTCGTTTAACCTGGCTTCAATCTCTTGTTTATTCACACGGGACTCCTTCGTTTTATACTGGAGGGATTATTTCCCGCCGTTGTTCTTTATATCTTAAAATGGAAAAAAAATCAAGCCTTGCCTCCACCGGTCAGGGATACGTCATTTTAAAAAAGCACGAAATCCGAAATTCGAAATCGCGGTGTTTCAAACAAATCCAAATGACCTAAACCCAAATGACCAAAACTAAAACAGCCGCCTCCGGCGGCAAATTGCTTTTGTTTTGGACATTTATTTTTCTTCCGTTGTTTCTTTTAGCCGGGCCATTTCCCGGTCCAGGTATGCCTCGTTATCCACTTTAAAGCGCAGGAAATAACTCACTACCGAGTGGTATACCAGGGGGATATTTTTCATAAGATTCACCATCTCATCGATCTGCCGGGTGAGCATATCGGCGCTTTTATTCGCTTGCCGATTCTTTGCTTCCTCCTCTTTCTGACCGTAGAACATCGTACCCCTGCCGCATAAAATCCAATCGCTGGAAACATTATATTGGGAAGCCAAATTATAAAGAGTGCTTGCGCTGGGGAAATGTGTACCGGTTTCGTTCTTCATGTAGGTCATTTTATTGATGCCCAGCAAAGCAGCCATCCCTGATACCTTGTGACCAAGGGTCAGCCGTACCTTTTTTAATCTTAAACCCACTTCGACTTTAAGCATTTAGCGATTCTCCTTCGTTTTTTTATTTTAGAATCTATATTAAATCAAACCGGATGGCGTTGTCAAGTCTTTTTTATAAGAAAAGTTATATCGAATATAAGTTTAATATGAAGAATCACATGATTTCTCAAGTCGAATAAATACTTCCTTTATATTTTTGTAAGCAAAGTATAAAGTCATATAAGTTAAATTATAACTTTCAGAAAATTTGGGGTGCGGAAATAAGTAATCTTATATTCGATATAAAATTACTTATATCTGATATAAGATTACTTATCTTGGCCAGGTGGGCGGGCCCTGGCGATCTAAGTTATCTTATCGCCAATATTAGTAAACTTATATTTGTGGTTATCAATATTATATCTCCAACCAAATAAGCCCATCCGAAAATACCTAATCTTATATCTGAGATAAGAAAACTTATATCGAATATAAGTTAAGTTAGTTTTTGCATCGATTGGGGATGCGTTTTGCTAAGTTAAGTTATATTGAAGATACGCCGTCTATTCATAAAAAGGTGTTAACGACTAATCGACAGCCGTCCGCCCTATATTTTTTATGGTTTTCGTTACCCTGGCATATCTTCAGGCGATTGAACGGTAGGGAACAGGCACTGCCTGTTCCGACGAGGCATTTGCAGGAACAGGCGCTACCTGTTCCCTACCCATTTGCGCCTTTTTTAAGACTTTCCCCCTTGCAATAAGCGCCTATTTTTATTAAAATGAATCATGCAAAATAAATATAAATGGCTGAACTTCATACCCTGTATCCTGTGCGTCGTTTCCCTGTGCGGCGCACAAGAAAAGAAAAATAAGGAGGTCACTATGGACGTCGAACAGGTAAAAGTAGGACAAATGGTCGTATTCAGTTACATCGTTTCATGCCCCGAAACAAAAGATGCCCTGGTCATCGATCCCGGCGGAGATGAGAAACTCCTGGCCCAAAAAATCAAACAAAAAGGCCTGACCCTAAAATATATCGTCAATACCCACGGCCATTCCGATCATACTTGCGGCAATGCCAAACTCAAATCCCTCACCGGCGCAAAAATCATCATGCACGAAATAGACGATAACCTCTTTAGAACAAAGGAAGCAGTGAAAATGATGCGGGGTATGGGTTTCGAAGCCTCTCCGGCCGCGGATATCACCGTAAAAGACGGCGATGAAATAAAAATCGGCAAGGTTGCCTTGAAAGTGCTCCATACCCCCGGGCACACCCCCGGCGGCATATGCCTGCTGGCGGAAGGGCAAGTGTTCACCGGCGATACCCTGTTTGTCGGCGGCATCGGGCGCACCGACCTACCGGGCTCCGACCACCGGCAATTCATGAACGCCATCCGCGACAAACTCGTGGCGCTGCCGGACGAAACCATCGTTTGGCCCGGCCATGATTACGGCCCCAGACCCTCCTCTACCATCGGCCTGGAAAAAATCGCCAACCCCTGGGTGCGCCAATTGATTTACCATTAACGATCATTCAACCCATGATTCACTTGAATTCCTTTGCCAAAATCAACCTGGGACTGGAAATCCTGGGGAAACGGCCGGACGGCTATCACAACCTTAAAACCGTCTTCCAGACCATCGATCTCTTCGATACCCTCCAGGTAACCGAAAACGAAAACCGCTCCGGGGAAATTCATCTGACCGGGGATGAACCGTCCATCCAATGGAACGAACATAACACCATCCCGCGGGTTATCGCTGCCGTCTATCAAAAATACAACCTCCGGCAGGGCTTCGATATATCGGTTAAGAAACGAATCCCCCCGGGTTCCGGGCTGGGGGGCGGCAGCAGCAACGCCGCGGTTATGCTGCTGTTCCTTAACGACTATTTCAAATTAAATTTAACCCTGGAAGAAATGATCCGCATCGGCATGAAAATCGGGGCCGATGTTCCCTTTTTCCTCGTGGGCGGAACCGCCCTGGCCGAAGGCATCGGCGAAAAATTAACTCCCCTGGAAGACAGCGAAGAAAAACGGGTGGACATCGTTATACCAACCGTTCACGTATCTACCCGATTAATTTTTTCTCACTTTAACTTGACATCTAAGCCAATAAACAGTAAAATAACTACCTTTGTGAAATCCAAAAATTATACGATTTTGGAAAATCACCTGGAGAAAGTTACATTTGAGCTATTCCCCGAAGTGGAAGCGATTAAAGAAAAAATGAAAAAATCAGCGTATGATTTAGTATTGATGAGCGGCAGCGGTTCCGCGGTATATGGCGTATATGACGTGTACGGCATCGCCCGGGAACAGGAACCGGCAGACACACTTCCCGGTTTGAAAAGTCGCTTCCCTAACGCCAACGTATTTGTCTCCGGGACCATCGGACGAAAACAATATTTTAATAGAATTGGGGCGTCGCCAAGCGGTAAGGCATCGGTTTTTGGAGCCGACACGACGGAGGTTCGAATCCTCCCGCCCCAGTATTACCTATAACCATGTGCAATAGCGACCAATACTTAATTTTTTCAGGCTCATCCAATGTGGCCCTGGCGGAAAATATCGTCGGCCACCTGGGCAAAGAACTGGGAAAATCCAACCTGAGCGTTTTTTCCGACGGTGAAATCCGTTTCCAGAGCCTGGAAAATGTACGCGGCGCCGATGTCTTTGTCGTCCAATCCATGGCCAGGGAGACCAATTTCCATATCATGGAACTCCTTTTAATGGCGGATGCCTTCAAAAGGGCCTCGGCCAGGCGGATTACCGCGGTGATATCCTATTATGCCTATGCCAGGCAAGATCGCAAAGATCGACCCAGGGTGCCGATATCCGCCAAACTTATCGCCGATCTACTGGAAACCGCCGGTTTTTCACGGGTCCTGACCATCGATTTGCACGCCAACCAGATCCAGGGCTTCTTCAATATCCCGGTGGATAATCTAATGGCCCTGCCCAGCTTTATTTCCCACTTTGAAAAAGAAAAACTGGAAAACGTCGTTGCGGTTTCACCGGACGCCGGCGGGGTTGAACGGGCCCGGATGTTCTCGCAGCGGCTCCACGGCGACCTGGCCATCGCCTATAAACGGCGCCCCGAACCCAACGTGGCCAAAGTCATGAACATCATCGGCGAAGTCGAAGGCAAAGACGCCATTATCGTCGATGATATGATCGATACCGCCGGTACATTGGTGGAAACCGTCTCGGTATTGAAGAAAATGGGTGCCGGCCGGATTTTTGCTGTCTGTACCCACGGCCTCTTTTCCGGCCCGGCCATCGAACGTATCGAAGCTTCACCCCTGGAAAAAGTGTTTGTCTCCGATACCGTTCCTTTATCCGACTGCAAAGAAAACTGCGAAAAAATCAAAGTGATATCCGTATCGAAATTATTTGCTGATGCCATCGAAAGCATACACAATGAAACTTCGGTATCAAATCTATTTTTATAAAATGAGGTGAACAATGGAAAACGTTATGACGCTTAAAGCTGAAACAAGAAAGGAAGTGGGCAAGAAAATTGCTAAAAAACTAAGAAAAGAAGGCCGTATCCCGGCCATTATTTATGGTCAAGACACAGAAGCCATACCCATTTCACTGGCGGTAAGCGATATCAAAGCTATTTTGAAAAGCGGAAGCGGTGAAAATACAGTCCTGAGAATTCATCGGGAAAATGTCCAGATGGATGCCATGTTAAAAGAAGTCCAGTTCGACTACCTGTCGGACAACATTATCCATGCGGACCTGATCCACATCGATCTTAATAAACCCGTGATTGTAAATATTCCTGTGGTAATTACCGGCGATCCCGTGGGTGTAAAAGTGGACGGCGGTTTCTTTGAATTTGTCACCAGGGAAATCAGGATCAAGTGCCTGCCCACCAAAATCCCAAAAGAATTTATACTAGAGGTCGGGGAGCTGCACATAGGACACTCGATAAAAGCCGGTGATATCAAACCCGAAGAAGGGATTAAGATACTGACTGATTCCCATGTGGTGATTTGCGCCGTGACCTCAAGGGCCCTCCTTGAAGAGGCCGTTAAAGAAGCCGTGACAGAAGGCGTTGAAGCCGAAGGTGAAAAACCGGAAGAAGCCGCCGCAGGAAAAGATAAAGAAAAAGATAAAGATAAGGAAAAAGATAAAGATAAAGGCAAAGCGAAAGTTAAAGAATAAAGTACTAAGTGAACTCTTTGCCTTCCCTTTCGCCATTTATTTATTAAATGGCGATATAGGGATGGCTGAATAAACCATAAGGAGGTTTTACACAGGATGAAACGAAAGTATGAAATCGGGTTTATCATCAACCCGGAAGCAACCGAAGAAGAAGTAAAAAAAATCATCGATTCCATCGTGGCCATCGTAAAAAAAGCCGATGGAACGATCGAAAACATCGATGAATGGGGCAGGCGAAAACTGGCATATGCCATTTCCAGGCACAATGAAGGCATCTACGTGTTTATTAACGCCGATGTCGTGGGCTCGGTTTTTTTAGACATCGAAAGACGGTTAAAACTGACGGAAAAGGTCATGCGGTTTGTGGTCTTGCGATTGGATGACAGGCTGAGAAAAGCCAATAAACTGATCAAAAAATGGAAACGATCGGAAAGAATGTCGAAACGGGTCCCGGAAGGCCGCGATGAAGGCCTGGGGAATGGTGGACCCGGGCATCGCCGCGATGATGATGAAGATATGGAGGTAGACGATGAAGAATAATCAAAACGCCCCTGCCAACAGCGGCAGTTCCGCTGCACCCAAATACCAGAAAAAATTCTATTTTTCCCGGAGAAAGTACTGCGTCTTCTGCAAAGATAGGGTCAAACTCATCGATTATAAAAATTACAAAACCCTGGAAAACTTTGTGCTGGAAACAGGCAAAATTCTTCCCGCCCGCGTCACCGGCACCTGTTATTACCACCAGAAACAACTTTCCAAAGCCATCAAACGCGCCAGGCACATGGCTTTTATAAAATTCGTCGAACCCAAGAGAGGTTGACCATGAAAGTGATATTAAATGAAAATGTAGACAATGTAGGGAAGTTGGGCGATATCGTGGAGGTAAAAGCCGGGTTCGCCAGGAATTATTTATTACCCAGGCGCCTGGCCCTGCAACCCACGAAACATAACGTGGACATGCTGAAATTCAAAAAAATAAAAGCCGCTAAAAAATTGGAACTGGAAAAAATGTCCGCCGTGGAACTCAAAAAGAAACTGGAAGAAATCACCCTGACCATTCAAAAGAAAGCCGGCGAAACCGACACCCTCTTCGGTTCCGTGACCGCCATGGAGATCGAAAGCAAATTAGCGGAAATGGGTATCTCCATCGATCGGAAAAAATTCCACCTGGAAGAACCCATTAAAAAATTAGGGAATTATGTTTGTAAGATACGGTTGGTGGAGGATATTGAAGCGGATCTGAAAATCGAGGTTACCAGGGACATCGAACAGGAAGGAGAAGCAGCGGATAAAGACAACGATAACAGCGAAAAGTGACGACAACTTCCGATCTTACCCAGGCATTGCCCCATGACGGGTTTGCCGAGCGGGCGCTCCTGGGGGCAATGCTTATTAATAATAACTATGTCGATGAAGTCTTCTCGCAAATAAATTCCGGCGATTTTTACCGGGATTCCCACAAATCCATCGCCGCCGCCATCGATAACCTGGTAAACAGCGGCGGAAATGCAGATATCGTAACCGTAGCCGGTTTACTGGAAAAAAACAAAGAATTGAAATTCGTGGGCGGCTACGAGTACCTCAGTTCCCTGCTGGACGGCGTTCCCGGCAGCATCAATATCGAAGAATATATCACCATCGTAAAAGACCGCTCCACTCTCAGGAGAATCATCCTCACCTCCATGGGGGTAATCAAGAGCGGCGCCGAACCCGGGGCCGAAACCCGGGATATCCTGACCCGGCTCCAGGAAGACCTCATAAAGATCGCCGGCGCCGAGATACATGAAGGGTTTGTAACCTCTGCCATGGTGGTGGACGAGACCATGGAGAAAATCGAGGCCATTCAAAAACATGGCGAAAGCGGCGGCTTAAAAACCGGTTATTACGAACTGGACAGTATGACCGGCGGACTGCAGAAAAGCGACCTGGTGGTCATCGCCGCCCGGCCCTCCATGGGAAAAACCGCCCTGGCCCTCAATATTGCCGCTAACATTGCCCTTAAAGACCAGAAAACCGTCGGTTTCTTTTCTATCGAAATGTCCAAACACCAGATCATGATGCGGCTCCTGGCCACACGGGCGGAAATCGATATGAGCGCCTTAATGACCGGCAAAAAACACCTCAATCAACAGGAATGGCACGCCCTGGAAATGGCGGCCGGCGAACTGGGAAAAGCAAAAATCTACATCGACGACTCCGCTTCGCTCTCCATTATCGAAATGAAAACCCGCGCCCGCAGATTGTGGAAAGAGAAAAACCTGGATGTCGTGTTCGTCGATTACCTCCAGCTCATTAAAGTCAGCGGCGACCAGTTGCGGCGCAACGACTCCCGGGCCCAGGAAGTGGCGATTATTTCCTCTTCCTTGAAAGAATTGGCCAAAGAACTCAACTTACCCGTAGTGGCGGTGGCCCAATTGAACCGGGCCCCGGAACAGCGCGGCGGGAAAAGAGAGGGCGGCGGCCCCAGGTACCAATTGTCCGACCTTAAAGAGAGCGGCGCCATCGAACAGGACGCCGATGTCATCATGTTCCTGCACCGCGAAGAACAAATCGACAGGGACACCGAACGTAAAGGCGAAGCGGACCTGATCCTGGCCAAACAGAGAAACGGCCCTACCGGCAGGATTATCCTGGCATACCAGGATAAGTATACCAAATTCGCCAATATGGCCCTGGGCGACAGGGAGCGCGAATTCATATGATGACAATATTTGTCATTTTAATTGCCATTTTTTTTAAGTTTGCGCCCTGTCATTTTTCCAAAACACGGCTGTAACACATTTAAAAATTTTGGCATGAGAATTGCTGTAGTTATACTTAGGACAATAAAGAAAAATAAATAAAAAATAGGAGGCTTATAATGAGCAAAAAAGGTTTTACGTTAGTCGAGTTACTGATTGTTATTGCCATCATCGGTATCGTTGCAGCCATCGCCGTCCCCAACTTATTGACGGCCCTGCAGAAAGGTAAACAGAAAGCAACCATGGGTGATATGAAAACCATCGGCGGCTCAATCGAGGATTATATGACGGACAACTATATGGCCCCGGGATCTGGCGGCGTTGCGACTATAAGGGGATTGGAAATCTACCTGGAACCCTTCTATATCAAAATGTGTCCTGTGAAAGACGGCTGGGGCGGCGATTTGAATTATATCTCCGGTCGTGCCGATACAGTCGAGCAGGATCAGTACTCCGTTATTTCCTATGGCAGGGGCGGAGTCTCCACTCCATTCAATCCCGCGAATTCCAACTATATCGTAAACACCATGGCCGGTTTTGAAAACGATATCTGCTTCTCTAACGGCCAATTCACTTACGTAGCAAAGGTGAAATAATAGAAGCAGTAAGAAGATCATTAATGAAAAAAAGCGGCTGGTTGTTGATGCCAGTCGCTTTTTTTTTAGCAGTCAGTTTCTCGGTGAGCCCTGTCAAAGTTTTATTTTTGAGCAGGCTTCTATATTTTCTTTTTATGGCGGCCCTTTTTATAAACATGCGAAAATTCAATCTAAGTCAAATTCTAAAAACAGTCGTGGGGGGGGTCTCCATTATTATATTTTCTTACGGCATCATACAAAAATTTGTCCTGTTTCCTTTATATTTAAAAAATTTTTCCAACGGTACCCCCGGGGAGAATGTTTACCTGGAAGCCCTGGTGGAACGGATAAAAAGCGGGCGAATTTTTTCTCTCTTCCGGCTGCCCACCCTGTACGCCATCATATGCGCCGTTTTAATCCTATTCATCTTTCACTATCTCCTCAAAGCGAAATCCACCGGTTCCGCCGGGTATAAAACCGGGATTGCCTGGGCTTTTTTATTGGCGCTGGGACTGATCAACCTCCTCCTTACCCAATCCTTCGGGGGAATTATTTATCTCTCCGTCGGTATACTGACCTACCTCCTGCTGTCGGGAATCTTAAAAATCAAATACCTGGCCCCCATCTTGATGATTCTTTGCCTTTTTTTCTCCCTGACCATTGCCCTGCGCTATTCGGAAGCCAGGAAAATGGAGCCGGCCGCCCTGCGTATGTCAAATTGGGGCCAGGCAACCAGGGTGATCGCTTCGAGCCCCTTCTGGGGGGTGGGCCTGGGAAACTACGAGGCCGTGGTCTCTTATTATACCCGCGCCGATGAAGCCAAATCAATTTATGCACACAACTTTTTCCTCCAATTCAGCGCAGAAGTCGGTATTATTATTACTTTTTTCTTGGCGGCGCTGTTGTTCTCTTTAAGAAAAAAACTAAAGCCGCTTCACCCACGGGAAAGTGAAAAAGCGTTATATATCTCTGTATTTTTTATTTTACTCACTTACAACCTGATCGATATCGGATTTTATTTCTTCCCCGCCGGACTGGCCGGGGTGGTGGCGCTGTCGCAAATCTATCCTGCCCATGAATATAAACGCGCAGCCAATAGGCGTCGCTATGCAACCCTGGCGGCGGCGGTCTTTTTGGCCGCGCTTATGGCCGTGGAAGCTTATTCCGATAGCTGCCGCATGGAAGCCGATATTTTACAGATGCAAAAGCAATACAGCGAGGCGGAAATCCAATATAAAACCAGTTTAAGGTTCAATCCTACCAATTTCAGGGCGCTCATCGGTTACGCTTCGGTGAAACTTTACCGGGAGGAACCGGCGGAAGCGCGGAAATACCTGGACCGGGCCCTGGACCTGTACCCGGATTCGGCTTCGGCCCATCATTTGCAGTCCAGGATCGCATGGCAGGGGGGGCGCCCGTGGCAAGCCTTTTTTCACGCCTCCCACGCTTACCGGAAGAACGGCATAAGCGCCGAATATCGAAATTGGTACCTGGCCCTGAAAAACACCCTGGAAAAACACCTGGACCAGGTGCAGCAAAAGGAAAAACAATGAATCTATCGCGATCGCTCTACAGGCTCAGCATGCTGAATCCGAAAGTGGAATTTATAATACTTCCCTGCTGGATGCTTTTTTTCCCCTGGAAAGATTCTCTTTTGTATTTCCCGTCCGTTGCCCTTTTGATCGTGCTGTTGTCGCTCCGAAATGCCTGTTTTATGAAAAACCTCAGCCTCTCTTCTTTTTCCTATTCACTGCTGGCGTTTAACCTGCTGGCCATACTTTCCGTTTTCTTCGCCGTTTACCGGCGCCCCGCGATCCTGTGGGCTGCGGGAATTTTCCTTATTTCACTTTATTTTATCCTCTTTTTCCTGGATAAGGGCAGTGAGGATGACTATTTTCACCTGCTGGTTTATATTATTTCAGCGGTTTCCCTTTTCCAGGCGATCGATTTTATTGTGCCGGGCATCTTTAGAAGAAATTTCTTTTTCCCGAATCCCATCTACCAGGGGGTGGCCTCCGGCATTGCCGTGCTGGCGGCGTTTTACTATCTTTTAAAGAAATCCCATCGGCTGTTTTTCGGGTTACTGGTATTGAACGCGGCCGGGGTATACGTTTCCCAATCCAAGGCCGCATTTATCGGGACGGCGGGGATTTGTTTATTAATGGCGCTTTTGAAACAAAAGAAGTTGATACCGGCGGCGGCCGGGCTTATCCTCCTGACCTTTATCATTCCCAATCCCATCCGGGAGATGTTTGTTTTTTCCATTAAGCAGGACCCTTATTCGGCCAACCGTCCGGATATCTGGAAAATGTCGCTGGACATTTATAAAGATCACCCGGTATTCGGCGTGGGCCCGGAAAATTTCCCGGAGGTATCCAGGCAATACAATTTCAAACAGACCCGGGGGCCGGCCAATTATTTTAAACGGCCCCGCGGTCCGCACAGCGATTATTTTAAAGTTCTTTCCGAAACCGGCAGCGCCGGTCTCCTTTTTATGCTTTTTTTCGGTTTTGTGCTGGTGAAACGAATCGTTTCCCTGCCCCTTTTCAACCTATCGACGTTATTAATCCTTTATCTCCTGTTCCAGGCGTTGGTGTTCGATGTGATCTTCCATTTTTTCTTCTTTTTTATCTTCCTGTTCCTGTTAAAGAACCTGTTCGAGCAGCAGTCGGTTTATAAAAGTTTTACGCTGCCTTTAAAAGTTTATTGCATTTTTTTATCGGTATTTATTTTTACCGCCGGGTATTTACTGCCTTATTTTTCCGGCGGTTTGGCGGAGAAATCGCTAAGAACCAACGATCTTGTGACCCGTTTCAATTTATCCGGTAAAGCGGGTTACCTGGACCCGCTGAACGCCGATGTTCATTATTTGAAAGCCGGATGCCTTTATCAATATTTTAAAGGGACCGCCAACCTGGAATCTTTTTATTCGACATTGGAAAATTTAAAAAAGGTTCAACGGTTGAACCCATATTTTATAGATGCCTATTGGTTGGAATCGGATTTGTACGCCCAGTTACTGCAAAAAAATGTCGGTAATGCGGGTTTACGTGAAGGGATCACGGCGCCGTTGGCAGCGGCGGAGCGGTATGATCCGGCAAATCCTTTTTTAAAATTACGGAAAGCAGAGATCGACCTGCGCTTTGATTTTAAAGAGGAAGCGCGGTCAGAGGCGATTAAGGCCCTGGAATTGGAACCGGATTATGCAATGGCCCTCTATTTTTTGCAAAGGAATTTTAATTATTTTCCCGATGGTGGGGCCTTTGAAACACGGATCGCCCGTATCCGGGAAAAAGCCGCTCAGTACCGGCCGGAACCCGGGACTTACCTATATAAATTATTTGAAATGCCCATGGAACCGGGGATGTCAACGAAAAAACATGGGACAGGGGAGGTAATATGAGAATAAAAGTAAGAGGATTTACATTGATAGAGATGTTGATCGTCGTTAGCCTGATCGGCATCATAGCTGCTATTGTCATCCCCAATCTTATGGCTGCGCTTCATAAAGGGAAACAGAAAGCCTCGATCGGAGATATGAAAACCGTAGGCACGGCAATCGAGGCGTATATTGTCGACACGGGGATGGCCCCGGGTGGGGGAGCCACCGCAACGGTCGTTGAATTGAAACCGTACCTGGAGAGTTTTTATCTCTCCCACCTGCCCACCGTCGACGGCTGGAGTACACCGTTCTACTATCAATCCGGCGCCGAGGGCGTCGACCAGGCTTTTTACTCTATTTTTTCTTACGGCAGGGATAAGGCCTTTTCAGGGATCGATATTGCCAATACCAACTATCTCGTGGAAAACATGCTGATCTTTGACAACGACATCTGCTTCTCCAACGGGATGTTTACCTATGCCCCAAAGGTAAAATAAGCCCCGAAAGGAACAATGAAACGGTTCGTAATCGCCTAAAATAGCGCTGTGAACCAGGCGAAAGTCCTGGCAGGCCATTCAAAATATACTCGCCTTGATGGGGCTGCCGGTCTAAGGTCTTACAAAAGTAATTAAATCCCGGGCCCTCCTGGCTGCCGGGTTTTATATCCGGTTGAAAGAGTATGATAAAGCGGTTTCACTGTTTACGGAAGATTACCGGCTTTTTAACACCGGGGAGAGTCTTCGCCTGCTGAACTTAATTAAGCAAAAATAGGGGACGCCTGCCGGCTTTTTCCGGTGGATTTAGGTAGAAAAAAAACTTGCATATTTTTTGTTTTTTTTTTATACTCTTAGAAGGAGTAAATCATGATAAAAACGGGCCTTAATCATCAAGCTAAGATTATGATTGTCGAAGACGAACCGGTATTGGCAAAATATATCAAGGAGCAGTTGCAGAAAAACGGTTACAGCGTTGCCGCAATGGCCTCAAAGGGGGAAGAAGCAGTGAAACGGGTGGAGGAAATCCAGCCGGACCTGGTATTGATGGACATCCAACTGGCCGGCGCAATGGATGGCATCGAGGCGGCGGAAAAAATCCATGAACGTTTCAATATCCCCCTCATCTATCTCACTGCTTTTGCCGACAACGAAACCCTGGAACGCTGCAGGATCACCGAACCCTTCGGCTACCTGGTGAAACCTTTCGAACCAAGGGCCCTGTTAAGCACCATTGAAATCACCTTTTACAAGCACCGGCTGGAAAAACAGTTGAAAGAGAGCGAGAGCCGTTTCCGCACACTGGCGGAATCCGCCCCGGTGGGCATATTCCAAACCGATCTCAACGGCAATTGCATCTACGTCAATGAAAAATGGTGTGAAATCGTCGGTCTTACCCCGGCAGAAGCCATGGGAAACGGGTGGTCCGGGGGACTTCACCCGGAGGACCGCGAAAGTATCTTTAGCCAATGGCAGCAACTGGTCCAATTCAGGGAAAAATTTGCCCTGGAATACCGTTTCCAAAGCCCAAACGACAAAGTTACCTGGGTCTTTGGTCAGGCCGTGGCCCTGGAAGACGATAAAGGCAGCAGGATGGGTTATATGGGTACTATCATCGATATCACGGACCGAAAAAAACTGGAAGAGAAGCTGCTCACGACGAAAAAACTGGAATCCCTGGGTATTCTTGCCGGTGGGCTCGCCCATGATTTTAATAACCTCCTTTCGGTTATCATGGGGAATATATCCATGGTAAAGGATGAAATAACGGAGCGTAAGGCCCTATACCGGATGCTGGCCAATGCAGAAAAAGCATCATACGAAGCCGCGTCCCTGGCTCAAAAACTCATCACTTTCTCCAAGGGGGGCTGGCTGCAAAAGAAAAAAGTCAACCTGCAGGAAATCTTAAAAAGTGTGCTAGACCAGGCATTGGCCGGTACGGGGTGCACCTGTGAAGCCGATATTCCCCGCGACCTCCTGCCCCTCAATGCCGACGAAGGCCAGCTCGTCCAGGTTTTCGACAACCTCTTACGCAACGCGGTGGACGCCGTAAGGGAGAAGACGCCCGGGGCCGCAGCCGGGGATAAAGCGATCTGCGGTATTATCCTCCGGGCCCGGAACCATGAGCAGACCAACGGCGAAACCCGGCAATTAAAACCGGGGCGATATGTGAGGGTAACGATTGAAGATAAAGGAGTGGGAATAGCGCCGGAACACCTGGGTATGGTATTCGACCCCTACTTTTCCACCAAAAATAAAGGTCCCCAGAAAGGCATGGGCCTGGGGCTTGCCATATGTTATTCGATTGTTACCAGGCACGAGGGCACCATCAAACTAGAATCCGAACCGGGGAAAGGTACGGTGGTTGAAGTTTATTTCCCGGTATTCGATGAGATACCGTATGGCCTTGCCGGCGCCGGCAAAGAAGAGGCGCCGGGTAGAGAAACAGCCGCCCCCAGGGTCATGGTGGTGATCGATGAGCCCAACCTGTTGGATGTTACCGGCCGGATGCTGAGGAAAATAGGGTGCCGGGTCGACGCGTTTAAAGAGGGCGGCGGTGCGTTGGAGGCTTATAAAAAAGCAAAAGAAGAGACGCAATCATTTGATGTTGTTTTAGTGGATGTAAGCATTAACAAGGAGGTTGGCGGACAGGACTTCTTCTACCGTTTGCATTCATTCGATCCCCATGTAAAAGCCATTGCCATCAGCGGTTACCTGGATTCGTCCACCATTACCGAGCTAAAAAGGGAAGGGTTCCTTGAGATTCTAATGAAGCCTTACCGGCTCAAAGAACTGGAGGAAGCGGTAGCTGAAATCCTCGCCGAAAATCATTGAATGTACTAAAACGCGAATCAGTACATCTTACATTTGCGCATGTTTACATAATTCCCAGGTATGAGGAGTACTAATGCACGACTCAGGTTGAATTGCTGAGAAAATTATATTATACTATTACCGATCTTGACAAGGATCGGCCTTTAATGAAAATGATTTTTAAGTTCAACGATAAATAAGGTTTCAGATTTGTAAACGTAGTAGAGTAATGAGTCAGTTCTTCAAGTTAGCTTCTTGAACATCAAACACGAGTCCCAATTCGGCAGGGTGTATTAAAGATGTCGGTGGATTTGGGACTCCAAGAAGATTCGCTGTCTTTTAACTACAAGATTTAGCATAAAAAAAACCAAAAAAATAAAGGAGGTAATATGAAAAAATTAATGTTTGGTGTGTTAGTGTTGGCAGTAGTGATGGTTGTGTTGGTGTTTGCGCCGATGGCTCAAGCAGACAGGACCGACAGGGTCGATGGCAGAGAGTTCAAGCTCAGGGGAAATAATGCCCCCGCCGAAGAAATGGTGAGACGGCTCGAGGGAATGCGGGCCGTATTGGCCGCGGAAGGCCATACCTTTGAAATCGGTCAGAACGAAGCAATGAACTACCCGATCGAGCAACTCTGCGGATTGAACCCGAATTTAGCCGGTCCCGAAGACGCTGAATTCGAAAACCCGGAAGAAGGTTTTTACACCGTCGAGGCCCTGCCTACTTCTTTTACAGGCAAATGCGGCGGCGTGCGGAACCAGGGAAGCTGCGGAAGCTGCTGGGCTTTCGGTATTATTGGCGCCATTGAAAGTCAATGGGCGTATGTAACGGGGACCTATTATGACTTCGCCGAACGGTACCTGCTGGACTGCAATACCTACGGTTATAGTTGTTCCGGCGGTTGGTTTACTGCATTCAATGACTGCAAGTATCCCAAGTATTTCAAATATGAATCCTGCTATCCCTATACCCCCAAAAAACAGACCTGCACCGCTCCCTCCAGTTGTAATGCCGACTATGTCACCAGTTGGGCTTATGTTGGCAGCAGTTCAGGCGTTCCCAGCACCTCTTCCATTCAACAAAAAATTTATGACCACGGCGCAGTTACCGCTGCCGTTTATGTCGACTCCTACTGGCAGGCCTACACCAGTGGCTGCTTCACCAGGAACGCTTCCGGCTCCGTCAACCACGCCATCGTGCTCTGCGGATGGGATAATAACAAATGCGGCACCGGCGTCGGCGCCTGGAAATTAAAAAATTCCTGGGGCACAAGCTGGGGCGAAAGCGGCTTTATGTGGATCAAATACGGCGTCCAGAAAGTCGGCTACGCCGCTTGCTACGCTAATTATTAATTAGCAACGGGTTGTTAACAACATTTAAAACCCGCCCCCTCCCGGGGGGCGGGTTTTTTTTTGCCCACGCAAGAATGAACCCAGGAACCTTATTATTGACATTTGCCTCCTATTGTATTAAAATTTTGATACTATGAGGATAAATAGAAGAAATTCATTCCTGTTGACAGGCTTGATACAAAACAAAAATCCAATGGAGGATTAAAAAATGACAGACCAGGGCGATATCGTCGAAGTGAGCTACACTCCGGAAGAGGAGGAAGAAGATAAAGTCGCGGATGAGGAACATACGGAGGAGGATGGACACCACACCAAAGCCTCAGCCAAAAAAAAATCCCACACCGCTAAAAAAATCCAGAAAAAGATAAAAGAATTGTTTGATTCATTGGAAAAAGTAACAGCGGAAAAAGATGAACTCAAAGATAAATACCTGAGAAGCTTAGCGGAAATGGATAATTTCCGGAAACGGGTTAAAAAAGAAAAAGATGAATTCCAGAAATATGTCCTGGCCGACTTTTTCCTGGGGTTGCTGGAGGTGGTCGATAACCTCGAACGGGCCCTTAAAGCCAGGGTCGCGGCGGAAATTCAAAACGCCCATTCAGCCGCCAATAATGAAAAATCCATCATTTCAGGCATTGAAATGATCCACAAACAATTGCTGGACCTTTTGCGGAAAAACGGCGTCGAAGAAATCGACGCATTGGGAAGAACCTTTGATCCCAATATCCACCAGGCCCTTTCAAAAGAAGAACGCGGTGGACTTACCTCACCCGTGGTACTGGAAGTCTACCAGAAAGGTTTCATGTACAATGGGAAGTTGTTGAGACCCGTGTTGACCAAAGTGGCCATGCCCGGCGAAGAAAAAGCCACCAATGACGCGGAACCCGCCGCTGAAAACGAACAAGAATGAAAAATATCGGAATCGACCTGGGAACCACCAACTGCTGTATAAGCTACCTGGAAGGCCCGGAACCGGTCATTATTCCAAACCCCGAAGGTTCCCGCGTCATCCCCTCCATCATCGCATTAAACCGCGATAAAAAAAGAATCTTCGGCAATATTGCCAAACGACAGTTCATTACCAATAACGAAAATACAATCTGGGGCATCAAACGAATCATCGGCAGGAAATTCGACAGCAATGAAGTCAAGGCCATGCTGCAGCGCGTCAGCTACTCCATCATCGAAGCCGAGAATGGCGACGTCAAAATCCTGTTAGGCGGAAAAGCCTTTTCCCCGGAAGAAATTTCAGCCATGCTGCTGGGCTATTTGAAACAAATCTCCGAGGATTACCTGGGCGAAGAAATCGGCGATACCGTGATCACGGTCCCTGCGTTTTTCAACGACGCCCAGAGGCAAGCCACCAAGGTGGCGGGCGAAATCGCCGGCTTAAAAGTGACCCGCATTATCAACGAACCCACCGCCGCTTTGATCGCTTACAAAAAACGAATCCCCAAAGACGGCCTATATGCCGTTTACGACCTGGGCGGCGGCACCTTCGATATCTCCATCGTCGAGGTCCGGGGCGATATCTATAAAGTCCTGTCCACCACCGGCGATACCTTCCTGGGCGGCACGGACTTCGACGAAGAAGTCATCAAATGGATCGTGGAGCAGGTAAACAAAGATACCTCCGTCGATATATTCAGCGACAAAAACAGTTTCCAGAGGGTCATCCAGGCCGCTGAAAAAGCCAAAATCGAACTCTCCTTTAACCAGGAAACCCAGATCTCCATCCCCTATCTCTACCACTTTGCCGACGGCAACAGCTACCACTTCCAGAAAAAATTAACCCGGGCCCAACTGGAACACGATACCGAGCAAATCATCGACCGCACCATCCGGTTGGTGAAGAAATCCATGGATGAGATCGATATATCGCAAGATCAAATCGAACGGGTTATCCTGGTGGGGGGCCAGAGCCGCATGCCCCTGGTGGCCCTGAAAGTGGGCGAGTTTTTTGAAAAAGACCCCTTTATCAACCTGAACCCCGAAGAAGTGGTGGCCCAGGGCGCGGCCATTCAATCGGAAATCATTAAGGGCAAAGTCAAAGATATCTTGCTGCTGGATGTCACGTCCCTCTCCCTGGGCGTGGAAACCAAGGGCGATACGTTTACCAAAATAATCGAACGGAATTCCACCATTCCCATCAAAAAAACCATGCGTTTCACCACCATTTCCGACAACCAGCAAACGGTTACCATCCAGGTGCTGCAGGGAGAACGGGAAATCGCATCCCAGAATAAGTCCCTGGGACATTTTAACCTGGTAGGCATCCCCATGGCGCCCAAAGGCGTTCCCCAGGTCGACGTAACCTTTGAAATCGACGCCAACGGCATCGTTAAAGTATCCGCCAAAGACGTTAAAACAGGCTTGATCCAGAGTATGAAAATTCAACCGGCCAGCGGCATGTCCCCCGAAGAAATCGATACGCGTGTCAAAGAAGCCAGGGAATACGAAAAACAGGATAAACTGTCTGTCCAGGTTAATAAAGTCAAACTCCAATTGAAAGAAGAAATGGAGACCGTCCGGTTCTTTTACGAGAGACATATGGCCAAATTCGAAGCAAAAGAAAAAACGGAAATAAAAAACATCCTCTCCAAAACGGAAAAAATCCTGGAAGGGGATGACCTGGATACACTTCAAACCCAAATAAATCGAATACAAACAATGAGAAATAAAATAAACAACCTCCTGATTTCAGAATTCGAAAAATAGGAATAGAGAGTTAGAGGAACCAATGGCAAAACGAGATTATTACGAAGTCCTCGGCGTGTCGCGGAACGCCGGCATCGATGAAATAAAAAAAGCCTACCGCCAGATGGCGTTAAAATACCATCCCGACCGGAACCAGGCGGACCCGCAAGCCGAAGAGATGTTTAAAGAGGCATCGGAAGCCTATTCCGTATTGGGCAACGAAGAAAAGCGGCGCATCTATGATCAATACGGTTTCGAAGGATTAAAAAGCGCCGGCCGCGGATTTAGCGATTTTTCATCATTTTTTTCCGATTCGATTTTCTCCGATTTCGAGGATATACTGGGCAACTTTTTCGGCTTCGGTTCTTCCCGGGGTGGGCGCGGGCGGGGGCCGCGGCCGCAGCAGGGGCGTGATATCGGGCAGGAGATCGAGCTTACCATGGAAGAAGCTTACAATGGCGTCGAAAAGGAAGTGGCGGTTACCAAAGAAAAAAATTGCCTTATTTGCGACGGCGCCGGCAACGAACCCGGTCATCCCCCGGAAACATGCGCCCAATGCGGCGGCAGCGGCAGCATCCGCAGGAACCAGGGATTCTTTTCCATTGCCACCGCCTGTCATGTGTGTAACGGGTCGGGCAAAATCATCCGCCACCCCTGCAAGAAGTGCGGCGGTAAAGGCCGCGTCATGGATCGCAAAACCTTAAAAGTGAATTTCCCCGCCGGCGTGGCCAACGGCAACCGCATGAGAATGGTGGGGGAAGGCGAAGAAGGTTATTTCGGCGGTCGTCCCGGGGACCTTTATATCATCATCAAAGTGGCGGAAGACGATCACTTCAGGCGGGAGGAAAACGACCTGGTCTATGACCTGGAAATGACTTTCGCCCAGGCGGCGCTGGGCGACACGGTAAAAATCGAAACCTTTGCCGATACTGAAAAAATTAAAATTCCCCCGGAGTCCCAGACCGGCAAGGTTATCAGGATTAAAGGAAAAGGTTTTAAAAATGTCAATGGCTGGGGCAAAGGCGACCTGGTGGTGATTTTGAGGGTAGTTACCCCGACCCACCTGACCCGCAATGAGCGGGATTTGTTCCAGCAGTTGAGGAAGATTGAGAAAGAGAAAAGCGGCGACTCATCCCGGGACGATGAGGATTAGCTCAATCGATGATATAAAGCTATGGAAAACAGGCGTTTTATCACCGACCGGCCCCTAAAGGACAACCGGGTTTTTATCACGGGGGATGAACTGCATCATTTAAAAACAGTGAACCGGGCCAAATGTGGGGCTGAGGTCGAAGTGACCGACGGCAAGGGCGCGCTTTATACCGGGAAAATCCAGGCCCTGGGCGGCCATGAAGCCGTGGTGGAAATCACCGGGCGGGAGACCCGGGAAAAACCGCCAATACAAATTACCATCGCCCCTTCCCTGATCAAAAAGAAGGCCATGGGTGTGCTGGTGGAAAAACTGGCCGAAATGGGCGTCGCCGAGATCCGGCCCGTGATATTTTCCCGCACCGATGAGAAATACGCCCCTTCCCAGTTGAAGAAATGGCGGCGTATTGCCATGCAAGCCTTAAAGGTAAACAAACAACTGTGGCCCACGGAGATATATCCACCGGCGACCCTGGAACAATTGATCGAGAGCACCCGGGGGGCCGGGGTAAAAATATTACTCCATATGGAAGGCGAAGGCGACAGGGAATCGATCCCGGGGATGTGCCGTTGCGGGGTAAACGTGGTCTCCGTCATCGGACCGCCCGGGGATTTTCTCCCGGAAGAAAAAACGCTGTTAAAGGAAAACGGGTTTTGCGAAATCAACCTCAATGAGGCGATATTAAAGACAGAGACCGCCGCCATTTCCATTGCGGCAATATTAACCTATCACACGCCGCGGGGGGCCAGTTAGAAAAACAATGATCGATCTAAAGGGACAATTGGGTAAATACAAAATCGTCAAGAAGTTAGGCAGCGGCGGTTTCGGGACCGTGTACCTGGCCGAAGACACCTTTTTGAAAACCTACCGGGCCTTAAAAATCCCCCACCGCCGCGGCCCCATGGCGGAAAAGTCCCTCCAGGAATGCATCCTTCAATCCAGGCTGCTGGACCACCCCAATATCGTGAAACTCCTGACCGTGGATATTATCGATGGCAATGTGGTCATGGTAATGGAATTCGTTAAGGGAACCGACCTGGAAACGCTGCTGGATAAGAAGGATAAACTGGAAATCGGGACCGCGTTAAAGTATTTCAAGCAATTATTATCCGCGTTGGCTTTTGCCCATAAACACAAGGTGATTCACCGGGATATCCGGCCGTCCAATATCATGATTACCGAAGCCGACGACATAAAAGTCACGGATTTCGGCACATCAACGCTGTTGGACCAGAAGCAGTACGCCACCACCAAGATCGGTTCTCCGCCCTACATGGCGCCGGAGCAATTCGAAGGCCGGGCCGTGCTGGCGTCGGATATATATTCCGCCGGCTGCTTGTTTTACGAGATGGTCAGCGGCTTGCCGCCCATTGTCCTGGCCAACCCCATGGAAATCTACAAGAAGGCCAAGGCCTCGGATTTTACGCCCCTTAAAAGAAAAGTGCCCACCATTCCCGACGACCTGGACCGTATTATTTCCAGGGCCCTGGCCCCGGACCTGGAAATTCGCTATAAAAATGCCGACGACATAGCGGAGGACCTCGAACAATTGGGGAAAGAGAGGCGGGGCGTGGGCAACAGCCAGGAAATAAAGAATATTAAAGAACGCATTGACGCCCGTCATAAACGCACCGATACCATTTGCTGGAATTGCAACAAAGTCATGCCCAGGCAAATGAAACGCTGCCTCTACTGCGGGGTGGAACAATAATGTTAAGAGAGCGGGGACATAAGACGTAATACCATTTCCCCCGCCAAACACCAAGAAAAATGGCTAAAAAGGGCAATAATAAGCGATTTGCATTACAATGGCAAAAAAAAATAAAAAATACAACCATTTGTACAACTTTAGTTGTATTGACTTTTGTTGTCATCTTTCTGTACAATGGGAAAATGTTTCTCATTAAACGGTATTCAAAAGTTTTGCGGGGGTCCGTACCGGCGGGGCGCTTTTTCAAAAGCGCCCCCTGGCCGCGCGCCGCATTGGGGGCATCATGAACAGACGAACTGAAAAAAGGCTGGAAAAAAGTTTGCTGGCATATAGCGATGGGGATGGTTCCCAACTATTGGGGATCATTTCCAATATCTCAAAAAACGGTATATTCATCGAGTCCGACAAAATTCTCGATGTGGACAGCGAAATATCTTTTGTACTGGCAATTTATAACGATTTTTATCCTGTAACAGGCGAGGTCCGCTGGGTAAGACGTCCGGGGGAACACTCCCCGGGTAATGGGCCCACGGGCATGGGAATCTTCCTCAAAGAAATGCCCATGGAATTTTCAAATTATGTCGAATACATAAAATTCCAGGGCCCCCGCTCCAGGCGCCTCACCCATTAACCGCAGTGAATAAATTTATTCACCATTTCTTTCAATGCATCCGCATTGCCGAACAATTTCTCGCTCATTTTTTCATCGTTATAGGCTTGCAGGTTTTTGGCCAGTTTATCGATCATTCCCGGGGGGAAGACGCCGTATTTCTCATAAATTTCACGGTCTTTTAAAAGCGTTTGAGCTGCTTCCCAGCACGAAGCCGGCAGTTGTCTCAAATCGCCGCGGGTGCTGGCATCCACGTGGACATAGAGTTGTTCGGCGACTTTAAGAGAATCTTCCTTTTCCAGGCCGTAAAGCGCCGCGATGGTCATACCGGCCAGCAATTGGTGTACATTGGCGCTGCCGTCCGGGCTTCGCAATTCAACCGTCTGGTTGTTCATGAATTCGGCGACTTCGTCGGGTTCTTTGGGGTTGGCGTCTTTAATCATATTGTCTACGCCGATCCAGCCCAGGGGGACGCGCACCAACACGGAGCGGTTCCGGTCGCCCCAGCAAATACTGGTGGGCGCTTCCTGGTGGGGCACCAACCTCAGGAACGATGTGGGCACGGTATTGCCGAAAGCGGTCAGGGAAGGGGCCAATTGAAGAAAACCGGCGATCATTTTTTTAGCGGTGTCGCTGAGGCCGTTTTTATCCGCCATGATGTTTTTGCCGTCTTTGATCAGGCGGGCGTGAATATGAAAACCGCTGCCGGCGTGGCCCACGATAATTTTCGGGGCAAAACTCACTTCCAGGTTATATTTATACGCCACTTCCCTGATGATCCATTTGGCCAGGACCAGTTGGTCTGCCGCGTCTTCCACGGGGGCCGGCAAAAATTCGATCTCGTGTTGTACCATTTCGATATCATTGTGGATAATATTGCCTACTTCGGCGTGGCTATATTTGACCTGTCCGCCCATCTCGCCGATCAAGCGCATGGCTTCCAGCCGGATGGCCCCCCATTTGGAAAAAGGATGGGATTCATGGTAGCCTTTTTGCTGTACGATGGGATAAATGGAGTCCACTTCGGAGAAGAGGTAAAATTCCAATTCGCCCAGGGCTTCCATGGTAAAGCCGGTTCTCTCTTTGAGTACTTTTTGGGCTTTTTTGACGATATTTTCAGGGGAACTTTCCAGGGGTTTGCCTTCGCTGGTGTAGTAAGCGCATAAAATGTCCAGGGTGGGGGCTTCGGAAAAGGGGTTGATAAACGCGGTTTTGAATCGCGGCACCACGTAAAGATCGCTGGAAGATGCGCCGATGAATGAGAACAGGCTGGAGCCGTCCACGCGCTCGCCGGTGGAAAGAATCTGGTCCAGGTGTTTCTTGTTGTTGATGACGAAACTGAGGGTTTTCAGCCTGCCGTCGCCGCCGATATAGCGGAAATTAAGCATTTTTATGCCGTTGCCTTCGATGAACTTGATGATGTCTTTCCTGGTAAAATCTTCCGCCGACTTATCCAGGTATTGAACCAATTTGTTGGGGTTTAAGGCGATTATGTCTTGCATGGTTACGTCTCCTTCATCTTTCGTGTTTTGTTTTACTCATTTGTTGTTTTAATATTAATGAAAACTCAATCTTATAAAATTTTTGAGTAAAAGGCAAGAGGGAGGTAGAGATTTGCAGGGCTACGTCATTCTCTTTTTGGATTAATTTTTAAAACATAGGAAGATGCGCTTCAAATAATAAATCCGAAGCACGAAGCACGAAATTCGAAACAAATTCAAAATTTAAAAATTCAAAATTCAAAACAAAAGCAATTGGCCGCCGGAGGCGGCTGTTTTCGTTTTGGTCATTTGGGTTTAGGTCATTTGGATTTGTTTGAAGCACCGCGATTTCGGATTTCGGATTTCGTGCTTTTTTAGAATGACGTAGGCCTGAGAGATTTGAAAGGGATAGGTTGAAAATCTCCTCTTACCGGCACTTTTTCCCTTTTTTTAGCGGGTTTTTCAGCGATTTCAAGCTATTTAATTCTAAAATGGTGTTATTTGTATCTCAACAAATGGTCCCAATGATATATTTCTGTAAGTTTATCTCTTGGACCAGGATTTATCGATTGATTTTCACAAATATATCTATGGGACCAGGTCCCAGAGATATATTTACGTAATTTTGTTTATGGGACCGGGTCCCAAAGGTATTTTTTCGTAAATCCGATTATAAAACCAGCGTTTTATGAAAGTTCCATTACAATTAATCACAAATCATTGATTTTTTAGTAGTTTCAACCCCAATTCAAGGGTTGGGCTGACATTTATCCTGTTTTTGACTCCGAAAATCCTTTTTTCCGGTGTCTTTTTTGTGTTCCCTGGGCTTGACATTCAAATGGGTTCCGGTTATAGTTAATAGAGATTCAATAATGAAGGATAGTCCATGAAAAAGATTTTCATTAGTTACAGTCATAAGGATACAGGGTTTAAGGATTTGTTGGTGGAACAGCTCAAAGTTTTGGAGTTGGAAGGGTTCTGCGATCTATGGGAAGACAGCCGGATTCAAACCGGTTCAGATTGGAAACCGGAAATCGAGAAAGCCATCGATGAAGCGGATATTGCTGTTTTGATGGTGAGCGCCGGGTTTTTAACTTCCCCGTTCATCCGTGGGAAAGAGGTTCCGCCTATTTTGCAACGGAGAGAAAAGGAAGGTTTAAAGGTCTTACCGCTTTTTGTAAAGCCCTGCCCATGGGAAGAAGTTCCCTGGTTAAGTGGAATTCATGGGTTCCCTACCGGCAAAAAATCATTAATGGAATACCCCAAACCGAAGCAGTTAAATTTCTTGAAAGAATTTGCAGAAATCATATATCATATTATGAACCCGTCGCCGGAGGGGCCGGAAAGGGTAAAGGATATGGGAAGCAGGCCCAGCCCTGCAAACTATACCCCCACTGTGTGGGGCCCACGCAGTGGGGCCATATTATTCACCCCATTACCGTCGCGAAAGATCAATTTGATCGGTCGTGAAAAAGACCTGGACGCATTGGGGGAGATGTTAAAAAAGTCGGAGCGGGTGGTATTGGTAAACGGCCTGGGCGGCATCGGCAAAACCGAAGTATGTAAATCTTTTTTCTACACCCATTATGACCAATATGTTTACGCCGCCTGGATCGATTGGATTTCGTCCTTGAGAGAATCGCTGGTGTATGCCCTGGGCGGCGACAAATCCACGTTTATCCAGGCCGTTGAAACAGATACAACGGATGACCGCTTCGATAAAATAATGGCCCGGCTGCGGCAAACGCGGGAGTCTTTTTTATTGGTAGTGGATAACATTGAGAACCCCGGGGATGCCGACCTGGATGCCCTGGCTTCGCTGCCGTCCCAGGTTAAAGTATTGATCAATTCTCGAAGCCTTATTGAGGGATATCAGGTTCAGTGTCTGGATTATTTAAGTCCCGGGGAGTGCCGGGCGTTATTTTATGAATTTTACAAAGAGAAGCGGGATGATGAAACGGTGGACAAGATCGTGGAGTTGTGTGGTTATCACACCTTGACCGTGGAGTTACTGGCCAAGACCGCGCATCATGCGGGCATGAGTATTCAGTCGCTTTATGAGACGTTGAAGTCGAAGGGCTTTAATTTGAATGAAGTGGCCGGTGAAAAAGTAGCCACCATCTGGCACAATGAGAAGGAAAAGAAGCGGTTTTTCGATCACCTGGTGAAGGTTTTCGATATATCCGCTGTCACCGAAGAGGAGTTATCGGTATTGGTGAATATGTCGGTGTTGCCGGCGGTGTATATCCCCATGGAATGGATTCGAGAATGGCTTGAGCTGAAGGACAATAATCCGGTGGTTTCGTTGGTGGAGAAAGGCTGGTTAAAGAGGGATGAGGAAGCGCGACTGTATTTGCACCCCGTGATGCAGGAGGTGGTGCGGTATCGGGCGAAACCGGATGCCAAAAAGTGTAAGACCTTAATCATCTCGCTGGCAAATAAACTGTCTGTGGAACCGGGAGATAATCCGATTCTGAAAAAGGAATATATCATTTATGGGGAGTCGGTGGTTCGGGCGTTAGCGATGGAGGCGAAAGAAAAGGATAAAGCCCTGGCGACGCTGGCGAATAATTTATCTTTGCGGCACAAGGATATGGGTCAACTGGACCGGGCGTTGGAATTTCAATTGAAAGCCAATGATATCTATGAAGCGGTATTGGATAAAAATCATCCCTCCTTAGCCACGTCGTACAATAATGTATGTACAATTTATTATAGTATGGGTCAACTTGACCGGGCGTTGGAATTTCAATTGAAAGCATTGGCCATCAGGGAAGCGGTATTGGATAAAAATCATCCCTCCTTAGCCACGTCGTACAATAATCTGTCGCAGATTTACCAGGATATGGGTCAACTGGACCGGGCGTTGGAATTTCAATTGAAGACCGTTGAAATATTCGAAGCGGTATTGGATAAAAATCATCCCTCCTTAGCCCAGTCGTACAATAATGTATCCATGATTTACAAGGCAATGGGTCAACTGGACCGGGCGTTGGAATTTCAATTGAAAGATATTGAGATATCGGAAAAGATATTGGCTAACAATCATCCCTCCTTAGCCACGTCATACAATAATGTATCTTTGATTTACAAGGATATGGGGCAACTGGACCGGGCGTTGGAATTTCAATTGAAAGCCGTGGCCATTTTACAAAAACTCTTTCCCAGCGGACACCCCAATTTAGATAAATTCAAAAGAAACCTGGATCATATTAAAGAGATAGAAGGTGAGAAGGTGAGAAAAAACAGGAAGAGAAGAAGCGGGGAAGAGCGGAAGAGAGGAAAAAACAATCTGTGAAAATCTCTAATACTATTTGGCAATTTCTGGTTTTTTTAGCTAGAATTTTCAAGCAGCGGTCTGGAAAACGTTTATAGAAAGGTATTACAGACACCCCAAAATGGCTGT
>Ga0315278_10000084_pt1 | contig 77668 bp, 69 predicted proteins | sample YL17G06_0_MG_FD_203880 | JGI IMG/M metagenome (GOLD analysis project Ga0315278, IMG submission 203880) | Sediment microbial communities from Yellowstone Lake, YNP, Wyoming, USA - YL17G06_0 | ecosystem: Environmental > Aquatic > Freshwater > Lake > Sediment | place: USA: Wyoming | collected... | reverse complement strand
CGCACTTGGTGCATTTGTCCTGATGAATGACGTGCAGTTTCTTCTTCTCGCCGGTGATGGCGTCATAAGCGCAGGCTGGAACACAGGCCACGCAGCCGGTGCACTTGTCGTTGATTTCGTAGCGAATCAGCGCTTTGCACACTCCGGCCGGACAACGCTTCTCGCGGATATGCGTCAGGTATTCATCCCGGAAGTACTTTATCGTGCTCAGAAACGGGTTGGCGCCTGACTGACCCAGCCCACACAGCGAACCGAGAACGATAGCATCCGAGAGTTTCTCGGCTTTGGCCAGATCGGCCTCGGTCGCCTTGCCCCCGGTTATCCGGGTGACGATCCGGTGCAACTGATACAAACCCTCGCGGCAGGGCACGCACTTGCCGCACGATTCCGATACCAGGAAGTTAAGGAAATACTTGGCGAGGTCGACTATGCATGTTCGATCGTCCATGACGATCATGCCGCCCGAACCCATCATGGAACCGGCTTTGGTAAGGGTATCGAAATCGACCGGCAAATCGAGTTTGGATTCAGGGAGACAGCCGCCCGACGGACCGCCTGTCTGGACGGCCTTGAAGGGACGGTCGTTAATAATGCCGCCGCCGATATCGTAGATGATCTCGCGCAGCGTCATGCCCATCGGGATTTCGATCAGGCCGGTGTTCTTGACCTTGCCGACCAGCGAAAACGCCTTGGTTCCGGTGCTGGTGGGTACGCCGATGCTCTTGTACCAGTCGGCCCCTTTGACAATGATGATCGGGACGTTGGCGAAAGTCTCGACATTGTTGAGCACCGTTGGTTTGTCGAAAAGTCCCTTGACCACCGAACGAACATACTTGGCGCGTGGTTCGCCGATTTCTCCGGCCACCGACTTCATAAGCGCCGATGATTCTCCGCACACAAAAGCTCCTGCGCCGCGAGCGATCCTGATTCGGAACGAGAATCCGGTGCCGAGGATGTTGTCGCCCAGCAAACCTTCGCGCTCGCAATCGTTGATTGCTTTCTGAAGGTGAATCACCGCCAGTGGATACTCCTCGCGAACGTATATGTAGCCCTGGCTAGAGCCTACCGCGAAGGCGCAGATCATCATCCCTTCGAACACCGAGTGCGGATCGCCCTCCATGATGCTCCGATCCATGAACGCGCCCGGGTCGCCTTCGTCTCCGTTGCAGATCACGTAGCGCGGCTCGTCCTTTATGCTTGCGCAGGTGCGCCACTTTTTGCCTGTGAGGAAGCCGGCCCCGCCGCGCCCACGGAGACCGGAGTCCGTCATCTCCTGGATGATCTGATCCGGCTTCATGGAGGTCAGCACTTTGGCGAGAGCCTGGTAGCCTCCGACAGCTATGTATTCGCGTATGTCATTGGCGGCGATCTTGCCGAGATTGCGAAGAGCGATTCGCTGCTGATGCGAGAAGAACGGTACATCCGGGTAACGTTCGATCTTCGTATTCGTCACCGGATCGGTGTAGAGCAGGGCTTCGATGACTTGATTGTCAGCAATTGATTTGTCGATGATGTTCGCGACGTCTTTCGGTTTGACGTGAGTATAAAAAGTGCCGTGCGGCTCGATGACCACGAGCGGGCCTTGCTCACAGAAGCCGTGACAGCCGGTTTCCTTGACCGCCTCGACCGAAAAACCCTCGATCTTCCGTTCCTTGAGGGTCTTGTGGAAGGCCTCTACGATTTCGGCAGCTCCGTTGGCCAGGCAGCCGGTACCGCAGCACACGATGACGCGCTTCTTGTCGCGTTCCCGCTTCGCGCGGCATTCCCGGTGGAGCTTCTCCAACTGCTGAGGTGTCGTGATGCTCATAGACTACTTGTCCTTCAACAGTTTCTTGACCCGACTGGGATTGACCGAGCCGTGATACTTTTCGTTGACTGTGACCACCGGCGCCATGGCGCATGCGCCCACACAGGCCACCACTTCCAGCGTGTATTTCATATCCTTTGACGTCTCGCCCGCTTTGATATGGAGCAGGTTCTCCAACTGATCCTGAATCAGTTGGGCGCCGCGAATGTGGCAGGCGGTCCCCACACAGACCCGGATGACCTGCTCACCCTTCGGATTCAAGCTGAACACGTTGTAGAAAGTGGCTGCGGAGAAGACGCGGGAGAGAGGCACGCCGAGGGCATCGGCGGTCTGCATCAACGCCTCACAGGGCAGATAGCGATACTCTCGCTGAATCTCCTGCAAGATCATGATCAGCGATTCCGGGGAGCGGGGATGCCGGTCGATCAGTTCCGGCAAACGCGAGAATTCGTGCGTCATACTCCGGCCCCTTTCTTGACTTTTCGGGCGGCGAGTCCCAGATCGTATCCTTCCTTCAACACTTTCATATTGGTTGTCAGCAGGTCTTTCTTGCTGCCTAGTTTCTCTCTTACTACCGCCGCCAGATTATCATATTGCACGATTCCCGTTATACCGACAAACGCCGCGAGCATGGCGATATTGGTGGATTTCCCGCTTCCGGCCGCCATAGCCATGTCGTTGGCGGGAACTAGGAGTTCAGCGATGTCCGTTCGCGTGGTGGTCGCATCTATGAGCGACGAATTCACGAGCAAAAGACCGCCCGGTTTGATAATCGGCGTAAACTTATCGAACGACGGTCGATTGAACACACATGCTGCCTGGGGAGCACGGATAATGGGCGAACCGATTCGTAAGTCGGATACGACCACCGTGCAGTAAGCCGTCCCGCCGCGCATTTCCGGACCGTACGACGGTATCCAGCAGACCTGCTTACCTTCCTTGATACCGGTGTAGGCGAGAAGCTGTCCGGCCACCATGATTCCCTGGCCGCCAAACCCCGCGAACAGGACTTCATACTGTGCCATCAGATCGCCTCCCCGTCAGGTGACTTGTAGCAGCCAAGGGGATAGTACTTCAATAGGTTATCTTCCAGCCATTTGATGGAATTCGACGGTGTCAGGCCCCAGTTAGTAGGGCAGGTGGACAGCACCTCGATCATCGAGAAACAGCGATTGGCCACTTGATACTCAAAGGCCCGCCTTATGGCCCGCTTGGCTTGGATAATATGCTGGGGTGAGTGCACCGAAACGCGCTCAATATAATTCGGTGTGACCAGGCCGGACAACAACTCCGACATGCGTATGGGATGGCCGGTCTTGGAAAGATCACGACCCGCCGGACAGGTAGTAGTTACCTGGCCGCTCAGAGTGGTGGGGGCCATCTGGCCGCCGGTCATGCCGTAGATGGCGTTGTTGACAAATATCGTTGTGAATTTCTCGTTCCGATTGGCGGCGTGGATGATTTCCGCCATGCCGATTGAGGCCAGGTCACCGTCCCCCTGATACGTGAACACGATCATGTCGGGCCGGTTGCGTTTGAAACCGGTGGCCAGCGCCGGCGCCCGACCGTGGGGTGACTCCAGAAAATCGCAGTTGAAGTAATTGTATGCAAGCACCGAGCAGCCGACCGGCGCCACTCCTACGGTACGCTCGCGCAGCCCCAGATTATCAATAGCCTCGGCCACCAGACGATGAATCACGCCATGAGTGCAGCCTGGGCAATAGTGCGTGACAACTTCGCGAAGCGCCGTCGGCCGGGAGAATATGGTAGTTTCCTGTTGAGACATGGCTGTTACCCTTTCCTCGGTCGCGGCTTGGTGGCCGTAGTATTCCGGATCAATTCCTTGATCTTCTCTTTGACCTCGTCGGGTGTTGGAACGATGCCGCCGGTGCGGCCGAAGAATTGAATCGGCCTGGCGCCGGCCACGATCCGTTCGACATCTTCAAGCATCTGGCCCATGCTCATCTCGACGGTGAGAATCGTCTCTATGTTATTCCGGGCGGCTTCCTTTTTCAGAGCCTCCTCGGGGTAGGGGAAAACTGTAATGGGTCTGAACAGACCGACCGAAATCCCTTCAGTCTCGAGTTCATCGATCACTGTCTGACAGATACGTGCCATGGTACCGTACGAAACGATTAGTATGCGGTTGCTCGACTTGGTCTTGTAAAGCTCGTAGCGCGGTTCCTCTTTCTTCATCTGCTCGTACTTGCGATGCAGAATGATCGAGTTGTCCTCAAGCGAATAGGGATCAAGATGCAGCGACTTGATGATAACCGGCTCACGTCCTTTGGCACCAGTCGCCGCCCAGTCTTTGGGCGGCAGGGGAGGTTCTTCATACTTATCAGGAAACTCCACCGGTTCCATCATCTGGCCGATCATGCCGTCGGCGATAATCATCACCGGGTTGCGATACTTGTCGGCCAGGTAAAACGCCAGGAAGGTGAGGTCGACCGCCTCCTGGACCGACGATGGCGCCACAACAAGCACCCGGTAGTCGCCATGGCCGCCCCCCTTTGTGGCCTGCAGGTAGTCGGACTGAGCCGGCAGAATGCCGCCCAAACCGGGACCTCCGCGCATGACGTTCAGCACCACGCAGGGCAGCTGAGCGCCCGCCATGTACGATATGGCTTCCTGCATCAGGCTGATGCCGGGGCTGGATGATGAGGAAAAAACCCGTTTGCCCGTGGAGGCGGCGCCAAACAGCATGTTGCCGACGGCGACTTCGCTCTCCGCCTGGAGGAACACGCCGCCGGATTCCGGCATCCTTTTGGCCATGTATTCGGCAACTTCGGTCTGAGGCGTGATCGGGTAGCAGAAATAGCTGTGAGCGCCGGCGCGGATGGCCGCTTCGGCGATCGCCTCATTACCTTTCATCAATATTCTGGCCACGTCTTGTTTCCTTCTCAAGGCTCCGCGTAATTAGTACTCAAACAGCACGAACTGGGTCCCATGCGTGTCAACCGTGATGGCCACGTCCGGGCACACCACCGCGCAAATACGGCAGCCGATACACCGCGATGGGTCGTGCATCTGCGCATAGAAATAACCCCGCACGGTAATGTCCTTCGACATGGAGAGTATTTTCTGCGGACAGACTTGCACGCACAGTTCACAGCCCTTGCAATGGTTCTTGTCTATGGTAACACGGGGCATATCTTGTGTTCCTCTGGATTCAGTTCGTCCCTGCGGGGGAACTCCGTTCCCACGGTTTGAGCAACGAGCGATTGATCCCCAGCACCGGGTACGGTATCTGTCGTGCATCAAGCTGGGCAAGCACGCTGTCAACCGCGCTTACGAAGAATATCGGCAGTCCGGTTTGCTCGCTCACCTGTCTGGCCAGGTCGACTCCGTGGAGGACCTCCACAACAGTTGTCTGGTCAATAAGATGCGAATTGGAGATAAGACCGGTAAATTTCAAGCCACCGGCTCTTTCGATCTCGCCCATGATTTTCAACGTACCTTTGACGTCCGATGTAAACGGCCGGTAGGCGTTCAGAGTGAACAGCAGGTCGTAACCGTCCGGAGTGAAAGCGTCGGACAACGAGCTGAGCACGGTCGCTCCGGCGTCATCGCCACCCACGTCGATTATCAGCCAGCCATCAGGCTGCTGGATTGAACTCTTGATCTCCGGGATGATGATTGGCAGGTCGGCTGTGGCATAGGCTCCGGTTGGGACAAGCGACCGTATGCCCAGTGTGGCGAGCGCTGTGGCCGCCTCCCGTGACCGGAAATACGGATTGACGATGTCCAGATCGGCTAGGGCTACCGGCCTGGTGTCTGTGGCCATCAGATGCCGCGCGAGATTGACCGACACTTCGGATTTGCCGCTGCCGAAGCCGCCGACAATTACTATGATATCCTTGTGGAACAGGGGAGACTTAAACTTAGCGGCTGCCGGCATCTTTGTTCATTGCTCGCTTTCCAACGCTGCCAGGACCGCTTCGAACCGGCCGCTGCGCAGGGCAAAAACTCCTATATCAAGTTGGAACAAATATAAACTGGAAGAGCACTCAAGGTCAACCGAGATTGTGAAATCGATAACGAAAATGAACAGGTTGACTTGGCCGTGTGGTCTGATTATGATGTTATCATATATTAGGTTATCAAGACTGAGAGAGATGAGTTGTGACGAGTCCGCCTTTTACAATGAGAAGATTTATTTCGACAAACCGTTGTATTGTTGAGTAGGTGCAAAATATGGCTGAAACAAACTGGAAAACCAGCCTTACGGATATCGGACCAAACCGTATCCGGGTACGCGGCTACGATATCGCTGAGATTATGAGCCGCCTGACCTATGCCGAGGCAGTATTCCTCCTGCTCAAGGGTGAATTGCCGAGCAAAGCCGAAGGAGAACTAATGAACGCTATCCTGGTGTCGTCAATCGACCACGGCGCCTCGCCGCCATCGGCTCTTGGCGCGCGGGCGGTGGTTTCAGGCGGAAACAGCCTGAACGCCGCCATCGCGGGCGGCATATTGGTAATCGGCGACTGGCACGGGGGAGCCATTGAGCAGGCCGCCAAGATTATGCAGCAGTGGGCCGGAAAACTTGACGGTAATTCTGCCAATGTCGAACAGGTTGCTCAGGATATGGCTGTCTGGCTGAAAGAGAAGAAGATTCGCATGCCGGGGTTCGGGCATCGCATCCACACCGCCGACCCGCGCACGCCCAAGCTGTTCGAGATCGCTGAAAAACACGGTTACAACGGCAAACATATTAGGCTCTGTCGGGCGCTTGAAAAAGCGCTGGCCGCACAATTGAGAAAGGCGCTGCCGATCAATGTTGACGGGGCAATCGCGGCGGTGATCTCCGACATGGGCTTCGACTGGCGGCTGGGCAAGGCGTTCTTCATCATCAGTCGTGTACCCGGCCTGGTGGCGCACGCCTACGAGGAAATGACCCGTGAAAAGCCAGTGCGCAAACTGGGTCCGCTGCCGTACGAGTACGACGGCCCGCCGGATCGGGAGATTGGCTGAGGTTAAACAACTATGAGCGCAATCATCAAAGAGAAAATCCAGCAGGTTCCGCCGCTTCTGGAAGAACTCGACATCGGTCTCTGGCTGGTGTTTGTCAGAGAGACACCGGTTCTGGCCGACCCGGTTCTTCCTCTGATCTGCGGCCTTGACGCCACCTGGCAGTCGTTTCTCGCGTATACTCGTGGCGGCGAGGCTATCGCTCTGATCGGTAATTTTGACAAAGCCGACTATGAACGCTCCGGCTTTTTTACTCAGGTGCTGACTTACACGGCCGGAGTAAAGAAAGACATCAGGGCGCTGTTGAAACGCCTCGATCCGAAAAGCATCGCGATCAACTACTCAACGAACAATCCATCGGCCGACGGCCTTACTCACGGGATGTACTTACTGCTGCGCGATTATCTCAAGGGGACGCCGTATCGCAGCCGTCTGGTTTCGGCCGAGGAACTCTGCACCAAACTGCGCTCACGCAAGACGCCCCGCGAAATAACACGTCTCACCAAGTCGGTCGAGGTCGCCCAGAAGGCCTGGGCAGGGGCGGTCGACAAGATCAAAGTCGGCATGACTGAAGTGGAAGTCGCACGGATTATCGACGCTGAAATGACAAAGCTGGGCGGGGTTCCGTCATTTGAGACGATTGTCAACGCGGGCAGCAAGACCGAACCTGGGCACGGCCACCCGACTGACGCTCGTCTGGAGCCCGGCGACCTCCTTCACATCGACTTCGGAGTCAAACTTGACCACTACTGTTCGGATATACAGCGGCTGCTTTATTTTCGTCAACGGGGCGAAACCTCTCCTCCTGAGGAACTGATCGAGGCTTTCAACACGGTCAGAGACATCATTACTGAGTCAGCCAGACTGTGTCGGCCGGGAACACAAGGCTGGGAAATCGACCATGGAGCTCGACAGATGCTTACCCAGGCCGGGTACCCAGAGTATCAACATGCCCTCGGTCACCAGTTGGGTCGGGCAGTCCACGACGGAGGCGCGTTGATCGGTCCAAAGTGGGAGCGGTACGGTGTGACCCCGACTCTTAAGATCGAAGCGGGCTACGTCTTTACCCTGGAGTTTGAAATAATGCTGCCGGGGATTGGCTGTGTCGGCCTCGAGGAGGATATTGTCGTAACGGAGCAGGGGGGGCATTTCCTCTGTCCTCGTCAGCTCGAACTTGTAGTAAAATGAAGGGGACTCTTCCGGCGATTCTCGCTCTTTTTGTTCTGGCCGGATGCGGCCCTGCAACAGTCCGGCAGTCTTCTGAAACACCGCTTCCGACTGGAACTCGCAAAGCAGCGTCGATTGCTGATCCTGGAGTTTCAGTCAATGACAAGAGCATGATCGTTTCCTGGAGCAAGATCGGGCAGGGCGCGATTTCGGGTTACAATATTTATATCAGCGAGTGTCCGTTGTCTGCTCTTTACCCGGATGCCTATATCGATTCTTCAATCGCTCCCTACAATTCGACCCCTTTCCCCGGTGACACCAACCCCGAAGACAGTGTTGAGTATTTCGAGGCGACGCATCTTGAGAACGGCGTGAAATACTTCGTGACGGTTCGAGTTGTCTTTCCTGACGGTTTGGTTTCAAGGCCGTCTAGCGAAGTGACCGTTGTGTGCGGGCCGCGCGGTGAAATAGAGCTTCCGATTCGCTATCAGTCTTCGCCTGACGGCTACTCTTTCGAGAAAAACGCTTACACCGACGCCAACAGCACAGACAATGATCTGTATTTCTACTCCAAGGACGGGCATGATTACCTGGCCTCACCGCGACGGCTTGATGGGTTTATCAACGACACTCGGTTTCTTGTGCTTCCGTTCAGGGGTTCATTCGATGAGGTCGTTGCTCACCTTGCAGAGTACGCACCTGGTGTGACTGAGGATCAAGTGCCAGTTGTTGCCGGCGACTGGGTACTCGCCCACTGTGGACGTGGAACCAGCGCTCTGCTGGAGGTAAAGACGATCGAGGAATCGGGTCAAAAGCGTCGAGTGGCGTTGTTTTTTGCCTATTCGACTGTTGTGGGAGAGATCGTTTTCTAACTATTGTCCGGCATCGCTGCAACGGCGAAGGGGCTTGTAGTCGATAAACAAGTGGTTGACCAGGGTAGATATGTCCACCAGGGAAAGGTCGTTTCGAGTTGGTTTCAACCCACCCGACTGGTTGACATCGGCTTCCGCCATACAGATTGGATCGGTATAGCTGATGAAAAGGTGATCGACCAACATCAGGATGTCACCAATTGTCGGTTCGTCGCTTGGAGAAGCATTGACATTCCCCACCTGTCCCACGCAGCACACGCTGAGATCAATCTGGGCGATTTCCGAAGCCGGGGAATATGTGCTTGGTGTTGACTCGGCTACTACGACATAGCTGTAGCACGCGCCGGAATCCACGCTGCTATCAACATAATATGGCTGGCTGACTCCGTGGTCGAGGCGGTTGCCGGACGGATTGTCGATGCGGAAGAATGACCCCAGAGACAATCCGGGTCTGCGATACACGTGCCAGGTGACTCCGGGCGCAATCGCCCACTGCAGATGGGCAGTGCCATCACTTTGCCGGAACGCGGCTACCTGTTGCGGTTGAGCGGGGAACACGAACGGTTCAAGCGTTATGATTTCTTGCTGAAACGAGTTGTTTGGTATGGTCTTGTTGAGCAGACCGATCTGGGATTCCACCCGGTCAAAGAAGTAGTAGTGATAGGGTACCCCTGCCGCTTCATCGAGGTAGTTCTGAAAATCATCATACCAGTTCCCATTCTCATAGCCGGCGCCGATACAAGACTGGATGCGGATTTCATCGTCAGTGTTACGGATGAAACCCAGAAATTGTAACGTGCTGTTGGGAGGGACCGACAGATCGGCGCGGTGTACCTCACCGAAAATCGACCCCTGCGCCATTGAGTCGTCAGCGAACAACAGAACGACAAATGCGGCCAACGCCAACGTTATGAACCGGGTGATGTTTGGTCTGTAACTCATAATTCCTGGACTGGATAACGCCGCCAGTACATTCTTCTTTTCGGCCAGATTCGGGAGTTTGTTACGGCCGTCAGGACACCCCCTCAGCCCACCTGAATATACGAAAAAGCGGCCCGGATGCAAGGATCGAAGTGGGTGGGTGCCGCTGGATTTGGGCGGGTTCAGGATTCTTCCGACTTGGGGAATCGTGCCGCTATCGGAGAAAGAATCTGGATTTTCTCGCAGTCCAGTATGCCGTCCGGGCGCGATACCAATTCGTTGGACAGAATCGCTTTGGCGCAACAATCAAGGGCGTCAGCCAGTTCTCCGGAGCGGAAGGTCTGCGCCCAGAGGGTATGCCGGCCACGAAGGACATCGTCGAAATGCCCCCGGTACCCTTCTTCAACCAGCTTTTGCATCTGTCGCTCGGGCGCTTTCCAGTTGACGTAGACGCTGATCAGGTAGTTTTCTCGGCTGTCCGGTTCGAGGCATTCGAGAACTGCAATCAGGTACTTGTTCTCCTTGGTAGAAAGAGGCAACGCGAGTCGTAATCGGACTCCCGCCGTCTCGCTCTTCTCTTCAGACTTGGAAGGAAAGGCCTGGATTAGTCCTTCCCAGGTAGTGGCTTGGCAGACAGGTGGCAATTTAATTTCCGCGAGCCACTGAACCAGTTCGACCCTGGCAGCCTCGACATCCATGAGGGGTTTGATCTCCGGCCCCTCTTTCGCTTTCTTCTTTGCTTCACGAGCTACTTTATACAGCGTGTCCATAAGACTCTAAGCCCTTGAGATTGCGTCCTACCCTTATGTCGGCACTTGGTGCGCAAAGGTGACTTCTCCCACCCCGTTCTCAGATTCGACAGTGAGACAATTGGCGTAACAGGAAGGGAACTGTTTCAGTTTTGAACAAAACGGACCAATGTTACGTAGTAAAACTAATGTCCGCTACTCGATTTCAAATGTGGTTCAGGCAAGAGAGGTGTGTTCAATGCAACAACTGAGATACGTCACCATAGCTCTAATCTCGATCACTCTTCTCGGGCTGGAGCTGGTTTGGACTCGCATATTCTCGGCAGAGTATTTCTATGCCTTTGCGTTTCTTACGCTTTCGCTGGCTATAATGGGTCTGGGGCTGGGCGCGTTGGCGCTGCGCCTATTTCCCCGTCTGAACGCCGAGGGCAATTTCGGGGGAATGCTGACCCTGGCCGGGCTGGCTGCACTGGTCGGACCGCCCGTAGTTACGGCGCTGGCTTTGGATTTCTCCCGGCTCTTTTCGAGTTTCGGCATGATGGTCAGGTTCCTGCTCGCGCTTGCAGCACTCAGCTCGACCTTTTTCTTTGGAGGAGTTGCGCTGGCCAATCTTTTCCGCCGCAACCATCAGGATATGCCCCGTTTATATATGGCCGATTTGATCGGGGCTGGTGTCGGAGTACTGATTGCCATTGTGGTGATGAATACATTTGGAACTCCGGCGGCGACCTTTCTTGTCGGCGTGCCAATCCTTCTGGCGGGCATACTAAATAGTCGATCCGGTTGGAAGGTGATTCCCGCCCTGATTATTCTGGTAGCGTTTGTTCTGCCGTCATGTGCTGTGAGCCTGTTGGAAGTTGACCGCGAAGAGTCGGCTCCGGTCATTTACAAGCATTGGGATGCGATGGCCAAACTCAAGATGTACAACTTTGAGGGTGGTTACCGCGGTCTCAATATCGACAACGTAGCTAATACGCCGATCCTACCCTTTGACGGTGATTTTGCGGCTCTTGATACCATCGACCTCGGTTGGGATATTCCTGTCGGATATCTGGTGGGATTGTTCGACTCCTGTACCTTCCTTTCACTGGGATCAGGTGGCGGGGGAGATGTCTTACAGGCACTTGATCTCGGAGCGAAGAAGATCTATGCCGTTGAGGTCATCCCGCAGATCAACCACCTTATGCTGTACGAAGATACTTCCGGCTATATCGATCCGCCTACTCCCGACCCTAAACTGTCAGACAGCACCACAAACGCCGGCGATTCGGCAAAGTCAGCCGATGCAGATTCGACGACCACAGGTGACTCGACCACAAAACTACCCGAGGAACCGCCGCCGCCCCCACCTCCGGTTTTTCGAGACTCGACAGGCAGGATTATAACCTGCGCTGAGTACTCCGGGCATATCTTTAGCCATCCGGCGGTGACGGTAGTTACTGAGGATGCGCGAACTTTCGTCAAACGCTATCGAAACAAGTTTGACATCATTTTCTCTTTGAGCTCAAATTCCTGGGCGGCGCTGGCATCGGGGTCATTCGCTCTGGCAGAGAACTACATCTTCACTAAAGAGGCCTTTGTCGACTACTGGGAAGCGCTCTCGGATAGCGGATTTCTCTGTATGGAACATCAGATGTATGTGCCGCGTCTGGTAAGCGAAGTGATGTATGCGCTGTCCGATCTGGGGATCCCAAACGCCACCACTCACTTCGCTGTCTACAATCTCCCGCAAATGAGACGCAAGGTCCTGTTGGTGTCGAAGCGGCCCCTGACTGATGAGATAATCAATAACGCCTTTGGGTTTCTGGCTCCGGAACGCGACTCGACGATTCATCTTCTGTATCCTGCGCCCGACTCGCTCAGCAGTAACTTATGCAATCGCATAGTCACTGAAGGCTGGCAAGCGGCGTCCGATTCAGCTAAGATTGATCTGTCTCCGTGCACAGACGATCGGCCGTTTGTGGCCCAGTTGGGCCTGTGGCGCAATTTCAGTTGGGACAAGTTGGACAAGGTGAAACACTATGCTGATCTTACCGGTTTCCCCTTATCGAAATTGATCATCGTCATCATCCTCGCGGTTGTAGTGATCTTTCTGCTGCCGCTCAACCTGGTGCCATATCTTACCAAAGGTCCGCACCTAAGAGCGGCGCCGTGGCTCTATTTCTTTGCCATTGGCATGGGTTTCATGATGATTGAGGTGGTTCTAATCCAGAAGTACGCCCTTTTCATCGGGGCTTCAGTCTACAGTATCACGACGGTGCTGCTGACTCTGCTTGTTGCTTCCGGAATAGGGAGCCGCTTTGCCGGGCGGGTTAGTGATAGCTTGCCGTTTATGGGCATTGTAGTGTGGTTGATTTTTGATCTGACGTTGTTCGGATCAATCACCGGCAACCTGGAACAGCTGTCCATCGTGCCGCGAGCTCTGGTGACGGCCCTACTGATATTTCCGCTCGGGTTCTTTATGGGCATGCCTTTTCCCAAGGGGGCGCTGCGTGTTGGCGAGCTTGTGGACTGGGGATTTTCGGTCAACGGGGCGGCGTCGGTGTTCGGGGCGACCTTGGTAGTGATGATTGCCTTCAGCAGTGGTTTCACGGTGGCGCTGATCATCGGGGCGCTCGTCTATCTGGTGGCATACCTGCTGATGGCGCTCAAGTCGGCCTGGTAAGCGTGGGAATCGCGACGCCTTTCGCGATCAGCGAGATGATCAGGTACTTCCGGCGACCTCGTCTGTTCTCAATACCGCCCATGCGCAACGCGGTCCAGTAGTCGACCAGGGTGGAGGCCAGTAGAAGAACGGCATGCTCCGGTTTCCAGCACATGTAGAAGTAGTAACTGGCTGTCAGCAGCAGCACCCACCGGAACCTCTGGGGCAGCGTGAAGTAAAGCGCCACTACTAAAGGGAAGAAGATCAGATATTCAAGAGAGTTGAATTGCATTTCCGGACGACTTCCTGTCCTCTCTCAGCGCACGAATCCGATTCGCGCAGTGTGACCGAAGTTCTCGGTCCTCCAAGAGTAGCGGCAGACTCGTGTTTGAAGTTTAGTGCGACTGTCTATGAATAGATTGACTGTGCGGCTTCACACAGATAGAGTCAATTTGCGTCGTCTACTTATGCGCGAAGGCGTAATGGTCTGATAGACAATGCATTACGGCGAGGCGGTGGTTACCGTCTCGCCGTAATGACGACACAAAATTGAAATGAGCAGTCTATAAGACTCTATGGTCTCTGTAGTGGAAGCAGTCGCCGCCGTTTTCGGCGCATCCAACTTGCACCGTGTAGCCGTTCTCTTTTAGGTCATCGGCGAATTCCCGAAGCTGGTACTCGGCGTTCATCGAGTGCTGGGGAAAGAACACTCTGGGCTGCAACTTATTCAAAGCGTAGAAAACACCCTCACGGACCGATTCCGGAGTTCCCAGGCTGCAACCGTGAATCGGCATGAAGGCCAGATCGATAGACACGCCAAGCGAGGCCAGGTAGTCGATTTCGTCCGTATATGGGGCATGGAGTCCGGGTTCCCCGTTGGCGTGATCACCCGCGTGGAAAATTGCCAGACCGTCCACTTCGACAAGAAAACCGACTCCAGCGTCAGTAGCGGCGATGGTCCGGATTCTCATGCCGTCTATGGTCTGGTCGGTCCTCGGGGCCGTGTATTGATACTCAGGCACACCGCTTGGCTGGTGACCCAGTACATAGGTGATGTTGGGGATGACATCCCGCCAGGCGAAGATGGTCGTATCGTAATGGTCACCGTGCTCGTGCGACGAAAAGACCGTCACTTCATGATCTTTGATCTCCTGCGGGTCAATCCTCCCATTGGCCAGGCAGGGTCGATCGGGATTCGATGGAGGCACAAAGTAATCAAAAACGAGGAAGTGATTGGCAGTCTTAATCGCCCAGGCTGAGTTATTGAGATACCAAACCATCGCTTCCTTTTCGCCCATTCTGTGTGACCGCATATCCAGGGGTCTTATGTCGGTTTCCGGCTGCGACAAAGTGACCCCTCTCGCCGTCAGCAGCGCAGCCACGGACGGGTTGGAGTAGTGGACGGCGTAATATAGTGGAGTCTTGCCGTTCTGGTCCTGCGGTTCGATTTTCGCGCCATGGTCCAGGAGCAACTGTGCCATGATCGAGTCACCACTAATGGCCGCCATATGGAGCATCGTGCGGCCATAAATCGGATCGGTAAAATCGACCTCGGCGCCGTTTTCCAGGAGTATGCGGGCAATCTCCCGAGCGCCGCGCATGACCGCCTGCTGCAGCGGCCGGTCTCCGCGCTGTCGGCACCAATTGACGTCGGCGCCCTTGTTGACCATGAGACGCACGATGTCAATGTTGCCTCCGAAAATGGCAACCGACAGCGGGGCCAGGGTGGTGTCAGTTCGGGCGTTCACATCAGCCCCGCGATCGAGCAGCCACTGAGTCATTTCCAAGGTCCCCCACCCGACAGATGTCAGCGGCGTCCAACCCAAGTTGTCGCGCGCGTCAATAGACAAACCTGCCGCAACCAGTTCTGCGGCAATGGCAGTGTCTCCACGCCGCGTGGCAACGTGGAGGAGTGTCTCGCCGTCTTCGTTCCGGTATTGGACGTCAGCGCCATGCTCAATTAACCGGGTCGCGATACCGGTGTACCCATTAGCGATTGCAAAAAAGAGCGCATCATATCCGGAATTGTTTCGCGCATTTATGTCCATTTCCTTCGTGAGCAGAAAGGTTACTAGTGAATCCGCTCCTATCGAGGCGGCGATATGCAGACAATTGGAACCGCGATTGCTCACTTCTGCAAGGGAGGCTCCGTGATCCAGAAGGTACCTGACCATCTCGGTATTCTTGCTTCGGGCGGCAGATAACAACGCTGTATTTCCGTTGCTGTCCTTCGAGGTTACCAAGCCGCCTTTCTCGGTGAGTAATCGCACCGCGTCCATGTGGTTGCGCATGGCAGCAATAGTCAGCGCGGTTGTGTTCTCCCGGTCGCCGACATTGATATCCGCCCCTAATGAGAGAAGCAGTTCAATTGTGGCTGTCTGTCCGTTGTACGCCGCCAGATGGAGCGGCAGGCTTTGGGCGGTATCAGGTTCGTTTACGAGAGCCGGATTGGCTTCGAGCAAGGCGCGTGTTTGCTCAACATTGCCCGACTCGACCGCCTGATGGATTTCCGATGCAAGCAGTTGAACCGCAATCAACTGGACGGCAACTACAACGAGTGTGAGAGTCCTTCTTGTCATTCTGGTCCTCATATTGTGCCAATGTTATCTGTTACGGCAATGTTGGTCTTCAGCTTAGGCCCTTTGATAAGGCAAAGACGGCGTGTGCAACTCACTCTTACAAGTGAGGCGGTAAAAAGGGTGGCAAGTGACAGAGATCGCGAGACCTTGTGAGAAAAAAACGCCGGATAATGTGCGAAGCTGAGCAAGGGGACTAATCTACGGAATCGGAAGCTTTCATCTTGTCCCATTCCTCCCCGAGGATTATCCGCGCCTCCTGGCTGGCGTCGTGGGCGAATTCATCAGGGACGTATAGAGTAATCACGGCTCCGGCTATCGGGTTGAATGACGACGGTCCCATCTGACCGGTCTGGCCGAAATGGCCGGTCTGGTCGCTGAGCACTGCCGGGATATCTTTGGAGTGGAGCGCCTCCAGAATCATCTCGGCGCTGACGGTCGAGGCAAATCGCGCCAGAGGAATCCAGTTATCGTAGCTTTCCATTTCGACTGCCTCCTCCGGCTCGATCATCTCCAGCGGCTCTTCCGGTTCCTCAGGTTCGAGCGGCAATTCGGTGACCAGTTTCACCTCACAGTCAGGACATTCGCTGACTGTGGGCAGATACTCGTAGCGGCATTTGGGACAAAACGGCATAAGAACCCCTTTCCAGTGACGAATTCATGCGACCGTCATACGTATCAAGTATAGGGTGCAGAACGCCGAGTCAACAATTACCATATGACAGCAGAAGCTTGGCCGGCTTGCCAGATGGCAACGGGCTGCTTATGTTCCACTGTGAGGAGACTTCATGAAAGTTGGCTTTATACAGACAAATCCGATCCTGGCTCAGTCGGAACGAAATATCGCCCATATCGAGGAACTGATCCTCCGGGCTGCGGGTGCCGATCTGATTGTCCTGCCCGAACTGTGCCACACCGGGTACCGGTTTGAGTCACGCCGGCAAGCGTGGGCATTGTCCGAAACCGTTGAGGACAGTATCTATCTCCAAAGACTTAAGAAAGTGTGCCTTGAACGCTGTCTCCATGTGGTAACCGGTTTCAACGAAAGGAATGGAGAAAAGCTCTATAATACGGCGGTATTGATTGGACCATCTGGTGTGGTGGGCAAGTACCGGAAAATGCACCTGTTCATGGACGAGAAGGACATCTTCGAACCGGGCGATCTCGGCCTGCCGGTATTCGATATCGGAACTTGCAGGTTAGGCCTGCTGATCTGCTTCGACTGGATGTTTCCCGAGGTCTGGCGGATTCTGGCGCTCAAAGGGGCGGACATCATTTGTCATCCATCGAATCTGGTCATCCCCGGACTGTGTCAGAAAGCTCTGCCGGTGCACGCGGTATGCAATCGGGTGTTCGTCATTACGGCCAACCGAACCGGCACCGAACGTGATCTCACTTTCACCGGTCTCTCGACTATCGCTGATCCCAAGTCCAACGTATTGCTTATGGCATCGCCGGACAAGGAAGAGATCGGCCTGGTCGATATTGATGTCTCCCTCGCCCGTGACAAACAGGCCACGCTGAGGAATCATGTCTTCGATGACAGAAGGCCGGGCGAATACGGAGCACTGCTTGAATAATCTGATGGCTGGAACACGAGACTCCTTCCACGAATTGCCTATGAGATTTCTCCCTGCTACAAGAGAAGAGCTCAAACAGCTTGGTTGGGAAAAGCTCGATGTCATCCTCGTGACGGGTGACGCCTATATCGACAGTTCCTATATCGGTACCGCAGTGATCGGGCGGGTACTGGCTGAGGCGGGCTTTCGGGTAGGGATGATCGCGCAACCCGACCTGAACTCCGAGCAAGACATCACACGTCTGGGTGAGCCTCGACTTTTCTGGGGTGTGAGCGGCGGATCGGTTGACTCAATGGTCGCCAATTACACCGCGACGAAGAGAAAGCGTCGGTCGGATGATTACACTCCGGGAGGCGAGAACGATCGCCGTCCTGATCGTGCCCTGATCGCGTACAGTAATCTGATTCGGAGACACTTCAAACATACCAGCCCGATTGTCCTTGGCGGGATCGAGGCAAGTCTCAGGCGCGTTGCCCATTATGACTACTGGTCGGACAGCCTGCGCAAGTCGGTCCTTTTCGATGCTAAGGCTGACTATCTGATCTACGGGATGGGGGAGAAAGCGGTTCTCGATCTGGCCCGGAAGCTTGACCGCCAGGAAGATCCTTTCGGCGTGCGTGGACTGTGTTACGTCGCCAAAGAGAGCCCCGCAGACTATTTGGAATTGCCCTCCTACGATGAGGTGGCAGGGGACAAACAGGCTTTCATCGAGATGTTTAAGCTGTTCTACGAAAACACCGATCCGATTTCCGCAAAGGGCCTCTGTCAGAAACAGGATACCCGGTATCTGGTTCAGAATCCGCCGACGCCCTCGCTGTCCAGCAAGGAACTCGACGCTATCCATGAACGCGGTTACACCGGCGAGGTGCACCCGTTTCATGCGCGCCAGGGCGCTGTGAAAGCGCTTGAGACTATCCGGTTTTCGCTGATGACACATCGCGGTTGCTATGGCGAGTGCAATTTCTGTTCGATCGCGGCGCATCAGGGACGCACGGTGCAGTGGCGCAGCGAGGAATCGATTGTCAACGAAGCCCGACGAATGGCGCGTCTTCCCGACTTCAAGGGGTCCATCCACGATGTCGGCGGGCCGACCGCCAACATGTACGGCTTTGAATGCGACAAGAAACTCACCGAGGGAGCCTGCCGCGACAAGCGGTGTGTCTACCCTCGAGTATGCAAGGAGATGAAAGTCGACCACAGCCGTCAGATCCGACTACTAACCCGACTGCGGAAGATACCCGGTATCAGGAGAGTCTTCGTAGCCTCAGGTGTCAGATACGATCTGGTGCTGTCGGATCACAAATACGGACTGTCGTATATGAAGGAGTTGGTGGGCCATCATGTGTCCGGGCAGATGAAGATCGCGCCGGAACACACCGAGGACCGGGTGCTGAAGAAGATGGGGAAGCCATCGCAGCAATCCCTGAGTGATTTTGCCAATCTATTCTATGACCTGACGAAGAAGGCGAACAAACAGCAGTTTCTGACTTACTATTTGATCGCCGCGCACCCCGGCTGCACTTTGGACGACATGCAGGCGCTAAGAGCATATACCCAGGGAAAGCTCAGGATGACCCCCGAGCAGGTGCAGATATTCACGCCGTTGCCGTCGACCTGGTCCGCTTTGATGTACTACACCGAGATGGACCCAATCACAGGAAAGCGTTTGTTTGTGGAAAAGAGTATCGTCCGCAAGGAAGAGCAGAAGAACATTCTAACCACTAAGCCCGACCGACCCCGGTTGGCCCGACCTGCTGGAGCCGCTCGGTCGCGAGGTTCGGCGAAGAAAAAAAGCAGTAGATCAGGACCTTTGCGGTCCTGATATTCTAATGTCAGGATTCAAGCATCCTGACCTACAAGAGTTTGTAGGGCAGAACCTTCGACCGTCTCGGCCGGGCGAGTTTTGCCATCGATTGCGGGAAGTAGATCGAAACCCGTGTGGTTTTGACACCGTGGACAAGAGCCGCCTTTCGACACAACAAGACAGTTGACAAATCGGGATATTCCGGTATACTATATGAAACTCTTGAACGGGGGTCTTGTCATGTTGCGTAACTGTTTTGTCATAGGTGTCTTCACTTCTTTTCTATCGCTGACAGTCGGAAGCCTGTCCGCTCAGGACAGCAGTTCGGGTATTGTGTTTACCGGCTGTCCGCCGTATGTCGACGGCAGCCATTGCGATTCGATGTTCTATCAAGTGGTGGCGGTTGATCTCGGCACGGGCAAACAATGCCCCGAGATGAAATACATACTCGTCTCTGGTCCGGGGACGATTAACCAGAAAACCGGCCTGTGGGAATTTCATCCCGAGCGGGATTCACTTGTCTCGAACTTCTACGGCGAAGTGGAAATCGCTGCGTACAAGGGGAACGACACCACGACCCGCGCTGAGAACTGCCGTTTCGGCGTTCAGGTATACGATCAGTATCCGGACTTCAGCTCCTACTGCGGGGCCCATATTACAGTCCTGCCAGGAGATACTATTGCGATCCCGATTGAACTCTCAGACGACGACCCGTGTGATGAACCTCGGATCGATTCCGTCGTAATTCAGCCGGAACCGAACAGTGTCTTTTCCTTTGACGCCGCCACGCGGACGGTCCGGTTTGAACCGGTCTCGGCAGATGAGGGGAAGACTTTCGAAGTCCGAGTGGCAGCTTCATCCGGCCCGGAAGTCATTACTTGTGCCTTTTGGTTCGACGTTTTCCAGCCGGATCCGACCAAGTTCCGTATAGCGACCGTAAACACGACCGACTCCAAGCTGGGAGATACTGTCCGCGTGGACATCATACTGGATGAAAGCGCCGTTGCTTTCGACCGGGTTAGTCTGACGGTCGGATTTGACAAGACCAGATTGCGACTGATCGATGTCGAGCGCGGTCCGGAGTTCTTCTCCGAAGAAACCGGTTGTGGTTGGGATCGTTTGGATTGGTTCGGCCCAAGCTATTGCAGCTATGGCGGGCCTGGTGTGGTCAGGCTGATGGCACGGGCTTTGGCCAGTTCCGGCGCACCAGAGCCCTCCTGCTTGATCCCGGGAAGCCTGCCTGCCACCTTTGCCACATTGAAGTTTGTTGTCGCGGATGGGATTATGTCCGGTGGGCAATTCGCCCCGGTCAGTTTCTATTGGTGCAGTTGCAGTGAAAACTACTTGACGTCTACTCTGCCTCGTCCTGGACCTTACCGTACGTATATGCCGTTGGCTGCTTACTCGCCGGAAGGCCAGCTTATACCTTCCGACACCATTCCCGGCTATTCCGGTGCTTCGGATGACTGCTATTACAACTTCATGAGCGGCGAGCGGTACCGTCTTGTCGAATACTACGATGGCGGTGTGAATATCTCTGTTGCTCCGCCGGAGGCAACCTATTCTGTCAGGATCGGATATCATGAAGAGGCGATCCAGGGCGTGTTCACGGATGTGCCAATTACGCTTGAAAAGTTCGACCATAAGCAGGGGTTGGAAGGGTTTGACTTCTTGGTTGGTTATGATGTCTCTGCGCTGGCATTTCAACAGGCTCTCGAGGGAGACCTGTATGACTCCTGCGGGTGGGAATATTTCACCTATCGGTTCGGTCCCTATGGCAACTGTGGCGACGCCTGCCCGAGCGGCATGCTAAGAATAATCGGATTAGCCGAGACCAACAACGGGCCGTATCATCCGGATCCGAATTGCGCGGTTGACAATCCCGGCTGGGTGTCGACTGTCCCGATTACGCTGGCCAAGATGCGATTTCTGGTCAGCAACGATCGCACTCTGGAGTGTCAGTTTGTGCCCCTTCGCTTCTTCTGGATTGAGTGCGGTGACAATGCTCTGGTCAATCATGACGGATCGGAATTATACCTGTCGAGTGATGTGTTTGAAGTCGGCATGACGACCTCCATCGCGGGTGTCGAGGCCTTCCCTACTTATCGCGGTGCACAACAGGAGTGCTTCGCTCCCGGATCGCGGGCAAATCAGCGAGCTGTCGACTTTTTCAACGGTGGACTTGACATAGTTTGCGCCGATCCGATCGATGAACGCGGTGACGTCAATTGTAATGCTATAGCCTTTGAAATTGCCGATGCAGTTATGCTCTCCAACTATTTCCTTGAAGGACTAAAGGCCTTTGGTAATCACGTCGAATACTCAATTGCCGCGTCGGATGCCAATAAGGACGGCGTCACTCTATCAGTGTCTGACCTGGTCTACATGACAAGAGTGATCATGGGTGATCCATCATGTTTGCCGGGGAACGGTGGCCCGTGCGGAAATATCGATTTCGTGCTGGACGCGAGCAGAATTACCCTCAGGACGGATGATTCTCTCGGAGGAGCTTTTCTCGTAGTTGACGGCTTTGTTACTCCCACGCTTCTTGCTAATGAGACAGAGATGCGCTACCAGCATTCCGAGAACCAAACACGTGTTCTGATACAAGGGAGTTTCTCTGGCGGGCCGTTGGTGTCATTCGACGGGACGTGGGAATTGGTCAGTATTGAACTGTCGAACTACTGCGGACTGCCATGCACAGATAGCAGCATAACTGTGGTGGAGCCAGGTGATCCAGGTACACTACCCGGCGGCTATTCGCTTTGCCAAAACTATCCCAACCCCTTCAATCCGACCACGACGATTCGCTACGATTTGCCAGAGCTGGCCGATGTGCGAATCGCGGTCTACAACGTGGTCGGCCAGGTGGTAAGGACGCTGGTGGACAGACAGATGTCACCCGGTCAGTATGAAACGGTTTGGGATGGGCGCGATGATTCCGGAAGCCCGGTTTCAAGCGGTTTGTATCTATACCGTATGACGGCGGGAAATTTCAGTCAGTCGCGCAAGATGCTTCTGCTGAAATAAGCGATCAGGGTAATATCAAACGACCCACAGCAAAGCTGTGGGCTACCAGGGGTGGGTCACGCTGATGAAGACATTGTCCCTGGGACAATAAACCTACTACCTGATCCGATTGGCGTTGCGGGAGAACTCCAGGACCCGTATGTTTGGTCCATGTCCAGTGGCAAACGACAAGTACCCATAAACCCACTGCTCCTGCTGATCTTCGGTGCGGTCTGCATCAGTTTTGCGCCGGTGTTTGTCAAGCTGGTCGGCGCGGAACGTCTCGGCCCGACCGCGATGGGATTCTGGCGGACCCTGTTCGGTGGGCTGATTCTGTTTGGTATTGCTTCTGCGCAGGGGAGACGGCTGATTCTCAGTCGACGTCTGTACGTGTTCTCGTTGCTGGCCGGATTCATCTTCTTTCTCGACCTGTTCTTCTGGCATCGTTCGGTGATCTATATCGGCGCCGGAATGTCAACTATCCTGGGAAACACGCAAGTGTTCATGACCGCGGTAATCAGCTTCCTGATCTTCAAAGAGAGACCCCTTTTGCGCTTCTGGTTATCGGCGATTAGCGCGATTGTCGGCGTAACCCTGCTGGTTGGTCTGGCGACCAAAGAAGTTGTATTTACTGAGCAATACACTAGGGGTGTAGTGTTTGGTCTCGCTACGGGGATTGTCTACGCCCATTACCTGATTACCATGCGCTGGGCGAGTCACCGTGAGGCCGCGCCGGATATTCTCGTCTTCATGGCTTGGACGTCGATTTTTTCAGCATTCTTTCTCGGAGTCAGCGCAGCGATTGAATCCGCTCCGGCAATACCGCCCGACACTGCCAGTTGGCTGTATCTGATCTCGCTTGGTCTGGTGGCTCAGGGACTGGGGTGGTGGGCGATTACGACGTCACTGGCCAAAACCGTCGCTTCACGCGCGGGTCTGGTGCTGTTGCTACAGCCGACCCTGGCGATGGTCTGGGGTGTAGTGATGTTCTCCGAGCAGTTTACTCTCACACAGGGGATGGGTGCGGTGATAACCCTGACCGCGATATACTTCGGAGGGCTGAGGTCGCAGAAAACTGAAGTTGAGGCATTTAGTACGTAGAAGACTGACAACATTGAGGCTATAGAGGTAATATGAAAAGAGTTGTTTTCGCTGCGCTGATGGGACTTATCTGGAGTCCGCTGACGGGTGCCGGGGTGACGGAGCAGGACTTCGTTTCGTTTCTGAAGGACTACGAGGCCAGGGTCATCTCTCTGAGCAAGGAAAGCGCCCTGTCCTATTTCAATGCCGTGAACTCCGGGACGGATGCCGATTACGACAAATCGGCTGAGGCCTCGCTTGCTCTGGAAAAGATCCACTCCGATCCTGCGGCGTTCGCACGAGTGAAGGCTTTTCGGGAATCGGGGCAGGTTACTGATTCTCTGCTCAAGCGTCAACTGGATATTATCTATCTGTCATACCTGGGCAATCAAATCGATTCAACGACTCTCAGAGAATTGATCAGCCGCGAGACGGCGATCGAGCAGAAGTTCAATACCTACCGCGTGAACGTGGGAGGCAGGAATCTTAGTGACAACGAGGTTGACTCGATTCTCCGGTATTCGTCGAATTCGGCGGAACTCGAAGAAACATGGAGCGCCAGCAAGCAGATCGGTCGTGAAGTGGCGGGAGAGATCATCGAGTTGGTGCGACTTCGCAACCGGGTGGCGCAGTCTCTCGGATTCTCCAATTACTATGAGATGCGGTTGCGACTGGGTGAACAGGACCCGGCTGAGATTGCTGCGCTTTTCGATGAACTGGACAGCCTGACGCGAGAAACGTTCGCGACTCTCAAGGGTCATGTCGACTCGGCGCTGGCGGCTCGATACCATGTCGCACAGGGCAACTTGATGCCGTGGCACTACCAGAATCGATTCTTTCAGGAGGCCCCGAGAATCTACGATGTAGACCTAAATCTGTTCTACTTGGGCAAAGACCCCGTGGAATTGTCGCGCGACTATTTTGCAGGAATCGGTCTCTCGGTGGACAGCATACTTGCCCACAGCGACCTGTACGAACGGTCCGGCAAGTATCAGCACGCCCAGAGTGTCGATATCGACCGCGCCGGCGACACCCGTATCATCTGCAATGTGCGGCCAGACTATAACTGGATGAACACCATGCTCCATGAACTGGGTCACGCAGTGTACGACTACTACAATGATCGGCAGGCCCCGTGGCTTCTGCGTGGAGCAGCGCATTCACTTACTACTGAGGCTATAGCCAATTTCTTCGGTCGGTTGGCGGCCAATCCGCTGTGGCTGAAAGAAGTGGCAGGTGTGCCGAAAGCCGAAATTGATAAAGTAGCGAATGATTGTGTGCGCGCGCTTCGTTTGGAGCAAATCGTGTTCAGTCGCTTTGTGCAGGTGATGCTCCACTTCGAACGCGCCCTGTACGAAAACCCCGATCAGAATCTCAACAAGCTCTGGTGGGATCTGGTGGAGAGATATCAGGGTCTGACTCGTCTTGAGGGACGCGACGAACCCGACTGGGCTTCTAAGATACATATCGCGACTGCGCCGGTGTACTACCACAATTACCTGATGGGTGAACTGCTGGCTTCGCAACTTGTCGATGTCATCGGACGAAAGGTGCTGGGATCATCTGAACCGTACAGTTTGGACTTCGCCGGCGACCCGCGAGTAGGGAAGTTTCTTGCCGAAAACGTATTTCTACCCGGTGCGCGCTATCCGTGGAACGAAATGATCCGGCGGGCTACGGGAGAGAAGCTGACGTCGAAATACTACGCTCGACAGTTTGTCGAGACGAAATGAGACGCGGGCGAACGGAGAATATCTCCACCGTGCGGACGGTAGTATAGGGCAGAACCTCGCCGCTTCAGCCGGGTGGTTCTGCCGTTCTCCTGTTACCGGTCGACCGCACTCTAGAACTTAACTTGCAGACTCAAAGTCGGCGTCCCACTGCTCGGAGAAAACCCCGGAACCAGACCGATTCTGGTCGCCTGCTTTCTGTTGTTCTGTGCCTGGACGTTATGTTGCACTCTGGCGAGATCGTAGATGGCGTCTATTACGATTATTCCGCATCCCACTGCTCCGGCAGTTATCGTTTCTTCCAGACCAGAGAAGTCCATGAATCCAGTGCTCTCATAGGAATCCGCGACGGCTTTGACTGTAACAATTGTAGCAGCAGTCAGAATCCCGCGAATTGCTATGCCCGTATGTCCTCGACCGGCGCAATCGCCGTAGATGTAACCAGCTGATGGGCCGATGATCACCCCCGAGGCAATAAGAACCAGGGGCAAACTGGGATTGAACCCTTCGTGGTCATCGTGAGAGGAATGAACATGAGGGTCGCGGATGTTCCACATAACGGTACCCGCGACAATCGGTACTAATGTCCACGCCAGGGACCACGTAAGAGCCTTGCCTGGCGATGGCAGTTTCTGCGCTGCCGACATAGAATCCGCTCCGCCGACGTGGCGCATCCCACCCAACATGAATCGCTCTATCGACAAGGCAACAGGCTTTTGTCCTTGTGCAAGTGCTGTGCCGTTAGAGACGGTACTTGCCAACAGCAGTGTGAGGGTGACACACCAAATTCGATTCGTTATTGCTTTCATTGTAATCTTACCGGCCTTTCTTTTGGTTCATGCTCTCGCACAGGGACATTGCAATGCCCATGCCAACTTGAACGGCCGGTTATTCCCGAAGTGCAACATATTAGCCGACAAGGGCTTGGGGGCGACGCGCGGCGACTGCCCTCCGGATGGCAAGTGGTTAGTAGCTAATCACTCGGTAGAAGTTGTTAACCATGTCTTGTGACCTGCTTTAACTTGCTGAGAAACGGTTTATTAGCTTGGATGAAGTGTGAGGCTCAAGCAAACCAATTACAAGTTGGTTTTCTTTTCAAAAAGTGATTTTGTCAAAGGACAATTCTCCTTTTCTTGAATGCGTAGAACTTTCGGAGGTAGCAAGTAAGTGAGTACGGTTAATTGCTTTGCAGAACCGACTGAGTCAAGTCCGATCAATGTGCTTCAAGGTGACACACGTGACGTCATCAAGTCATTGCCTGATGAGTCGTTTCAGTGCGTCATAACATCTCCCCCGTACTGGGGAGTTCGGGACTACGGAGTCTCAAATCAGATAGGTGCGGAAGAAGACGTCAATGTGTATATAAGCACCTTGGTTGAGATTTTTGGAGAAGTGCGCCGAGTTCTACGAGCAGATGGCACATTCTGGCTGAATATCGCCAACACCTACACCAGCGGGGGGCGAAAGTGGCGCGACAAAGACGCTAAGAACAAAGGCAGGGCAATGCTATACAGGCCGCCAACCCCTGAAGGATTAAAGAAGAAAGACCTCATAGGTGTGGCTTGGATGGTTGCGATGGCCTGTCAGCGAGACGGATGGTATCTCCGCAACGACATAATTTGGTACAAACCGAATTGTCAGCCCGAGAGTGTCAAAGACCGATTCACAGTCTCGCACGAGTACATGTTCCTTTTCAGCAAGTCTGAGCGATATTTCTTCAATCAGGAAGCCATAAAGCAGCCAGTGTCCAACGGAAACGGGTTGAGAAACGCGAGAACGGTGTGGTCCATAAACACTGAACCCTGTCCAGATGCGCATTTCGCTGTCTTCCCACGTGAGTTGATTCGCCCTTGCGTGCTTTCCAGCACCAACATCAACGATTTGATTTTGGACCCGTTTTATGGAACAGGCACAGTTGGCCTTGTGGCGGTCGAGTACGGCAGGCGCTGCGTGGGTATTGAGATCAAGAAGGATTACTTGACTATCGCGGAAAAAAGGCGCTCGGCAGTTCAAACTAGTCTTGTGCCGGAGCAATGAGGAATTGCCAGTCGGCATGCACTGAACATTGCGACTTGACCAGATTCTTTACTTGGAGTTTGCGTTCGCTCCCTGCATCAAAATACAGTTGGTATAAGAGGTCGCCCTCCGCAGACCGTACATGACAATAACCGGGCTTCGGGTACTGTTTGCTGTCAGTCTTCATTTCTAACGCTCCTGTGGCGGCGGCTGTCAGCAGTTTTTTTGGAATTTCTACAAGTTCATAGTGCCACTCCGGTCCTCTTTGCAGGGCGCGGAGGACAATGATCCGCTCATATGACCTGAGATGGTCCAAGAAACTCTGCCGCAGACCCTCCAAATCGCTGAGTCTGTCGCCCCAATGCCCTTTCCCCAACTCCATAAACTTGCTGATCCAGATCTTGTCCGTCCGGATACCTTTGTCAGCCTGGGTCTTCAATGAAATGGCACATCCATCGATCGTAATATAGTGTCCTCGATTTCCCCTAGGAGACAGGAGTGCCTTTTTCCCCCCCATGTTCACTACGTTCTCAAGCACGAACTCAAACTTGTCTTTAGAAAATGGCTCACTTGAAAAGCAATGATGGACTCTCAATGCGTCGCCGAAATCTTGCAGGGTAGATGCGTCAAATATGTCGGATCGAAGTATTTGGAAAGTATACGGCCCGGCAAAGGCATCTACAACTCTGTCAAGCCAATAGATTTGACCAGCCGTAAGGACAGGTATCCGCTCTAGTAGACGCTGGAGTCTGATCTTGACTTCGACGTTGATCCTAGGTACATCCTTAGAAGGTCTTGTTTTCTGTCGCGCTCAGTCCACGAGCACTTTTTCCAAGCGCTCGACCAGGTAATCGATCTCGGCCTCGCCGATAATCAGCGGCGGCGAAATACGAATCGTGTGGCCGTGGCTGTCGTTGGCCAGCACGCCAAGCTCAAGAAGCTTGCGGCAGTAGTGCATGGCGTCGCCGTTGTTGACTTCGATCCCGATAAACATACCCCGCCCGCGCACTTCTTTGACATGCTTGGAGCGCTTGCAGACTTCTTCAATCTTCTTTTTCAGGATAGCTCCATACTTGGCTGCCCGCGCCGGAAGGTTTTCTTCGACCAGAACATCAATCGCGGCACAGCCGGCTACACACGCGAGGGGATAGCCGCCATAAGTGGAACCGTCGCGTCCCGGCTGGAAGACCATGTCCATCAGCTTGGAGTTGGTCACCATCACCGACACCGGCACCAGTCCGCCGGAGATCGCCTTGCCCAGGATGATTGCATCCGGCACAACATTCTCATGCTCAAAACAGAACATCTTGCCGGTACGACCGAGGCCGACCTGGATCTCATCGAAAATCAGCAGCAGGTCGTGCTCGTCGGCCAGTTTCCGGCAGGCCGTCAGGTAGCCGTCCGGTGGAATATACATGCCGCCTTCGCCCTGGCTTGGCTCGATCATTATGGCGCAGGTGTTTTTGCTGATCGCTTTCCTAATGGCGTCGGCGTCGCCATAGGGGACTCGAACGAATCCCCCCACCATCGGCCCGAACCCTTCGCGATACTTCTCCGAACTGGAGAACGAGATGATACCGATGGTTCGGCCGTGGAAATTATTCTCGACGACAATCATCTCCTGCTGGCCATCGGGGATGTTCTTCGCCTTGTAGCCGTAACAGCGTCCCAACTTGATGGCGGTCTCAACCGATTCCACTCCGCCGTTCTTGGGCAGGGTCTTGTTGCCGTTATTACCAAATCGCGGACCGAGCTGCGGTAGCAGGTTAGACACCTTGTCAAGAAACAGCGCCAGCGCGTCGGTGTAGACGACGTTTGAAATCACTGAAGCATACTGTCCGTCGAGCGCGTCACGCACCGCTTTAACGATTCTCGGATGGTGATGTCCCTGGTTGGCCGCTGAGTAAGCGGCCAGACAGTCAAGGTACTTGTTCCCGTCGGCGTCATAGAGCCAGGCGCCTTCAGTCCGGCGCACCACCAGGCCGACACGGCCGTAGTGCTGAGCGCCGCTGGTATGTTCAAGGTCTAGAATCTGCTTGTCGCTGAGATCGGAATATCCAATCGTCGGTTTGTTGTTTATCATCGTATTTGCCATAGTATTAACCTCGTTCTCATGCCGTATCTATCGACTTGACAGCCTACTATGATAACACTTTAGACTCTGGCGTCAAGAGGCTGACTTACTCTACGGCGACAAACGTCTCCGGTTTTGTAACAGTGACAAAGGTCGTAGCGGTCCCGATTTTTTCCTCGTCCTGATGTTCCAAAGTCATTGCAGACTGTATATTGCAGCGACAAATGCGGAAACCATATGGGTGCAATGACTTCAGACGACATTAGGCAGTTGGCGCAAAGGGCCGGATTTGACCTCTGCGGGATCACAACGTCCGAGATTATCCCTGAGGCACAGGAGAGGTTTCAGTCCTGGTTGGATAAGGGGTATTACGCCAGGATGAAATGGCTGGTCAGGAATGTCGAAAGAAGAACCGATCCCAGTCGACTCGGGATTCCAGTTCACAATGTCATCATGTTGGGTGTCAATTACTTCCAGCCGAACGTTAAAGTAGTCCCTGACTGTTTCGGGCGGGTGTCAAGATACGCACGCGGGAGAGATTATCACAAAGTCATCGAGGGGATGATTCGTCGACTCCTGAAGTTGATAAGAACGAGGTTCCCGGAGACGTCCCAGGCAAACTTCAAGTGGTGGGTCGATTACGGACCGTTTCTGGAGCGTGCTTATGCAGCGAAGGCCGGTCTGGGGTATCTTGGCAAGAACGGGATGCTCATCAATCGTCAGTTTGGATCGTGGATTTTTCTGGCCGAGATAGTTACTGACCTGGTGCTTGAGCCCGACGATCCGGACGCCGTCAATCACGGTCGCTGTGGAGAATGTCGCCTGTGTATTGACGCCTGCCCGACCGGCGCGATTGTCGGTGATGGCGTGATTGATTCCAATCGTTGCATTTCTTATCTGACCGTTGAACGGCCGCCTGAAATCCCTATGGTGCTGGCGACGAAAATGGGCAATCTGATTTTCGGCTGTGACATTTGTCAGGAAGTCTGCCCGCACAACGGCCGCGCGAAAGAAACGACGTGCTGTGATCTGCTTCCCTCAAAAGGCGTCGGAGAATTTCTGGACATACAGAGAGTTCTGTCGATGCAATCACGCGAGAAGTTTCTGAAGCTGACCGCCGGCACAGCGCTGACCAGACCGGGTTTGGAGGGATTGAAGACAAATGCTATGCTGACAAGCAGAAACCAGCATCGAGAGTTTTGACAAGCGGTTGTGCCTCACCTGCAATAGATTTGTTGCTTCTTACAACGCGATATGTAACATTCCCCCATGGCAAGGCTGGCCCCTTCGGTTTTGGGAGCGGATTTCGCCCGGCTTGGCGAGGAAATCGCCGACGCCGACCGGATCGGTGTGGATATCCTCCATCTGGATATCATGGACGGCCATTTTGTGCCTAACATTTCCTATGGCCCGGCCATCGTCAAGACCATAGACAAGCTGACTGACAGCTACCTCGATGTCCATCTCATGCTCAGCGAACCGGAGAAGTATTTCGAGGCGTTCGTCAAAGCCGGAGCAGACAGCATCACCTTCCACCTTGAGGTTCACCCTGAGCCGTTGGAGTATGCGCGGCAGATCAGGAAACTGGGTGTCGAGGTCGGTATCTCGATCAATCCTGATATGCCGGTTGAGCGTGTGTTGCCGCACTTGAAGGAATTTGATTTTCTGCTTATCATGTCGGTTTTTCCCGGATTCGGCGGGCAGGAGTTTATTCGGGACGCTCTACTCAAGGTACAGGCGACTCGCCGCTATATCACACAGCATGGTTTGAAAACGCAAATCGCAATTGATGGCGGTATCGACCGAGCCAACGCCGCCGAAGTGGTCGCCGCCGGAGCGGATATTCTGGTCATGGGGTCGGCATTTTTTGGAGCTAAAGACCGTGCGGCTATAGTCCAATATGTGGCCGGTTTAGCACGAGACAATTGACAGCGGAGATAGAGTCGTAATGAAACAGGGAAGTATCTCGATCACATCCGGACGCCTGAATCTGGCATACGAACGGGCAGTTCGGAAGGGAATCAGAGACCGGGTGGCGCCTCGGATTATGGCCCGCAACGCGGCAGTGTTTTCCAGTAATCGCAAACTGCGAGAGTTGATCGTCAACCGACTGGGCTGGGTCGACTCCGCCGCGTTGATGAAGCGGAAGGTTGCGTCAATTGAGGCATTCGGTCGCGACATCCTCAAAGACGGTTTCAAACATGTCGTGTTGATGGGCATGGGCGGATCATCGCTCTGCCCTGATCTGTTCCGGTTGATGTGTCGGCCTAGAAAAAGACTGAAGTCCTTCGATGTGCTCGATTCAACTGATCCGTCGGCGGTGGTTGCGCTGTCAGGAAAGATCGATCTGAAGAAGACCCTGTTCATTGTGGCGTCAAAATCGGGCGGCACGGTGGAAACTCGGTCGCATGAGGCGTATTTCATCGAGTTGCTGCGAGACAAGGGAGTCCAGAACTTCGGCCGCCACTTCGTGGCCATAACTGATCCGGGCAGCGGCCTGCAGAAATTCGCTCGAAAGAACAAGTACCGGAAAGTGTTTCTCAACCCGCCGGATATTGGCGGACGTTACTCGGCGCTGTCGTATTTCGGTCTCGTTCCCGGTTATTTCGCTGGCGTGGATATTCGCGCTCTGATCGATGACGCTCTCATCATGCAGAAGCTGCTTACGGAACGAAGCGATGATACCAACCCGGCGCTTCTGATCGGTTCGCTCATGGCGGTTGGGGCCAGACAAGGGTGTGACAAGCTGACATTCGTGGCGTCGAGAAGAACGGCTCCGCTGGTGCCATGGATCGAGCAACTGGTGGCCGAATCGACTGGCAAGCAGAAGAAAGGCGTGGTTCCGATTGAGGCCGAGCCATTGGGCAGGGCGCAGCAGTACGCGTCCGACCGGATGTTTGTATTTCTCAGGTTTGTCGGAGAACGCACGCCACAGGATGACAGACTGAAAGCAGATCTCAAGAAGCGGCGCTTCGCTATAGTCGACCTTCAACTCGGGTCGGTAAACGAGCTTGGCCGGCAATTCCTGCTCTGGGAAGCGTCCACGGCCGTGGCGGGTTATCATCTGAGAATCAACCCGTTCGACGAACCGAATGTTACGGAGAGCAAGAACAATACTAAGGCCATTCTGGCTGCGTTCGAACGCGCCGGCAAACTGTCGTATCCGAAAGCTCACGGGCGCTGGGGGAATCTCTCGCTGGTTGCCTATGATGGTGGCAGGAAATCCCAGGTCCGAGACAACGAGAGTCTTGTCCAGATTCTGCGACGGTTCCTGACCGGTGCTCGGCCACCCAGGTACTTCACCCTGCTGAACTACTTCGCTGCCAGTAAGCAATGCGAGGCCGCGCTGAATACAATCCGCCGACTCCTGCGCAATCGCACCGGCATAGCGACGTTACGTGGTTACGGCCCGCGCTACCTGCACTCGATCGGTCAACTCTTCAAGGGAGGACCGACTAACGGGGTTTTCGTGGTCTTCGTACGTTCCGACTACCACAACCTTCCCATACCGGGCGAGAGGTTCGGCTTCAGTCAGTTGATTTCAGCCCAGGCAATCGGTGACGCTCAGGCGCTCATTTCGCGAAGGCTGCCAACGCTGGTGATCGCTATCGAAGGGTCAGTCACCGGGGGGCTGCTTTCCTTCGCTCGTACTCTCAAGAGGGCGCTCAAGTAGAAAGGACTTCTGAAGGCTATGTACGACCCTTGGCGTGGTTTCACTGAGAACAAGCTTTCCGGTGAGTGGCAGGAAAAGCTGAGCGAGATGGTCCGGCGAGGACGCAGGGATATCATCAAGATGACATCGGCCGCCGGTTCTGGTCACCCGGGTGGTTCCATGTCATCGCTTGAGACTTTCCTGATGCTCTATCATTTTGCGAAGATCGACCCGAGAGAACCGTACGCTGATGATCGGGATCGCATAATCATCTCCCACGGTCACACATCACCCGGAGTGTATATTGGGCTGGGGTACGCTGGCTTCTTCGATGTCAATGACGCCATCTGCGGTTTTCGCATCGCCGGTTCACCTTTTGAAGGCCACGTTGAACGCCTGGTGCCCGGCGTAGAGTGGGGCACCGGCAACCTGGGTCAGGGACTGGCGGTGGGTGTCGGCAAGGCGCTATACGCCCGCCTTTCGGGTCAGCCGTTTCATACCTATGTTGTCATGGGTGACGGTGAGCAGCAGAAAGGGCAGATCAGCGAATCACGCCGCCATGCCGTCAATTACGGACTGAATGATCTCACCGTCGTTATAGACTATAACCGGCGACAGATTTCCGGCGCGATCGACAAAGTGCATCCGCAGAATATCAGAGCCGAGTGGGAAGCTGACGGTTGGGTGGTTATGGAAATCGACGCCCATGATCTGGATCAGGTGTATGTCGCTTTGCACCACGCCACTCATGATCGTCATGCCCCGCACATGATTCTTGCTCATTCAATTATGGGCAAGGGGGTGTCCTTCATGGAAAATAATGAAGCTTATCATGGTGCGGCGGTCAAACCGGATCGGATCGGCGAAGCTCTCCGGGAGTTGGGCGGACTTAAGAATGATATGGAGGCAATTCAGGCTCGACGAAAACAAGGTCCGCCGCCCGCGTTTCCACCTGTGCCGCGTTCTTCTGTGACTGTGAGCCCCGGCACGCCAATTACGTACGGTGTTGACGCTAAGAGCGATAACCGCAGCGCCTGGGGGAGAGCATTGGTGTCGGTCGCCGAGGCCAACATGGGTTGCGCCGATTTCTGTATGGCCGTGTTCGACTGCGACCTGGCCGGGTCGGTGAAGACTGATGCGTTCGCCGCGAAGTACCCGGACAATTTCTTCCAGTTCGGCATAACCGAGCATGCCACTTCGGTTACTGCAGGTTCGCTGTCGGTGGAGAAAGCGCTTTCGGTCTGGGCCGACTTCGGCGCTTTCGGTATAGCCGAGACCTACAACCAGGCGCGACTGAACGACATCAATCACGCTAACCTGAAACTGATCTGCACCCACTCAGGTGTGAATGTGGGCGAGGACGGCAAGACCCACCAGTGCATCGACTATTTCGGCCTGCTCAATTCGACTTACGGATGGAAAGTGATAACCCCGACTGATCCGAACCAGACTGATCGCGCCGTCCGTCATGCGCTGTGCACGGAAGGCAATTTCGCAATTATTATGGGACGGTCAGTGGTACCGAGCATTACCACTGAACACGGCAAGCTATTCTTTGCTGATGACTACGTCTATCGTTATGGACGCATGGAGACCATCCGCACCGGCGAGCGGCTGGCGCTTGTAGCGGCGGGGAACATGATGCCGAATGCGCTCGACGCCTGGAACCGATTAGCCGCGCACGGTATCCGGGTGGCTCTGGTGTCGGTGTCCGACTGGTCCGATCTGCACCCGGACGATCTGGTCATGCTCGGCGACTTTGAGCACGTAGTCGTTCTCGAAGATCACAATGTCAAGACCGGGCTGGGGACGGCTATCGCTTCGGCTATGATGGTGCGCGGGCATTTCACAAAGTTTACTAAGCTGGGCGTGACCGAATACGCAGCGTCGGGCAAGCCGGATGATCTCTATCACATGCTCGGTCTGGACGGCGACTCGGTAGCTGCGCGGATACGAGAATTGATAGGTGCGAAGATCGCCGAATAGGTTACAAGGCCGAAATAAGGAACAAGCAAGGCTTATGGCGAGTATTCTGGCAGGGTTCATCAGCGGTTCCTCGGTGGAACTGGCGCGGGTGACTGAGCGCAAGGAGGGCATCCGGCTGGTCAGTCACACCGTCTACAACGCAAGAGAGTTCAGCAACTTCGAGAGTATCCTTCGCCTCTATTTGAAAAGAAGCCGCGCGGAATTCACAGTTGCTTGTCTCGGCGTCGCCGGTCCGGTGATTGACGAAACCGTGTCCCCAACTAATCTGCCGTGGCGTTTGGCCGGCGAGGATATCAAGAGGGAGTTTGGTTTTCGCAAGATTCGTTTGATCAATGATGTGGTCGCTACGGCGCATGGACTCTCGCAGCTCAGTCCGGAGAAGTTCTACACGATCAATCGGGGGACCAAGGATGCTAAAGGCAATGTAGGCCTGATCGCCGCCGGGACCGGTCTCGGTGAGGCTATGATTCTGGCCGATACCGGCCGGATTCTCCCGTTTCCATCGGAAGGCGGACACTGTGATTTTGCGCCCGGCAACCAGTTGGAAACCGAGCTTTGGCAGTACCTGTATTCTGAACTGGGTCGAGTCGAAGTGGAGGACATTGTCTCATTTCGGGGCTTGGAGAATATTTTCGGTTTTCTCGTCGATACGCAAGGCTGCCGTCGGGGCGCCTGGCTGGACAAAGCCGAAGACCGCGCGGCGATGATCATAGAAATGGCGCTGTCCGGCAAGGACGAAACCGCGGTGCGAGCGCTTGACATCTTCGTCGACTGCCATGCATCGGAATCCGCCAATCTGGCGCTCAAAGGAATGACGCTCGGCGGAATCTACATCGGGGGCCACATAGCGCCTGGGATTCTCACCGTTCTTGACAAGGGCCGGTTTATGAGGCGGTTCGTCAAGCGCGGCAAAATGGAGACACTTCTGTCGCAGATTCCCGTGGGTGTCATCATCGAAGAACGAACCCCGCTTCTGGGCGCCGCCGCGGTCGGCATGACCCTCTGAGTTAGCCATGCGCAAGGCAATACTATTCCTGGCCGGTAGGTATCACGCCCGGGATTTTCCGTTCTACCGCAAGCTCGCGCGGGGCTGCTTCAAGGTCGCGGTCGATGGCGGGTACCGGTTTTTCGAGCGGAGCGGTCTGATCGCCGACCTGCTGATTGGGGATTTCGACTCGCTCAAAAGACTTCCTCGCCAACTCTCGCCGAAGACCCGTGTTGCCCGATTTCCTGTAGACAAGGACAAAACCGACACGGAATTGGCGCTCGATTACTGCCTGGATCACGGTATCGCGAAGATCGATCTGGTCCAACCCAGTTTCGGCGACCCGGACCATTTTCTGGCCAACCTGTTCCTGCTGACCCGGGCGTCTCGCCGGTCTCGAACGCCTCAACTACGTTTGGTTGGGCCGGATTACGAAGCTCTCCTGCTGACTAATAGTCGAATCAGCTTCCGGAGGGCGCAGGGGAGTGTGGTGTCGGTCATTCCCGTGTCGACTTCGATCGCGCTTACCTGCCGGGGCACGGCATTTGACGTCACCGGCGTAAGGATCGCGCGCGGCCGGACCCGCTCGACCCGAAATCGTATCACGGCCGCGACATCATGGTTCGATATCACCGGTAAGGCGTTCGTAATTCGACAGTTCTCGCGGGCGAGAATTATCTGACCGGACCTGTCGGGTTCAACTTGACAGGGGAGATGCGATTGATATATTCCGCCCCGTTCTGGTATGGACGCTGTCGGCAGACTTGCCGATAGTCAGTCAGGTAGACTGGGGGATCGTCCAACGGCAGGACATGCGGCTCTGGACCGTAGTATCGGGGTTCGAATCCCTGTCCCCCAGCCAAAGATGAGATTGAAGCCCTTCGGCTCACGCGCCGGAGGGCTTTTCTTCTAGGGGTGAGTTGATTCGCTTTAACCCGCGCACTCTACGTGCCCGGCAGATGCCCTCATCTTTAGTGGGCGGCAGACGTCCTCGTCTGCCCCATTAACCTGACCTGGGAACTATTGACTCCGCCTGAGCGCGGGGGTATTATTCAATAACAGAAGTGTTTAGGCGCGGACATTATACTGGGAACGTGAAACCCGCGTGCAAGGCGGATGGGCCACCCGGTCGAACGAAGGGATCAATATGGCATTTAATGCGGGAGTGAAGAAGTTGGTTGTCCGGGACAAGAAGACCGGAAAGTATTTGCCATGCGTTATGTGTGGCAAGGCATATCCCTTGCCCGATGCCGTACACATTATTGACGAGGAGGAATGGAAGAAGAAGAATGGTCATGATAGCAAGATTAATGGAATTCCGCTCTGCCCGAACTGCCATCGCATCTTTGATGAGGTCTTCAGACCCTATCTGTACCGAGCCCTTAAGGAATTCGGGTGCACCAATCTTCCTGAGTCGTGGTCCAGGAACAATAAGATTATGGTGACCGACAGCCATCTCGATATTCAGGATCCTCAGGAAGGGGAATGTTGACCTTTCGCCTTTAGCTTGAGTGTAATAAGTCCACAGAGACCAGGTCCGGTGGCCCACCCTTCGGGTGGGTTTCTTCGACGACCACCAAGCTATTCCGTCAACTTACACTTCACTGTGGGCTGCCATAGTCCACTATATTAAGCCGTTGCGCTCCGAATTGCGATATCCTAATTTAGCGGCAAGAGGCCTGACTTGTTTGACGATTCAAACGTCTGATGACAGATAGGAGTAAACTGTGGAAACCGCCACTCCAACCAAGCAGAAGTCCACATTGGGCTTTATCCGGGCATACTTTCTCGATTTCAAAGTTCTTAAAGACTGCCCCCGAGAGTACTGGATCATCCAGGTCACAAATTTCCTCGATTGCTTCGCCTACTTCGCCTTCCTGAACATCGCCGTCGTCTTTCTTTCTGAGAACGTCGGGTTTTCCGATGTGAACGCCGGCTATGTTTTCGCCGTGTTCACGACCACGGTGACGCTGATGCTCTTTTTCAGCGGTTTTATCACTGACTCGCTCGGTATCAAAAAAGCGCTTTACCTGGCTATGGCGCTGTTGTTGATTTCACGCGGCGGGATAGCGCTCTGTGGATTCTTCCCGGATATTCCATCCCGAACGACCATCATCTGGCCGCTCTTCTTCCTGCTCGCGCCCGGGACAGCGATGGTGCAGACGGTCTTCCAGGCTGCTATCCGTCGTTATACAAGTAGCCGTTCCCGCAGCGCCGGGTACAGCATGTGGTATCTGATCATGAACATCGGCGCGGCGCTCGGCGGTTTCGCCATTGATTTCGTCCGCCTGGTTCTAAAAGTTGACAACACCTGGATTGTCAACATCGGTGTCGGGACGGCCGTTCTCTGTACGTTAATGACCCTGCTCTTCATTCGTAACGAGCTGCAGGTCTATTCGGCTGGCGAAACGCCGACCGAGGCAGAGAAAAAGCCAGAGCGGAAAATGCCCTGGGTGATCCTGCGTGAGGTGGTCAGCCAGAGCACGTTCTGGCGGTTTATCGTGCTGGTGAGCTGTCTGATCGGAGTGCGTGCCGTCTTTCTCTACATGGCGCTCTTGTCGCCGAAATACTGGCTGCGGGTGATTGGCGACGAGGCCCCGATGGGGCTGTTCCAGGCGATCAACCCGATTCTCATAGTCGTGGGGCTTATTCTATTTATTCCAATCGCCAACAAGTTCAACATCTACCGGATGCTCGTCCTCGGCGGCGTGATCTCATCGCTCTCGCTCTTTGCCCTGGTCGTTCCCTGGCGCTGGTTCGGCAGTGATATCGGGTTCTCGTATTCAACCATGACCATGATTCAACTGGTCATCCTTTCGATCGGAGAGATCATCTGGTCGCCCAAACTGCAGGAGTACACGGCTGCCGTGGCGCCGCCGGGTCAGGAGGGGTCGTACCTCGGCATGTCGCTCCTACCATATTTTGTCGCGAAGACTTTCATCACGCTTGTCTCGGGCCACATGCTGATCCGGTTCTGTCCGGAAGGGATCAGAACGCAGATCGAGGCCGGAGACCTTCCGTTCTGGCAGTCGCCTGAAGCGATGTGGTTTATTCTTGGCCTGTTCGCCCTGCTGGGGCTGGTCTTTGCGCTCGTATTCAAGGGATGGCTGACAAAGGGAGTGAACCTGGACCCGGTGCCTGGGGCGTCCTCGTACACTGAGTGAACAAAGTATCAATCCCGTAAGGCAGAACCCCAAGGGGTTCTGCCTTACTGTCTGTAGTATCTCACCCCATGATGTTCCGGCCGCCGTCGACTGTTATGAACTGGCCGCAGATCATTTCGGCTTCTCTGGAGCATAGAAAAGCCACGACTCGGGCGACATCCTCCGGCTGCACGATCCGACCGCAGGGAGTATGGAATTTGGCATGGGCTATAACCCCCTCCGCGCCCTGGATCGAGCGTGACGATCGAGTATCCGCCAGTCCGGCCAGGATTCCATTTACCAGGACACCCTTTGGCGCGAGTTCTACGGCCAGTCCGCGAGTTAGCGATTCCAGAGCCGCCTTGGCCGGTCCGACCACGCCGTAGCCGGGAATCACTCTTTGGCCGCCATCGCTGGTGATGCTGATGATCCGTCCGTAACCGTTCATCATTGGCACGGCCCGCTTGGCCAAATCGAGCAGCGACCGCGCCGATGCCGCCAGCGTGACATCCCAGTGTTTGGAGGTGGTTTCAATCAGAGTCCCCGGCACGCCGAAGGCGGCATTGGCTACGACGATTTCCAGCCGCCCGTATTCGGTCTTTATGGTCTCGAACATCCTGTCGAGACTTTCTTCTTTGCCGACGTCGGCCCGGACAGCAATGGCCTGACCGCCGCGGCTTATGATCTCGTGAACCACGGTCTCGGCGTCAGTCTTGCTCCGACGGTAGTTGACTACGACCGTGACGCCTTCATCAGCCAGTCGGAGCGCGATCGCCCGGCCAAACCCCCGCGCGGCACCGGTTACCAACGCACACTTCCCTGTTAGTTCAGAATACATTACAAATCCCTCTGCCTTAGGGGCTTAAGTCGCGTTTGAAAAGCACACCGTTCTAACAGCCACTCGGCAGGTTTGTTCCTGTTCTCTCCAGCCGGCGATTCAAGAGCTGCCCGGGAACGACTTGCCCATCCTAACGGTTTACGTGATATTCGATCAGTTTGTTTGACGACCGGAGACCCGGAGAAAATGCCTTCTTCTGCGACAAAAGACCTGCTGGTTCTTGACCTCGGCCGCACCCGCTACCAGGCAGCATGGGACCTGCAAAAGCAACTGGTGATACGGCGTGCCGACAAGACCATGCCCGATTGCCTTGTGCTTACCGAGCACGAGCCGGTGATTACTATGGGTCGCGGGACTGACGGACAGAACCTCCTGATATCACCCGACAATCTTGCTGCGCGCGGAGTCGATCTGCACGAAATCGAGCGCGGGGGAGACGTCACTTTTCATGGGCCGGGCCAGGCAGTGTTGTACCCGATTATCGATCTTCGCGAACGTGGCCGCGATGTTCGTCAGTACCTGCGCGATCTGGAGCAATTTGTCATTGAGGCCCTCGCCGATCTCGGACTGACAGCGACCATCAAAGAAGGCCTGACCGGCATCTGGGTCGACGACCACAAGGTCGGGGCAATTGGTGTAGCGGTATCGCGCTGGATCACCTATCACGGCGTGGCGATCAATGTGAATACTGACCTGGATTACTTCAAGCTAATTAACCCGTGCGGCATCACCCAGTATCCCGTTGGATCGGTTTCACAACTGGTTGGGCGCGAGATCAAACTGGCTCACTTCAATGATCTGCTGGTGCATCATTTCGCTGAGTTCTTTGGCTACCAACCAGTGAAGGTAGCTGACCCAAATCAATTTCTGGCGGGATTGTCATCAAAGTCACAATGATCGGAAGTCCGGCGCTTTCGACATCTTCAACTTGCGATCAGAACCAATTGTCCGTAATCTCTCACTGTCATGGGTGAACTAATCCTCAAACCGACCGAAGACCGTCGCATCAGGGCCGGGCATCTCTGGGTGTTCAGCAATGAGATCGCCGAGGTGCGGGATATCGGTGAAAACGGGGGATTGGTAGACGTGATCAGTTCGCGCGGTAGATTCCTCGGGAGCGGTTTCTACAACAAGCACAGCCTGATAGCAGCACGACTGCTGACGAACCGGCGTGAGGAGATCGACCGCGCTTTCTTCGTGAGTCGTCTCACCAAGGCCTTCGACTACCGGAAGGAGGTGCTTGATTCGGTTCGCTCCTGTCGCATGGTGTTTTCCGAGTCCGACCTGCTGCCGGGCCTCATTGTAGATAAGTACGAATCCTGGCTGGTCGTGCAGTTGCTGACGCTGGGGATGGAGAGACTTCGCGAAACGATCCTCTCGGTTCTGGCTGAAGTCTTCTCGCCGCAGGGGATATTACTCAGAAACGATTCACCCTTTCGTCGCTTTGAATCACTGACCGAAGAGGTCACAGTGGTACATGGTGAGCTGCCGGCTCAGGTGGAGATAGATGAAGCCGGAGCGCGCTTTGCCGTCGATCTTCGCTCCGGCCAAAAGACGGGCTTCTTTTTCGACCAGCGCGATAATCGGGAGATGGTGCGACGGTTGGCGCGCGGTAAGCGCGTGCTCGATTGCTTCTGCTATTCAGGTGGCTTCGCGATCAACGCTGCGCTTGGCGGCGCTGTTAGCGTTCTGGCGGTCGACGACTCGCAGGCGGCGCTCGAACTGCTCAAGCGGAATGCGGAACTAAACGCCGTGACGGATCGAATAACGCCGACCCGAGCTGACTGCTTTAACTTCCTTCGTGAACTTTCGAAGTCAGATGATCGCTTTGACCTGATAGTTCTTGACCCGCCGGCTTTTGTCAAGAGCAAGAGCCAGTTGAAAGCCGCGCTGGCCGGATACCGCGAGATTAATCTGACGGCGATGAAACTGCTGTCACCGGACGGAATACTTGTCACTTGCAGTTGTTCGCAGAACCTGTCGGTGCCCGCATTTGAGGAAGTCCTTCGCGCGGCGGCGCACGATTCCCGCGTCCAGTTGCGCCAGCGCGCTTTCCTGTCTCAAGCCGCTGACCACCCGATTCTCCAGGCCATGCCCGAGACTCAGTACCTCAAGGGGTTTGTGCTTCAGCGGATTTCTTAGGTCGCGCCGGTCTCCGATCATGCCAATATCACCGGCCTAAAGAAGTCGTTGCTCTTCGGCGCGGGATTAAGTATCTCAAACGCTCGAAGGCAGGCCGACATGGCGCTGCCGAGAACGACTTCATGACAGGAGAGAACCGCACGATGAATTCCCCCACAGCTTCTATCACCGCTATCAAAGATACCACCTCGAATCCCGCGCCCCTGGGGCTGCTGGGATTCGGCATGACTACGGTGCTGCTGAACATCCACAACGCCGGCTTGTATCCTCTCGACACCATGATACTGGGTATGGGTGTCTTCTACGGCGGGCTGGCGCAGATAATCGCCGGCATTATGGAATGGAAGAAGGGCAACACGTTCGGCACGACCGCGTTTACATCGTACGGTTTTTTCTGGCTCACGCTGGTCGCGCTGTTGGTGTTCCCGAAACTGGGTTGGGGTGCCGCTCCTGAGAAAGCCGCTATGGTGGCGTATCTGACCATGTGGGGCGTGTTCACGGCGGTTATGTTCATCGGTACGCTCAAGCTGAGTCGCGCCCTGCAATTCGTGTTCGCCTCACTGGCCATCCTCTTTTTCCTGCTGGCGATTGCCGATGCGACCGAAAGCGCCACGCTGAAAACACTGGCCGGTATCGAGGGAATCGTCTGCGGCTTGTCAGCGGTCTACACGGGCCTGGCGCAGGTACTGAACGAAGTCTACGGCCGCACCGTCGCGCCCGTGTGATCGTTAGTAAAAGTAGGGCAGGTCCGTCCTCGAACCTGCCAGCCTATATACGTGCCTGGCAGATGTCCACATCTGCCGGATCATGGCGGGATCGAAGCGGTCCCGCCCTACTTTGCTGTCGCGCCCGTGTGAGGAGTTGTAGGGCGGATCCGCTTCGAATCCGCCATCACCGTGGTGGACGAGAGACTGCCACGGCAGGCCGTCCATTCTATACGTCATTCTCCGGCTTGACCGGGGAATCCATGAGTTGTGGATGCCCCGCTTGAAGCGGAGCATGACAGGTCCGGAGCGAAAGCATACGATGTCGGGTTGCTACGTTGTTCGCTGCGCAAACAACTCGTGAACCCGACCTACGATTCTATTTGCGCTCGCGCATCATGCGATTGATATGCTCGATCATCAGCGTTCGCGCTTCCTGTAGGGCCAGGCCGCGATGCGAGACAAGGCTCTTTTCCTCCAGCGTCATTTCAGAGAAGCGCTTCCCTTTGGGCGGATAGAAAAAGACCGGATCGTAGCCGAATCCCTTGTCTCCGACTATATCCTCGGCGATATACCCGTCTGCGACTCCCTCGACCGTCTCAACGTTATCTTTATCCCATGCCACCGCGATGATGCAGCGAAACCGAGCTGTGCGTTTCTCATGCGGTACGCCCTTGAGTTCGCGCAGGAGCTTTTCGTTGTTATCGCGGTAGGTAACATCGGGTCCGGCGTAGCGCGATGAAAACACCCCCGGCGCACCGCCGAGAGCATCAACCTCAAGTCCCGAATCATCCGCCAGCGCCGGAAGATCGCAGAACTCGGAGATCGCGCGCGCCTTGAGGATGGCGTTTTCTTCGAGCGTGGCGCCAGTTTCTTCCGGGTCAAGGAATTCGAGAAAGTCCTCCGAGGTGAGCACGGTCACCGGAAGATCATCGAGCAGATGTTTGATCTCTCGAATCTTGTCTTTGTTATTCGTCGCGAGTACGAGTTGCATGATATCTTTCCGTGCTAGTCTCAACGCAGGGCAGGACCCGCAGGTCCTGCCAGACTAATGGCTCATCACCCAGTTATTAATGTTGGGTTTCTTCTTTGACCATTCCTCGAATTGCTCACGGAGAGTACACCCCTCTTCAACGGGCAATGCCGCAGAAGCAAACGCTACGGCTGACGAGTACAAGAGATACAAGAGCTGCTCGGCTTCAATGAGCGTCGTATTGTCGTACTCGTAGAAGAGATCAAAAGTGTCTTTCTCCAGATCCAAGTTTGGAACCACACCACGTGGTGTTGGGTGCGTGAACTCAGAACCGAATTTGAAACCCATGTGTAACATAGTGAGTATCGGGTCAATGCTATCCATACCATTACTGGGGATAGAAAGTTCAGTCTGAATGTGCTTCAGAATTGCCTCAGCCTTGTCGAGAAAACTCGATTCAGCCCATTGATCTTGGTCACATTTGCACAGACTCTCATCGACATCCTTCCATTTCTTGACAGGGTCAGGAAAGCGCTTATAGCCACAAGACAACTCAACTAAGACCGTCTTGAGCTTGTCGTCGAAAGCCAAGCCCGTCCAACCACGCACGATAAACTGGCGTGCTCTCTTCTCAGCTTTCTTGAAATCAGGGATGATCAGCCCGCTCGTATTTGTCGAATCGGCTACGAGTATGTCCTGAAAAGTGCTTACGAGAGCGGTGAAATAGTCACGATGTGCTCTTGGTATCGCCCAACGATATGTATCTACAATATCCCTCTTGAGATAGAGCGTAAGTTTGTGGTAAAAGGCAAAGCGACGGTTGAAATCAACGTCATTCCTGTAACCGACAAGAGCAAGATCTAGTACGTACTCGAACAGACTGCGCTGTGAGATCTTGAAGACTAGAGCGTCTCTGCCAGCTAAGGAATGTAGCAGTCCCTTTGCGGCCTGTCCTATCGTTGTCAGGTACAGATGGCAGATCGTCTGAGTTTCGTGTAGATTCTTGGACAAACGGACGTTCCTGTTCCTTGCTTCTACACACTCGATCAACTCAAAGAGCTCACGTCCGATGTCTGAATGGAATTTCAAATTGCGCTAATACCTCTGCCTCAGACCCAACCCACCGCAAGCGGTGGGGCACCCGGAAAGTCACCCTTCGACAGGCTCAGGGTGACTTTGAAGTGTCAAGTTCAGAGTAACCTCAATACCTCGTTATATCAATCCTCGTTATCCGGTCGACTATGCGGCCTAAGAAACGCGTGGCCACCTGCGCGAACTTGTCCGGTACGTCGGAGACAAAGAACTTGTGCTCGCCCTCAAGCGGCGGAGTCTGTGACGTCTGGCTATTCAGCAGATTTGACTGGGTTAGGGCGTTGTAGGCCTCACGCGCCGTCTCGCGGCCGCTGTTGATCAGCGTCACCTTGTCGCCCATAACGTCGGCAATCACCTGTTCCAAGAGCGGATAATGCGTGCACCCCATGATGAGCGTGTCGATATGCACGTCGATCATCGTCTGCAGATAGTCCCGCGCGATCAGGTAGGTTGCCTCTTTGTCGATATACCCTTCTTCGGCCAGCGGCACAAAGAGGGGACAGGCAAGCGAGAAGATTTTCAATTTGGGATCGATCTCGTGCACCATGCGGGCGTACGAGTTCGAGGCGATTGTCGCCTGTGTGCCAATGACGCCGATTCGTCCGTTTTTCGTTTTGGCCACCGCCGCCTCGGCGCCCGGCTGAATCACGCCGATCATCTGTACCGTGTAGTTGCCGGCGATTTCGTCAAGCGCCACCGCCGACGCCGTGTTGCAGGCGCAGACAATGAACTTCACCCGGTTCTCCATCAGGAAGGCCACGTCCTGTGCGGTGAACTGGATGATAATTTCTTTGGAACGCGGGCCGTAGGGCGTGCGGCCGACGTCGCCGAAATAGACGACGTCTTCGCCGGGAAGGAGCGCGAAAATCTCGCGGGCGACGGTCAGTCCGCCCACGCCGGAATCAAATATGCCAATTGGTCTGTCCATTGTCCCTTCTCAATTCATGGGGCAGACGAGGACGTCTGCCGCCCACAAAACCTATTCTCAAATCGTAGGGCAGAACCCTTTAGTGGTTCTGCCATCAGTGGCAGGACCGCAAGGGTCCTGCCCTACGAGATCAGTCACTTTCATATTTCGCCTTGAAGCGTTTGGTCGCCTCATAGAGGCCGGTCGCTATCTTCTCTTGATACCCTTTGTCTTTCAGCAGTTTCTCTTCGCGGGGGTTCGAGATGAACGCCGTCTCGATAAGCACCGACGGCGTGAACACTCTGTTCAGGACAAAAAAGCCGGCCTGATCGATTCCGCGCGCCTCGGTCTCGAGTCCGCGACGGAACTCGCGGTCGGCCATGCGGGCGAATTCATGTGATTCCGCCTGGAACTCGGTTATGATCATGTCGCTCAAGATCGAATTCAGCGGATTCTGTCCATCGCCGCTCTGCGTGTCGGAGGGGTTGTATGATTCGCGCATGAAGTAACCGTTCTCCAGTTGGGCTACCGAGCGCGCCGAGTCATTGAGAGCCGGAGCGAGGAAGAAAACGTTCCAGCCGCCGATCTGGCGTCGCGGCGAGGCGTTGGCGTGAATCGAGATGAACAAGTCGGCGCCGGCGTCGTTGGCGATCTTCGCTCGTTCTTCAAGGGAAACAGTTTTGTCACGATCGCGGGTCATGACCACCTTAAACGACTTCTCCTTGCGAATGAGATTGGCCAGTCGCTTGGCAATGCTGAGGACCACGTCTTTCTCGCGGGTGCCGTTCTGACCGATTGCGCCATAGTCTTCGCCGCCATGGCCGGCATCGACCACGATTACGTCGATCTTGTCATCCGGCCCAACCACCGTAACGGGGGCGCTCGTGTCTATCTGGAAAGCGGTATCTTTCACGAGAATCTGAATCCGGGTCGGGTTTTGTTCGAGAGTATGGCTCCAGTCGGTGATATCCGTCTTGAGGCGCATAGAGATCTGGCCGGTACGATTCTCTACCTGGTGGACTTTCAACTCGTACATGTAGCGAGTATCGCGCCGCGATAACACCCGATTGCGGTTGATACTGGCCTCACGAAGTGACACGTTGAGCCAGTTCCCCTCGGTGATGAAAATCTGGTACGCCAGTGGAGCCGTAAGGTAGATTTCAATGAGCAGCCCGTTAGCTTTGCTTTCAATAGCAATATCAGTGACGTTGAAGTATTCCGATTCGACGCGTACCGTCTCTTGCCCCGGCTCCCAGGCTATGTGCTGATTGGTCACCTTGTCCAGAAGCGGAAGAAACGTGGCCATCGGAACGTACAATTGGCCATCGCGGTACACCGCCTCGTGGGTCAGGTTGTATGTAGTATCATTCACGTTGACCCAGGGCGCACCGATCAGGAACTCAAACTTGAAACCGGCATCAGTATAAGAGACGGTATGTCCGACGATTTCCCATGCAACCGTCCCGCCCAGGGAGTTAGCGAGTTCGGACAGGGAGATATACTGGATGTCGCGGTCCCGGAAAGCTTGCACGGTTTCGAAGCCACCGCCTACCGCGACCTTGATTTCCTCGGCCGCTACCACCCCGAACGATCCCGCCAGGAATACTACGATTCCGCTAACGAGCTTCTCTATCATGGGTCAGCGCTTGATGTCCTTTCTCATGGCCTGCTTGATCCGGCGATCCGCATCGGCTTTGGCGATAACCTGACGTTTGTCGTACTTCTTACGTCCCACAGCCAGCGCAAGTTCGACCTTGGCATGTTTTCCCTTGAAGTAGATGGTCAGAGGGATGAGAGTCTGTCCCTGCTGTTCAGTGCTCGCCTGTAATTTGCGGATTTCCCGTTTGTTCAGCAGCAGCCGCCTGGTTCTTGCCGGGTCTGCCTGGTCTGTTCCGGATTGTTTGTAAGGCGAGATATGGAGGTTCTTGAGAAGCACCTGGCCGTCTTCGACCACAGCATAAGCATCAGCCAATTGCACTTTCCCTTCACGGATCGACTTGACTTCCGACCCATGGAGGGCAATGCCGGCTTCGATCGTCGCCAGAATCGCGTAGTCGTGGCGAGCCTTGCGGTTCCGGACGATCACCTTGATTTTTTCGTTATCCTGCTCCACCTGAACAGGATAGGGGCGATTGTCAAAGTCGGCAATCAAAAAAGTCGTGGTCTTTGACAACTTTCACCCAAAGATGGCTGCATCAGATCAAAGTCAATCTTGTTCAGCTTGGGGACAAAGCGTCCGGCTGGGGCCGGTAGCCCGTCTCCAGGGCTAATCTCCAGGAAGGCAGGTGCCGATTACAGAACAAAGGGGATAGATCACCCGCAGTTTTTCAGGCGGCAACCGAAAGGGAGGGGCAAGTGCACAGTGAGAATCGTAAAGAAACCAGTGCGAAGATACTGGTGGTAGACGATGAGCCACTCGTTGTCGAGTTGTTGCAACGAGTACTCACTAATGCCGGGCATACCGTGGTGGCCGCTGCCAGCGGCAAGGAAGCACTGGAGAAAGCGCTTGAGGCCAGGCCCGATCTGGTTATCATGGACGTCATTATGCCGGAAGGTGACGGTTACGAGGCCACGGTACATATCAAGCGGCATCCACTCTTGCAGGGAATTCCGGTCATATTCCTGACGGGTCAAGCGATAGAAGAAGACCGCGGTCGGTCATTCGCTACCGGAGGATCGCTATACTTACGCAAGCCTTTTACTGATAGTCAGATACAGAACGTAGTCAATTTGGTCTTGAGAACGGTGAAGAACGGCAGCCACCCCTGTCCGATCAGTCCACAGTAAAGGTTCGTTGACGAAATGCCGACCTTCTCTCATTAAGATCAAGATAAGAATGGCTGGTGCAAAATCGGTGTCTCATAAGCTGAAAATCCCCGGAACCCGCGTACTGATAATCGACGACGAGCCGGAAATCACCGAAATCGTGGAAGCCTTTCTCTCCGATGCCGGTTACAACGTCACAGCGGAAAACTCTCCTCAACGCGCCATAGCCAGGGTGCTGGAGTTCCGACCGGACGTAATCCTGCTTGATATCATGATGCCCGGTATGGATGGCTATGATGTTTGCCAGCAAGTCAAAGCCCGGCCTGAGTTCGTCCATGTCCCGATTATCTTTCTCACCGGCAAGGATAGGGCTGATGACATGGGGCGCTCGTTCAAGGTAGGGGGCGACATGTTTATCAAGAAGCCGTTTTCCTGCGAGCGGCTGCTTGAGATTGTCAATATCGTGGTCATGTCGACTGCCAAGGCCTGATCCAAGGTCGGTCGGCCTTTCTTTCCCCGTATCAATAAGTAAGAATCAAAGACGGATGCTAAAGCATCTTTGTCAGATTATCTTCGTCGATCAATTCTACTCCAAGCTCTCTGGCTTTGTCGAGTTTTGAGCCGGGATCGGTTCCGCACAACAGGTAGTCGGTGTTGGTAGATATCGAGCCGCTCACTTTGCCGCCGTAATCTTCGATAAGCTTCTTGAAATAATCGCGAGATTGGGAGAGAGTACCGGTAATGACAAAAGTTAGTCCGCTCAGTTTGCCGACTCGCGGAGAGGCGTATTCGCTGAAAACCACCCCACCCTGGCGCAGTCTTTCGACCATGCGCTGATTGGGCCCCTGCTTGAGGAAATCGACAATATTCTGAGCTATTACCGGCCCGATACCGGAAATGGTCTCGATCTCGTCTGCGGATGCCTTCTGAAGCGCCTCGAACCGCCGAAAGTGTTCGGCCAGGAGTCGAGCGGCTGATTCGCCCACCCCGGAGATTCCGAGAGCGAAGATAATGCGCGGCAGCTCCGTCTGACGTGACCGGTCGATGTTGTCCAGCAGGTTTTGTGCCTTCTTGTCGGCCATCCGTTCGAGCGGCAATAACTGCTCTTTGGTCAGAGAGAATAGATCGGACGGATCGTGAACCAGCCCTTCGGATATCAGTTGCGCGGCCAGTTTGTCGCCGAGGCCCTCAATGTCGAAACCGGGTTTAGAAGCAAAATGAAACAGTCGGGCTTCGGCCTGAGCCGGACAGGCGATGTTGATACATCGCCAAGCAGCCTCGCCTTCGGGACGAACGACGGATTGATGGCACGAAGGGCAGTCTGAAGGAAACGGTATTCCCCTGGCATTGGTCGGTCGTCTCTCCCGAATTACCTCGACCACTTCGGGAATCACTTCGCCGGCGCGTCGGACAACGACCGTATCGCCGATGCGCACATCCAACTGTCGCATCTGATCTTCGTTGTGAAGCGAGGCATTGGACACCGTCACGCCCGAGACGCGCACCGGTTTGAGTCGAGCCACCGGAGTGACAACACCGGTTCGTCCGACCGAAAACTCAACTCCCTCCAGTATCGTCTCAACCAACTCAGCGGCGAATTTCCACGCGACCGCCCACCTTGGGGCGCGCGCGATCTGCCCCAGAGTCTCCTGCTGGCCAAACCGATTGACCTTGACGACCATGCCGTCGATCTCGTAATCGAGGCCCGGTCTCACTTCTTCAAGGTGACGAAACTTTTCTCCCACATTGTCAACCCCGACAGCAACGGCAACGTGTTCGTTGACCACAAAACCCTCGTCACGCAGCAATTGCATCGCGGCGCCCTGTGTGTCAATGTCAGGCAAAGCGGTATCCGAGATTCCATAGGCATAAAAGAGCAGCGGGCGGGAAGCAGTGATCGAGGGGTCCAGTTGGCGAAGCGAACCGGCGGCGCCGTTGCGCGGGTTGGCCAGCGGTGCGCCCCCCTGCATAGTCAACTGCTCGTTCAGTCGGGCGAATGCTGCGCGTTTCATGATTACCTCGCCCCGGACTTCCAGCAGAGGGTAGCGACGGCCGGCGTCTTCCGACAGCCTGAGTGGAACGTTTCTGATTGTTCTCAGATTAGGTGTGATGTTCTCGCCGGTTTGGCCGTCGCCTCGCGTTGAGCCGAGCGCCAGCAGGCCTTTCTCATAGACCAACTCCACAGCGAGACCGTCAAGTTTTGGCTCTACGGTGTATTCGATATCTTCGCTGGTTTCCAGTCCGCTCCTGACACGCCGGTCAAACTCGGCAAACTCCTCGGCGGTGGTAACTTTCTGGAGCGAGAGCATAGGCACGCGATGCCCGACCGGCTCGAACCTCTTCGATGGTTTCGCGCCGACCCTCATACTGGGAGAATCCGGCGTCACCAGTTCTGGGAACTGCCCTTCGATTTCCAGAAGTCGGTCGAACAGACGGTCATACTCGGGGTCGGATATTTCGGGGCGATCTTCGACGTAGTACAGTCGATTGTGACGTTCGATTTCCTGCTTAAGTCGGGAATATTCCGCCAGCAGTTTGCGATCCGGTCCGGGCATATTGAAAAGGTAGCTGACCGGCTCGGACCGTGTCAACCACATACGGTGCTGTCAAGAAATCCCGTCCGGTCAGTGTCGAGACATCAGCGTGAAGTCGCCCGCCCGCACGGCCGGAACCAGCTCCCAGCCGTCGTTGAGTTGCAGCGTCCACCCGTCGCCCTTCACCTGCTGAGCGATCGTATCTATCGGCGCTTGAACCCGGAGCGAGGTCCAAGTCGTTGCCATCAAAGCACCCCCGCTGGAGACATCGAGAATGCCCCAGGCGTCAGAAATCTTGATAGTGAGATAGACCGTTCCAAGGCTGTCCATAGACACCATGCCGCGCGGATCGTATTGGATATTCATCTGCATGAGTGGAAGAATCATGACCGGTCCGTCAACCAGGCGGGCCCGGAAGTCGGCAAGCTTCCGGTTGTGCTCTTGCTCGCGAACCAGTTCTTCAGCTTGCACGGTAGCTCCGTCATACCGAGCAGCAATTTCTTCAGCGGCCGCGCCAGGATCTTCGGGAAGCTCGATCCCTGAGGCGGCCTGCAAGAGTTTCCCCAAGTCCATGTCCGGAGTGAGATCTTTGCGCCAATTGACCCCGTATTCGTCCAGAAGCAAGCCGTAAGCCGGTCCGGACCAGTAAGCGAAAGTGCTTATAAAGGACCCCGCATTCGCGCGTGTCTCATAGAGATCGCCGGCGAGGTACTTCCGCGATGAATCGGCATTGAGACCACAAAGTCTGATTCCGGTGTACTCGGCCAAACCTTCATGCATTTCCATCCGGCTTTCACTGTCAGCAGAGCCCGAAAATAATTGACGCCGATACGCTCTAAAGACAAGAGCATCGCGAATAGCCCTTTGTTGTTCTGAGCCCGAAGAGGTCAGAGCAACCCGCAGGGCGCGCCACTCCAGCCTCAGCCACGTTCGCCCCTCGCGGGAATCGAGGTGAGCATTTGACGGGGTCCGGGCCGAGAAACCGAGTTTCTCCTGAATGTTGTGGAATGACTCGTGCATCATTAGCGACGCTCGGGCAGTCTTGCCATCAGGCAGTGGCCACATCAGGGTTGTCCACCTTGTACCGTGCCAGACCAGGCTGGAGTTGGCTACCGCCAGGGTGTCTGGCCAGGTACCCAGAAAAACGCCGTCCTGACTCACGAGCGCGCCAGCGGAGTCGGGGAGGTTTGTCACCACTTCCCGAGTCTGAGGATGGATGAACGCGATCGGGACACACATAGATCGACTCCAGAGCTCGCCCCCGTCCTTTTCGCACAGGAGTCGAGCCTCCCGAAAGTAACCTCGCGCCCGTTCTAAGTCGATTCCAACTTCCGAGGTTCCTGCGGCGTTTCCAATTGTCGATAATACCAGCAGGAATAACGAAGTACGAAACAGCATGTTTTGATCCTTCTGTGTTGCTTCCGATATCTATACGAGTTTATGGTACTCTCAAGACCGATCTACCGTTGCGCTCGAAACGCCGCAATCTGTGCCCCCGCAAGATCATCTTCAATGTCTGTCACCATGACTGCTGCCAGACGATGCTCATGGTCGGTCTGAACAAAGACTCTCTCGGCCAGGGTGAACCATCGCCAGGAATGGGGGGACATGAAGTCGATCAAAAGAGTGGTCTGGCTCTTATTGGTCAGCAGTCGCGGCTCGGCAATGTGGGTGCGAAAGTCGAGCCATCGAATATCCGCCGGTTCGGTAATAATCGGAGGATCGATTTGCTCGCTCAATTCCCAGTGACGGCGGGGCATACTGACCTCGATGAAAATCAGGCGACCATCCTTGTCGATATCGAATCTGGCCCAGTCGGATTCGAGGTAGTTGAAGAACTTTTGATGTTTGGAGTATGCGCCTACCTGTACGTACAGGGCGTCTTCTTCCAATTGATAAAAACCCCGGCCGGGGATGGTTCCTCCAGTCGGGGCATCGATTTTCAGGGCAATCGACTCGATAGTCGTGGACACTACAAGTCCTTCAGTCTCGCCGCCGCCTGCTCGGCCTCCAGCGTACCGCCGAACTGATCGATCAGTCGTTGGAACAATTGCTTTGCCTCCGCGGTCTTACCCAGTTCCTGTTTGCAGCGGGCCAGTTTGTAAATGGCCCGACCCAGGTTGGGCGATTCGCGGTAGGTGTTGATCAGGTGTTCGTATTCAGTAACCGCCTCGGTGTACTTCTCCTGCGAGTAGTAACACTCGCCGATCCAGTAGTAGGCGTTCTGGGCGTCGGCATGCGTAGAACACTGCGTCAGGAACTTTCGGAATCCCTGAATCGCCGACTCATACTCGCCTCGTCTCACCTGGGTGAAGGCGTTGTCATAGGTGTCAATGCAGTCCGCCGACGGCTGCGAGCCGGCGGGCGGTTGCTCGGCTGGGCCCTGAGCACCCGGCGATGATGTCGGTGGCAGCTTGATTACCTGCTGCGACATCCGGTCAATCCGACTTATCAGGTCGTTGTAGTTTTCCAGAAGCTCACCCAGTTGGCGCGCCAGAGCATCGGATGAAATCCGCACGTCATTCTGCAACTGCCGATTGGATTCAGTTGTAGAGACGACCAGCGAATCCATTCGTTTCGCCAAATTGAGAGTCTCCCGCGACTGCGACTCCAGCATCGCCAACTTGTCGTTGATTGCCTCGACATCACGCTTGGTGCAGCAACCGCTGAAACTCGCGACCAGAATAACCGCCATTGCCGCAATGGCGGTTATCGTTCTTGTTTTGTGGTACATAGTACCCCTTGTACTTACAGCCTCTACTGTGAGATGACTTTGAACTCAGCCCGGCGGTTCTTGCCCCAGGCAGTTTCATTGTGCCCCGGGTCAACCGGCCGTTCCTTGCCGTAAGAGATGATTGATAGCCTCGCGGCCGCGATTCCCTTGCCGACCAGGTAGTCCATGACTGCTCTGGCGCGCTTCTCACCGAGCGACAGGTTATACTCGACTGTTCCGCGTTCGTCGCAGTGACCTTCGATCTTGACGATCGCATCCGAGAACTCCTGAAGGAGCGCGAAGTTGGCGTCCAGCGAAGCCTTGGCGTCGGCCCGGAGGTTGAACTTGTCAAAATCGAAGTAGACAGTCTGGAACTGACTCTCCTGAAGCACCGGCTTGGGCTCTTCTACCGGTGGCGGAGGTGGCGGGGTGACCGGAGTCGTATCAACTTGGACCGGTGGGGGTGTCGAAGGTGTCATGGGTGGTTTCGGCCCACATCCACTCAGCAGCACAACTGCGGCAGTGCCGATCAGCAATAGCGCGACGATTTTTCTCATAATCCTTTATTCCTCTCTCACGTACGTTAAGTTCATATTCTCCATAGTCTTGTTTCGAATCTAGACTTTGGGTAGCATACGGTCAATAAAAAACGTGCCCCTTTTCACGGTTCCGTGAGGTTACTGAATCGGCCCCCAGATCGGATTTGAACAGTTGCCGGTGCGGGTCATCCGCCGCTGATTCAGCCCGGACAGGTCCATCGTGTAAATATCGCCTTCACTGAGACGCGTCGAAGCAAAGACGATGTGTTTGCCGTCCGGGGCAAAGTGCGGATTCTCGTTCTGGCCGACCTCGGTCATGATTCGGTATTCCACACCCGATGTATCAATCGATGCCAGATCAAACCGGCCTTCTTTTGTCCGGCTTACAAATGTAATCCGGTCGCCCCTTTGCGACCAGATCGGCGAGTCATTGTATTTGCCGGCGAAAGTCAACCGGCGGGTGCTCAAACCGTCGGAGTCGGTCAGGTAAATCTGTGGTGCACCGGTGCGATCAGAGGAGAATGCCAGCATACGGCCGTCGGGAGACCAGGTAGGCGACGACTCAATTGCCTGATGATTGGTAACCCGCTTGATGACTCGACCATCAAGGTCCAGCACATAGATTTCGGAGTTGCCGTCTTTGGACAGCACACACGCAATTTTCTTCCCGTCCGGCGATACCGACGGCGCTGCAGCAATCCCCGGGAAATTCGTCAGCTTCTTGATTTCACCATTCGCGACCGACACTCGGTAGAGCTGCGGATCACCGTCACGAAAACTGGTGAAGAAGATCATCTGTCCGTCGGGGCTGAAGACAGGGGAAATGCTGATTGCCCCGGTGCGGGTCGCCTGCCGCTCGTTGGTTCCGTCGTAGTCGGCTATGAAAATCTCCTTGGCGGTTCCGATCTTCTTGATATAGGCGATTTTCGTTCGGAAAATACCCCGTTCGCCAGTAAGGTTGTAGACTATGTCGTTGGCGATATCGTGCGCCAACTCGCGCCAGAACTGGCGGCGGTACTCGAAATTGCCCCGCGCGATCTGAGACTGATTAGAGGCGTCGAACAGTCTCCAGAATACCCGCAGGTTCGTGCCGGGGAATTCAGCTTCCAGCTTGACGACATACCGGGCACCGAGGCGCTGCCAGCCGAGGAGATCTATCTCTTTGATCTCGTATGTCTTAAGGTAGAAGGTGTCGAGTCGAACCAGTTCAAAGTCGGCGTAGAAATCGATATCGTTCTGCACCACCGTAGTTACCCAGCGCATGAGCGAGGAGTCATCGGCAACGATGTAGCTGTTCCCGATGTAGCGCACATCCTCGACACCGATAGGCGTGGCCTTGAACTGTCCGAATACGGTGCCCAGACGATAGTCGCGGACTTCCTGAGCCTTTCCGAAGCTGACACAGATTACAATGAGAAGCAGCGAGGCGATGCCGAATTTCTTCATGAGGAGTCTTCCACTTCAATTGCTGAAGGTGATGTAAAGCCCGATGATCTCATCCAAAAATTCCCGGGGCAGTGGGGGAAAGGGTTCCGCGCGGTCAATCGTCGCCAGGCAGGCCTGGTCGAATTGTGGTACGCCTGACGATGTCACCACCTTTTTTTCAATCACTCGTCCCGACTTAATCACCTGAAAGTAGACGTCACAGGTGACCGTGCCGTCAATCACTACCGGAATCCGGAAGTTCTGGCCGAGTTTATTAAATGCCTGAGTGAACCAGTAGGGGTAGTTAAACGAGGCGTTGTCAACCCCCATGCCCGAAATGCCTGATCCGCTCGGCGCCTGGACTTCGATCTTCCCCTCAGCCGTGCCGGTCTGATTGCGGTCACCGGTTTGGGCCGGCTCGTTTGTCTTCGCCTTGGGCTTGTCATTCTTGGGTTTAGGTTTCGGTTTCGCCGCAGGCTTGTCGATGGGAGCAGCCGGCTTGGTAGTAGGCTCCTGCAACTTAATCTCTTCCGGTTCCGCCTTTGTGGCTTTGGGTGTGACTGCTTCCGGTATCGGTTCCGGTTCGGCGGGCGTAATCGGAGCCGGGCTAAGCTGGTCCATACTGATCACACCCACTCGGATGACCTCGCCGAATTCATGCGGCTTGCGGTTATTCAGAGGCGATGCGAAGACCGTCATGGTCAGAGCGGCCACGTGCAGAATCACGGAAAGAACCAGATCGCGCGCCACGTCACTCACCTCCGCGAACGCGGCTTCGCCTTTTCCTCGTATCCGGTGACCAGTCCGATGTTCTCAATCCCGGCCTCTTTGATCCGACCGATTAAGTTGATCGCGGCGCCGTAGGCGATAGTGGAATCTCCGCGCAGGTAAACCGAAGTGGTGCCTTTAAGCTCCATCTCCCGTTTCAGTTTGGCTTCGAACTCTGCCTGGTTGGCCCAGACGTCGTTAATGTACAGTCCACCTTTGTTGTCAATTGTCACTACGACGCCGGTCACCTCGTTGTCGAGGACCGCGGCGCGCGTCTTGGGCAGGTCGACTTCGATTCCCGATTGCAGCAACGGCGCCGAGATCATGAAGATAATCAGCAGCACCAGCACCACGTCGACCAGATTGGTGATATTGATATCTGCGACCGCTTCGTAATGGCGGGTGTGCGGACGACGTTGCATGCTACATCGCTTCCTTGCGGGCGCGCGCAAGAAACTCCAGAACAAAGCTCATGGCGTCGTTGTGGGTGAACTTGGTATGATTGTTGGCCCAGTTATAGGCAATTACCGCCGGTATGGCGGCGCCCAGTCCAACGATTGTGGCCAGAAGCGCCTCGGCAATTCCCGGGGCAACCACCGCCAGTGATGCTGAACCGCGCTCACCTATCGCCCAGAACGAATCCATGATGCCAACAATTGTCCCCAGAAGTCCCAGAAACGGAGCCGAACTGGCTGTCGTGGCAAGAAAGATAACCTGGCGTTCCTGCTTGGCCATCTCGTCGTTAAGACTACGCTCCATAGCCATCTCGACCAGGTCATAGTCTTCGCTGCTTAACGCGACCACATTGTCGCGAAGGCCACCGGCTTCGTTCCGTCGTTCTCTAAGAGAGGTCATTTCCTGAAAGCCGGCTCTGAAGATGTTGGCCATCGGTGCGTTTCGGTACGACTGAGCCTGACCGGCGACTTCGTCCAGCCGTTTGGCCCGACGAAAATAGTTCATGAAGCTCAGGCTATCGTTACGGATAGCCTTGAACTGACGAATCTTGCGGAATATGACCATCCAGGACACCAGTGACATGGTGACCAGGATGACCAGAATTATGGCGCCAAAGGTCGATAGATTCTGGACAATCTGCCAGAGCGAACCGTTGGCGATTATGATGGGCAGTCCGTTGTCCATACTTGTTGTACAGTCCCTTCGCGCTTACGTTCATCTGCCTTACACCGGCAGAGGGAAAAATGTTCCATTCCAGACAACAAAACAAGTTGTCAAAGTCCTTAACAATCAACAAAAACCGGTCAAATGGCGGCTCGGTATCACGGGCCTGTTGAAGAAGTCGTTTCGCCGTCATTGCGAGCGGAGATGATCCGCCGTCAGGCGGGACATCGTAGCGCGGCAATCTCGAAGTAGTTTGCACGGCGCAATTGGAGATCGCCACGTCTCGCCCGCGAAGCGCGGTCGAGACTCGCGATGACGGGTATAGGGGTTCTTCGACGTTCCCTCACGAGCGGAGTTTTGGTTGACTGGGCCCTACGATCGGCTTACCTGTTTGTGGTTGGGTGTATAAGGAGAAATCAGATGCGCAAATACCTGCTTGTATTGCTGTGTGGGTTGTTTGTCGCCGTTGTTACGGGCTGTGGCAAGGAAAAGAGCAAAGAGCCTCAACCCGGTGCCGCTGGCCAACCCGAGGAAATGGCCGACTCCACCCGGCTTGATTCGGCAGTAACCCCCGACTCATACGATAGCACAGGTCGGTAGGCCGGTGTTCCGAGTATCGACCATTTGAGTGGGAAATCAGTGGCTCAGCCTTCAATCATTTCCACGTTGGCGCGCGGAACGATGGCTTCCGAACCGTCTTCGAATTTTACTCCGAGAATTCGTGCCTTCGACTCTGACTCTAACTGTTGAAGAGGGGACGGCAGGTCGGTGACTGCTCCCAGTCGACCGAAATGCGGATGGCGAATGACGCGAATGGGCGAGCCAACGGTCAGGCCGGCTACCTCTTCCGATATGGCGTCTCTCGATAAACTGACGCCCGGAGTGGGAATGACCACTTCCGGTCGGATCACTCCGGCGCGAATCTGTGTGGCGCCGTTAATGCAGGCAATCTCCCCCTCGCGACGTTTCAGCAAGTCAAACGTCTTGGCCGCCATATTGATCTGACCGAATCCCTCAGTGACCACCAGAGAGGTGGCGATATCCTCTGACCCGGTGATGGCTACGCCGATGTCATATCCCAGAAAATCACGCAGGTCCTTGTCGTCGAACCCACCTACTACGATACCGCGCACGCCCAGCTTGATCGCTTTGTTGAGCGCCGCCGCGGTCACCTGTGACCCACCCACGATGACTTTGCCGACCATGGACTCATGGATCAGATTGTCATCGAGAACCACGGTCCGGTCGGGAACGGCCATTTGCAATGCCCCGCTTCTCTCGCCGCCGATGCCAAAAATACCCTGAACAAAGCTGGCCAGGCACTGTACCTCGACCCCTTCTCTGGGATAAACCTGGGTCACTTCGCCTGTGAGATATGCTTTTACTTCGACCGGGCTGGGCATGCCGCGTTGAAGAACCTGCCCCGTGATGGACGAGATTGACTCAATGGTGCCGTCGATGGTTGCATGACAGGGGTTCTTGAAAATGAAAAACGTTTTGGACAGGGCAATCATTTCGCCGGTCTTGATTGGGTCGCCCACCTTCTTGAGCATCACCATCTCGATGTCTTCCGGCGGGATACCGAGCTTGTTGGCGACGTTGATCGGCACGACGTTACCGGGCAGTTCGGTGCGAGCAACTACGCTATCGGGGGACACCTTGTCACCCACCTTTACCAGCACGTCACCCTTCAGCGGCAGGATTCGCTGTTTCTTGACCAGCAGTCTGTCTTTGACCTTCAGGCCGGGGGTATAGGCGTGGCCCATAGTATTCCTCAACTACGCAAATTGTACGGCGTTACTTTCTCGTGCGCTTGACCCTGGCTATCAGGATCGCCAGCGCGATTACAAATAAGCCGGCAAACATGACCAGATACTTGCCGGTAACGTTTGCCTTCCCATCGGAATCAGCAATCTTTACAGAATCACGGCCAAGCGCTTCTTCCAGATTCTCAGAAGAGAATGACATCACCATCTGGCGGTAGTCGGGCAATCCGAGGGAGTACTCCGCCGAAGGAGCATAGAAATAGAAGTTAGCGATTCCGCGCTCATAGAACTTCATGACAAGCAGATTAGTGCGTGTACCGATGTTATCTCCGGGGACCTCGGTCTCGGCCGCCAACAACCCGTTGGTTCTGTCAAACAACAGTGAATCACGAGAAGAGGCGACCAGGAACGCCTCGGAAGAGACTTCTCTGACCGGTCGTTTGAATTCGGTCGCCGTGGCTACTACAACCGAATCGATTTGTTGAGGCGTTAGGCTGCCGATGGTATCCACCGTCAGAATCAGGTACTGTCCCTGAAAAAGCACTAGGGTCTCTTTCACGGAGAACACCGCCTCGAAATCGACTTCCTTATTCGGTTCCCCTTGTGTCAGATAGTACTCGGCGGTCATGTAATCGATTTGCATCCAGGTGTCCGGGTACGAGAAATGAAACCGGCCGTTGAAACTCACAAACGCCTCGGCAAAGACGGTGCCCGGTTGGACGAGCAGAATCAACGGAAAAATCAAGCCGATAACGGTAACTGCAAACCTGACGAATTTCATCTTGCCCATTCCTTCTACATTAGTCTGCGTGGTCGAGTGCACCAGCCGGATAGATATTCAGCTCGGTCATCCACTTCTTCAAGTAGGCGACACGGTCTTTATCGCCGAGTGACGAAAGATCGAACGGCCGCCCGCGTCCATCCAGAATGATCCCGACTACTCCGCCGTGCAGGTCGCGTTCGACCTTGTTGCCCGGTCCGGCACCGACGTCAAAGCCGCGCTCCGGTTCGAGAACCGCCCGGACGGTCTGTGGCAGGCCATTCTCTTGTAAGCCGAGCTTGAATAGTTTCATTTCAAGGAAGCCGAGCGTGCCGGATACCGGACCTTCCGGCAGGTCAATCCGGTACTTCATGATGGGGCCGGGTTTTTTGGTGACACCTGACGGAGCGATACAAGTGCCCAGATGAATCAGGCAATCCTTCTCAAACACTTCGGTGGCAGCTTTCGGTTGAACTTCCGTAAGGACTCCGAGCTGCGGCATCATGAAGATCGAATCCACGGCCAGCCGGGTCACCCCTTCCGGCATAAAAGCATCAATCAGCATCAGCCCGGCCTGCTGGCGGCGGGGCGCGTGAGACAATACACCGCCCGATCCGATCAGCATTTCAAGGGTCATCAAGTTAACAATGGTCTGGCCGGAGGTCGACTGCTCGAACGCATCAGCAATCGTACGTTGCTGCTGCACACCTTTCAGCACGGTGGCGAAGTTCTTGTGCTGGATGAACGCCAGCCGAAGCGCCTCCTTGGCAATCGCCTGCTCAAAAATCAACTCCTGCATCGACTGGGGAATCGTGGTCGGGCGAATCATCTTATTCTTGACCCGATTGCGCAGATCGCGCTCGTTCATTTCGAACGGCACCCAGCGCATGACCATCGGGAGAGTAGCTTCGGCAAAGACATTCGAGATGGAATATGACATGCCCAGGTTGGCCGAAACGGTTCGATTGAACACGCCGGTCTTGCCGTCGGGACGGAAAACCGAGAACACGTCGGTGGTGGCGCCACCGATATCAACTCCGACTGCTTCGATATTATACTGATCGGCAATCGTCTTTATTATCAGGCCGACCGCGCCGGGGGTTGGCATGATCGGCGCATCGGTCCATTCCATCAGTTTCTTGTAACCCGGGGCCTGCGCCATGACGTGGTCCATGAACAGCTCATGGATCTCCTCACGGGCGGGGCCGAGGTTCTCCATTTCAAGAACCGGGCGAAGATTGGCGACTATGCGAAGGTCAACTTTGTCGGAGAGAGTTTTCTTGACCGCCTCAGCGGCGTTCTTATTGCCCGCGTAGATAATCGGGAGTTTGTATCCTGTGCCAAGTCTTGGCCGTGGATCGGCAGCCGCGACTAACTCGGCAATTTCGACTACGTGTGTGGTCGTGCCGCCGTCGATACCGCCGGAAAGCAAAATCATGTCGGGGCGAAGATGACGGATTCGTTCAATCTGCTGGTGGGGGAGACGCTTGTCATTGCAGGAGATCACGTCCATGACGATAGCTCCGGCGCCCAGGGCAGCACGTTCAGCAGATTCGGCGGTCATGGAGCGAACCACGCCGGCGACCATCATCTGTAAGCCGCCACCGGCTGACGAGGTGGAGATATAGACATCGGTGCCTACCCCGCCTTTTGCAGGAGAGATGAACCGATCATTTTCATCCAGGAGCTTACGGCCGGACAATTCTTCTAATTCGGCTACGGCGTTAAGCACGCCCATGGTGACGTCTTCGAACGGGGCTTCGACAGTAGTGGGCGCCTCACCGCGTGAAATCAGGCGGTACTCACCATTCACATATTCGATAAGGATTGCTTTCGTAGTGGTCGAGCCACAGTCGGTAGCGACGATAACTTTGATATCTGCGGGGTCGTCGAACTTCGCCATCTTCTGCTCGTCTGTCTTTCTTGTTCTTCCAGGTCATTGTCTCCCAAGTACCTACCAAAGACCGGTCGCTGGAAGAGTGCATCTTCTCAAGCTGACTATTATAAGTTCATTCGCGTAGGTTGTAAAGACCCAATTTGGATCAGCGCCACCCTCATTTCAGTTCGTGCTGATTCTTACATCCTCAGTTCCGGGTCAACAGTGATGTCACTCTGATCGTATAAGCGGCGAAAACAAATGGAGTTAACGCAGCAATCCGGTTTTCTCTTGACTTGATTTTTCTGCGCGGGTAGATTGATTCAAAGTTGCCCGGGCGCTTACAGCCGATTCCGGTCTGAGGCGTTTTGGGCAGACCCCGCTTGAGGTTTTTACAGAACCCGTGTTGCTTCGTCTTTTGTATGAAGCGCCTGATGCCGGCACTTTACGCAGGAAGCGGACCGTAGAAATTAGATTGGAATGCCCGAGTTTGAATGACATTGGCAGACACCCGTTGGCATTGCTGTGCGCTCTGTCCGTTCTTCTGGTAAGCTCTCTTTCGCCCCATCTTTTCTGCCAAGTAGCTGAAAATCAATCGATTGAGGGAAGCAGTGCAGTCACTGCAAGCAGTATCAAATTACCGGATCTACGGCCGGCCACCGCGCTGACGATCATGAACCGGATGTCGCTTCTGATCGGGCGCACGTCCTTCATCTTCGGTGAATGGCTGGGATTAATCAGATAGTGGGACTTCGACGCTCGACACCCGGTGCCGCGCCTCACGGCTCTTTTTTGACAGGCAGAATTCTCATCATTTTGTTCATAGCATCGTGCAGTTTATTCATAACGGCTGGCGCGCAGGAACCGGTAAGCGGGGATTCACTGTCGATCGTTCCCTCGGTTGCGCCCGTGACATCGTTAATTGCAGAGAACTACAAGTACGATGACGGAGAGAATCTCGTTCTTACCTGGGTGCCATCAATTGACGACCGGCCGGGTAACGACAATGTAATAGGCTATCAGGTCTACCGAATTACCAATGGTGGTAAACCTGTCGTAGTCGCCGAGTTGCTGCCCGGAGCCAACAGCTTTCAAGCCAAGAACCTGCTCGTTGACAGTTCGTATCAGTTCTATGTTGTAACATTATCCGGGAAGACGTCCTCCGAATCGGCACGCACGGCTATCACCCGGACTGAGCGCGAATGGATCAATTGGAATCTATGGAATCTGATGCTGATCACGCTGGTGATTGGCGGCGCTATCCTCGTCTACATAGAAACTGCCAAACGGGGAAAGAAGTTGTTTGTCCGCAAGATCGCCGGCCTGGAAGCGATCGACGATGCTATCGGACGCGCCACTGAGATGGGTCGACCCATTCTGTATATCCCCGGCATTCAGGACATGGATGACGTTCAAACGCTGGCGGCCCTGACGATTCTCGGTCGGGTGGCGGAACAGGTAGCCAGGTATGATATCAAGATTCGGATGCCGGTGTCGCGTTCGCTGGTAATGACGGCAGCGCGCGAGACGATCAAGGCCAGCTATCAAGCGGCCGGTCGACCTGACGCCTACAGCGAAGACATGGTCAGCTATATCACTGACGAACAATTCGGCTACGTGGCGGCGGTGAGCGGCATTATGGTGCGCGAGAAACCGGCGACGGTGTTCCTGCTGGGCACATTCCTGGCCGAGTCGCTTATTCTCGCCGAGACCGGCAATTCGATCGGTGCGATTCAGATTGCCGGCACCGCACGACCGGCCCAGTTGCCGTTCTTTGTGGCGGCGTGCGACTTCACACTGATCGGCGAGGAGTTGTTTGCGGCTTCGGCCTATCTCTCCGGCGAACCTAGAGCGCTTGGGTCCCTCAAAGGTCAGGATATCGGCAAGGCCATCGCCATGGTCGCGATAGTGCTCGGTATGGCCACGGTAACCCTTTACAGCCTGACTGAAGTCAGCTTTTTCAAGACCGCGGCAGACTGGTTACAAGCGCTGTTTACGATCACATCGGATTAGCCTATGAGACGCGAGATACCGCTTGGCATAACCATTTTCGTCGGCTTTCTGGCGATTGTATCTTTCTTCAGCCCGCCGCTCGAAGGGCTGGGTGAGGATTTTACGCTGTTCTTTGATATCATTGCGGTGTTCGCCTTCTTCTTAGGTGGTGGCAATTTGGTTCGCATCCACGCCGACAAACTCATCAAGAGAAAGACCGACTGGATCTACTCGATTGTCACACTGGTCGGTTTTTTTGGGATGCTGACAGCAGGACTGTTCAAGATCGGCAACCCGGGAGACATCTCGACATCTGTGACTGCTCCCGGCTCGTTGTTTTCCGTGGTGTACTATAATTTTAGCCTGCCGCTTGGTTCCACGATGTATGCGCTTCTCGCCTTCTATGTGGCGTCGGCTTCATACCGCGCTTTCCGGGCGAAAAACCGCGAAGCTACTGTGCTGCTGGTAGCGGCATTTATTATCCTGCTCGGCAGCACTCCGTTCGGCACCATGCTCACCAGTTGGATACCTCATTCTTTCGACATTCTGCAGATTCCCAACCTGGCAGTCTGGATTCTGAGTTCGCCCAATCTGGCTGGGCAGAGGGCGATAATGATCGGTATCGGCCTGGGTGTTGTGTCTATGTCGCTGCGACTGATTCTGGGAATCGAACGCACCTATCTTGGAGATGATCGTGGGTGATCTCCGCATCATAGTTGCCCTGTTTCTCATTGGTGGTGGTCTGTTCTGGCTGCTGGTGAGGGCGATTCGGGGTAAGGAAGTAGATCGCCGTTTGATTTTCGTCTTTATCCTTGTCTCTGTGGCCGCACCGATTCTGTTTACTATCACCTTTGAAATGAAGCCAACCCTGGTTGTGCAAGCCCTTTATGACAAGATTGAAAACCTGCCGGCCGGTTCAAAGATCCTGCTGGCTTTCGATTTTGATCCCCCGATGGCTCCTGAAGTGCAGCCGATGGCCGATGTTGTCACGCGCCATGTTCTGGCTAAGAAGCACAAGGCGATCTTCATGACCCTTTGGGCAACCGGACAGGCCCAGTTCAACATTACACTCGAGGAAGTGATCCGCAAAGACTTTCCGGATGCCCAAGACGGTGTCGATTATGTCGACCTGGGTTATAAGGCGGGGAACGAAGGCGTGCTTAACGTCATCCGCACCGATTTCAAGAAGATGTTTCCGACCGACGTTAACACTGTTCCCTGGGATAGTCTGCCGATCTTGAAGGGTATCAGGTCCTGTTCTGATTTTGACTTGATCATCTCTGTGGGCGGCGGCAAGCCCGGCGTAAAAGAGTGGGTGCTGTTTGTCGGCGACCCGACGCGAGTGCCGACCGCCGGCGGCGTGACCGCAGTGGTAGCGCCGATGCTCTACCCGTATTATCCCGGTCAGATGTGTGGTCTGCTGGGCGGCATCAAAGGCGCCGCCGAGTATGAGAACTACTTCCGCGACAATCACCCGCAGTATGCAGGCATGGATACCCCCGCGATGGTGATGATGGGCCCGCAAACAGTGGCGCACGTGGTCATCCTCGCTTTCATCGTCATCGGCAACGTCTTGTTTTTTGTCACCCGTCGCAAAGAGGTGAAGCGATGAGCCGCCTCGCCGTTGTAGTATTTGTGATTATCTGCGCCGCCTTTGCGTTGAGCTGGGCAGTGAGAGCAAGTGTCACCGAGGGCGACCACGCTATGCGCGACGCGTTTCTCGTCACGCTATCGGCTTTCATGACGCTGGCCATCATGTCGTTCATGTATCGCGACAACCCATACTACAAGTTTGCCGAACATCTCTTTGTCGGCATCTCGGCGGCGTACTGGATGTGCGTGGGGTTCTGGTCGACTATTGTCGGCAATCTGGTGCCGAGGATTTCCGAGAATCTGTCCGATTTCTTCAAAGTGCCTTATTCTGGAGGCGGGCTTGATTTCGACCTTTTCTTCCTCGCGTACCGTTACTTTTACATGATCCCCATAGTTCTCGGCATCTTACTCTTGATGAGATTGGTGCCGAAGGCGGGTTGGATATCGCGCTGGCCGCTGGCTTTTATCGTCGGTACCTTCGCCGGTCTCAATCTGATTCGCTATCTGCAATCAGACTTCATCAATCAGATTTCGGCGACTTTTGTGCCGCTGTTTGTTGAATGGCACGGATTCGGGGATTTCTTTGGTCAACTGTCGCTGGCCGCTGATGGGCAGTTCCTGGCCATGATGACTAACCTTGTAATATTTCTCGGAGTGATCTGTGGACTGATCTACTTCTTTTTTTCAAAGGAACACGTGGGCTGGTTCGGCGGCGCCTCACGTTTCGGTATCTGGATTCTCATGATTACCTTTGGGGCGTCGTTCGGCTACACGGTAATGGGACGTATTTCGCTTCTGGTCGGGCGGCTGACGTTCCTGTTCCGTGACTGGTTAGGAATAATAAGTTAGTAATTGTTCTTTGGTGAACTTGGTGAAAGGTTGCCATATGAGACACAAACTCAAACTTGTTCTTGTCCTGGTTTTGTGCGCCTGGACAACGGCAGCGGCACAGACCGACACGGCCCTGGGTGACTCGGTCAGTGCCGCTCCAGCTTTACCGCCGCCGTTGCCTGTTACCAACTTGCAGGCGTTCGACACCGACAACGACCATGGTCATGCGATCACGTTGACCTGGGAGAAATCGGCTGATGACGGGGCCGGGGAGAACTCGGTTCTGGCGTACGAAGTTTTTCGATGGTTTCCGTTCCAGGTGGACGTTGTGGATGCTTTGCGCAAATCCGTCTCTGAGACCAGGGATGCAGTAAGAGCATTCCGCATCGATTTGCCTCGCGCGGAGAACGCCCTTCATGAACTCAGTGAAGACCCGGGCAAGCTGCGCACGATCCGTTTCAATGTGGCTAGGCCAAGCGACTCGACCTTCGAGTTGACTGTGGACTACGCTATTCGCGCTCTGGAAGACACGATCGCTTTCATGCGTGAGAATGCGCCGATTCTCAAGAATCGGACAAAGCCGCTGCAGCAGGATCTTGAAAAGGCTTTGGCCCGACTGCCCCAGGCCCACGCGAACTACCCTAAGGATGGCGAATGGCGATCACTAGGGAAGGCCCTGGTTGGCAGTACTACCTACACCAACACCGGCTCAAAGGAGACGACTGCTGACGGTTTCTTTCCTGACTATGCCGACCTGTACTACCGTGTCGAGGCTGTCACCGTCGATGAATCGATTCGCTCGGAAGCAGCGACGGTCGGTCCGGTCCAGAGCCGGGGACAATGGTTCCATACCGGTAAAGTGCCGGTCCTGGGATTCGTACTTATGTTCTTTGTTTTCACCCTGACCTTCGTGCAGATGGCCAAGAAGGGTGCCAATCTTTATGTCAGGCCTCTGAGCGGCATTGAAGCTGTCGACGACGCCATTGGTCGGGCTACCGAGATGGGTCGTCCTATCCTGTATTTGCTCGGCATCGGCACCGCTACCGACGTGTCCACCATCGCTTCGTTCTCAATTCTCGGCCGCGTCGCCAAACGGGTGGCCGAATATCAAACATCGATTATCGTGCCGTGCTATGACCCCATCGTGATGGCGGTGGCTCAGGAAGTGGTGAAGTCATCATACCTGGATGCAGCTCGGGCGGACGATTACAAACAGGAATCGGTCTTCTTTGTCACCAACTACCAGTTCGCTTATGTAGCGGCCGTAAACGGGATCATGCTCAGAGAACGCCCCGCCACCAACATTTACATGGGCAAGTTCATGGCTGAGTCTCTGCTTCTGGCGGAGACCGGTACTTTGGCAGGATCGATCCAGATCGCCGGCACGGATGAAATCGCACAGATTCCGTTCTTTATTGTCGCCTGTGATTACACGCTGATCGGCGAAGAGCTTTATGCCGCGTCAGCCTATCTCGGCAGGGAACCGGTTTTGCTCGGCTCGCTCAAGGCTCAGGACTGGGCCAAGGTCGTGATTATGGCGGTGGCGCTGATTGGCATGCTCGGCACCGCGCTGGGATGGCCCGCCTTCGCTCAAATGTTTCAGGTGACTGGATAGGAGCAACATATGATGAAACAACAAATTCCTCGACTCATAGTCCTTGTTTTCGGTGCCTTCCTCCTGTTTCAGTTTTTTGTGCCTCACGAGTCGTCTGAATGGATTTATGAGTTTCTGCTGGACTGGACTATCATCATCGGCGTTTTCGCGCTGGCGGTGGGTATCTGGTCCCTATTTAATGTCCACGTCGAAAAAATAAAGACCAAGAAATTCGGCTGGAAGTATTCATACGTAACCGTAATCGGCTTTGTGGGAATGGTAACCTTCGGTTTCACCTCTCAAAACGGCCAGGAATGGGGTTGGTTCTTTCCCTTTGTCGCGGCCGTTCTACTGACGGTCCTGATGATTGTGCAGGCGGGCGCTACCAAAGGCAATGCCCTGCCGTTCCTGGGAGCAGCCGCGTTTTTTGCTTTGTGCGCTACTGTAATCGCCTGGCTTGACACCACCTGGAGTTTCTATTTCCAGACCTCAGTCCCTCTCCAGTCTTTTATGTTCAGGAGAATGTTCGACAATATTCTGATTTCGCTCCACGCCACCACGTTCTCGCTGCTGGCGTTCTTCATAGCTTCGGCTGCGTACCGAGCTTTCCGCGCTCGCAACATCATGGCCAGTCTTCTGCTCTTAGCGGCACTGGTGGTGATGTCACGATTCAATCCGTACCTGGAGCCGATTTTCGGGGAACATGTATCCCGACTATCAAACTGGTTAATGAATGTACCCAACCTGGCTGCTCAGAGGGCGGTCATTATGGGTATCGGTTTGGGTATGGTGGCGACGGCACTCAAAGTGGTGCTCGGGATTGAACGAAACTATATGGGCAAAGGATAAGGAGGCCGGTCATGAATATATTTGAACGACTGATGCAGCTCGACCGGCGGTGGGTTTTTCTCTTACTGGCGATAGTGTGCGTGATTACGTACGCCTCCAGCTTTGAGGTTCCAATCCTGGTCGAGCCGGAAGTAAGATCAATCTTCCAGTTTATCGATACTTTGCCGAAGGGATCGGTCGTATTCGTCCCGATGGACTACGATCCCGGCTCGATGGCTGAGCTGCACCCGATGACTTATGCCATTGTCGAACAATGCTGGCGCAAGGAGTTCAAGGTGCTGATTACGGCGCTGTCCCAGAACGGTCCCGGCATGGCCGATCAGGCGATTCGGGAAATCGTCGACTCGTTGAAAGTGCCTAAGACGTATAACGGCGTATCTTACCCTGCGCGAGAAATCGTAAACGGAGTTGACTATGCTTTCCTCGGATACAAACCCTACCCGGCGATTGTCATCCTTGGCATGGGGCAAAACTTCCGACTACCGTTCCCGCTGGACTACTACGGAACGCCGCTCGATTCGCTTCCGATGATGCGCGATATTCAGAACTACAGTGATATCGCCTGCGCCATCAATATCTCCGGCACTAACGCTACTGACTACTGGATCTCCTACGGTCAGGGGCGGTTCGGTTTTCCGTTGGCGATCGGCGTCACCGGGGTATCAACCGCACAGTACTACCCGTACCTTGGATCGAGACAGATCTTCGGGATTATGGGAGGGATGCTTGGCGCTGCCGAGTATGAAGAACTGGCCGACAATGCCGGTAACGCCAAAGACGCCATGCGCGTCCAGCTCTCAGCCCATCTGGTGATTATCGCCTTCGTCATCATGGGTAATGTCGGGTTCTTTGCCACGATGCGTAAACGAAAACGCGGCCTGGCAGAAGGAGGGAGGTAGAGTCATGGATTATACGACTTTTCTGTGGACAACGGCTGGGGCCTTCCTGACCCTGTGCATTTTCTCGTTCCTGTATAAGGACAATCCTTTCTACAAGTTTGCCGAGCATCTTTTTGCGGGCCTTTCGGCCGGCTATTTTGCCATGATTCTCTGGCATAACGGCCTGATTCCCAAACTGATGTATGCTCGGTTGGATGACGGCAACTGGTACCTCCTGTGGCTGGATTCGTCCAAGCCGTGGTATCTGATTCCGGCGCTGCTGGGAATTCTGATGTGGGCTCGGTTTTCGAAGAAGTATCAGTGGGTCTCCCGCTTTCCGTTGGCCATGTACATCGGCATCGGCGCCGGCATGGCGATTCCACTGGAGATGCGAGCGCGAGTCAATGAGCAATTGTCGGCCATGATGCGCAGCATTGACTGGTCGCATTTCTTCGGCACCAACGGATTCAATCTTCTGGACACCATGTCCGGTCTGTCGCAGTCGATTGTCTTCATCGGCGCCATCTGTGGCCTGGTCTACTTCTTCTTCTCAAAGGCGCACACCGGCGTTTTCGGGGGTATGGCCAAGTTCGGTATCTGGATTCTGATGATCGGCTTTGGCGCCTCCTTTGGCTTCACCGTGATGGCGCGAGTATCGTTGTTCATCAATCGGATGCAATTCCTGGATCAAAGGTGGATAAAGCCGGCCATCGCCCCGTCCGCGCCCTGGTGGTACGAGTTGGTTCTTTACTTTGTGGCTGCTGTTGTAGTTGCCTATGCGGCCTGGGAGCTTGCCGTGTTTTTGCGTAGAAAGAAAAACCCCGAGACTAACCAGGTTATTTAGAAACGACCGACCAGGTCTGGATAACAGAATCCCGCCTCTCTTAGGAGGCGGGATTTCTTCTGGAGCAGGCAATTCCTCTTGATCTTTGTGACTGCCTGCACGTATAATGAAAAGGAACCAGGAGTTGCTGCCCTAAAATATAGCTATGATTTTCAAGGACTTGCTGAAAGTCTACCTGTGGGTATTTTTTTGTCCGCCCCAAGTTTCAGTGGCCCAAGTGGTTGAAATTCGTTGAGATTGAGTCGCAGGTTAAGCCCTTATTGAACAGATGGATACTTGAAAAAAAAATGCGCACGGTGAAAGATTTCGCTTGACATACAGGCAAAGATTTCCTTGTATTGTCCCGGTGGATCGAACAGGCAATTGTGCCAAGGATAGTGTAGAAGGGTAGCCGAAGAAACACAGGGAAAGTGAGGTAGCTCAATGGCTCGGACTAATCGCACAGCCCAAGCCGAAAATCAGAAGGATGCTGTCAGAGAGAAGGAGGATCCGGACAGGACCAGATTGAAGTTGTCTACCGCTGAGGCCCGTCGCGAGTATCAGCGCCGGTACTACCAGATGCACAAGGAAAAGGCCAAGGAGTACCAGCGCCAGTACAACCTCACTCACAAGAAAAAGGCGCGACTGGGACGAGGGAAATCCAGCGCGACAGCCTCGCGGGAGGTTGTCCGCAGCACCTTCAATACGGCCGATATCATGCACTCACCGGTGGAAAAGACGCTCAAGATTCTCGAAAAAATCATCAAAGGCGAGCGGCTGTTCACGATGTAAAGCACGGTCGGGCAGGCATCGGGCGGTCGAAGTCGGACTTGACGACTTCCTCCGCCCTTTTTTATTGCGTTCCTGTTTGGTGGCCTGTTATTTGGTCATGCAAAATGACGGAAACGACAGAATGTTATAGATTTAGGGGGTCTCATGTCAGGACCTAAAGAAACCGCGACCAAAGAAGAAAAAGTTCGGAAAACAAAAACGAAAAACACGGACAGGAGTAAAGGCGAAACCATGACTGCTAACAAGAAATGCTATTACTTCTTTGGGGGCGGCAAAGCCGAAGGGGACGCCCAGATGCGTGATTTGCTGGGTGGTAAAGGCGCCGGATTGGCCGAAATGACCAACGCCGGCATTCCCGTTCCTCCCGGTTTTACGATCACTACCGAGGTTTGCAATATCTACTATGACTGCGGCATGACTGTGCCTAAGGAGATCGAAGCCGAGATGAAGGTGTACCTGACACGTCTCGAAACCGCAGCCGGCAAGAAATTCGGCGACGTCGCTAATCCTCTACTGGTGTCGGTGCGCTCGGGAGCCAAGTTCTCGATGCCCGGTATGATGGACACTGTGCTCAACCTCGGTCTCAACGAAGATACGGTCAAAGGCCTGGCGGAGAAGACCGGCAACGAACGGTTCGCACTGGACAACTATCGCCGGTTCATTCAGATGTTCGGCAATGTGGTTCTTGGTATCGACAAAGACATGTTTGAAGAAGTCATCACCAGGAGGAAGAAGGACAAGCGCATAAAGCAGGACAGCTCGCTTCAGCCGGCCGACTTGAAGGACATCATCAAGAAGTACAAGGCAATTGCCAAGCGCAAGTCCGGCGAATCGTTTCCGGACGATCCCTACATACAGCTTCGCATGGCGCGCGACGCGGTCTTCCGTAGTTGGAATAATCCTCGGGCCATTTCTTATCGCCGCATGCACGGCATCCAGGCAAATCTGGGCACGGGGGTCAACGTGCAAATGATGGTGTTCGGCAATATGGGCAAAGACTCAGCCACCGGGGTTGGGTTCACGCGCAACCCTTCGACCGGCGAGAAAGAGTTCTACGGTGAATTCCTGGTCAACGCTCAGGGCGAAGACGTGGTCGCCGGAATCAGGACGCCCCAGCCAATCGCCGGACTGAAGAACGAAATGCCCAAGGTCTACAAGCAGCTCAGAGAGATTACCGATCGCCTGGAGAAGCATTATCGCGATATCCAGGACTTCGAGTTCACCATCGAAGAGGGTCAGCTTTACATGCTGCAGACGCGCACCGGTAAACGTACCGCACAGGCGGCGATCAAGACTGCGGTTGACATGGTGAAGGAGAAACTCATCACTAAAGAGGAAGCGCTGCTCCGGATAGATCCGAACCAACTCGATCATCTTCTGCACCCACGTCTCGATCCCAAGGCCAAGTACGAAGTGCTGGCCGTTGGTCTGGCAGCCTCGCCCGGCGCAGTGTCCGGTCACGTGGTATTCTCGGCGGAAGATGCCGTTCGCGCGGGTAACAAGCAGTCGACCATTCTTGTGCGGCAGGAAACCAGTCCGGACGACATTGAGGGGATGAACGTCGCGGCAGGCATTCTCACTTCGCGCGGAGGCATGACGTCGCATGCTGCGGTGGTAGCTCGTGGTATGGGAAAATGCTGCGTTAGTGGTGCCGAGGCGCTGCGTGTCAATGTGGCGAAGAAGATGTTTCAGGTGGGACGTCTCACCATTAAGGAAGGCGACGTCATCACTCTTAATGGTTCAACCGGCGAAATCATTCTCGGCAAAGTTGACACCATTGATCCGGAGTTGTCCGGTGAGTTTTCGGAACTGATGAAGTGGGCTGATGAGACCCGCACGCTCGGAGTCCGCGCCAACGCCGATATCCCACGCGACGCCAAGCAAGCGGTGGCGTTCGGTGCCGAGGGTATCGGCCTTTGTCGCACCGAGCATATGTTCTTCGCGGAGGATCGGATCCCCGTAGTGCAACAAATGATTCTGGCCGACACCAGCGAGGAACGCCAGGAGGCGCTGGCCAAGTTGCTGCCGTTCCAGCGCAAGGATTTCAAGGGGCTGTTTGAGGCGATGGAAGGGCTGCCGGTTACGATTCGCACGCTTGACCCGCCGCTTCATGAATTCCTGCCCAAACGTGAAGAGATCGAGCAGAAGATTGCCGCTCTCGACAACAAAGCCGATGACTACGAAGAGAGTCTCGCGGCTCTTGAAAAGACTCTGCGGCGTATCGAAGAACTACATGAGCTTAACCCAATGCTGGGCCATCGTGGCTGCCGCCTCGGGATTGTGTTTCCCGAGATCACAGAAATGCAGGCGAGGGCCATTTTCGAGGCTGCCTGCGACATGCAGAAGCAGAAGAAGAAAGTACTTCCGGAGATTATGGTACCGCTGGTGGGGCATATCAACGAGTTTAAGCACCAGAAAGAAACGATTGACCGGATTGCCCGCGAAGTAATGGCCCGCAAAAGGGTCAAGGACCTGACTTATCTGGTAGGAACGATGATTGAAGTTCCACGCGCCGCCCTGACGGCCGATCAGATTGCTCAGGAAGCTGACTTCTTCAGTTTCGGCACCAACGATCTCACCCAGATGACCATGGGCTTCTCACGCGACGACAGCGGGCGCTTTCTTGGTCATTATGTAGAGAAAGGTATCCTGCCCAAAGACCCGTTTGTCTCTCTTGACGTTGAAGGTGTTGGGCAGTTGGTTAAGATGGGCAAGGAGAAGGGTCGCTCGGTGAAGCCGAATCTCAAGGTCGGCATCTGCGGCGAACACGGCGGCGATCCGGCTTCGATCGACTTCTGTCACCGAGTCGGGTTGAACTATGTTTCCTGCTCGCCGTTCCGCGTGCCGATCGCCCGTTTGGCTGCCGCGCAGGCGACGCTCAGACAGAAGATGGAGCAGGCCGCTGGTGGCAAAGGAACGAAGGGTAGCAAGCCCACAACAGCGCCGCCGGACCTGGGCACGGCATGAGAGCAGAACTAGACGCCATTTTCAGTCCGCGATCGGTGGCGATTATCGGCGCCACCCCGAGGAAAGGCACGATCGGTCGCGAAACGCTGAATAACTGTTTCCTGGCCGAGTTCCGGGGGAAGATTTTCCCCGTGAACCCCCGTTATGAAGTCATTCATTCGGTAAAATGCTACTCGACGATTCTCGACGTTCCTGACGCAGTTGATCTCGCCGTTGTTATTGTCGCGAAAGAGTTCGTCAAGGAAGTCGTGCGGCAGTGCGGAGAGAAGGGGGTTAAAGGCCTGGTGGTCATCTCGGCCGGCTTCTCCGAGGTCGGCTCCGAGGGCAAGGCGCGCGAACTTGAGATTCTCCAGATCGTGCGCGACTATGGGATGAGGATGATCGGTCCTAACTGCTTTGGGGTGGTCAACGCCGACCCGGAAGTTTCTCTCAATGTGACTTTCGGCAAGACCTTTCCGAAACACGGTAACGTTGGATTCATTACCCAGTCCGGCGCGATGGGTGAGGCGGTAATGAACCAGGCTGCCGAGTTGGGCATCGGTTTTTCCAAGATCGTATCGATTGGCAACAAAGCCGATATTTCGTCTAATGATATCTTAACGTTTTTTAAGGATGACAGCCAGACGGAGATCATTCTTCTCTATCTGGAGAACTTCGGTAACCCGCTTAACTTCACGCGCATCGCTACTGAAGTGTCGCGAATCAAACCGATTGTGGCGGTGAAATCGGGACGCACCAAGTTGGGTGCAAAGGCGGCTTCGTCGCACACCGGCTCTCTTGCTGGTCTTGACGTGGGGGTGAACGCACTGTTCGAGCAGACCGGTATCATGCGTGTAGATACGACAGAAGAGTTGTTCGACGTGGCAGCGCTGCTGTCACGGCAACCGATTCCGAAGGGGAATCGTGTCGTTGTGGTTACCAATGCCGGCGGCCCGGGCATTCTGGCCACTGACACGCTGATCGCCAACGGCCTTGAAATGCCTGACCTCACCGCGGATACAATCAAGCAACTGAAGAAGTTCATCTCGGCCGATGCTTCTTATTCCAACCCGATGGACATGGTAGCGGGTGCTGGACCGAATGAGTTTCACAAGACTCTCAGTATTCTCAAGAAAGATAAACGGTACGATGCGATCTTGACGATTTTCCTTGCGCCCGTTACGATCAACGAGATGGAAGTGGCTCGGAACATATGTTCGGCGTTGGAGGATACTGATAAGACGATTCTGGCCTGTCTGATGGGTGCGGGTGAAAGGCGGTCTGGCATTGACTTCCTCAATGCCAGCGGCATACCCACGTACATCTTTCCCGAAGCTGCGGCCAAGGCCCTGGCGACTGTTGACGGCTACCGTCAATGGCTGGATCGTCCGATGGGGAAGCCCAAGACGTTTAAGGTCAACTCTCAACAGGTGCGCGAGATTATCGACCGCAGCGCTAGCAGCGGAAACACTGCCATTGTTGGCGAGGACGCTATGGAGATTCTCAAGGCCTATGGCATTCAGGTGGCGGATTACAAGTATGCCTCTGCCTCAAAGGATGCCATCGCGGCCGCGCAAGAACTCGGCTATCCCGTGGTGTTGAAGATCAACACTCCGCCAATTTTGCATAAGACTGAGGTAGGCGGTGTAATGGTCGACCTTCGGTCAGATGCCGAAGTGAAAAAGGCCTTCGCCGAACTCAGAACGCGAGTGGGTGAGATACCGAAGGGGGAGAAGTTCTCGGTGGTTGTGCAGCAGATGGTTACCGGAGCGGTGGAAACGGTTATCGGCATGACGACCGACCCGTCTTTCGGTCCCTTGATTATGTTCGGGTTGGGCGGCATCTACGTTGAGGTCATGAAGGACGTGGCTTTCCGGATTAACCCACTGACGCCGGAAAAGGCGCGTCGGATGATTGAATCGCTGAAGTCTTATCCCTTGTTGACCGGTTTTCGCGGTGCGCCGCCGGTCGATCTTGACATTGTGGAGGAAACGCTGCTTCGCGTGTCGCAGTTGGTAAGAGACTTCAGTTGCCTGCTGGAGATTGACATCAATCCGTTTATCGTTTCCGCGGAGCGGGCAAAGTGCAAGGCAGTAGATGCCCGTTTTATTATTCGGACCGATTCGAAGTAATTCCGTCGATGCGGTATCAACATGTCAGATCGCGGCCATTGAAATGGTAAAGCAGTCGTTCAAGTGAGGGCTTCAACATGCGTTATGAAATCAAATCTTTGGGCATCTGGTCATTTATAAGAGTCTCGTTCTTCCTGCATCTGGTCATCGGATTTGTCTTTGGGCTGTTCTATGCCGCCTTGCTGATGATGGTATTCGCAGTGGCATCATCTGCACCTCTGGACGAAATGGCAGGTTTGCCATTTGACCTGCAGACGGTCGGGCCGTTGTTGATGATCATCCTACCAATTGTGATGGCCGTGGGAGGGGCTGTCTTCGGCACGCTGTTCGGCGTCCTGGTCGTCGCGGCCTACAATCTCATCGTGCGCATGGTAGGCGGGATTGAGTTTGATCTCGAACCGGCAACCCTTCAGCAATTGAATTCAAAAACCCCGACTGGTTATCCCCCCGGATTGACGCCGCGGTATGTGGTGCCGCCGCCACCGCCGCCACCAGCATGGAATCCTCCTCCGCCACCGACAAATGATCCCCCGCGCAATGAAGGACCGGAGCAGGCATGAGCGATAAGCCTGTTCGCGTCCGGATCGCCCCCTCGCCGACCGGATTCCTCCATGTCGGGACAGCCCGATCGGCACTTTTCAACTACTTGTATGCCCGTCATACGGGGGGAAAGTTTCTCGTGCGCATTGAGGACACGGACAAAGAGCGCTCCCGTCCCGAGTTTCTCGAACCTATTCTCGACGGCCTTCGCTGGCTCGGTTTGAGCTGGGACGAGGACCTCGTCTACCAGTCGCAACGGTCGGACCTTTACACCGAATACCTGCATCGGTTCCTCAACACAGGCGAAGGGTACTACTGTTTTTGCTCACCGGCGGAGTTGCAGGTGCAGCGTGAGCAGGCCCGGACGGAGAAGCGCGATCCGAAGTACAATCGTAAGTGTCTCAGTCTGTCCAAAGCGGAAGTTGAGGCGCGGCTTGCCGCCGGCGAGAAACCGGCCATCAGGGTTCGCATACCAAACGGAGAGGTTGCGTACGACGACATCATCGCGGGACATCTTGTTCGCAAGAGCGATGATATCGAGGACTTTGTGGTAGCGCGTGGCGACGGAAGCGTTATCTATAACTTCGCAGCCGTGGTCGATGACCACGTCATGGGTATCACCCACGTGATTCGCGGCAACGACCATATCACGAATACTTTCAAGCAGGTTGTGCTCTATCGAGCGTTGGAGCTGCCCGAGCCGCAGTTCTGTCATGTGCCACTGATTCTTCGTCCTGACAAACGCAAGGTTTCGAAACGACTGGGTGACAAAGACGCAGGCGAATATCGAAATCTTGGAGTGTTGCCGGAAGCGATGGTCAACTATCTTGCGCTGCTCGGCTGGTCTCCCAAGACAGACAAAGAGATTTATTCGGTGACGGAACTGGCAGACATGTTCGACATCACACATCTCAACGCCTCCAACGCCGTTTTTGATGAAGGAAAGCTCTTCTCTTTCAACAAGACACACATCCAGCGCAAGAGCGATCACGAGTTGGCTGTTATGG
>Ga0315278_10000082_pt1 | contig 77847 bp, 65 predicted proteins | sample YL17G06_0_MG_FD_203880 | JGI IMG/M metagenome (GOLD analysis project Ga0315278, IMG submission 203880) | Sediment microbial communities from Yellowstone Lake, YNP, Wyoming, USA - YL17G06_0 | ecosystem: Environmental > Aquatic > Freshwater > Lake > Sediment | place: USA: Wyoming | collected... | reverse complement strand
AGATCCTTTGACAAGTCCTTTACAACTGATCAGGAGGCCTGTCTGCTCAATGAAAGTGCAGTTAAGAACTTTGGAATCACTGACCTTGAACAGACAAGGATCATACAGAACAGACCTTCAGGTCAGACAATCCTGCCTGTTATTGGAGTGATAAAGGATTTTAATTTTGAATCTCTCCGTAATCCGATTCAGCCTTTAATTTTCAAATTCAAGACTGATGATTATTCTTTCGGATATTTATCAGTAAAGATTTCAGCAAGGGAATATTCAAAAACTATAAATGAGATTGAAAAGATATGGAAAGAATATACTGCAAACAGCCCTCTTCAGTATTACTTCATTGATGAAGATTTTGAGCAGATGTATATCCAGGAAAAACAAAATGCCCAGATGGCAGTGATTTTTTCAATACTTGCAATATTTATTGCTTCGCTTGGCCTTTTTGGATTAACCTCATATACTGTTGAACAGCGGACAAAGGAGATCGGAGTGAGAAAAGCAATGGGTTCCTCCATTACCGGTATATATATCGAAATATCAAAAGAAATTATAACCCTTGTTTCAATTTCAGCCCTTATTGCCTGGCCTGTGATCTATTACTATGCAGGAAAATGGCTTGAGAACTTCTATTATAAAATAAACCTTGGAATTTTTAGTTTTATTGCAGGATTATCAATTGCACTGGGAATTGCAGTTCTTACTATCAGTTACAGGGTGCTGAAAGCAGCCAATGTCAATCCCGCGCAATCGCTTAAATATGAATAAAAAGCATGAGATATTAATGGGTCTTAAAAGCTATTCTCTGATTATTACAAGTCTCATCATTTCCCTTCAGCCTCTTATGTCACAGGAAGAGGTAATTCGGGATTCTTCCATTCCCAAAACAAATCCTCTTTTTTCCGGACTTCATACGTTATCTATTCATGTGAGAGATACAATTACTCACGATTCTGTTTTTCATTTTCTGACAGATAAACTAAAACTACCAGTATATTATTATCCGCTAAATTATGGCAAGCGAAAATATGCAGGTGTATATGCAGGTAATCTGGTTCTCGAGCCATGCGGTCCTTATTCGAATTTTTCATATGCATCAGATGACTTCAGAGCAATTTTCTTTGGTTTGACTTTTGAACCCTATAAATCAATATCCCAGACTGCAAATGATCTGGCTGGCAGGAGAATAGCAATTGAAGCAGGGGATAGTTATATCTATCTTAAAGATTCTGTATTGTGTGGAGAGAACATAACAATAAGCTTTATGGATAAAGGAGATGAAAAAACAAATGATAAACGAAAAATGGATTCTTTGCGCTATGATATGAAAACAAACAGGGACAATGAATTAGGGATTGAATATGTCAGAGAGATTGGAATAGGCTATAAGAATAATCCCAACCTGCAAAAATGGAAAGAATTAATCAGTCCATCAGAATTAATAGATAATCAAATCTGGAATGAGAGCAATCTAGTTGATTTTCATTTTACCGAAAGCGATTACAAAGAGGTAAAAAGTATAACTTTTAAAGTTAAATCATTGAAAAAGGCAACACAATATCTGGAAAATAACGGCCTGTATGGGTTCTATAAGGATAATAAAATCGAATTAGATAAAGCTAAAACCTTTGGATTATCAATATATCTTACAGAAGGGATTGATTGAGAACAGCGATTGTCAGCTCTGTACAATCACTTTTAAATTTGAATAGAAAGAGATGATTTAAAGTTCTGCGAATACTATCTGTAATCAAATCAGAAAGTTAAATTTGTAATAAGTATTCAAATACAAAATGTATGAAACCCGGATTAATAATCACAATTCCCATTTTCATTATTGCCATGGTAAGGATTGTAAATCCGGATTCAGGGCACTCAGTTCAGTTCCGAACTTATCCGGAACAATCTGAATTTCAGGATTCTTCAATGCAAAAGAATACCAGGTACCATTATGTAGGTGCAGAGAAGTGCGCTTCTGTCTGTCATAATAATGATTCGATGGGCTTTCAGTATAAATCATGGAATAGTAGTCCTCATAGAGATGCCTATAAAATCCTTGGTTCTAAAAAGGCTGAGAGATATGCAAGAGAAGCTAATATTATCGAAAATCCACAGGACAGTCAGGCTTGCCTGAGATGTCATATTACTGCAAGTGACCTTGACTCATCATACTTCGCTGCTACCTATAGAAAGGAAGATGGAGTGACCTGCGAAGCATGCCACAAACATAATTACGATGGTAAAACATATCTTCCTAATGAAACTGATTGTTTAACATGTCATAACAATTCCCTTCATAAAGTTCCTAAGTTCAACTTTAAGGAAGGATCATTAAAAATTGAACATAAACGGCCAATAAAATTATGACAGCATCAAAGATTTTTTTAATGATCCTGACTTTTGGAATTATATTTCAAACATCTCAGGCCAGGATAATTATAGTCTATCCCGATAATGACCTGAATACAATTATGAATAACACAAAGGGAGGTGATACTGTTCTTATAAAACCAGGTACATATAAAACCGTTAGTTTGTCAAACAAAAAATATTCTGAAGAAAACCCGCTTGTTGTCAGGGCATTTGATACAAAGACTGTATATATCTCGGGAAATACAATTTCAAAAGGGACTTCCCTGGAGATTACCGGTTGCAGTTATATTGTTATTGAAGGATTAACCTTTATAAACTCAATGTGGGGAATCTATGTTAAAAGTTCTGATCACATTATAATCAGGAATAATGAAATTTTTAACACCGGACAGGAAGGAGTCCATATCGGAAGATCATCACAGTATATTGATGTTACAGGAAACAAAATACATAACACGGGACAGTTCAATTCCAAATGGGCTGAGGGCATTTATGTTGGAAGTGGTTCTTATTCCGGTTCGAACTTCCCGGATAATTGTGAATACGTTTGGATTGAGGGTAATCATATTTATGAAACCGGGAATGCCGAAGGTATTAACATTAAAGGTGAAAGCTTTCATATAACAGTTATAAACAATAAAATACATGATATTCATCCGGGCACAAGTGTACAATATAATCAGGCAGGAATAACTGTCGAAGGTGCGGCAAATTCACTGGAGCACGATTACAGGCTTTCTGAAAATCGCGATGTCTGGGTAGAAAATAATACTATCTGGAATGTTTCAGATGGATATTCTGACTGGAATAATGGTATTATGTTTTTTGGAACCGGAGTATATATACTGAATAACACCATTTACAACTGCGCCAACAAAGGATTATACGGTAATAACTGGAAAAATCTGGGTTTGCAAAATTATGTTTATGGAAATACAATATACCAGTGCAGCACAAGCATGGATTTACATCCTGAACTAAAAATCAGCAGCTCTGATCCTGGGAAAAATCCTCATTACCCACAAAAATGGTAATAGTTACAACAAACAAGATATATCTTACCTGAAATATGGATAGGTTTGCGGACCATTTAAAAAGCGAGATTCAAAAAGGATTGCCTGGCACAGAGGTGCAATGGCAGATGGCTTCCTCCGATCGTATGGTCAGGAATTTTCCAAGGACACCCGGGCCTGATGTAAAAGTGGCTGCAGTTCTCATCCTACTTTTTCCGGATAAAGGATCGGTACACACTGTGCTTATGCAACGGACATACTATAAGGGAATTCATGGCGGACAAATCAGTTTTCCCGGTGGAAAAAAAGAACCGGCAGATAAGGATATTATTCAGACAGCACTCCGTGAGGCAAATGAAGAGACCGGAGTGGATCCATCGAAAATTAGTGTAATTGGTACACTTACTCCATTATTTATACCTGTAAGTAATATCATTGTTACTCCTGTTGTTGCCTGGACTAAAGAAAGGCCTGTTTATAAACATGAAGTTGCGGAGGTCGTTTTTCTCTTTGATGCAGATATTAAGAGACTCCTTGACCCTTCAATTGTCAAAACAAAACCTTTTAAGATAAGAGGTGAAATGATTGAAGTAAAATATTTTGACTATAAGGGTAATGTGATATGGGGTGCAACAGCTATGATTCTTCACGAATTACTTTTCATTCTCAGAAGGAGTTGTTTTTTTCTTCCGGAATAATATTCTTATAGTGTTCAACCCTCTTATGTACCTGGCTGACAAAATTTACTGACTCCGTTCCCCTGAAATATCCGTTTTTAACTACAGTATAATCATACTATTTGGGATCAGACTTGCTTAATCATAAAACGTCCAGGCAAGCCCATAGCGGAACATTCTGATATTCATAGGATAATAAGGGATCATATCATAGTTATAACCCATAAATCCTGAGTTTACATGATCGAACATAATAAGGACTCTTGTCCTGTGCAGTTTAAAATTCAGGAAGACATTCAGGAATGGGTAATTTCCCGTAGTATTCTGATCTTGTCTGAAAAATCTGCCTGTTGCCGGCATATAGGAATATGCATGATAAAGAGTATGATAGGTTACATCTACACCAAGTTGTGTATTCAATTTCCCGCCGGTTTGTTTAAATCTGAAGAGATGCTCAAAGTATCCGGCAGATCGTATGGTAGCCAATGGGATATCAAGAACCTCTGCATTGCTGCTCTTCTGAATTATTACGTCATTGGCAAGATGAAATTTCCAGGCTCTCAATTCCTTACTGACCGTGACGGCTGCAACAGAAAGGCCACCGGTATGCTGCGACGGAAATGCATTGATACCAAAATCGGTATAGTTATCGATAATTGCATATTTAAATTTGATTTCAGCCTTACGGGCCGGATAGGAGAAAGATGACCCCAGATCGATCCGGAACTCCTTATTCATATTATTATGCCATTCAAAATGATTGCTCCCCCACTGCTCATACCAGAATGAAGGCTGCCTGTTGGTGATTCCGCCTGTTAGCAGCCACAATGCCCTGCCCTTTTTCCAGTCGAATGATTTTGTTATCTCAGCGTTCAGATTGAAATCACCGGCTCTGTATCCGCTCAAAAACAATTCTCCAGTTGCCAACCAACGGAACTTGTCTCCAATGCTGTTATATAATCTTCCAACTACAACATTATTGCTACTGTTCCATACAACAGTGTCGGCAAACATTGTGTCGTGGGTTGGTACAATCTGACTGTATCGGAATATCTCATTTCGTAAACCTACCCCACCGCCTAGCCTGAACTTTCTGGTTTCATCAGTTGTAAAATCGAACCTCACCGTATTTTGGATGCTCCGCGAATAGAGAGAGTCAAAAGTGAAATCATTACTAATGAAGGCAGTATCATAAAATCCTGTTGAAGGGTCTTCGTCTGAATAAGTTCTCTTGTTGCTTTCCAGAATTAAAATATGTGAAAAGGTACCGCTTAATCCTAAAAATCCGGATTGTTTTTGCGGGATACTATCAGGTTTGCTTACAGAATGGCTGCTGAGAGTGTACCGTTGTACTAATAACAGGTTGCGGTTCTTAAGCATACTTTTAGCATTATTAAGTCCACCAAGGTTTACAGGAACATCGCGGGCATTAGGCTGACTAAGCTGGCTTTTATCTATTATTCCCCCGTTTTCATAAGAAATCAGGTTATTTATTCCGGCAGCGAAGTAAAGTTTATATTTAACTCCTGTATATGAAGAATAGAAAATAAATGTCTTATCCTCAGCCCTTTGGTAGTTATACTGTCCCAGGCTGTATGTTATATCGTATATGAGACCAAAATTGAGAAACCTGTTCACGTTCTGTGAATGCATTACCCTGAAAGTTTGTTCGGAAGTCTCCCTCGGGCCGGCAAAAGTCCAGACAATTTCTGTAAATGGAACCTGTGTATTCATGAATAAGGCTTTGTCGGGGACATACATGAAAGGGTAATAGGAGCTATAGAGAAATTTATCGGGATCTGTAATCCGGTCAAAAAAATTAATCTGATAAAATGGCAGGCCATAATTGCCGAGACTTGCATTAACTGAAGAGTATTTGTCGGCAATCCTGAACCGGTTAAATAATGAAAAGACAGTATCAAAAGGGAAAGTTTCCTCCTCGGAGAAATCTGAAGAGAGATGCCATTGCTTTAAAATTCTAGGTTTTAAAGTATCCTGTTTCTGGGCATATAAACCTGAAGAAAAAGTAAGAAGCACTATTATTGAAATGTGTCTGATCATCCTCAGCAAATATAGAAAATATGAAAGGCCCTGCCAAATGGAGGGCCTGATTTTCAATTTTGAAATTGTATGATGCAAAAATCTAATCTACATTATCATTCAGATAAGCGTTGTTCTCTCTTAAAACAGGTTCGTCATTTTCGTCGGAAGTTAATGTGAATTTTGACAATTTGCTTTCTGCAGCATTCTCAGGTGCTCCGAGCGACAAGTTTCTTCTGACATATGCAGGCACATCTTCAAATGTATCAATATTCTCTTTCATAGTCTTATTTGACAGTCCCTCCTTTTTCAGCATGTTCTGCATATGTTTCACCATTCTTAAAGTCGCTTCGGGCTTTTCATGACCTTCATCATTCTCGCCCGATCTTCTGTTCATGATTTCATTCATCTCTTCACTATGTTCAAGACTGAAATCTATCACTCCCTGTGATTCTTCTTCAAAATCGGTTATAATAGACTTTTTTCCTTTCTGATGGACCGAGAATACATCATTGCCGGTTTCAGGTATAATGCGGGAGGGAATTGCACTTTTATTTGTCAGTAATTCGACTTTGCTGGGTTTTTTAGGCCTATAGGGCTGGAAAATACTATTAGATTCAAAGCCTGTTGCAATAACCGTGACACAAATTTCCTCATTAAGGTTTTCATCTTTCGACAATCCCCTGATGATCAATGCATCATCCGATGCTGCATCGTACATATAATCAGTTATTTCCCCAAGTTCATCCATGGTTATTTCATGTTCTCCGTTCCCCGACGAAATATTGATCAGTATACTGTTTGCCCCGGTAATATCATTAGAATTCAACAGTGGAGAGGCAAGTGCATTTTCAATAGCTTTTATTGCCCTGTTTTCTCCTGCCGCCGTTCCCATTCCCATGAATGCGACTCCGGAATTTTTCATAACTGTTTCCACATCAGCAAAATCAACATTTATATATCCTGTAACAGTAATGATCTCAGCAATCCCTTTTACGGCCGTAGTCAGAATATCATCAGCCTTTGCAAAAGCAGTTGATACAGGTTGATTACCGTAAATCTCCCTGAGTTTTTCATTGTTTATCACCAGCAATGAATCAACATGATCTTTAAGTTCAGTAACACCATCTATTGCCTGCCTTATTCGTACTTTCCCTTCCGATTTAAACGGGATTGTAACAACAGCAATAGTAAGTAATCCGGCATCTTTACATGCTTTTGCAATAACCGGTGTAGCTCCGGTGCCGGTACCTCCTCCCATACCGGTAGTAATAAAGACCATTCTTGTATTACCCGATAATGCATCCATAACATCATCGATATTCTCTATGGCGGCCTGTCTGCCGATTTCAGGTTTACTCCCTGCACCCCTGCCTTCAGTAAGGGATTCCCCGATCTGAACCTTTATGGGTACAGGGCTTTTTATGAGGGCCTGATGGTCAGTATTGCAAACCACAAAATTTACATCTCTGATACCCTTTTCAAACATGTGATTAACAGCGTTATTGCCACCACCACCTATTCCTAGAACTTTAATAATCGACGATCTCTCTACTGGCAGATCAAAGTTCATTATATCGTCTGACATAGTGTAGCTATTTAATTTATTATGAACAGTATAGACTAAAAAATAAAACCATATTTATCATTTGATAGACTGATCTTCAACTTCAAACATTCTTGACAGCATACTTTTGATCTTTTCTGTGAGAGGTATTTTTTCCTCTTCCTGAACCGGAGGTTTTAATGCTTCATCCTTTTCTTCCTCTTTGTGTGATACAACTGCAGCTTTTGGCAATGCAAACTCCTCCTTACTACCGGCATTGAATGACTTTTTATATGTCTCCAGATAGTCGAAGCCACGCATTATCAATCCGACACTCGTTGCATACATAGGCTGGTTAATTTCATTTTTCGCCGATCCGGCAAGATGTTCATTCGGCAGACCAATTCTTACATCCATCGCAGTTTTGAACTTCATCAATTGAGGCAGGTGTTTCAGCATCGCTCCTCCTCCGGTGATAACAACCCCGGCTGCAAGTTTATCTGCATAACCTGAATTCTGTATTTCAAAATTTACCGCGTCTATAATCTCTTCCATCCTCGACTGGATTATATAAGCGAGGCTTTTAAACGATATTTCTTTCGGTTCTCTTCCGCTGATACCCGGGATAGATACTACCTTATCATCAGGGGCGATATCACCCAGAGCTGAACCGTACTGAATTTTAAGCTGTTCGGCATGTCTCTGGAGTATTGCGCAACCTTCCTTAATATCTTTTGTCACAACATTTCCGCCAAATGGGATCACAGCAGTATGTCGGATAATATTATCATAATATACAGCAACATCTGTTGTTCCCCCTCCGATATCCACCAGTACCACTCCGGCCTCCTTTTCATCCTCCGTAAGAACCGCATCTGATGACGCAAGTGGCTCCAGGATCATATCCTTCACGGTCAGATTTGCTTTCCTAATGCATTTCTCGATGTTTTTTGCAGCAGCAACCTGGCCTATCACGATATGAAAATTCGCCTCCAGCCGTCTGCCACACATACCGATGGGACTCTTCACACCTGTCTCATTATCGACTATGAAATTCTGAGGGATAACATGAATTATCTCCTCTCCTATGTCGATATGGATTTTATGCATGTCTTCAATCAGTTTGAACACCTCCTCTTTTTTAATTTCATCATCATATGCATCGCGCATGATATACCCTCGGTTCTTCATACTTTTAATATGCTGACCGGCAATCCCGACAAAGACCTCTGAGAATAGGATGCCTGATCTTTTTTGTACATCTTCCACGGTAGTCTGAATGGCGGTAACCGTCTCCTCAATATTAAGAACCACGCCTCTCTTCACACCTTTGGAAAGAGCTTTACTAAGTCCGAGAATCTCAATCTTTCCATTCTCGTTTTTTTTACCGACAATCGCCACAATTTTTGTGGTTCCGATGTCGATAGCTGCTACATACTGTTCCTTTTTGTTCATAACTTAAATATGGTTATTTCTGATTATCTCTTTTTACAAACTATCTGATCTTTAAATTCCAGGTTTATTAACGAATATTTATTCCATCCTACTTCAGGTAACACCTTATCATAGAATGCTTCCAGGTTTCTAAGTTTACCTTCAAAATTGTCAGCAGTACCCAGATGTATAAGCTGGTTGCCGACACGTGGTATAAGGTCAATTTCATCGTTGTCGTCCACATAGATCTGATCAATCTGTGCTGACCAGAAATTGTCGTCATTTATATAATTTACCAGGTTATATATATCTTTAAGAATTGAGTTTTTAATACTTGTATCTAAAACACTTACTCCGTTAAGCATGGCTGAGCTGATATTAACATTACCGCCGACTATATGCAATCGTGGTGTATACAGATTTCTTTTCCTTACCACTACTCCCTCATCATCAATAAAATAGTCTCCGCCATTATCCGGCATTACTCTCATAACCGGGTCGCGCTGATCGGCATAAACATGCAATGTTCCATCAATTGTTATGTACACTTCAGACACTTTTAATTCTTTCAGTACATTTATTCTGCTTTCAATTTCAGAGACTGAAACATCTTTAACAGACTGACCAAGTATTTTTCCGGAATTTCCATATACAAGATTTAACAATTGTCTTTCTGTAACAAAATGATAATCAGATGAATCATTAATATTAATTTCAATTCCCCCGCATGGTTTTGCATTTGTGGATATGGCAAGGTAAACCGGTATTATAATAAGGTATAGCACAGGAATTAATGACAATATTTTTAAAAGCTTTTTCATCTCTCTCTCTCCTTTCTGAGCTTCTCTTCAATAGGGCTGACAAGTGTGTCAATATCACCGGCTCCTATTGTCAGAAGGACATCAAGTTTGCTTACCTCCAGCTTCACGGGGATATCTTCTCTTTTCAAAAGCCTCTTCCCACCTGACCTCATTTTATTAAAAATCAATTCTGATGAAACTCCTTCGATCTGTTTTTCACGTGCAGGATAAATGGGAAGAAGAATCACCTCATCCAGTTCATCAAGTATTGCGGCAAATCCATCAGCATGATCGCGCGTACGTGAAAATAGGTGCGGTTGAAAAATCCCGGTAATTTTTCTTCCGGTGAAATACTCTTTTACTGCAGTTATGCAGGCTTTTATCTCCTCCGGATGGTGTGCATAATCATCAATATAGGCTAGGCCCGGCCAATTGATCCTGATATCAAATCTTCTTTTGACACCCTGGAAGAGGATGGCAGCTTTCCTGATTTCCTGTTCTGTAACACCACACATCATTGCGATAGCAACAGCAGCAGTAAGGTTTTCGATATTGATGATACCGGGGAATGCAAAATGCAAATCCTCAATCATCGTTGACGGCGTCTTTAAATTGAAACTGTAATAATCCTTGGCATGTTCAATGCTAAACGAACAATAATCAGAACTGGAATCAAGTCCGTATGTATAACAGGTCACTCCCTCAGGAACGATAATTTCTTTTCGTATTCTGCAGTTAACAACCAGCGTGCCTCCTGGTCTGATTTTACTGCAGAACTCATTATATGCCTTAACCATTGTACCTTGATCACCATAAATATCAAGATGGTCGGCATCGAGCGAAGTAACTACTGCCATGAGTGGTTTGAGGCTATGGAAGGAACGATCGAATTCGTCAGCTTCTATAACAGTGTATCTGCCTTCGCCTAAAATAAGATTTGAATCATAGTTCTTTGAGATACCACCAAGAAATGCAGAGCAGTCAACATGCGACTGCTTCAATAAATGGGCAATCATTGTTGAAACAGTCGTCTTGCCATGAGTACCTGCGACTGCCAGTGTATCGGTATTAGATGATATTTCACCCAAAACCTCCGATCGCTTATAAAGCCTGTATCCGTAATTTCTGAAATATGAAAGAATCCTGTTATCTTCAGGGATAGCAGGAGTGTAAACTATTAATACCTTGCTTTTATTTGAACTATTCACGAAAAAATCCGGTAATAAATTAACATTATCTTCATACGAAACAGTACAGCCACCCTCAGTCAGTGAAAGAGTTATTTTGCTTTCAGACCTGTCGTATCCTGCAATATTATAACCAATCTTTGCATAATAAAGAGCAAGGGCACTCATGCCGATACCGCCAATCCCTACAAAATAAATCCCTTCTATATTTTTAAACTCAATCATTTTCCTGCAAGCTTAAGTATCTCTTCTGCAATTCTTACATCAGCATTCCTGTCGGCCATCTTTAGTATATTTTTAGAAAGCAGGTCTCTTTTAGTTTTATCACAAATTAGCTTAATTGCCTCATCTACAAGAGTTTTTATTGCCTGAACATCAGTAATTAACACCGCAGCTTCCCTTTCTGACAAAGCCATTGCATTCCTGGTTTGGTGATCTTCTGCAACATTTGGAGAAGGAACAAGGATTACAGGTTTACCAACCAGGCATAATTCAGAGATGGTCCCTGCACCGGCTCTCGACACAATTATATCTGCTGCAGCATATGCATAGTCCATCCTGTTAATGAATCCGTGCACTGAAATACTTTCACTGAATGAGAGCGATATCAATGCCTTTATGTTTTCATAGTAGTGTTTTCCTGTCTGCCATAACCACTGGCAATCGGAGTCTCTAAGCTTATCAATATTCCCCGAAAGACTTTTATTAATACTCCCGGCACCAAGAGATCCTCCAAGTACCAGGATCACAGGGAAGTCCTTTTTCAGGTTAAAAAATGATAGTGCCTCACTTTCCAGACTCTTCAGATTGTCAAAATTCTGTCGCACCGGGTTTCCGGTTTTAATAATCTTTTCGGCAGGGAAATATTTATCCATCTCGTCGTATGCAACACAAATAGCTGAAGCTTTTTTTGCAAGTAGCTTATTTGTTACACCTGGATAGCTGTTCTGTTCCTGAATAAGAGTCGGAATCCCCATTTTGCCTGCCTGCCTGAGCACCGGTCCGCTTGCATAACCGCCTACACCAACAACAACATCAGGCTCAAATTCCTTTATAATTTTTTTCGCCATGTTCAGGCTCTTAAAAAGTTTCAAGAGCACTCTTATATTTTTCAGAGTAAGGCTCCTGTGTATACCTACAACCGGTAATCCGATTATCGTGTAACCTGCCGCCGGAATTTTTTCCATTTCCATTCTTCCATCAGCTCCCACAAAGAGAATCTCGATCTCAGGATCAATTTTCCTGAGAGCATTAGCAACAGAAATAGCAGGGAAGATATGTCCTCCTGTTCCTCCGCCACTAATTATCACCCTCTTATGTCTTTGCAGGCTCATATATTTTTTCTCCTTCATCAGTAATTTCCTCTTCTGGCAATTCTTCTTTTTTTATCCTTGCATTTACAACCCTGCTTACGCTCATTATTGCCCCTATTGAAAAACTCATCACCAGCACAGAGGTTCTTCCCCAGCTCACCATTGGAAGAGTCTGGCCTGTAACCGGAAATAAACCCACAGCAACCAGCATATTAAGCATAGCTTGTACAACAATCATTACAATTAAACCCATAACCAGAAAGGCAGGAAATGCCGTCTCGCATTTCTTCGCTATAGTAATTCCTCTGAACAGCAGTATCATATAAGCCAGAATCAGGGGGATTGCGCCGAACAATAATCCATATTCTTCGATTATTATTGCAAAGATGAAGTCAGAGTTCGATTGGGGAAGCATGTTTCTCTGGGTACTTTTTCCCGGAGCTTTTCCAAATAACCCGCCTGTTGAGATAGCAATTTTCGCCTGGTTCGACTGATAATCTCCATCCTCATCCACTGTACCTGAGAAAAAATGCTCGATCCTGTTTTTCCAGACCTTGACCCTGTTATCTTTTGTTACAACAGTAAGCACCATGGCAAACATGACAACTCCAACGACTCCCATACCAACATAAGCCAGAAGAAATTTGAACGGAACCCTTCCTATGAACATAATTATCATACTTATAACGAATATCATTAATGCTGTCGAGAGGTTTTCAGGTAAAATCAGACCGCAGACAATGCCTACCGGAAAAATAAAATACTTTGTAACAAGCATGAAATTATTCAGCCCATTCTGGTATTTGGCCAGTGATCTGGCAAGATACAGGACAAGTGCCACCTTGGCTACATCAGATGTCTGAAGTCTGAATCCTGTTCCCGGTATAACCAGCCATCGGGTCGCCTCGTTAACTCTCGACCCAAAAGCAAAGGTAAGGATCAGCAATACTACGGCACCTATCAGGATCAACCCTGCCATTGAGAAATATATCCTGTATGGCAGATAATGTACAACTACGATTATTATAAGGCTTAAGAAGAGCATAAGAAACTGGCTCCTCAGAAAGTATGTCGTATTTCCACCGTATTTCATAAAGGCCACGCCTACAGAAGAGCTGTAAACAGCCAGCAGGGAATAGATCATAAAAAGAGCCACAAGGCCCCATATAGCCCTGTCTCCCTTAAATGTCTTTGTAAGCCATCCCTGTTGCATTTAACTCTTTGATTAAAGGTTTCTTACTGCCTGTTTAAACTGACGACCCCTGTCTTCATAATTCTTGAAAAGATCAAAACTTGCACAGGCAGGTGACAATAACACCGTTTCACCTTTCTTTGCAAGGTAATACGAAGACCTGACTGCCTCTTCCATAGATGTCGTTTCAACAATTGTCGCAACCTTATCTTTAAAAGCTTCAACAATTTTCTTGCAATCCTTGCCCAGGCAAACTATTGCTTTGACCTTCTTCCTGACTACCTGGAAAAGTTCTGAATAGTCATTCCCTTTGTCTATTCCACCGACAATCCATACTATATCATTTTCCATACACTCAATTGCATACCATGTAGCATTGACATTGGTAGCTTTTGAATCGTTAATGAAGTTAATACCGCAAATCGTAAAAACCGGTTCCAACCGGTGTTCAACTCCCTGAAAATCTGCGAGACTTTCCCTGATTACCTCCTTACGGATATTAAGAACTTTCCCGGCAATAGCTGCTGCCATTGAGTTGTAAGTGTTGTGACGACCTTTAAGCGCCAATTCATGAATGGTCATAAGGTTAGTTTTATTTGGGTAATCAATTATCAATTCGTTGTTTTCGACATAAGCGGTCATACCTTCCTTTATTTTATCAGAAAAAGGAAGAAGAGTCATTCCGTATTGCTTTTTAGATAATTCAGCTTTAATTATCGGATCGTCTGCCCAGAAAATCAGGAAATCAGATTTCTTCTGGTTTTGTGTAATTCTGAATTTGGAATCTATATAATTCTGAAGTTTGTATCCATATCTGTCAAGATGATCTGGCGTAATATTCATCAGAACAGAAATATCAGCCTTAAATTCGTACATCCCGTCCAGCTGAAAACTACTCAATTCAATTACATAATAATCGTATGAGCCTTCTGCAACTGCCATGGCAAAACTGCGTCCGACATTCCCGGTCATCGCAACATTCTTGCCTGCTTTTTTCAGAATATGGTAAATCAGGTTTGTAACTGTTGTTTTACCATTACTTCCTGTGATACAAATTTTGACACCATTAGCATATCTGCCGGCAAATTCAATTTCTGAAATAATATGGATCTTCTTTTCTCGGATCTTGCTGATTATAGGTGCATTTTCAGGTATTCCAGGACTCTTAATAACCTCATCTGCAGAAAGGATAATTTTTTCATTGTGATTTTCTTCCTCCCACTTTATCTTATAATTATCAAGAACTTCCCGGTATTTTTCTTTTATCTGACCCTTATCAGATACGAACACATCAAACCCATTCTTCTGTGCCAGCACTGCCGATCCTGCTCCACTTTCTCCTGCCCCCAGTATAACAATCTTCTTCTTCATATTATTATCTGATCTTGAGCGTCACAATACTTATTACAGCCAATATTATTGCCACTATCCAGAACCGTGTGACAATCTTTGGTTCAGGGTAACCTTTTTTCTGATAATGATGATGCAGGGGAGCCATAAGAAACATCCTTCTTCCTTCACCGTATTTTCTTTTAGTTCTTTTAAACCATGCAACCTGCAATACAACTGAAAGGGCCTCAACAAGGAATATCCCGCAAAGTATGGGGATCAAAAGCTCTTTTCTTATAATAATTGCAAATACAGCTATTATGCCTCCGAGTGCCAGGCTGCCGGTGTCGCCCATAAAAACCTGTGCCGGGTATGAGTTGTACCACAGGAAGCCTATAGTAGCTCCGATAAATGCACTGGCAAATATCACCAACTCCTGCGAACCAGGTATGTACATTATTTTAAGATAGTTAGCATATATAACGTTGCTCGACAAATAAGCCAGAATCCCGAGTGCAGTTCCGATTATTGCAGACGTACCGGTAGCCAGCCCATCGAGCCCGTCAGTAAGATTTGCACCATTAGAGACTGATGTAACAATGAATATTACAATAATCACAAAAGCCAGCCAGGTCCATGGCTGCCTGTGATCTTCATTGACAAATGCCACAAGCCATGAATAGTCAAATTCATTATTCTTAATAAACGGGATGGTAGTTTTTGTTGATTTTCTTTCCATGGCAATTTCTCCTTGAGCAGAATATGGAACTTCCGGATCAAAGAGCTCCATTTTCTCTCTGGATGTAAGGTTGGCAATGCTGACCTTTTCAATAATTATAACATCATCGCTGAAAAAAAGTGTCAATCCTATAATAAGTCCGAGTCCAATCTGCCCTACTATCTTAAATCTTCCTGCCAGACCGTCTTTTTTCTTTTTAAATATTTTTATATAATCATCAAGGAAGCCTATTAACCCTAACCAGATGGTTGTCAACAGCATAAGAAAGACATAGATATTATCGAGTTTTGCGAATAACAAGGTCGGAATAATAATAGATGCAAGAATAATTATGCCGCCCATCGAGGGAGTTCCCTTTTTCTGATATTGCCCTTCGAGGCCAAGCTCCCTGACAACTTCACCAACTTGCATCCTCTGAAGAAATGATATTATTCTTTTTCCTATTAGAAGTGAAATGATCAGTGATGTTATGACAGCCATTGCCGATCTGAATGAGATATATGAAAAAACTCCTGCCCCCGGGAAATTGTATGTGTCAAGATATTTGAATAAATAGTATAGCATCTTTTTTCTCTGTTATTTCAGTAATAATGCATTCCTCAATTCCTCCCTGTCGTCGAAGTGATATTTCACTCCCATTATCTCCTGATAAGTCTCGTGCCCTTTCCCGGCAACCAGTATTACATCGCCTGGGTTTGCAAGCATGACTGCCGTTCTTATCGCTTCGCGTCTGTCGGATATTCTGAGGGTTTTTCTTTTAAGGTCCGGGGTTATTCCGGCTTCCATATCATCGAGTATCTTTTCAGGATCTTCAGTTCTTGGGTTATCTGATGTGAGTATGATTTTGGTACTTCCTTCAGCAGAAATAGCAGCCATCTTCGGACGCTTTGTTTTGTCTCTGTCACCTCCTGCACCGACAACGGTAATAAGCTGAAAGTCACCTTTTCTTATCTTATTAATAGTACCTATCACATTAAGAAGAGCATCGGGGGTATGAGCATAATCGACAATACCAGATATTCCGCGGGCAGATTTAACTATTTCCAGTCTGCCTGATACCGGATGCAGATCGCTTAGAATGGTCAATATTTCTTTCTTCGCTGTTCCAAGAAGCTCTGATACGGCATAAACAGCAAGCAGATTGGATGCATTAAAATCACCGATAAATCTTGTCCAGACCTCTTCACCCTGTATCTTTAATCCCATCCCTTCGAAACCCTGCTCTATAATTCCGCATCGGTAATCGGCAATTCCTTTTACAGAAAAAGTGTAATGACGGGCCTGACAATTTTGCAACATAACCCTGCCGTTCCGGTCATCGATGTTAACAAGTGCAAATGAATCATCGGGCAGGGAGTCAAAAAAACTCTTCTTCGCAGCCAGATAATTATCAAAGGTTTTATGGTAATCAAGGTGATCGTGAGTAAGGTTTGTGAAAATACCTCCGGTAAATGTCAATCCGGCAATTCGTTGCTGCTCTGCTGAATGAGAGCTAACTTCCATAAATACATAATCGCACCCCTCTCTGACCATCTCAGATAACATGCTGTTGAGCTGAACGGGATCGGGCGTTGTATGTGTTGCCGGAAGTTCTTTTCCATTTATATAATTGCATACAGTTGAGAATAGCCCGCATTTATAACCCAATCGCAGGAACATACTGTAAAGGAGGGTTGCAATGGTTGTTTTGCCATTTGTACCTGTTACACCCACTAGTTTAAGCGAAGATGAAGGATTACCATAAAAATTTGAAGCTGCGAATCCAAGAGCTCTGGCAGAATCTCTTGTCCTTATCCAGCAGATACTTTTGTTCTGATTCTCAGGAAGGATTTCACAGATAACCGCGGAAGCACCGGAGGCAACAGCCGAATTAATATAATCATGTCCATCAGTATTATAACCATTAATAGCGACAAACAGCGATCCTTTGGTTACCTTGCGGGAATCAAATTCAATATTTGAAATTATTGCTTCTGTTTCTCCTGTCAGAGAAACAATATCAATCTCTTTTAATATTTCTTCAATCCGCATCATATCACATATTCATATCCAGCGAAACCACCATTCCTTCATAGTACCTGGCACCATGTTCCGGCGACTGCCTCAGCACCCTTCCTTTACCGCTGAATCTAACCCTGAGTCCCGAGTTCTCAAGAAGGAAAATTGCGTCCCTGAGACTCATCCCTCTGACATCGGGAACGAGGCCATTCTGCATCTTCACACTTGCTAATCTGATAGTATCCCCGCTTTCACGGGTAGTCACCCAGTCATCATCAACTGTACGTTTGTATCGGACCTTCAGGTTTCTCAATACTTCGTTGATGTCGGCTCTGCAGCCATTACCGGCCTCAGGAGCTGCCAGCTTCACATCTTCATTATTTTCAGGTTTGTAATCACGGAAAAAACTGGTTGCATAGACTTTATCAGAAATCTCTTTGAACACCGACCCGGCAACCAGGTTTCCATAATAAACTCCATTTGAAGGAGCATTAACGACCACTATACAGGAATAAAGAGGATTCTCTGCAGGAAAATATCCTACAAAAGAGGCCTGGTAAGATATCCTTGCATCCTGTCTGTACCCATATTTATCTTTGGCTATCTGAGCTGTACCCGTTTTCCCCGCAATTCTATAATTGGCATTTTTTAGATTAGTAGCGGTTCCGCGTTCAACGACCCCCTCCATCATCTTCTTTGCTTTCCTTATTGTTGAACGGGATGCTATCGAGTTAATAATGACGTCCGTTTTGAAACTCCTGATGACGGTTCCATTGTGCAGGATGGCGGTCACAAACCGTGGACGCATCATCTTTCCATCATTTGCAACGGCATTATAGAATGTGAGTATCTGCAATGGTGTCATTTGTACTTCATAGCCATGCGACATCATCGGCAGCGAAAGTCCCGACCATAATTTATCGCCCGGATATCTTATCAAAGGAGCTCCTTCTCCTTTGATTTGAAGATCAAGTTTTTCGTTCAGTTTCATAGCATAAAGCCGGTTCACAAATTCTTTTGGATTATCCTTATAATGTTCATATATAAGCTTTGATGTGCCCACATTGGACGATTTCTCAAAGACCTCTTTAACGGTTATTCTGCCATACCCCTCCTCTTTTGTATCCCTGATGATCTTATTATAAAATTTTACGCTTCCAGCACCTGTGTCAACTATATCGCCGGTGTCAATCACACCATCTTCAATAGCGGCCACAAGAGATATAAGCTTAAAGGTCGATCCTGGTTCGGTGCTCTCTCCTATAGCATAATTATATGTTTCGTGATAGCCGCCATCACTTCCCAGTTCAAGATTAGCAATGGCTTTGATATCGCCTGTTGACACCTCCATAAGGACCGCACATCCATGATGAGCATCATGTGTTCTGAGTTGATTCAACAGGGCACTTGATGCAACATCCTGCAAATCAATATCTAACGTTGTAACAACATCATTTCCGTCTCGTGATTCCACACTATTGGCATTGTCAACAGTTATCCAGTCACCTCCTGTAAGTCGTTGCTTCACTGCCACCCCGTTTTTACCTGTCAGATCTTTATCAAAACCACCTTCTACACCAACTTCATTACCTTCGCTGCCAAGATTGAGGTAACCGATGGTTCTGGCAGCCAGATAACTATTTGGAAGGATTCTCCTATTCTCAGCCTGGGCTACTATACCTCCTTTATATTGTCCTTCTCTGAAAATCGGTAACTCTTTAAGTTGTTTGAGAGTTTCATAGTCAACTTTCCGTTTTATAAGAAAATAGCGATCACCTTTCCTTCTTGCCTCTGTTATGATTGATTTCCATCCTGCGGCTGATCTCTCACCAACCAAACGTGCCAATCCTGCCGATAATCCATTTATTCCATTTGACCAAGTAACTCCTGCCATCCCGGTGCTTCTCGTATCCATATAGATTGTATAGTATGGGACCGAACTTGCCAACAAACGTCCGTCATTTGTCAGTATATCTCCCCTGTTTGCAGGCAATTCAGCAGTCTTAAAAACAAATTTTTCACTCATATCCGACCATTTGCCTCGCTGAACATATTGCAGAATCAGGATACGGATAAGCAGAGCAACAGCCAACAGGGCAATTGCAAAATATACAATACCGCTACGCCATACTATTTCATCCCGTACTGCCATTCTCTTTACTTTTTATCAACCAACAGTTTATATGGTGGATTTTTCAACTCTTCGAGGTTAAGTCCCTTCTCGCGGACCATTCTGAATACTTCCGATTGCCTGCTGACATACATCAGATCGGCTGATGTGGAAAGGGCCTCAGCTCTCAGATCTTTTACCTCCCTTTGAATCCGGGTTGTTTCCCTTGTTATTTTTTCTGCATGAAACCTGTTTCCTATGTATATTGATGCCAGCAGGGTTACAAACGAAATGTACCCAAGATTCTTAAGTATTATCTTTTCAGAAATCATGCTCCCGCTAAGGAGTTCCTTCATGAAAATTCCAGCCTTTACGTGCTTTTTGTTATCTTCCTTATTGTCTGTCATTTATCAGATCTTTTCGGCTATCCTGAGCCTTGCACTTCTGGCCCTGTTATTATTCGCAATCTCATCATCACCCGGAGTTATTCCTTTCCTGTTTATTATCCGGAAAGGTGTTTCAACATTTCCATAAAAGTCCTTTTTCTCCTCTCCCTCAAAATTTCCTGACTTCATAAAGTTTTTAACCACCCTGTCCTCAAGTGAATGGTAGGTTATGATCACAAGTCTTCCTCCCGGATTGAGAATAGAGAGAGCCTGATCGAGCATTTCCTGCAGATAATCTATTTCGTGATTAACAGCTATCCGTAAAGCCTGAAATACCCTTGCGTAAAATTTATGTTCCTGCCTGTAGGGTGCCAGTTTCCCGATTGCATCAATTATATCATTGACAGATGTCAGTGGCTTTAAACTTCTTGCCGCAACAATTTCTTTAGCTATCCTTCTTGAATTTATAAGTTCTCCGAAGTTGTATAAAATATCTGCCAGCGAAGTTTCATCCAGTGTCTTAAGAAGGTGGGCGGCTGTTACCTTACCACTTTTGTTCATCCTCATATCAAGAGGTGCATCCTTTCTGAAAGTAAAACCTCTCTCAGGCTCATCGAACTGATGGAATGAGACTCCCAGATCAGCAATGAGGCCATCTATTGACTCTATGTCGTTAAACTGTAGATTGTTTTTCAGAAACCGGAAATTCTGGTCAAGAAAAAGAAATTTTTTATCAATCGGAGCATTCAATCTTGCATCCTCATCCTGATCAAAAGCGATAAGTTTTCCTGTTCTAAGCCGTTTCAGAATTTCCATTGAGTGACCTCCTCCTCCAAATGTAACGTCGACATAAATCCCGTCAGGCCGGATATTCAGCCCATCAATACTTTCTTTGAGCAGTGCGGGAATATGGTAAAACATTATAATTAAGGCTCATTTAAACTTCCACTCATAAGTTTTTCAGCCAAGTTGGCAAAATCTTCAGTGGTCATATCAATTTTATCATAGACATCTGCTGCCCAGATCTCAATCCGCCCATCTTGGCCGGCAAGAACAACATCCCTTTCAGCTCCGATAAGATCCAGTAATCTTTTCGGAACCAGCATACGGTTGTTGTTATCAAGCGAGAGTTCAGCAGTTCCTTTAAAGAAATTCCTCAGGAACATATTGTGCTCACGGTTATAGGGGTTGATCCTTTTCCTTATCTTATCCAGCTGTCTGTTCCAGTCTTCTATTGAATAGAGAACAAGACAATTTTCGAAGATATCCTTACGCACCACGAAATGATCCTGCGCATCAGCAGGCATCTGTTTTTTGAATGCCATGGGAAGTATTATCCTTCCCTTGACATCCACCTTGCACGTGTAATCACCTATAAATGTGGCCATCCTAGCTTTTTCAAAATAAAGGGCTAAAATAAACAAATATTATCCACTTTGCTCCACTTTACCCCACTTTTTTCTTTTTTTGTTAATAACTTTTTGGGATAAATTCTGCTAATTATCGGTCTGGCTGAAATGTTTACATAATTCAGGAATCGCTTACCTCACCCCAACCCCTCTCCTATTTTTTCACCTCACCTTAAATCCCTCGCCCAAGGGAGAGGGATTTAATCGATTGACTATCTTTTTCTTACACCCCTTCTCCCCTGGGAGAAGGGGGCAGGGGGATGAGGTGAATTGAGCGGAGTAGGGGGCCTAGGGGCTGAGTTCATGCAATTTAAAGAAAGGGGGCCTAGGGCATTGCCGTCAAGATGGAGAAGGGGCTGGCGGATGGATAAATCGGATTAAAAAACAGACCAGTTTTTTTTATAAATTTGAACCTGCATTTCTATTATAAATCATATGAGAGATGGATAGAGCACCCGATAAACATGAAATTCAGAAAATAGACGTCGAAAAAGTCCTCTATTCGAAAAATCCGTCACTTAAAAAGGTCGTTCCACAATTTTTTATAAACTACCTGAAAAGGATTGTGCATCAGGATGAACTGAATGAATTTCTTAAAAAATGGGGCCATTTGAGAGATGCTGAATTAATAGAGGCAGGGTTGAAGCATTTTGAAATCAAATTCAAAGTATATGGCAGCGGAAATATCCCCAAAACAGGGAGATATATTTTCGTTTCAAATCATCCTCTTGGCGGACTTGACGGACTGGTATTTATTTATGAATTATCTAAATATTTCCCTGACTTAAAATTTCCTGTAAACGATATACTTACTAATATCGAAAATATGTCAGGCATTTTTCTTCCGGTAAATAAGCACGGTGCTCAGGGCAAGGATGCAGCAAGAAGGATTGAAGAAGCATACTCTTCCTGCAGCCAGATACTCTATTTTCCGGCAGGTTTATGTTCAAGAAAGAAAAGAGGTATTATTAAGGACCTGCAGTGGCATAAAAGTTTTATTTCCAAAGCAATACAACATAAAAGAGACATTGTTCCTGCTTACTTTTCAGGTAGAAATTCCAATTTTTTTTATACCCTTTCCAATATCAGGAAATTTTTTGGTCTCAAAACTAATATTGAGATGCTTTATCTTGCTGATGAAATGTTCTTGCAAAAGGATAAAGAGATCCGGCTGGTTTTCGGTAAAACAATACCATGGGAAACCTTTAATAAAACAAGATCTGCGTTGGAATGGGCTGACTGGGTCAAATCAAAATCGTATGAACTCAAATCAACTATTTCCGGATAATCGGGGAATAAAAAAAAAGAGTAAATTGCATTTGCTTTTTTAATAAAAATATTCAGACATATCAATACCAATTATTAAGATTCAATGAAACCTGTTGTTGACCAATTACCAAAGGATCAGATAATTGCCGAATTAACAAGCGAAAAACTTCTCCGCAGGACCAACAATGGCAGCAATGAGGTTTATATTTTTGATAATAATAACTCTCCTGCCTTAATGCACGAAGTAGGCCGTGTTAGGGAGTTAACTTTCCGTCATGCTGGAGGTGGTACCGGTAAAGAGATCGATATTGACGATTTTGATACTGCTATGGTTGATCCTCAAAAGCAATTAATAGTCTGGGATCCTGAAAACAAGGAAATAATTGGAGGATATCGTTTTTATTTTCCGCAAAAGGGGTGCACAAACTGCGATATTACCAGGCTTGCTTCATCAACTTATTTCCATTTTTCTGAAAAATTTCTTACAAAGTATTATCCTCATCTGATGGAACTTGGCCGGTCATTTGTTCATCCCGATTATCAATCACGCTCTATGGGCAGGAAAAGTCTGTTTGTCCTTGATAATCTCTGGGATGGACTTGCTGCGGTAATAATTGATAATCATCACCTTAAATACCTGTTCGGGAAAGTGACTATGTATCCTCATTTCAATCAGAAAGCCAGAGATATGATTCTCTATTTTCTAAAACGTCATTTCAAAGATCCGGACCACCTTGTTACTCCCATTGAACCTGCTAATATTAATATTCATCAGGAGGAAATGAAAAAAATTTTCACGGGATGGAGATATAAAGAAAATTATAAGATCCTGTCAAGAGAGGTTCGGAACCTCAATGAGAATATCCCTCCACTAATAAATGCCTACATGAATCTGTCGCCAACCATGCGTACCTTCGGGACTTTTATAAATCATAAATTCGGCGATGTTGAGGAGACCGGAATAATGATTACTCTGAGGGATATTTATGTTGAAAAGATTAACAGGCATCTCTCTTCCTATAAAAAGGACTTCGAAATTACATGGTTTTCCCATGAGAATTAATAAGCCCGTATATTCCTGTCTTCCACGAAGTTAATGAAAGACTGGTTTACTACCTTATTTCCTCCGGGGGTTGGATAATTACCGGTAAAATACCAATCACCCAAATGACCCGGGCAAGCTTTGTGCAGACCTTCAATGGATTGAAACACAATTTCAACTTCTGATCTAATCTCATCTGATTTAAGCATTGAGGATATTTTCTTTGATATCTCTTCGGGACAGAATGACTTGTAGATTTCCCTTACAACATTTTTTATCTCCTTAACGGGTTTACTAAGCTCAAAAATTGCCTCATTATAAACCGTTTGGATCAATGATTCTCTACCGGTATCTTTTAAAAGCTCAATAGCCGCTTTGAATGCAATAAAATCGCCCAGTTTTGCCATGTCAATACCATAACAATCGGGGTACCGCAATTGCGGCGAAGAAGAGACAACAACTATCTTTTTCGGATCCAGTTTATCAAGTATCCGGATTATACTTTTCTTCAATGTTGTGCCTCTGACAATCGAGTCATCGATCACGACAAGATTATCTATGCCACGTCTGATAACACCGTAAGTAACATCATAAATGTGTCCGACCAGATCATCGCGGCCTTTATCTTCTGTAATAAAGGTTCTCAGCTTTGCATCCTTGACAGCAATTTTCTCTACTCTTGGCCGCTGTTGAATAATTTTTTCAAGCTCCTCGCTGGTAAGGTAGTTTCCCCTGCTCAGAATATGATCAATTTTTACCTGATTGAGATAATCTTCAACCCCTTTTATCAGACCATAAAACGCGCTTTCTGCAGTATTTGGGATATATGAAAAAACTGTATTGTCAAGATCATAATTAACAGCCTTCAATACTGGATGCGCCAGAAGTTCTCCAAGTTTTTTTCTTTCTCTGTAGATAGCCTTATCGGTACCTCTTGAGAAATATATCCTTTCAAATGAGCATTTTCTTTGTTCGGTCTCTTCCCTGATCTTTTCAATGGTTGTTTCGCCCGATGACTTGACAATAATAGCGCTTGCAGGTGGAAGCTCATTGACTTTGTCGGTTCTTATATTAAATATTGTCTGAATAACAGGTCTTTCAGAAGCGACCACAACTACCTCTTCATCAATATAATAATAAGCTGGCCTGATACCGGCAGGATCTCTTATGACAAATGCATCACCATGGCCAACCATGCCTGCCATTGCATAACCTCCATCCCAGTTCCGGCTTGCTTTTCTCAGGATAGAAGTAACGTCCAGATTTTTCTCTATAAGCGGGGATATCTCCTTTTTTGAGAAACCCTCCTCCTTGAATTTGCGAAACAATCTCTCATTCTCCTCATCGAGACGGTGTCCGATATTTTCAAGAATTGTCACAGTATCAGAAAAATCAACAGGATTCTGACCTAATTCAACCAGGCTGCTGAAAACTTCTCCGACATTAGTAAGATTGAAATTACCGGCAATCACCAGGTTCTTTGACCTCCAGTTATTCTCGCGGCTTACGGGATGTACATGATCTATATTATAATTCCCATAAGTGCCGTACCGTAAGTGCCCCAGATAAATATCACAGGCAAAGGGAACATTTTCCTTAATAAAAGACGGGTTTTTAAAATCCTCAAGGTGAGTAGACTTTAATGCATCAATATCTTCATAAATAAGACTGAAAATTTCTTTTATAGGATTAGCTATGTTTGATCTCTGTCTGAAAATATATCTGTTACCAGGTTGAACATTTAATTTTATTCCGGCTATACCGGCACCATCCTGGCCTCTGTTATGCTGCTTTTCCATCATAAGATACATCTTCTGCAGTCCATAGCTCCATGTACCGTATTTTTCAATGTAATATTCCATCGGCTTACGCAATCTTAACATTGCTATGCCGCATTCATGTTTGATCCTATCGCTCATAATTATTTTGTTTTCAGGTCCGGGAAATTAATAATATCGGGGACAAGATATGCATCGGGAAACTCCTTGCTGACAATTAAAAATAATCTTGTTGCCTCTGTTTTTGATCTGAAGTCGCCGACCCTCACCATATACCAACCTGGATTATCATATAATATATATGTACTGATATCCTGAAACTTGTCTATAAATTCTTGGTTGGCCTTATTTGATTCATCCCGTGCATTCCTTACGGAGCTGCGGTATATCTGTATTCTGAAGCCTTCCATGCCATAATAACCATGATCCTTATAAATATTTTTATTGCCCAGAATATACCTGCTGATAAGGGTGTCTATTGCTAAATCCTCAATGATGTTGAGCTGGCCAGCGCGGGAATTGTCATCGACCCTTCGAAAAAGATCTGATGTTTTGATGAAAGACTGTGCCAATCCAAACCCGGATGCAAAGCCCAGAGTAATAAATATTAAAAAGAGTTTTCTGATCATGCTGCAAAAATAGCATTTCGTTGACAGAATAGAAATGTATTCCCCGGTTTTATTATTTTCCTTCACCGGTTGTAGTCAGTGTAACGCTTTCAATTCAAGATAAAAACCCTCTCTGATACCTCCTTCATAATAAACAAGGCAATAAAGGTAAAGAGATTTCTATCCCAACTCTGCTGCCAGTTCATCAGTCATCTCAAGGTTATGATATACAAACTGGATATCATCATCATCTTCAAGTGTATCAATAAGTCTGAGAACTTTTCTTGCAGATTCCAGGTCAAGTTTTTTAGTGTCGCTGGGAATTCTTTTCAATCCGGCTTCTACAGATTCAATGCCAAGTTCACTAAGCTTCCTGTTAACGCTTCCGAAATCTTCTTTAGCACATGCAACAGTAATCATGTCACCGTCAATTTCAAAATCTTCTGCTCCTGCATCGATCATATCAAGCTCAACATCATCAAGAGACAATCCTTCATTTCTTATAGTAAATATGCCTTTCCTGTCAAAAATGAAGCTCAGTGATCCATTAGTTCCAAGGTTACCTCCATGCTTATTGAAAGCTGACCTAACAGAAGCCACTGTCCTGTTATTGTTATCAGTAAGGCACTCTACAAATACAGCAACACCGCATGGTCCATAACCCTCAAAAGAGGTTTCAGCAAAACTCTCAGCATCTGCACCTGCAGCCTTCTTGATGGCTCTTTCAATATTATCCTTAGGCATATTAGCGCCTTTCGCGTTCTGGACAGCAAGCCTGAGCCTTGCATTAGATTCGGGATCGCTGCCTCCCTCTTTTGCAGCAATTATTATCTCTTTGATAATTTTGGTAAATTTCTTCCCCCTTTTTGCATCTATTGCACCTTTCTTCCGCTTAATGGTTGACCATTTACTATGACCTGACATACTTTAAAGATTAAATTTATTATTACAAATTTAAATAATTCTTTCATACCTCATTCATACTTCATAGATTTGTGCGGGAATGGTGATGAAGGGGTGCATGGTGCACGGAGAAGTGATCCTTTATCCCCTTGCCCTGTGCCATGAGCATTATTTAGTCAAGTGAGTTTATAATGATGAACAAGAAAGTATATATAGAGACCTACGGATGTCAGATGAATGTTGCTGACAGTGAGGTTGTTGTATCTATCTTATCTGATGCAGGATATGAACCAAGTGATAATATTAATGATGCAGGGTTAATATTAATAAATACATGTTCAATCCGTGATAATGCTGAACAACGTATCTGGCGCCGTCTTAAAGCTATCAGCCATCTGAAAAAGCGAAAAAATGATCTTAAAATCGGAATAATCGGATGTATGGCTGAAAGGTTGAAGGAGAAACTACTTGAAACAGATCATCTGGTTGATATAGTGGTTGGCCCTGATGCCTACCGCGAACTTCCTCTTCTTGTTGCTGAAGCTGAGGCGGGACACAAAGCTGTAAATGTTCTCCTTTCCCGTGAGGAGACCTATGCCGATATATCACCAGTAAGAATGGATAAAAACGGCGTTTCCTCCTTTGTATCAATAATGAGAGGCTGTAATAACCTGTGCGCTTATTGTGTTGTCCCTTATGTACGTGGAGCAGAGCGAAGCCGAGACCCTGAATCTATACTAAGAGAGGTCAAAGAGCTATTTGAGATGGGTTACAGGGAAGTAACGCTTCTCGGACAGAATGTTGATTCTTATAAATGGGATAATAACAACGAGATCGTCGGGTTTCCTGAACTTCTTGAAAAAGTCGCAATTGTGAATCCCCTTTTGCGGGTAAGGTTTTCGACTTCTCATCCAAAAGACATTTCAGATGACCTTTTACAAACTATAGCCCGGCATAATAATATATGTAACCACATCCATCTGCCCGCACAGAGCGGAAGCAGCCGTATTCTAAAACTTATGAACCGTGAATATTCAAGGGAATGGTATATGGATCGTGTTAATGCAATTCGGAAAATAATACCTGAGTGTTCTCTTTCTACAGATATGATAACAGGGTTCTGCACTGAAACAAAAGAGGATCATAAAGAATCTCTCTCACTAATGGAATGGGTTGGGTTTGATTTTGCTTATATGTTTAAATATAGTGAAAGACCAGGCACCAGGGCAGCAAGAAAATATAAAGATGATGTTGCTGATCATATAAAATCAGAACGATTAAGCGAAATGATATGCCTTCAAAATAAGCTTTCGTCAAAATCTAAAAAAAATGATGTGGGAAAAGTCTATGAAGTTCTGATTGAAGGATTTTCAAAAAGATCGGATGAAAATTTATCGGGGCGGACTTCGCAGAATAAGGTTGTTGTTTTCCCTGGAGGTGACCTTAAAAAGGGTGAATATGTAAAGGTCTTAATTGAAAGATGTACTTCAGCAACTCTTATCGGTAAAAGCATTTAGCCCCTGAATCATTTGCTCTTTACTTCTATTCGGTGTAACTTGCACTTAACATTTATGCTTAATAGAATGAAGCGGAATAATATTCTTGCATTATTTATTGCTGGTAGCCTGGTACAGTTTGCATCCGGCCAAAATACCAGCAAAAAATCTGATAAAACAATTACTATTACCGGAAAGGTATTGAACCTGGACCAGAAGCCCATTGAAGGAGCTATTTTTTATATTGACAATGTCAGAACCAGTTATAAATCGAAGAGTAATGGTTCTTATAAGATAAAAGTCAGCCCCTCAGCACTTAAACTTATGGCCACCTCACCCGAATATGGGATTTGTGATACAATGATAAATGAACAAACTACTCTTAATTTGACCCTTAACGGAATTGCAGATACCCAGGCTTCAGAACCAGTAGATGCGGGAAAAGAGACAGGGCGACACGATTCCGGTAATAAACCTGCCAAATCCAGGGCAAAAAAGATGAATACGTATGCCAATATTTATCAGATGATCCGTGGCGAAGTGAGCGGGGTCGTTGTCAGTGGAAGAAATATCCAGATCCAGCAGGGGCATTCTTTCTTTGGCAGCAGTGAACCACTCTATACTGTAAATGGAATTATTGTCCCAAGCATCGATTTTGTGAATCCCGTAGAGGTCAAGTCAATAGCTGTACTTAAAGGATCTGCGGCTGCAATTTACGGACTCCATGGCACAAACGGTGTAATAAGTATCACTCTGATTAATGGTTCCGAAAAAGAAAAATATTAATTTTAATTCAAATAATATTTAACAAAATGAGAACAAAACTATTCGTTTTAATTCTGTTATCTGTCTTATACATTAACAGCATATCAGCACAGAATAACAATAAGAAGATAACAATAACAGGTACTGTGCTGGATGTTGCCAAAAGCCCTATCGTGAATGCAATAGTTATGATCGATGGCCAAAAAACCAATTCAGTAACCGATTCTAAAGGAAACTTTAAAATAAAGGTTAAAGGCAGTGCACTTAAGATTGGAATCTTCACCTTTGGTAATGGTATAATTGAAGAAGATATAGCTGGAAGGACCAGGATTAATTTAAATTTTGGAACCATGGCAACTCAACAACTGGATCAAAACATTGCACCCGGTGAAGAAGGAGTAGATATTGGTTATGGTTATGCTAAAAAGAAGAATCTGACTAACCAGGTTAGTCAGATTGACGGAACAAATAAAAAATATGCCTCGTACTCTACAATTTATGATATGATACAAAGAGAAGTTTCGGGGGTTCGCATTAGCGGAGGAGACATTATAATACAAGATTCTAAGAATTTGTGGGGCAGCATTCCAGCCCTGATTGTTGTTGATGGCGTTTATGTTCAAAGTATTGGGGATATATCTCCTACATCAGTCAAATCAATTGAGGTACTCAAGGGTTCATCTGCTGCAATTTACGGATCAAGAGGGTTCGGTGGGGTAATCCTTATTAAAACCAAAATCGAAAATGATTAAAAAAAATCTTTTCTTATTTTTTCCCGCCCAGAATAAGTTGCAGTTCGTCCAACTGTTTATCCGATATCTGTGATGGAGTATCCAGCATAACATCACGTCCCGAGTTGTTTTTCGGGAAAGCAATAAAATCGCGTATTGAATCCTGCCCTCCGAACATTGCGACCCATCTGTCAAATCCAAAAGCAATGCCACCATGCGGGGGAGCCCCGAATTTAAAGGCATTCAGGAGAAAACCAAATTGGTCATTTGCCTCTTCATCGCTGAATCCAAGGACCTTGAACATAAGTTTCTGCACTGTAGCATCATGAATTCTGATCGACCCTCCTCCAATCTCCACACCATTAATCACAAGGTCGTATGCATTAGCTCTTACCTTACCGGGGTCTTTTTCCATCAAAGGCAGATCTTCCGGGATCGGAGAAGTGAACGGATGATGCATTGCATAGAATCTCTTCGCATCTTCATCCCACTCAAGAAGTGGAAAATCAACGACCCATAAAGGTATGAATTTGTCTTTCTTCCTTAATCCCAACCTGTTTCCCATTTCAAGCCTCAATTCAGAAAGTGCAGTCAAAGCTTTTTTCTTATCCCCAGCCAGAATAAGGATCAGGTCCCCCTGTTTTGCATTAATGGCATCAGCCCAGCTCTTCAGCTCATCCGGCGAATAAAATTTATCTGCAGATGACTTTAAGGTTCCATCAGCATTATACCTTAAATATACAAGTCCCTTTGCACCTATCTGAGGCTTTCTTACAAACTCTGTCAGCTCATCAAGCTGTTTTCTGGTATATTCTGAACAACCTTCTGCACAGATAGCTCCGACATATTCTGAATTGTCAAATACGGCAAAACCATGTCCTTTTACATTTGTGGTTAATTCCTTGAACTTCATTCCAAAACGAAGATCAGGCTTATCTGTACCGTAATATTCAAATGCCTCATGGTAAGGAATCCTTAAAAAGGGTTCATTGAATTCAATACCTTTAATCTGCCTGAAAAGATACTTTGCCAGTCCTTCAAACGTATTCAGAATATCATCTCTTTCCACGAATGACATCTCACAGTCGATTTGTGAAAACTCGGGCTGCCTGTCAGCACGCAGGTCCTCATCCCTGAAACACTTAACAATCTGAAAATACCTGTCAAACCCTGCTACCATCAACAACTGTTTTAAAGTTTGTGGTGATTGTGGCAATGCATAGAAGTTACCCGGCTGCATCCTTGAGGGAACCACAAAGTCGCGTGCCCCTTCGGGGGTTGATTTTATGAGTATCGGCGTTTCAACCTCAACAAAACCGATAGAATCCATATGCTTACGGACCTCCTGCGCTACCCGGTGACGAAGAATAATATTGTTCTTAACAGACGTCCTTCTGAGGTCGAGATAACGATATTTCATCCTTAACTCCTCTCCTCCGTCAGTCTCCTCTTCGATTGTAAAGGGAGGAATCTCACTCCTGTTAAGAATATTCAGTTCCTCAACCTCTATTTCAATTTCACCTGTTAATATCTTCAGGTTCTTATTACTGCGTTCCTTAACTTTCCCCTTTGCCTGAACAACAAACTCACGCCCGAGTTTTCGCGCTTTTTCACAAAGCTCTCTGTTCGTTTCCATATTAAAAACGAGCTGGGTTATTCCATACCGGTCGCGAAGATCAACAAAAGTCATACCACCGAGGTCTCTCGATTTCTGAACCCAACCACATAAAATAACGTCCAGCCCTGTGTATCTCATGTTCAACTCGCCGCATGTGTGTGTCCTGTACATTTCTTTCTATTTAATTTTAAGCAAAAATAAGAAAATTATCAGATTGCGGAAAGAAAGGAAAATCCTAAATTCTTTCTACTTTTAGTGGTCAAATCCGATATTTATGGTTCATAGCAAAAAAGAACAAAATATGAGAGCAGCTCTCGCAGAAGCAAATAAAGCATTTGACAAACAGGAAGTTCCGGTTGGTGCTGTGGTAGTGTATGATGAAATGATCATTGCACGGGCTCATAATCTTACTGAAACGTTAAAGGATCCGACTGCACATGCTGAGATGCAGGCTATCACCGCTGCAACAAATTTCCTTGGAGGAAAATATCTTACTGATTGTACTATCTATGTGACACTTGAACCTTGTGCGATGTGTGCCGGAGCAATCGGCTGGAGTCAGGCAACTGCATTGGTCTACGGCGCAATGGATGAAAAGAAGGGCTTCAGATCAATATCAGATTCGTTACTGCATCCAAAAACTAAAGTGGACTCCGGAGTTCTGGAGAAAGAATGCAGGGAATTATTGTTGAAATTCTTCAAAACCAGGCGATAGGTTTTAGCATCCATTCCCTCTCTGCAGATCACATGAACTCATCCCCTTATGTTCCCCCTCGGCCACCCCTGCAGTCTGGCTCGTCGCTAACTAGCTCCCGCTTTCGCGGGACAAGCTCCCCGGGCTAGTTCTATACGCTCCGCCCTGTAAAGATGGGGAATTAGCTAATGCAAAGTGCTATATGCCCCCTCTTTGCAAAACAGAGAGAGCCTGTCCCGCTTTAGCGGGAGGGATTAAGGGGGTGAGTTCGCGGAAAGTAGAAAGTGGGTTTGGGGGTAAAAAACCAGGGGGCAAAAAAAGGCAGTTAGTTAAGAAAAAAGATTAATTTTACATAAACTTCTTGAAATGACTCTCGACAATAGCAAAACTATCATCAGTCTCAGGATTAAACTTTTCGGAGCCACAGTCGTATTTCTGGCATATATTCTTCTGGCCTATGTGGCAAAACTTATTAAATACCCGCTTCTTGGAATGAGTGATACAGCCTGGACACTTATTCTTGTAGGAATTTTTCTGTTAATTGCCTTTCTTCCCATGTTCCTGAATTATCAGTTTATATTTTTTTCTGATGAAGGGGAAAATATAGTTATCAGGTATTTTACAACAGGTGTGGTTGGCGGAAAAAAGAATTCTGTTGAAATAAATAAAAAAACATTTTCAGGGTATAAGATTGAATCCAGTCTTTTTGGTCTAAAACAAAGCATTACCCTTTTTCAGCAATTAAAAGAAGGAGTTGCAAAATATCCGCCCATATATATCAGTGCTCTTAACCGGGAGGAGAGAGCTAAAGTCCTCAGATCATTAAATTTATATGCCCCCCGGGTGTGAAGGTATAAAATCTGAATAGTTTATTTTTAACACGGATTATTAAATAAAATATCAAAATAATGAACGTAGATAAAATCATGAACAACCTCGAAAAGAAACATCCCGGAGAGGTTGAGTATTTACAGGCAGTAAGAGAAGTTCTGGAATCTATAGAAGAGGTATATAATGAAAACCCTCAATTTGAATCGGCAAACATTATTGAGCGTATCATTGAACCTGATCGCGTTTTAACTTTTAAAGTTCCATGGGTTGATGATGAAGGAAATGTAAAAGTAAACCTGGGCTACCGTATCCAGTTCAACAATGCTATTGGTCCCTACAAAGGAGGACTTCGTTTCCACCCGAGTGTAAATCTTTCAATCCTTAAGTTCCTCGGATTTGAGCAGATTTTCAAAAATGCACTTACCACTCTACCGATGGGCGGTGGAAAAGGTGGTTCTGACTTTGATCCAAAAGGAAAATCAAATGCAGAGGTTATGCGCTTCTGTCAGTCTTTTATGTTAGAACTGTGGAAATACATTGGACCAGAAACTGACGTTCCTGCAGGTGATATCGGTGTTAGTGGCCGTGAAATAGGTTTCTTATATGGTATGTATAAGAGGCTCTCCGGAGACCATACAGGTGTTCTCACAGGAAAAGGCAGCAACTGGGGTGGTTCATTGATTCGGCCCGAAGCTACAGGGTTTGGTTGTGTCTATTTTGCCAAGGAGATGCTTGCTACCCTCGGAGAATCTTTCAAGGATAAAAGAGTAGGAATAAGCGGATTCGGAAACGTGGCATGGGGTGCAGCTCTTAAGGCAACCGAACTGGGCGGAAAAGTCGTTACTATATCAGGGCCAGATGGTTATATTTATGACTCTGATGGAATTTCAGGTAAGAAAATAGAATTTATGCTTGAACTTCGAGCCTCAAATGAGGACATAGTTAAGCCATATTCCTATGCATATGAAGGAGTCGAATTTCATGAAGGAAAGCGCCCTTGGGAAGTTAAGGTTGATATAGCCCTTCCTTGTGCAATACAGAACGAGCTAACCCGAGAAGATGCCGAAATACTTATTAAAAATGGTTGTATCTGTATATGCGAAGGTGCTAATATGCCAAGCACTCCTGAAGCAATTGAGATTATTCAGAAAAACGGCTTATTATTTGCCCCCGGAAAAGCATCAAATGCAGGCGGTGTTGCGACATCAGGTCTGGAGATGACGCAAAACTCTATGAAGCTCCGCTGGAACCGTAAGGAGGTTGATGACCGTCTTCATGAGATCATGTGCAATATCCATCGCCAGTGTGTTAAACATGGGAAGAGGGAAGATGGCTATATTGATTATGTGAAAGGTGCAAATATTGCAGGTTTCCTGAAAGTAGCAAGTTCAATGCTCGATATGGGGGTGATCTGAGCCTCACATGTCCTCACCCCCTTTCTTTCCCCCTCTCTATTTTGTAAAGAGGGGGAATTTGTTGTTATACAACGATATAGCTCCCCCTTCTTTGCAAAGCAGAGAAGGGGGTCGGGGGGATGAGTTCGTGGCTTTTAAGAGTTGGAAAGTAATATTATTTTTATTATCTTTATGTGTCTCAATTTCTTGTGCTATGCCGGAAGTATCACTTAAGCATAAAATTGCTTTAGGTCTGATTCCACGTATCGGTGATATAAATGCGCGAAAGCTTGTATCACATTTCGGAAGCGTGGAAGCAATTTTTCATGAACCTTACAGAAATCTTATAAAGATACCCGGAATCGGATCAGGTATTGCAAAATATATCAGCGACAGATCATATCTCGATACTGCGGAACAAGAGGCTGCATATGTCAGTAAGAATAACATCAGAACATATTTCTATCTTGATAATAATTATCCCTTCAGGCTCCGGCAATGCGATGATTCTCCCGTAGTATTTTTTTTTATGGGGAATTGTGATTTGAATGCTACAAAGATTTTAAGTGTAGTTGGAACACGAAATGCCACTACCCGCGGAAGAGAAATATGTGAAAAGATTATCGCAGGACTTGCAGTGGGTCATCCGGATCTTATAATAGTAAGTGGCCTCGCATACGGTATCGATATTGCTTCACATAAAGCAGCCCTCGCAAATAACCTGCAAACCATCGGAGTTCTTGGACATGGTTTTAAGACCACCTATCCTGCCATCCACACCTCAATAGCAAAGACTATGGTAAAAAAAGGAGGTCTGCTTACTGATTTTGTTTCAGATGCACTTCCCGAGCGAAATAATTTCCTGAAAAGAAACCGCATAATTGCCGGATTATCCGATGCCACCCTGGTTGTCGAATCAGGAATAAAGGGAGGGGCACTCATTACAGCAGACATTGCAAATTCATATAATCGCGATGTTTTTGCTGTCCCGGGAAGACCGGATGATCAATGGTCGGCCGGTTGCAACAGCCTGATAAGGAGCAATAAAGCAGCACTTACCGAGTGTTCTGATGATATCGAATACTTTCTTGACTGGAAACCGGAAAAATCAAAACCACCTGTCCAGAGAACATTGTTTTCCGATCTGGATGAGACAGAAAAGCTTATCTATGAGTTACTTATGAAACAAGGGGAACTGACCATTGACACTATTTGCCGGACACTCGAAATTCCTGTCTACAAACTATCATCCATGCTCCTTCAGATGGAGTTTAAAGGATTATTAAAGTGCTCCCCGGGAAATCAGTACCGAACAGTTTAATTTGTTTTATTTTTTTTTACAAAAATTTAAGCTAAGTTTGTAATTGTATTAATAATATTAACCTTATATTAATTTTTAATTAAATTTTTTCAATTATGGACCCTAAAGTACAACAATTCATGTCGATGATCAAGGCAAAAAATCCTGGCGAGAACGAGTTCCATCAGGCAGTTCAGGAGGTCGCAGAATCCCTGATTCCCTTTATCGAAGAAAACCCCATGTATAAACATGCAAAAATCCTTGAAAGAATGGCAGAACCTGAAAGGACAATAATTTTCAGGGTCCCGTGGATAGATGACAAAGGAGAAGTTCAGATAAACCGTGGCTACAGAATTGAGATGAACAGTGCAATAGGCCCATATAAAGGTGGTCTCAGGCTGCATCCAACTGTAAACCTTGGCATCCTGAAATTCCTTGCATTCGAACAGGTTCTTAAAAACAGCCTCACAACATTGCCTATGGGTGGTGGAAAAGGTGGTTCTGATTTTGATCCAAAAGGCAAGACGGACAATGAAGTAATGAGGTTCTGTCAGAGCTTTATGTCAGAACTCTATCGTCATATTGGTGCCGACACGGATGTTCCTGCAGGTGATATCGGAGTTGGTGGCCGTGAAATTGGTTACCTGTTCGGCCAGTATAAAAGACTTAAAAATGAGTTTACCGGTGTGCTTACCGGCAAAGGTATTGAATGGGGTGGTTCACTTATCCGTCCGGAAGCAACTGGTTACGGAGCCACATATTTTGCACAGGAGATGTTATCTACACGTGGTGACAGCTTAAAAGGCAAAATCGTATGTATTTCAGGATCAGGTAACGTAGCTCAGTATGCAACAGAAAAAGTTGCAGAATTTGGCGGGAAAGTGGTTACATCATCTGACTCCAGTGGGTTTATTTATGATCTTAAAGGAATTGATGCTGAAAAACTCAAATTCATAATGGAGCTTAAAAACGTCAGGAGGGGAAGGATAAAAGAATATGCAGAAAAATATGGTGTAGCGTATTATGAAGGGAAAAGACCGTGGATTATTAAGTGCGATATTGCAATGCCTAATGCAACTCAGAATGAAATAAATGAAGAAGAAGCTAACTTGCTTATTAAGAACGGTTGTATTTGTGTATCGGAAGGTGCAAATATGCCTTCAACTCCTGAAGCAGTAGAGGTATTTCTGAATGCACAAATACTTTACGGCCCTGGGAAAGCAGCCAATGCAGGAGGTGTTGCCACATCAGGACTTGAGATGACACAGAACTCCATGAGACTTCCATGGTCTCGCGAAGAGGTTGATGAGAAACTTCAGACAATCATGAAAAATATTCATAAAACTTGTGTGAAATATGGAACAAAGGAAAATGGATTTATTAACTATGTTGATGGTGCCAATATCGGAGGATTTGTGAAGGTGGCAAACGCCATGATAGCCCAAGGGGTTGTTTAATGCAATTCATTGATACCCATACACATCTTTATCTTCCGGAATTCGATACAGACAGGGATGAAGTGGTGAACAGAGCTGTTAGCAGTGGCGTCGTGAAGATGCTGCTGCCGAACATTGATTTTCATTCTGTTGACCAGATGATTTCAGCTGAGAGCAGATATCCTGATGTCTGCTATCCTATGATAGGTCTTCATCCCACATCGGTCAAAGAGGATTTTCTTTCTCAACTCGATAAGATTGAAAACCTTTTCACAAAACATAAATTCATTGCTATCGGGGAAATCGGGATCGATCTATATTGGGATAAGACTTTCCTGAATGAACAGCTAGTTGCTTTCAGAAGGCAGATTGCTTTTGCGATAGATAAAGGATTACCTGTTGTAATACATTCAAGAGAGTCGTTCCCTGCAGTATTCTCTGTTCTGGATGAATTTCAGGGTCAGGGTTTGAAAGGTGTTCTTCATGCCTTTACGGGGAAAATCAAAGATGCTGAGAAAGCAATAGACATGGGTTTTAAACTAGGCATTGGAGGAATTGTAACCTTTAAGAACTCCGGTCTCGACAAAATAGTTAAAGAGACTGGTCCTGAGAACCTTATCCTCGAAACTGATTCTCCATATCTTGCTCCAGTGCCACATAGAGGTAAAAGGAACGAGAGTTCGTATATTTGCATAATTAATAAAAAACTTGCAGAAATTTTCGGCATGAGCGAAGAAGAGGTTGCCTCAATTACTTATGCTAACTCATCGGTACTTTTCAATCTTTGAGAGGATAGCATGAAAAACAAAAAGGGAATCACCATACTGATCATTTATACAGGAGGAACCATTGGGATGGTTCACGATTCTGGAACCGGATCGCTGATACCAATTGACTTCCGTCATATTTCAGATCATGTACCGGAATTATTGAAGTTCGGATATGACCTTCACTCAATCTCCTTTAATCCGGTAAAGGATTCATCCAATATCGATCCGGGAGTGTGGGTTAAAATGGCCGAAATCATTGAAGAAAACTATTACAAATTTGATGGTTTTGTGTTATTACATGGGACTGATACAATGGCATATACTGCATCAGCGTTAAGTTTTATGCTGGAGAACCTGGGGAAACCGGTTATTCTTACCGGCTCACAATTGCCAATAGGCCTGCTTCGAACTGATGGCAGGGAGAACCTTATTACTGCAATTGAGATCGCCGCAGCTAAGCAAAACGGAGGTCCGGCAGTCCCCGAGGTCTGTATTTATTTCGATAATAAACTTACCCGCGGTAATCGTACTACAAAAATGAGCACTGAACATTTCGATGCCTTTAACTCCCCTAACTATCCTCCTCTTGCAGAAGTAGGTTTACATTTGAAATATTTTAATAACCAGATAAGCTACCCAGCAAAAGATCAAAAACTTATCGTTCATAAAGCATTCGACACCAATGTTGCCATTCTGAAACTCTTCCCCGGGATTAACAGGAAACTTGTTCAGGCTATCCTTAAAACAGAAGGTTTAAGAGGATTAATTATTGAGACGTTCGGGTCGGGGAATGCGCCCACATACCAATGGTTTTTAGATGACCTTAAACAATATATTGATAATGGAGGAATGATCCTCAATGTCACCCAGTGTCATGGGGGTAGTGTTGAAATGGGGTTATATGAGACAAGCCGTCAGATGCTGGCTGCCGGAGTCGTAAGCGGGAAAGATATTACATCGGAAGCTTCCATAACTAAACTCATGCATCTGCTTGGCAGATACTCATCAACGGAAAAAGTAGTTCAATCATTGAAAAAATCCTTAGCAGGAGAAATCTCGTGACAGGGCGTTTTTTAAAAATATTTTTTGTATTTTGCGCCCCTGTTTTTTAACACCTGATGCAATAATAAGGAGAGATGCAGGAGTGGTTTAACTGGCACGCCTGGAAAGCGTGTGTCCCGCGAGAAGCGGGACCGGGGGTTCGAATCCCCCTCTCTCCGCAAAGCCAAAGCAAACCATCCGCCGTATGGCGGATGGTTTTTGCTTTCAGACTGACCGTTCAAAACTTGTTTTGATACGGACAGAATGAAAACAAAATAACCCGTGAAACGGGTTTGCTTTGGCTTTGCAGTGGTCCCCCTAAGTGATCACGACCGAACGGAGCGAGGCCGTAATCCCCTTTTCTATTTACCTCTCCCCCAGGAGGGAGGGGCATAAAAGACTGATTATTAATTAAAATACCATTATAAAGGTTGCACCCTTCCTCAGGCCGGAACTCACTTCGAGTCGGGCATGATGCAGCATCATGATCTGTTGTGACAGACTCAAACCGATACCCGAGTTATTAGCTTTGGTAGAATAAAATGGAAGGAATATCCGCTCAAGTACTTCATCGCTTATACCCACTCCATTATCGGAAAGGGATACCTGAACCTGGTCCGATTCATTTTTCTTAGCAATTATTGACAGCCTGGGGTTTGGAGTTTCCTCCATTGCTTCAAGAGCATTCTGAATAAGGTTTATGATAACCTGTTCAATCAGCTCCAGATCAGCTTCAATAAAAAGATCAGGGGGAATAATTTGTTTTTCAAACTGAACACCGGTTTCCTTAAACTTAGCCCTGTAAAGTAAGGTAATCCGTTCAAATAATTCCTGAAGAAGTATCCTCCTGATGGTTGGTTTCGGAATTTGTGTAAGGCTTTTTGTGTCCTTCACAAAGTTAATCAGACCCTGTGTGCGGGATTCAATTATTTTTAAGCTGTGATGAATATCTTCAATTGCTTCCTCTCCGATTTTTTCAGGTTTCAGAACCGCCCCTGATTCGTCCTCAACCATTTGACCAGCTATCCCTGCCAGATTTGTAATAGGGATGGCAGAGTTAACTATCTCATGAGACATAATATGAACCAATTTCTGCCATGTACTGATCTCCTTGCTTATCAGTTCATCCTTATGTCGTTCTATCTCATCTTTTTGGTCTTTCAACTCGACATTCTGCGAGTCAAGTTCATAATTCTTCCTGTTCAACTCCTCCTCAAAATGAAAATTAAGCCTTCGCAGGTAAAAAATGCTGGCGTTAATAAACAGGAAAAGCCCTATATGAGGAATTTTGTAAAAAGGGTAGAAAGTATTTATCCGGTCGACAATAGGGAAGTTGGTTGCTGAAAACAGAACCATGATCTTGTCAATGAATATTGCCAGAATGAAATAGTATGCCAGGGAGAACCAATAAAGAAATTTTTCTTTGTTGGGCTGTAATAACAATTGCGGTATTATTGAGGCAGATATCACTACGTATGGGTAATACGTATAACCTTCCTCTTCTACATATCCTATTAATGTCGGGCCCAGCAGAAATACAATTGGAGGAAGATAGATAAGCGAGAGCTTACTAAGTTGGGTAAACCCAAATCGTGCAATTACCAGGTTCAGAAAGTTGAGGATTAGAAGAATTGCCACCCGAAGAGTTCCATAATATAAGGTATCATTAGTAAGCTGTTGTGTAACAATAGTAGTTATAAGCAATAAGAACATAGTGATGAGCATTACAAAATTGAGCTGATTGCTTAGAACAATTGTTCTCTGACTCAATTGTCCTTGTTCTCCGGTTGTCCCAAGATTAGAAATAAAGTTCCAGATATTTTGCATGTTGTCTGTTTCTTTAAATATTTAATGTCAATCTTTCAGGTCCAAAATATTGTTTATTACCCTTAAATAATGTGAAGTAATCCGTTCCCCATACCGAAATGTGAAATCTTCCTGTATAGTGTGCTCCTGGCTATACCCAGTTCTGCTGCTGCTTTCGAAAGGTTCCCGTTATATTTGCTCAATGCAATACTGATTGCTCTTTTTTCATAATCTTCAACTCGAATCGCAGGTTCAACAATTATCTGAGAAGGTGTGGGCTTGGTTTTCAGAATAAAGTCTTCCGGCGTGAGGGATCTGCTTTTGCAAAGGATAACCGCCCTTTCTATTGCATGTGCGAGTTCCCTGATATTCCCGGGCCAGTGATATTCATTCAGTTTCTGTATTGTATCTTCCTTTATTACTATTCCTTGTTTACCATATTGCTCCGAAAAAAGTTTCAGGTAATAATCTGCGATGAGACTGATATCTTCTCTTCTTTCTCTTAAGGGAGGGAGTATTATCTCAATAGTGTTTATGCGATAAAGCAGATCCTGCCGGAATGCGAAAGTATCGGCCATCTGGTACAACGGCATATTGGTTGCTGAAATTAGTCTGACATTTACAGGTACAGGGTGATTGCTGCCTATCCTGACCACTTCTCTTTTCTGAACTGCACTTAGAATTTTTGCCTGCAGGGGCAGGCTAAGATTTCCTATTTCATCCAGGAAAAGTGTTCCGTCTGAAGCTGTCTCAAACCTTCCGGCCCTCTCTTCCCTGGCATCAGTAAAAGCACCGCGTGTATGTCCGAATAATTCAGATTCAAAAAGAGTCTCAGGTATAGCACCCAGATCAACATGGACAAAAGCATTTTGACTTCTTGATGATTCACGATGCAAAGCCCATGCTGCCAGCTCCTTGCCTGTCCCATTTTCCCCCAGGATTAATATATTGGCATCTGTTGGTGCAACTGTTTTTATGGTTCTCAGAATTTGTGCCATAATTGGTGACCGGCTTATGATTTCAGGGTAGTTTATGCTACTGGAATTAATTGCATCGCCATGGTTGCGTTTAATCCTGGTGACATCCTTATGCTCATGTTTAATACTAACTACATTCTGAACTGAAGTAACAAGCTGCTCTCTATTCCATGGTTTAGTAAGGAAATCGGCAGCACCCATCTTCATTGCTTGCACTGCCAGGTTGATCTCACCATAAGCAGTGGTTGTTAAAACTCTGACATCAGGATCAATCCGGAGTATTTTTCCAAGCCATTCTAACCCTTCTTTCCCGGTGGTATTTCCACGGGTAAAATTCATGTCCAGTAAGATCACATCATATTTGCACGCCTTAAGGTATTCAGGTATTAACCCTGGACGATCAAGTGTATCAACTTTCGCAAAAAGTCCCCTCAATACAAGCCTGGCTGTATATAAAACATCGTTATCATCGTCAACGACCAGTATGTTACCAGACCTATCTGATCTCATAAACGATATATGAATGATTCTTAACTGTTAATACACAAATATTCATAAAGATAATAATTGTAGCGTTCTGGATCAATGCATTGTAGCAAAACGCTACAATAATTATTTAACATCAATCCATCATTTTATTATATATATCTGAATACCATATATATATACGGATTGGCCTGATTGTTGAATATCCTCTGGAGTTATTAAATTAACTGGATTAGAATACTATTAATGAACAAATTACAGTCGCCATGTTTCCAAAAACGAGTTTAAAAGTATTATTTATTTCTCTTCTTTTTTTATATGATATAAATATGATGGCTCAACCCGAATTAACAATTTACACCGATGCAGGCAAGAATAATACATCAAAGGGACTCTTTATTAAATCAGCAACCATGGGGTGTTATAAGTTTGGAAAGAATAGGGTGGGAACAGGGTTTCAGCTTGACTTAAAGAATAGCAATAATTATGGCTTCTCGGGATATACCATCAATATTTCAAGGAATTTATTGACTAAACGGATTCCTCTCGAGCTGCAAGGTTTCTTTGTCCTGACACGCCCCTATGATTTATTGCAGGAAACCAACTGGGGCACCTTACTTAAGATGAAACATAAACGATTTGGTATGGAACTTGGTACAAATTTCAGAACTTATACACTTACAAAACAGGCTATTAAAGACTATGATTCGGATAAGCATTCAACAAAGATTCATGAAGTATTTAATCTGATGTATTCTTTCAACTTTTTCCTTAAGCCAACAGATGAACAGTGGAATGTTGGATTGTCTGTTACAAATATTGACCATTATATTATAAATCAGGAAACAAACCCTGTTTTCAATTTGCAGGGTTTTTATAAATTAAAGTCACCGGTAAAATTGTTTGCACAGGCCTGGTACAAAACTGCCGGTATAACTAATTTGAATTTGAATTATTTTGGGTTTTTCCTTAGAACTGGAATAATATGGAACATCAATTGAAAAATAGATTTTCGCTATTAGTAGCGTTATTTCTAATTTGTACGGCATGTACGAAACCTGATGATGAGGCAAAAACTGTAAATCAAAGGTTTACTCAATCCAGGGAATGGAATAGCAATCATTCAAACCGTGAAATCGCTGTTCTGTCTGATGATTATACTTTATTATCAATGGCTGATAGTCATGTAGGGAGTACAAAGAATCTGGATAGATTCTTTTACATTGCTAAAGCCACAAATTCTTCAGCAGTTGTGATGGCTGGCGATTTGACAACAGGTCTCGAAAAAGATTATACTGTATTTGAACAGCACCTGCCTCAACAGGATTCATTGTCATTATTTTTTATAGCTGGCAATCACGACATGTTTTCCAACGGATGGGAAGAATTCTATGCCAGGTTTGGTTCTTCCAGCTATTTCTTTACAATAAAAACACCTGTTGCCACGGATCTATTTATCTGTTTAGATACAGGCGGGGGGACCTTAGGAGATAAGCAACTGGAGTGGTTGATTAATATACTGGAAAAGCTGCGCCCAAACTATCGTCATTGTATGGTGTTTACTCACAACAATTTAATTCGTTCCAGGCATACAGATAGTACCAACCCATTAATTGAAGAAGTTCAACTTCTGTTAGAATTATTCGCTAAGCATCGGGTGGATATGGTAATTACCGGGCACGACCATAAACAGGATGCTGTATTGTTTGGATTAACCACGTATATCATAATGGATGCTCTGAAAGATGGACTGAGTAATGCGGGTTATTTTCAGATAGGAGTGAAAAACGGCAAGATTGCGTATAAGTTTGAAAATTTTTAAAGTTCCTCTTTAAAATAGCCCCCAGGGGTATTTCTATACGCTCGCCCCTGCAAAGAGGAGTGTACTCATCTGACAAATTATTATTAACGTAATAATCCCAGCTTATTTTCTGTATTACAAACGAGGTTATTTACTATCCACCAGAATGGGAAGGTTTTTCCCATTAGTCATAAAAATAAGTTTGCTATTGGGTGAAGCAGAAATAGCTTTAATCATTTCATACTGTAACAGTCTGTCACTAAGTCCTGTGCTTAATATTTTCTGATAATCGGCAATACCCTGTGCTTCAACTCTTTTTCGTTCAGCTTCCTGTCTTTCCTTCTGCAGAACAAATGTCATCTTCTGTGCATCCTGTTCAGCATTTATTTTTGATTCAATAGTAGCTTTTACTGACGCAGGCAGTGTAAGATTCCTTACCAAAAGTTGTTCAAGCATGAGCCCCCGTTCTTTGAAATTTGATTCAATAGTTGAAAATATCCTGGATTGAAACTCATCCCTCTTGGTGGAGTATAATGCAACTGCATCGTAATAAACGGCGTTATCTCTGATCTTTGTTCTGCAGATCGGACGAACCAGTACATTCCGGTAATCTATTCCGACCTCTTGAAGAATCCGGGGTGCTTCCGATGGGACAACTTTATACAAAACGGTAAGGTCGACAATTACCTCAAGTCCATCTGCCGATAAAACACGAATTGCATCATCTCCCTGCTTTGCACCCTCATCCTGTACTCCCGACATGGTGTAATTTTCTGTTCTGACGTCGAACATAACAACCTGCACCAATGGATTAATAATGTTTAATCCGCTTTCAAGAATATTAGGATTCACTTTGCCAAACAGCTTTTGTACACCTACCTGTCCCGGCTCAACCTGAATAACACATGCGATAGACACTCCTATCAGAATGACAATAACTCCGGCTGTTTTAATCAACGATCTGTAAGCTCTCAAAGCCGGGTCAACTTTGGCAGCAACAAATCCTATAAGGAAAATTACAATTCCTATTAATATTACTGACATAATTTAATTGTTTTTAATGGTTAATTAATCTGGTTAAAGTAAGTCATAAAGGTAATCAGAAAAACGATAATATGGAAACTTTTACACTTTATCTATATTAGTAAAAAAAGAAGGGGCCAATTTGTCTTTCTAAGGTTCCCCGACAGGGATAGCCGAAGGTAATCCCCTTTATTCCCCATTAATGTAACAAGTCCAATGCGGGTTCCATTTGTCTGTCAAGCGCATAGGCGGAGGTCTATAGGACTAGACCAATCCCTTTTTTATGAGCATAATTTACCAGGACTTCCATGTCCATATCCGGATTTAGTTTGAAGATATCCCGGGGATCTGACCAGCCGGCATCAAACAGAACATAATCCATGCCGAAATCTGAAGCAAAATCAATGTAATACCCGTAAGTATTTGTGTTTGCTCCCGACTTAAAATCTACTCCGTAGATGCTGTTGTCATATAACCATTCCGATTGACTTTTTCCTGGCTTAAGCCAACTTACATCTTCCGGTACTTGCTCTCCCCCCAATCGGTAAACAATATCTGATTCAATCAACTGGCCATATATAATTCCTCGAAACTGGTGTTAAAGCAATCGACTTCCGGGTCACCGTTGGTATCGCAGGTAATCTGAGGAAAATAGGTGGAGTCATCATACGTCAGATTAAATGAGGCTTCTTCATCATAAATTAAAATATCATTCTTAAAACGCGTATTAAGACGGTAAGCGACACCATCATTATAAACACGAAATTGCAGGCCAAAATTACTCTTAAAAACAATTGAATTAATTCTATTTCACTACATTTCCATGTCAAATTCACCCAGGTTCAAAGGATATTTACCGTATTCGCGGACCAGCTTTACAATATAGTCATAAGTTTGACCTGAAACATCACTTGTTACAGAATGGTCGGACTGAAAAATAAAGCCTCCATGTTTGGCTGCATTCAACTTTTTCAAGATCTCACGCTTAATCAATTCTTTATCGCCTGTCTCCCATACCTGAATACTATTATTTCCGCAATAACCAATTTTATCGCCATACTGTTTCTTCAAACGGACAGCATCCATATCAGCTTTAACCTCTAACGGATTGTAAGCATCAAGTCCCATTCCGATAAAATCCTCAAAAATCAGGTTTACATTTCCGCAACCATGATAAATCACCGGCAGGTTGTTTTTGTGACATTCATTTATCATAGCCTTCACCCAGGGTTTGAAATACTCGCGCCAGTATTGCGGATCGAAAAGCATGGAATGTGTATAGGCTACATCACCCCAGATTACAAAGCCATCCAGCAACCCGCCGGCAGCCGTAATCTGCGCTTTAGTGCAATCAAGGTAAAACTGCCCGATCCTGTTGATGCATTCCCCCAGCCGGTCGGGGTACATGCCCATCCAGAAGAGGGCATTTTCCTGACCGATAAGTCTTGTTAAACACTCCGAACATTCAATAATACTTCCATAAACCGGAAAGTCGGGATACAGCTTTCTTACGGTTTCCATCCACGCAGGTGTGTTACGTTCAAATCCATCGCCAACTCCCGCAATCTGGTTGTCGCCTGCTGTAAAAAAACGCCTGGGGTCAGCCGGATCATCAAATTCAAATGCTTCCAGTTTCTCGATTGTATCAATATCAAAAACCATAAATTCAGGCATCGGAAAATCAAACCTTTTCCTCAGAGTAGCTAAAAACCCCGTTTTTATTACAACCTCCTCCCTGTTCTCCCGAATGGTTTCAAACGGTCGGATTAATGGGTCCATGTTCGGTGTAGTTACGATCCAGTCAAGGTCGTAGTGATAATACGGACTGGCATCTTCAGGCAGGTTAAACTCTTTTCTCCACTGCTTTATAAAACTGCCCCAGAAAAAGTCGCTGATAGGAACTCTGTCAGGTTCTTCATGTCGTAATGACTTGTTCATGCGCTCCAGCTTGGCAAGACATTTGTCGGTTCGATTCATTGTAGCTGTTTTATTTTTCCATGGCAAAATTACCTTTAAAAGGGCACCGGCTTCACCGATAATCTCGATATAGTTGCCTGTCAGGAGGACTTTTATATTTATTAATTTGCTGTTTGTCTGTGCAAAGGCCTCTACGGGGATCACAACCGAATGAAGTGAGAGAGTAATCCACCAGTATCTAATGAACTCACTCCCTTTATCAATTAACCTTAAGGTGTAAATTGTTTATATGAATTTTAAGATTTTTAAGCAATCTTGCATGATTAGAAATGTTCTGTCAATATCATTGTCAAGGCCAACCGAAAATCTAACCATTCCTTCACTCATTCCCATTTCCCTCTGCAAATCTTCAGGTACTTCTGATGAGGTACTTTTTCCGGAGCAGCTGAATAGTGTCTTAAAATAACCAAGACTCACTGCAAGATATCCGACTCCCTTACTTTCCATGAGCTCCATCAATGCATTAGCTTTTCCAGTGGTCCCCATATCAATAGAAAGCATTCCCCCAAAGCCAAATTCCTCATTCATAATCTTTTTCATGGTTTTATGACCCGGATGGTCTTTTAACCCCGGATAATTTACCTTCAACCCGATACCAGAGAGTTCTTCAGCAAGATAGTTCGCATTGTAACTATGTTGTTTCATGCGAATATGAAGTGTGTGCAGGTTTTTTAAAATAGAAGAAGAACGAATTGGTTCAAGCGAAGGACCTAAAAGCATTGCAGTACCATCGTTTACACTGCACAAAGAATTAATAAATTCGTGGTCCCCGCAGATTACACCAGCGACACAATCATTCTTTCCATTTATGAATTTTGTCATACTATGTACAACTATGTGTGCCCCATGAAGTGCGGGCGCAACAATCATCGGTGTAAAAGTGTTATCTACTACTAATTTTACGCTATGCCGGTTTGAAATTGATGCCAGCTCCTCTATATCAGAGATCTGAAGCATCGGGTTGGTCATTGTTTCAGTGTAGATTATTCTGGTATTAGTCCGGATTGCTCTTTCAACCTCAGCCAGATTTGTAATGTCAACAAAAGAGACCTCAATATTAAATTTTACTAAATAATTTTTTAAGAATGCATATGTCCCGCCATAAGTGGTAATGCTGCTCACAATATGATCTCCCGAATTGCATATCTGGAAAATGCTGCAGGTGATAGCAGCCATTCCTGACGCAGTAACCCATGCACTTTCCGTTCCTTCCATGGCAGCTAAAGCGTCAGCAAGATATTTATTACTGGGATTCCAGTGGCGTGAATATAGAAAACATCCCTCAGTGGTGCCATCAAAAGTGTTTTCCATCATTTTAGCCTGTAGAAAGGTAAATGTTGCAGAATCGGTGATTGAAGGATTTACGTCACCGTATTCCCCGAATTGCAGCAGATCCTGAATATTGTTTGCCGGATTAAATTTTTTCATTTTCATGAATTATTTTTTCAGTTTCGAATATACTATTTAAAAATATATTTACGTATGGCATTCGTATGGCAAAAAAGCATAAGTGAGATCCTGATTCTCCCTACAAAGTAAACGTGTAGGTGTACTTTAACAAGACAGATCTGTTACTAAATAATGGCAACCTGGGATTCTCTATATCCCTGTAAGTATTTCGTCCTTCGTTGAATACAAAATAGAAATCGTTTCCTTCGAGTGGATTGTAACGGAGTCTGAAGTTGGATATTACAGCATTTTCAGCGCTATTATACTGTATGAATGTACTGGCCGACAACTTCGTAGTGAGCATAACCAGAGCTTTGAACCCTGCAACACCCTCGTTAAATGATTGGTTGCGGCTTTTAAAACGCAGGATGTTATATTCATATTCAAGACCCAGCTGAAGACTCGAACCAATATTCCATGATGGCTCTAGTCCAACAGTAAAACGGTTCCCGTCATAAAAGGAACCTCCGAAAAAATCGAGTCCAAGGATAAACTGGTTTGTTTCAGGCGAATTCAGATGAGTTTCAAACTGATTGAATCCATATTCTCCTGCCGGGACATAGGTATCTTTTGAAAAACTGAAGGTATCCGTGACATTTTCATAGGTATGCTTTATTGCAACCATGCCGCTATAACCAGATTTAAATCTGAGATCATACAATAATTCGGTTTCGAATGACTGGACAGAATTATCCAGATTGTCAGCAAATGCCATTGTTCCAAAACGGACACCATGGTTCTGAATTGTTGACTCTTCTCCGGGAATCCATCCGTATCCCACACCTCCATAATAATGTGTGTAGTTGTTACGCATCTGGAATCCGATTTCCGGATCAAAATCCTTCCCACTTCTCGACCAGGTCAAATCATAGTTTAATCCTTTCTGGTTAAATCTGCTCCAGTTTAGATATAATCGACTCGGATCAAGAGAGAACATCTTATTCTGAGAAGAGTTATCAATAACCTGGGCCCATTTAAGGTTCAGGTAATCATTTTCTGACATTTTGAAAATTCCATCCATGCCGTAGGCAGTATTATACGAACCATCAGTTCCAATACGTGAAGTAACAATCCCGCCTACATAACTGTTTACATTGATCACCTGACGCCTTAAACGGAGTATTCCAAAGTTCTCTGATGTGAGCGGGTTAGCTGAACCTTCAGACTGGTTAATAGGCTGGGTCTGCATATCCATGAAACCTATATCCCATTTCCCTGCCATACCTGTAATCCTGGCCCCACCATAAATGGGAACCTGCTCTCCTTCATGAAGACCTATTCGTCTGCTGTAAAAGAGGCTGCTTCCCGGTTCAAAATCAAAAGTAAATACACTTGAACGCTCCTGGAAAAATGTTCGCTTTTCAGGAAAAAACAGAGAGAACCTGGTAAGGTTGATCTGTTCATCATCTGCCTCAACCTGAGCAAAATCAGTATTGACTGTCAGGTCCATTGTTAAATTATTGGTAAGACCATATTTTATATCAAGTCCTGCATTCAGTTTCGGACTTTTATCCATTACATACTCAGTTCCTGCTTCATTTAATGTATAATCCTGCTGGGTGCCACCGATAACATAAGGAGCTATATAAAAAGGTTTTTTGGACTTCAGTCCCTCAAGAACAACTTCCTGTGCTTTTGATGGTCTGTAAGCACTTGATTCCCCCCAGTTTGGCGGAATTGCAGGAAAAACATCGACTTCATTCTTATGGGCTATACTGCGTAAACAGATCAATCCCATTACAATCTTCCCATCAATTTCTTTAAAACGCATGCTTGAAAACGGGATTCGGATTTCGGCATACCAGCCCTGATTATTTTTTGTAGTTTTCACATCCCAGAAAGTATTCCAGCTCATGTTAAAGGGGCCGTTGTGCGGATCTCCGCCCATACCCATGGCATCCTTTGAAATTGTAAAATCACTCCTTAAGCTTGTTGGAGTAGTTGCAAAGCCCAGACCGTTCTCTTTATCATTAAATGTGTCGAAGATCAGCATTAACTGTTCGCTTGAAACTTCAGATTCATCACGTTTCTTTGATGAAATGAGCATATCCGGCGCATTGGAATCGAATAGTCTGGCTCCAACATATAAATATGTATTGTCATAGCAAATCATCACTTCACTTTTTTCGGAAGGCTGGTTGCCAAAAGTGGGTGTATGCATTACCATCGGGAGTGGCTGAATATTATTCCAGAAGGCATCATCAACTATCCCATCGAATTTTATTTCCCCGTGTATCCTGAGAATAGCAATTCTCTCCTGCGACAGGGCGTTAATTGTTATTAAAATGATTACTCCAAACAGAAAGTATTGCTTAATAGCTGATTTCATAAATTTCAATTTTAAAATTATCTATCACTTTAATACCAAAAATGGCCATTAACTATTGAAACAAATCTATAATTTAAAAAGACATATAAATAAAAATTGTTGGCGAGGCTGAAGAAAAGAAGTGTGAAATGGCAAATAAACATGCTGAGATTTCATTCAATTACCGAAAGGTCTTAAAATAAAATCTCGCTATTAATTGTATTAAAGGCTATTCCCCGCAAACCAGGCTTTAAACTCTGGAATACGGGCTTTGCTGATAAGAATTTTTTCAGGAACCCGCACCTTAAGGTTGACTGAAAGCCTGCTGTTGAACCAGAGATCAATATCCTTAATTGCCTTCCTGGATATTATATACTGACGGTTGGCCCGGAAAAAATTTTGTGGATCCAGTATTTCTGCAAGTTCATCCAGAGTATATTCAAATCTGAAAGACTTTTCCTCATATGATACTGCTTTTAACAAGCCGTTGTCAATATAAATATAAGCAATTTCACCGGCCTGAAGAGGAATCAGTTTGTCCCCTTTTGCCGGAATTAAAAAATGTGTTTTGAATGATAAGCCCTTTGTGAATGAGTCGATGAATTTTTTAAACTCATTCCGAGTGCTGCTTTTAGGGGAAAGCATTTCCAGTTTCTTAAATGCCCCCTTTACTGAAATGACATCAACTGGCTTAAGCAGATAATCAATGCTGTTAACCTTAAAAGCCTTGAGGGCATATTCATCAAAGGCAGTTGTAAAAATTATAGGACAGGTAATATTTACATGTTTGAAAATTTCAAATGCTGATCCATCCGCAAGATGAATATCCATAAAGATCAGTTCAGGCTGAGGATCTGTTTTAAACCATTCTATAGTGTCAGCAATACTTTCCAGTACTGCAATAATCTTAATCTCTCCGATTTCATTAAGGACAGACTGCAGATGTTTTGCTGCTAAAACCTCATCTTCAATAATTAATGCTTTCATTTAATTAAGGACTAACCAGAGGAACTTCGACTTTGAATTCATTGTTTTCATTATTTATTATAATATCCTTACCAAGAAGTAACTGAAACTGTTTCGAAAGGTTTGTGAGGCCTAAACCGGTGCCCTCCTCCATTGTGATCTTTTCCTGTATGTTGTTAGATACAACCAGACTGGCATTTTCAGTGGTTTGTATATTGAGTGTAAGCGGATTGCGCCTGCTTATCTCATTGTGTTTAACAGCATTCTCAACAAGGGCCTGGATTGTAAGAGGAGGAAGTTTGTATCCTGAATATTTTTCGCTGATTGAAGTTTTAACGATAAGACTGGTATCAAAGCGAAGTTTTATCAGGAACAGATACGATTCAGTGAAATCCATCTCTTCTTTCAGTGTTACCAGCTGCTCTTCATTGCTTCTCAATGTATATCGAAGTGCTTTTGAAAGATTATTAACATAGTCCTGCGCAGTGTCAGGAGCTTCGGTAATCAATGTCTTAAGAGCTGTAAGTGAATTAAATAGAAAATGAGGGCTTAACTGGTTTTTAAGAGATTCATACTGCCGCTGGATAGCTTCGCTTCTCAGTGTTTCATTTTCAATCTGAATGGATTGTTTCTGATAAATCAGACGTATGATCAGTATACAACCAATTACAAGCCCGGAAACAAAAAAGTTCCTGTAAATAAATTCATCCCGGTATCCTCTTGGACGAGGTTCAGGATCGACCAAATTTAGAAGTGAATAGAAAAAATGATTCAGGATAAAAACAGAGATGATTGTAAAAATAACAGCAAGAACAATAGTCAATAGCTCCAACTTTCTGTGTTTTTCAACAGGTCTGAGAATGAAATAGTTTAAAGTAAACATTAACAGTGCCACCAGAAATGTAATGAAAAGCTCTGAGCCAAGATGGGAAAAGCTTACTATGAATCGGCCACCATGCCGGCCTCCACCATCACCAAACAGGAAACTTGTTACCATCTGGAAATGGATCATTATGCCAATTGCTATTGCCAATAGCAATGCGATAGTGAAATAACTCTTAGTGGCATTTTTCTGCATAGAATTCAAAGATACGAATCATGGAGAAAGAAATTGTTTAGAATAAAGGTGAAACAGGATAAATAACAGATGAAACGACTTTTTTGAAGGTTGAATTCTAATCAATATTAGCTAATGCAGGTATTGTCTTGTTCATTTATAATTGTAAAGAGAAATTTTTTGAATACTAGGTTTTTTATCGGAAAGTCTTAACCCGGTACCGTCCCAGGTACTTGCGTGTGTTTCATCGCCGTTTAACCTTCTTTCAGGTATCCACTCCCCTTTTTTAAAAATACCTTCATCAACTGCATCAATTGCAACACGCATCGAAGTATCTTTCGGCATAAAGAAGACATCAAGCCCTTTGCCGGCAACGATATATTCTTGACTGCCAGCTTGTATTATAAGTCCTCCGGCGATACCCAGGTTCCTCTCTCCTGCAAGTTCAGCCCTTATCTGGTATTCACCCAATTCTAATTCCATGGATCTTGAAACTGTATCAACTAATATTCCTCTCATTGTTCCTTTGCCCTGATTTTTCAGAATAACTGACGACATGTTTTGTAATAAGGCATAGGTATCATCCAATGGGTCATTTGCCCTGAAACCCTCATTATCAATCCCGAATGGAGCAAAACATCCTGCATTAAATTCACCAAAAACATACAAGGCTCTGGCTGCACCAACAGCACCACCACGGGTTTCGGGAATGAATAAGGGATTGCCGCTTCTGGTAAATTCTTTGCAGGCCCAGGTGAATTCATCAATATAAATATCGGGAGAAATAAAGTCAATTGATGGGGCGGCAGCACGCCAGATATCAAGGACCTGTGGTAATGGTCCTCCTGACGGATATCTTCCCGGCCAGGCAGTAGAGGCCTGTTTAAGCCAGGCATTCACATACATTGGCAGTGGATACTCCTTCTTTCCGGTTGCAGCTATTTTTCCAGCATACCTGGCATAGTTCCATGCCATAAAAAGTTCTTCGGTATAATAAGAATAGAATTGCCACTCTTTTCTATCTGGTTTGAATTCGCTAATCCCAAAGATCTCTTCCCACGATCCTTTGGTTTTAAAGCCATTTGTTTTCCATACTTTGTAAAGTTCCGGAAACAGATCGTCTTTGTGGAGCACGAGATAGTTCATCAACTCTTCAGGAACCAGACTATTATAATCTGTATTGGCCTGATCACTAAAATCCCTCCTGGCATTACCCGGAGTTTTTCCTGTATTATCCAACAGCCCCATTTCATTTTCAACCTGTATCATAACTACTGTTTGCCGGGCCGAGTCTATTTCTTTAATATGCTTCATGAGTGCTGCAAATGCCTCAGCATCAGATTCACATGATGAGTTTCCGAAAGTCGATAAAATCTCAAGCGATTTTCCGTGTTCATCTTTTGCGCGGGGATATTTTTTGTAATCCCTCTTTACCCATGACGGGATATAAATAGACCCAGCATTTTTCCAGCTTGCAAACCAGATCAGAACCAGCTTCAGATCCTCTTTCCGTGCACCTGCAATAATACTGTCAACAAGGTCAAAATCGAATTTCCCTTTCTCCGGTTCAACAAGTTCCCATGAAACAGTGGCGATCACGGAATTAAGGTTCTTCGTGGCCATCTGTTTCCAGACCGGCCTCAAATATTCAAAACCGCCACAAGTTGAATTATGCAGCTCTCCGGAGATCAACAGGAATGGTTTCCCTTCAACGATAAGCCGCGTTGCTGTTCCTTGTTTTTCAAGGTGAGGAATCTTTGCCGGATTTGTTTGAGTTTCTTTAGCTGATATATTTTCTTTTGGCTGGCTGCAACTGAAGAGCATTAACATTGAGAAACTTGCCAGTGAAATCCGGAATATATTCAAAATATTTTTCATGATATCATTATTTGAGGTTTTATCTGTTTTGAGCTTAAAATTGTACACAAAACTAAATCAGACTAAAATTAAACAAAAAATTGTACAACATTTTTAAAAGTGTTACGTATATATTTATACATTATATTTAAAATTATTTCTATGAATAAATTATTTTCGTTTTTATTATTAATAAATCTTATAACGGGGTTATTATGGGGATGTGAAAAGAAGAAAGATAATCCACCTGCACTTCCACCGGTCGGAACAATGTCAATTGATTTCAGCAATTTCATACCTCCGATAAAGTCAGCAATTACTGTTGGTGAAACCAAAGGTATCACAGTTGTTGATAAAAGTAACTGGACCCTTGCCTCAACAATTGCAGGTGTCTGGCATATCATTCTTGCAGTTAATCTTGTTGTCCCGGTTGCATCTTTCGAAGTGGCTGTTAATAAAACTCCTGTTTATCTTGATAATAAAAAATGGGAATGGAGCTATAATTTTAATGTTATCGGGGCAACCTATAAAGCAAGACTAACAGGCCAGATAAGGACTACCGATATTAAATGGGAAATGTATATTTCCAGGGAAGGCATTGGGGCTTTTACTGAATTGTTGTGGTATGAAGGCACTTCTAACCTTGACGATAAAAGTGGTCAATGGGTATTAAATCATAGCCAGGTGTTTCCGGAACCTATGTTACAGATCGATTGGAAGGTTGAAGGATCAGCTATCGGGAACATTAAATATACTTATATAAGAGACAAAAAAGATGACAGATCATCTGATCCGTTTAAGAACAGTTTTATTGAATATGGCCTGACAACAAATACACTGAATGCTTTTTATAATGTTCATCAAAATACAGGTGCACCAAATGTTTTTAATGATGTACTTATTGAGTGGAGCACAACAGGTTATAATGGTCATATTAAGGCACATTATTATTTTCAGGATGATGTCTGGCATTGCTGGAATGCGACTGGTGACAATGTAACCTGTAATTAATACTTGGTCAGGCGCAACACTATATCGAGCGAATAGGGTGGTGTAACTAACTTTAGATCTCCCCCTCCCAATCTCAGACTTTCTGAACTTTTCAGAGCTCCTGATGATGGATCAATCCATTCCATTAAATACGATGAAGCAGGAATATCATCTATGGTAAGGGTATCACAATAATTGCCAGGACCAGGCACAAAGCTGCATCCCCATTCATTATCAGATGTCCCGTGGAACAGGTAAATTGCATACTGTTTCCCAATCTCTGCAATACCGCTTGACAAAGTACCTGCGGGAGCTACTTTAAAATCTTTGAAGCGTGACAATCCGGCTAAATCCAGACTATTCATGAATTCTTTCAGCATTTTTTTCTGAGGAACAATCTGAGTCTGTGTTATCAGACCACCTGACTCTTTTCCCCGGAAAAATTCTCCGTTAAGATTTATTATTCCTGCTCCTCCTCCAAGCATAAACCACCATCCTTCCAGTCTTATGGCGTCAGCAGTGTATGCATTTTTTGTAAGACTGATTCCGAAATAATTTGTTTCAACATTAATTATAGGCTTATTGGATTTATAGTTCAAATTAAATGCTTTTTCAGCGGGTCCCACATATTCGGTGGGTAACCATTTGCACCATTGCTCATCAGATAAATCGGGAGAGCAGCTTTGAACCGTCTGACCCAGAATATGCTTATTAGGAAGCGATTCTTCGGCTTGTAAATAAGCCTCTTTCATGGTATTTATCCATTGAACTACAATGCTGTCAGGACGAATAATGACGCTACCATCCGATAATCCTTGTAAGGATGGTTCGTCACAGATGTCAAAAATCAGGTTGTCAAATTCATTTAATTCAGTAACAATTTTTTCAATATACGCTTTTTGATATTTTACGACATCCTGATTCTGGCTATTCATTGTTGTGAACAATCCACAATCCTTCATTTCGTATTGTCCGATATTTTGGATATTATTCCCATGATACATGGCCATTAATGGCCAGCAATCAGCATACATACCATTGAAAAACGGGATTTCAACGATGATGTCTTTCTTCCGGGCAAACTCAAGAAAAGCTTTCAGCCTGATAAAGTAATCAGGATTCCATTTGTCAAGATCGTATCTGAATGATGGTTTGCCGGATTCTGCCAGCAACGGATTGGCACCGGTCTTATCAGACCTTGCCCATGGGAGTAATTGTCTGCCCTGGCCGGGACCCAGTGGATTTCCTGGAATATATTTATCAGCAGGTTCAAACATTCCACCGGGATAAATCCTGGTAAGATTCATTCCGTTAAGTGCGAGGTAATCCAGAAACTTAACATAATCAAAATCCAAATCAATTATTGCACCATAATGGTGATCGCTGGTTATAAGAACAATAGGTTTGTTTTGGTAAGACAGATAATGTGAATTGGCCGGACCAACTGTAACCTGTGAATTCGCATAAGCAGTTGTTATTGAAATGAGTGCAATTGCAATCCCAACTTTCAAAAATTGCTTTTCCATTTCTTTAAATTTTGTAATTATGTTCATAGTATAATCAATCTTCATATCGGACTTACCATCAAATCTTTTACTTTACTGATATCAACTTCAATCTGAGGGTTAAACGAATCACTGTTCATATAATTAAGGACGGAGAGCAAAAGTTGTTTTGACACCGTCCTCTCCTCAGATATACCCTTTAAATCAATGCTGCAAACCATCAGTTTGCCACCATTTGTTTTAGCCTCAAAAACAAGTGCCAGCCGCCGGTTCTCAAACCAGGTATCGATTGGCTGAATTAATGGTTTTAAGTTTGCCGGAAAACCATCGATTATCATTGCCTGCGAATGTGAAACCGGATCCCACCACTGCCAGTTACTGTGATATTCTGTTGGAAAATCATTGAAAAGCGGGTGTTTCGGATCACATAATATTCCAAGTGTATGAGGTGGCTGGTTATTAGTCCATGCCGTATTCCAGAAAACGCTCGAGAAGCCAATTGCCACTCTGGCGCCATTTTCTTTACCTATCCGACCGTAAGTGAGTAAAAGCACAGAACCGCCTTTACTCAGCAATTCTTCTGCTTTTTTATCCAGCCTGTCGGTAACAAAAACATTGCCGGGATCTGCCTCCTGTTTCGATGGGTAAACCCAGAAATCCCACCTGTTCTTAAATGTTGTGTTTACCAGAGATACTTCAAGTGTAAGCTTTTGTGCACTTTGAATAACAGACAGGTCAAACGAAAGGGAACCAACCTTAATACAATTTCCATTTTCAATCAACTCCTTTGTAAAAGACTTACTATTAATGACTTCACCTCTGGCATTTAAAATCCGGCACACAATCTCCTGTTTAATGAACGGCTTTTCAGCAAAATGAGCTATTTCGATATCTGCATTGAAAAGTTCATCATTCATGTAAATAAGCTTTTTCATTCTTGCAAGCGGTACAGTCTGATTGCAAAACATTCTGAATTCCTCTGGTGTAACATATCCCTTTGACTCAAAAAAAGTGTTGAGGATCCCGACAAGTGCAGTCCCCTGCCCGGGGAAATCGTGCAGTTGCAAGAGGTGAAATCCGGCAAAGCCCGGTGTTCTCAGAGCTGCTTCAATATCAGTTTTATAGCAAAGGGTCTGTAATTTCCCGGAGGCCATAAGAAAATCTTCTGCCTTATCGCCCATGTCATTCTCTGCAAGTGTTTCCCTGAATATCTCAAAATTGGATGCCTTCAACACTCCTGTATACTTTGCTATCTCCTTAAAATCAGGATAGGCGCACCACTGGCCTATCTCATGGCTTACAACAGGAACAGTGAACTTTGAAACATATTCACGATAATCAAACATAGTCTGGGGCGGTTGACTATTTATAATACTGTTTAATCCTTCTCCCCAATGTTGAATCCTTGGCTCGGGCGAGAGGTTGTAATCATTTTCAGGGATAAATGGCCATCCGGCAGCTGAAGTATAAAGTCTCCTGTTATCTTTTGCCTTCCAGTATGTCAGAAGCTTTCCGAGATAATCATTCTGTTTTTTGCCGGCAGGTTCATTGCCATAAGCCAGCATACAGAATGATGGATGGTTTCCATAAGCCTCCAGTATTTTGTTACCTTCCTGATAGATATACTGATCAATAGGACCTCCATCGCCTAATGCAGTCCCCTGGTTTGCCCAGGAAGAGCATTCGATATGAAAATAAATTCCAAGTTTATCTGCTGCAACAAAAGCAGCTTCCGGAGGACACCATGAATGAAACCTGATATTGTTCAATCCATAATCTTTACATGTCTGAAGTACTTTCTCCCACGATTTAACATCTGTGGGTGGGTAACCTGTAAGCGGGAAAATGCAACATTCAAGTGTTCCTCTTAAGAATATTTGTTGTCCGTTTACTTCGAAATGTGTCCCTTTAGTTTTAAATTCACGCATACCGAAGTCCTCCGATATATGATCAATTACTTCCCCCGTTGATCCCTTTAAGCTTACAGATAGTTTATACAATGATGGTGCAAACTCACTCCATAAATGTACCTTATTACCCATCGGATAGTCAACCACCAGTTGCAGATCATTTGAATTGGTGCTGGCTGACACAACTTTGCTTTTCAGCTTTTGTGAAATTCCAGAATTAAAACTTTCAGCCTGCAGTATAACTTTTCCTTTAAAAGCAGCTCCGGTTTTATTAGTTAATGATACTACTATTTTTGCCTTCTTTGACTGGATATCAGGAAATACCATTACATCACTGATAAATACCTTTGATGTTGCTTTAAGACTTATATCTCCGGTAATGCCATTCCAGTTCGACTGGGTATGGTCGCTTATACTATGCGAATTAACACCAACAGGTATAACAACCCGGTTATCGATGCGAATACTGATTCGGTTTTTTCCAGAGATCAGAAGATCAGTAATATCGTATTGATGAGAAACAGCAAGGCTGTTCCCTCTCCCTGCCTTTCCATCATTAACATACACAGTCGATTCCCAATGAGGTCTTTCCAGGAACAAAATAATATTCTTTCCCTCCCATCCGGAAGGCATGTCGAATTCTTTCTGATACCACGCGGCTCCTTTATAATATTTAACCGGTTTCAGCCAGAATGGAATTTTAATGTCCCCCGCCTGACGATACCTTTCATATTTTTTTTCAGTGAAATATGACCTGTCAATAATGTCTCCTGTCCAGTTTGTATTTAATGTAACATCATCTCCCTTGCCGTTCTCAGCCATCGACCCGGGAAGTTTAACTGTCTCCACAAATAAATTGTTATACCATTTTTCACTTATGCCCTGATCGAGAGAATCAATCCTGAATTTCCATTCACCAGCTAAAGAAAAGCTCTTTCTGACTTCCAATTTCTGATTGGTGCATCCGGCAACAGCCAGTAAGAGGATCAATAATTTTTTCATATTCATTAATTTTATTCCTTCATGAACTCACCCCCTTCTTTCGCTAAAGCTTCAGCAGGCAATACCGACCCCTCTCTGCTTTCTCATGAACTCACCCCCTGCTTTCGCTAAAGCTTCAGCAGGCAATGCCGGCCCCTCTCTGCTTCGCAAAGAGGGGTGCCTATGGGAGTAAATTGATGCTTCCATAGTGAAATTACACTTTTATCTTTTTACTTTTGTCTTTTATCTTTTTACAACTCTTTAAGCGTCTCCAGCATTGCAACTACATTTTCAAAGGGGACATTAGCCTGGATATTATGAACTGTATTAAAGACAAAACCGCCGTTATTGTTAAGTATTTCACACTGAGATTTAACCTGTTCTTTAACCTGGCCTGGGGTTCCAAAGGCAAATGCACCCTGGGTATCAACACCTCCGCCCCAGAAAACAATCTTTTCGCCATATTCTTTCTTAAGTTTCCGCGGGTCCATTCCAAAAGCATTGATCTGAACAGGATTAATAATATCGAATCCCGAATCAATAAAATGATCCATCAGAGATTCAACAGCGCCGCATGAATGTTTAAATGTCTTCCAGTTGGTATTCTCGTGTATCCAGTCATTCACTTTTCTGTAATATGGCATCCAGACGCGGTCATATGTTTCAGGGGAACAGAAAGTCGAATTCTGGGTTCCAAAATCTGTTCCGCAAGTAAAGACTACATCTATTTTATTGCCTATAACATTATGCAGTAGCTTCAGGTTCTCAATGGCAATATCTGTCTGCCTGTCATATAGTTCTTTAACAAAATCCTCTCGCATAAGAGTTGAAATGTACCATTCTTCCACTCCCCTTATCCCTTTCGGGTTCTTTAATCCGATGGCTGGGACAAGTGCAATATCGCCGAGTGCGGTTCCACCTAAAGAAGCAACAACAGCTTTGGAATTATCCTCAAGTGATGTTACCTTATTTTTCCAGTAGGCCAGGTCATTATCAGTAACATAACTGAATTCCTCAAGGTTATCTTCCACTTTCAGCGTGGAATCGTCAATCGGTTCCTGCCGGTTAAGGGCATCAAAAAAATAACCTGACTTTGGCATCATACCGCTGGGTGGCTGGGAAGTATCTCCTTCCGGGTACATAAGGATATCGCCGTTGGTGTTAAAAGTGTAATTGAAATTCCCGGGAAACATAACTTCCTGTCCCCACAGGGTTTTATGAACTTTCCAGTTTTCATTGGGCACACCAAACATATTTTTTGCACCGAATAACCCGATAACATCAATATCCATCTCCCTGATTAACTCAGAGTCAATCTCCCCAAGCATCTGATAGGGTTCAACAACTTTTACCGGCTTCTTTTCAAGTCCGTAATATTCACGTAGTTTTTCTACGACAAGTACATGTATGCCTGTTACTGCAGTTGAACCGAAGTCCACTACCACCTTATCCGGTTGCTCATGATTTATTGTCTTTTTGAAATTATCCTTCATAGATATTGTCATATAGCAATAATTTAATTCGTAATTCTTGAACGTTAAAGTTAATTTTTTATTCATAATTTGTAACTTCACTACCAATTAGAATTGCTATATTTCTCAAATAATCTTTACTTTTGCTTTTTGTCTTCATGTACTCACCCCCCGCCCCTCTCTGCTTCGTAAAGAGGGGTGACTATGGGAATACCTAATGACTATTGACCATTGCCTTGTATCTTTTGACTTTACAATGATTTCTGATCATCAAATACCTGAGCCAATTTTATTCAATCCACTTAAGCATCATCTTGGATTCATAAGAGAGTTTATTTATAAAAAAACTGAAATTGAACATAATTCTGATACAAAAAATCTCATTAGAGAATTAAAACACCTTGGCACATCAGTAATGGATGTTTATACAGGATCTATACTTATAAATAATATTTGTAAGGAAGTCAAAGAAATCCTTGAGCAGAAAAATCTTTTGGAGAGGGAACTCTTTTCCATTTGGACTGGCATAAAAATGGATGACTTCAGACTGATCTCATTATCAGATGGTTCGCAATGGACACTGAAATATCATGACAACAGCCGGAGATTTGTCCATATTTTCCCGGCCAGGGCCAGTCAACACACCTTCAGAATAAAATCAAATACTCTTAAATCGGCATTGCTGTATTATATATTAATTGGCAAAGATTTTATAACCGGTGATGATCTAAACAGGGTCCGTCCCCTGCTCGGATTATCTCCCATCAAGGATCCGGTAGACGCCGAGGCTATAACCGAGATGATCGAGATATTAAGGGATACACTGGTATAATTCGGTTAAATTATTTCAAATCACATATTTAGGAAGTAATACAATATTGAAATATATGAAAAACAACAATTGGCTGAAAGATGAGATGAACCGCAGGGAACTACTGAAATATGCCAGTACCGGAGTTGTAGCAGGCGTATTGTCAGGCACAGTAGGAAAGGCTCTGGCAGCTACATTGCCTCGCTACGATGAGGCAACCTCAACGCCTAATATACCGGGAAAAACCCCTATCTCATTAATCATTGACGATGGATCTCCGGTAGATCCGCTGTTCTATGAGCTCCCGGGTTACGAGACCCCATTTCTGGTTCCCGCCGAGTTTACAAAACGGGTAGCAGATACTTTTGACCGTTTCGACATTCGCGGCAAGTTCACGGTAATCCCTATGCCGAGCTGCCTGGGACGAATTGACCAGTCGCTCCAACGCGTGCCACAGGATCACCTGGAAGAGTTTCTTAAGCTTATTCGTGAGCGTATCGCTCCGCGGTTTGACATCACACCCGAGTTCCTGACCCATCTTAGCGCATATAATCTTAAAACCGGAGATTATCAGCGCCACATTTACGAGGACACCTGGATATCACAGGCACCTCCTGAAGAGATCGTGGAATATTTTACCCTGGCCTTTCAGATCCTTAAGAATGTTGGACTTGAAGCCAACGGAATTACCTCGCCATGGGTTTCAGGTATCGATGTTGAAAAGAAATACGCAGAGGCCCTGGGTGATGCGCAGTGGAATGTTTTCAAACGTAAACTGACATGGTATTTTCTTCATGCCGCATCCGACAATGAAAAGCCTTTTCCATCCTCAATAGAATATAAAGACGCTGCACGTGGACAGGTTGTGGTGAGCGTACCATCAAATGCCGGTGATATCTTCTGGTCAATGGATCTGCCCGGCAAGCAGGAAAGGGTAAAGATGATCAATGACGGAATTGACAGGCTTGTCTCCCCCGACGGAAAAACCGGACGTATCAGACGGCTGATGGATTCGGGTCATCCTGTCGTAATTGTGAGCCACTGGCAATCCCTTTACACCCAGGGAACCGCTCTTGGACTTGAAGGATTCGCTTCCCTGGCAGAGAGGATACAAAAGGTATTCGGATCTAGTCTCGAGTGGGTAACATGCTCTGAGCTTGCAAGACGGTACGCCGAGTTACAGGCTTGAAACTTACCTCTTATATATGATAAACTGTTCTTAAGAGTTATATTTGACTCACAAAATATTCTTTTACATAAATCAGAAATATTGAAATATGAAAACAGTTTCAATGATAGCCTCCTTTATTGTAACTCTAGCGCTGGTATTCTACTCAATAGGATTTTCAAAAGAGAGAAAAAGAAAACTGGTTACAGGAAAAGTCCTGCAGTTTTATACTATCGGAGTCTGCCTGGATATCACTGCAACTATTCTTATGATAATTGGCTCAAGCAAAGGCATGCTTACAGTCCATGGTATGATTGGGTACTCCTCACTTTTAGGTATGCTGACCGATACCATCTTATTATGGAGACACAACCTGAGACAAGGATCAGAGACAGAAGTGAACCGCGGTCTGCACATGTATTCCCGCATTGCATTCACATGGTGGATCATTGCATATATAACTGGTGCGTTACTGGTAGCCATAAGCAAAATGAACGGCTGATTAAAATAATTTCCTGATAATATAAAGTATCAGTGAGAGCATAACACTAATAATTATCATGCTTGTTAAAGGGATGAAGATCCTCACATTCTCCCTTACAATATTTATGTCTCCCCGGCAGATGACCAAGCCAGTTGAACTTATTCCCAAAAAAATAAATCATCAGTCCGGCAATTACCAGTCTTATACCAATGATTATCAGAGTCTTGCCTAAGTGTTCCATATTTATTTCTCAAAATGAGAAATTGCTGATTCAAATCTAGAAAAATCTTCGTGATCAGACTCTCTGCATCATGAAAGGATTTTATCCGCATAGCGGCGACCTATTATTTTTATTTGATTTATATCTGATACTTTCATAACTTTATCACAATGAACAGTTAAAATAGCAAGCATAGTTCCGGGCTACGGATATGATTTATTCATCAGTTATGGTCATGAGGAAGGCTACTTAGGATTACAGAACCATAAATTATAAAGACATAGGATTTCCCTGGGTGGTTGCTATTTAATATCTGAAGAAATAACCCGGACAGAACAGGAATTTCATTATTAATAAGAAAAAAAGGAGGTAAGACTTATGAAAAACAATTTGACCAGACGAAAATTCATCCGGGCAGGCGCACTGGCAACAGGTGGACTGCTGACAACAAGGACTATTCAGCTCGATGCACGTCCTTATGCTTCGTCACATAAAAATGTTGCTGCCAGCGATAAAATGCGATTTGGAATAATAGGTATAGGCATGCAGGGTTCAGGACTTCTCACAGGTGCCATCACTCTTCCGGGAGTTGAATGTGTCGCAGCTGCTGATCTTTATGATGGAAGACATACCCTTGCAAAAGAAATAACCGGCAACCCCAACCTTTCTACAACCCGCAAATACCAGGAGTTGCTTGATCGCAACGATATAGATTGCATCATTGCTGCGGTACCGGATCACTGGCACAAGCGCGTTGTAGCAGATGCCTGCAACGCCGGGAAAGATATTTATTGTGAGAAGCCTATGTCACATAGCGTGGCTGATGGTTTCGATATGGTGGCAGCTGCAACAAAGAACAACCGCATTGTGCAGATAGGTTCTCAGCGGGTAAGCTCCATGCTTTGTGAAAAAGCAAGGGAGTTATATAGCAGCGGAGTCATTGGCGATATTGAACAGGTTGAACTCACCCTTGGCCGCAATGACCCAACAGGTGCATGGCAATACCCTCCACCGGCCGATTTGTCACCCCAGACTCTTGACTGGGATACATGGCTGAACGATGCACCAAAGATCCCGTTTAACAAAGAACATTTCGCCCGCTGGCGCTGCTGGAAAGAGTATGGTACAGGAGTAGGAGGTGATCTCATGGTGCATTTAATCAGTGGCATGCTGGTTACACTGGGATGGAATGAAGCTCCACGATCAGCTACAGCCCTTGGAGGAATCTTCCGCTGGAAAGATGGAAGAAACATGCCCGATTTGCATGTTGTTTTATTTGATTATCATGGAATCCCTGTTTATTGCCGGTTAGGTCTTGGAACAGAAACCCCTGAGCTGGCCCGGTTCATGGGTCCTAAGGGTATTATCGATACAGCGGAATTCAGTCTCCGGTATGCCCCACAACCCGGCATTGACCTTGCCCCAAGCTATTATGCCAGTGGTTTCCCGCAGCAAATGCGTGCTGAGTATGAGAGTAAATGGTACAGTGAACATGCTCCCAAACTGGGAAAAGAACCAATTTATGAGGAGGTAAACTTCCGCGGTCACGACTGGGACGATATGATTCCCCATATGTGGAACTTCTTCGCGTCAGTAAAATCGCGTAAACCGGTTGTTGAAGATGCCGTTTTCGGCAATCATGCAGCTATTGCCTGCCATATGGCAAACGAAGCTTATTTCAGCCAGAAAACAGTATACTGGGACGAAAATTCACATTCAATTAAGAGCTAGATTGCCGGCTCTTTAGCTTAAGTCTGGAAATCCATATAAGTAGGTGTTGGGGTTGCTCACTTAAGTGGTAATAGTCGTAAAAGTATATGCCATCCATCTGAGTTTATCTTGGATGGGCGGATTTTTATTTGTGTTATAAATATGTCTTTCATAACTTTATCACAATGAATAATTAACATTGCAAGTCTCATCCCGGGCTACGAATACGACATCTGCCTCCGCAACGCTTGCGCCTCCGCTGAAGCTTAAACGGTATGCGGACGGCAGGTCTTCTGTAATAATATTCCAGACAATATTCTCATCAATAACATAATATTCATGCACTAATATATTTCTTAATGCAATAATTTTAGTCCATTCAACTTCAGGATGACCAGACTTAGTCTCATTAGTTATTTTACCGGCAGCTTCACCAATAATCTCAAGCTGTTTAACAGAAGCAAATTTCTTTTCAGATGATTTTGAGAATTCTTCAATTGTGATGAGACTTGTGTAATTTTCAATTTCACTTATTGCATCAAGAATATGCTGTAAGCGAGCTCTATCGCTGATTTTTCCTTTCATATATTAGAATTTTATCATTATCAACGAAAGGACGAATATATTTGGAAAGAGCTTTATCGGAGACCAGGGCAACATTTGTTTTAAGTAAATCAACCAGATCGATTTGCATCTGTATGAATTCCATCCCAATTTTCTTTGAATAATCGAGCTCGACCAGAATATCATAATCACTATTTGAATCAGCGTCTCCCCTTGCGAAAGAACCAAACACGAAAACTTTAAAGACAGGCTTATTTATAAAATATCTCTGAATAATATTAATACTTTCTTCTGATATGTTCATAATATACAAAGATATAGAAAATTACATCAGAGTATCAATTAACTGTTTATTAAGCTTTGTTATGTTAACTTAAAATATTAGAGCCATGGATTTGCTGTAAAATTCCCGGAAATTCAAATTTATACATCAGAAAATAATCTTTTGCTTTGTGACGCACATTTTCCTAACTTTAGCACAATGAATAGCTAACATGGCAAGTCTAATACCAGGTTACGAATACGACATCTTTATCTCCTACCGCCAGAAAGACAATAAGTATGATGGTTGGGTTACTGAGTTTGTTGATAATCTGAAGCGGGAACTCGAAGCAACATTCAAGGAAGAGATCAGTGTTTATTTTGACATAAACCCGCATGACGGACTGTTAGAGACACATGACGTTGATGCCTCGCTGAAGAAGAAACTGAAGTGTCTTGTCTTTATTCCTGTAATCTCTCAAACCTATTGTGATTATAAAAGTTATGCCTGGCAGCATGAATTTGTTGCCTTTAATAAAATGGCAAAAGAAGATCCGTTCGGAAGAGATATAAGACTTGTCGGGGGAAATGTTGCAAGCAGAATATTGCCGGTTAAGATTCATGATCTCGATTCGGAAGATAAAACTCTTCTCGAAAATGAACTGGGAGGAGTCCTTCGCAGTATTGATTTCATTTATAAGTCGGCTGGAGTTAACCGACCATTGAGAGCTAACGAAGATCACCCTCAGGACAATCTGAATAAAACTTATTATCGCGATCAGGTCAATAAAATTGCGAATGCCATAAAGGAAATCATTGGCGGTTTAAAGAATCCTTCAGCGTCAATTTCTAAACAGACTTACAATGATTCCTCAGATATTTCAAAAGATAACCCTGAACCATTTGAATCGATTGCAGTTTTGCCTTTTGCTAATATGAGCAGCGACCCGGAACAAGAGTATTTCAGTGATGGCATATCTGAAGAGATTATAAACGTTCTGGCCCAACTCCCTAACCTTAAGGTGACAGGCAGAACATCTTCTTTTACATTTAAAGGTAAACATGAAGATTTGAGAAGCATAGGAGAAAAACTCGGTGTCCGTACAATATTGGAGGGGAGCGTTCGCAGTTCAGGAGATCGTATACGTATAACGGCCCAGTTGATTGATGTTCAAAGTGGTTTTTATCTCTGGTCAGAAAAATATGACCGGATAATTAGTGATGTTTTTGAAGTACAGGATGAAATTGCCAGGGCTATACTGGAAAAGTTGAAGATTACCATTGCCGGAAGAACGGTTGAACCCAAACGCCGTGAGCAAACACAAAACGTTGAAGCTTACCAGTATTATGTGAAAGGCAGGGCATTGGTTTACAAACGCGGCAAGTTTCTTTTTGAAGCCTTGACCTATTTTCAAAAGGCACTGGAAATTGATCCCCAATATTCTTTAGCCTATGCCGGTTTGGCTGATGCCTATACGATAATCTGCTATTATGGGCTTTTAGAACCTACCCAAACCTGGCCAAAAGCAATCGAAAGTGCAAAACTAGCATTTAAATACGGACCTGATTTAGCAGAAAGCTACAATTGCAATGCTGCTATTTCATTGCTCCACGATTGGAACTGGGAACTCGCCAGGATTCAATTCCTTAAAGCCCTTGAGCTTAATTCTGGTTATGAACAGGCACGGATCTGGTATGGCCTTTTTTTCCTGCAAATGGCGTTCGGGAAGCACGAAGAGGCAATTCTCAACATTCGATTTTCATTAAATGCCAATCCTGTATCGTTTTACTCATATACCATCCTTGGATTATCATTAGGTATAGCAGGGCAATATGAAGAAGGCCTGAAGAAAGCAAAGAGGGCATTTGAAATGGAACCGACTTCATATATGACTGAATATTTTTTGGCAAATCTTTATGATTGGTCAGGACATTTTGAAGAATCAATCAAAATGATCGAAGGGGCCTTATTGCATTCAAATCGCCATTCCTGGGCACTCTCAAGTCTTGCTGCAACTTATGCACAAAGGAAAAGAAAAGACAAGGCAGAAGAACTCTATCAAGAATTGATTGAGCAATCAAAACTGAAATATATCCAGCCTGCAACATTGGCCTTAGCCGCCGCTGCTATTGGGAAACATGTGGAAGCTTTAAGATTTGCACACAAGGCTTGTGACGAGCATGATCCCTTCCTTATTTTTATATGTAGAGTCCATCCCTACGGCAAAGAACTCCGTTCCATTAAGGGGTATGATGAGATATTAAAAAGAATGGGATTGTCATAATTAATAAACGTTTATTGTGTGGAATAAGGTTTAGTATATATTATTATTGAAAATGAATTCCGCCCTTTAAGGTTATGAATATGACATCTTCATCAGATATCGCCAGGATACATAATCAAATACAAGGCAGAGCATGAGCGAGTAAGGAAATGGCTTGAGGAGCAGGAAAATAAGTAGAGGCAGCCAACCTGTCTGCCTCTAAGTGTGATCCCGGAGAGACTCGAACTCTCAACCAACAGAACCGGAATCTGTCATTCTATCCATTGAACTACGGGACCATCGTAACACGACCATCGTAACACCGCAAAAGTATAACCAAAAGCCCGGTTTTACAACTAATTCCGAAGATTTACCTGATCTGAGCACCTATTACAACACCTCATCAATGATATTTGCCAAAGATTTTCTACTTTCGCAAACTTAAAAGGGAAGAATTATAAATTTCAAGAAAAAGGCAAGATGGACTACAACTTCCACGAGATAGAAAAAAAGTGGCAGAAATACTGGGAGGAAAATAAAACCTTCAAAACTAATGAAGATCTAACCAATCCGAAGAAATGCTATATTCTCGACATGTTCCCTTACCCGTCGGGAGCAGGCCTGCATGTGGGTCACCCTGAAGGATATACAGCAACTGATATTTTCAGCAGATACAAGAGGATGAAAGGATTTAATGTACTCCATCCGATGGGATGGGATGCATTCGGACTTCCTGCAGAACAATATGCCATTCAAACCGGAACTCATCCATCAATCACTACAAAAAATAACTGTGATACTTTCAGAAGACAGATAAAAGAGCTCGGACTAAGTTATGACTGGGAAAAAGAAATTAATACCACCGATCCAGGTTATTTTAAATGGACCCAGTGGATCTTCATACAGCTTCACAATACCTGGTTCGATGATAAACTACAGAAGGGAAGACCGGTTTCCGAATTACGAGTTCCGGAAAATATTACAAAACTTGGTCAGAAAGAGACAGTTAAATACATTGATTCTAAGAGACTTGCATACTACGACAATGCCCGGGTATGGTGGTGCCCCAGCTGCCGGATAGTCTGTTCAAACGAAGAGGTATTGAATGATGGTTCTCATGAAAAATGCGGGAACAGGGTTGAGAAGAAAAACCTCAAACAATGGATGCTCCGCATTCAGCTGTATGCAGAACGGCTACTTAATGGCATTGATGACCTTGAATGGCCTGAAGGGATCAAGGATATGCAGCGTAACTGGATAGGACGTTCGACTGGTGCCGAAGTTGATTTTAAAATTGAAGGGTTAAATGAAAATTTAACTGTCTTTACTACGAGACCCGACACCCTGTTCGGTGCAACCTATATGGTAATTGCACCTGAACATCCTCTTACAGATGCTATTACAACGATTGAACATAAAGTTTCCGTTAACGACTATATTAAGGCCACATCACTTAAATCAGACCTTGACCGGACTGATCTGGCAAAGGAAAAAACAGGGATCTTTACCGGCAGGTATGCAATTAATCCTGTAAATAAGAAGCAGATACCGATATGGGTAGCTGATTATGTATTAACAGGTTACGGCACAGGCGCAATAATGGCTGTTCCTGCTCATGATACAAGGGACTTTGAATTTGCTCAAAGATTCAAACTTCCCATTGTCTGCATACAGGATCCTGATGTGTCTGATCCTGACCGGAAAAGAAGAATCCTTAATTTAGAAGAGTGCTGGACAGAAGACGGGAAATACATTAACTCGGCAGATAAATCAACCGGTATTGATATCAATGGAATGAATAAAGATGCCGGAATAGCTCATATAACCAAATGGCTTGAGTCTGAAAAACTTGGAACTTCGAAAGTTAACTATAAGCTTCGCGACTGGCTTTTCAGCAGGCAGAGATACTGGGGAGAACCATTCCCTGTAATTCATTGGGAAGATGGGGAAATAACCCTTCTGAATGATAATGAACTTCCACTGGAACTTCCGGAGCTCGAAAAGTATCTCCCGGGAGAATCCGGAGAATCTCCATTATCCAATTCGACTGAATGGTTAAATGTCACTGATAAAAATGGGCGGAAAGGCAGAAGGGAAACCAATACTATGCCGCAGTGGGCCGGATCGTGCTGGTATTATCTCCGCTTCATTGATCCGAAAAATGACAAACTTATTTTTAACCCGGTAAAAGAAAAATACTGGATGCCGGTCGATCTTTATATTGGCGGAGCTGAACATGCTGTCCTTCATCTCCTTTACAGCCGGTTCTGGCATAAAGTATTATTTGATCTTGGGATTGTTTCAACTGACGAACCGTATAAAAAATTATTCAATCAGGGAATGATCCTTGCATTTGCATACGAAACTGAATCAGGGTTTAAAGTCTCAGGCGATCTGGTTGAAGAGCGGGAAGGCAAGTACTTCCATAAAGAAACTGGCTCAGAATTGAAACAGATCGTAGCCAAAATGTCAAAATCGCTTAAAAACGTTGTAAATCCTGACGACGTTACATCTAAATATGGAGCAGACTCTCTTCGTCTGTATGAGATGTTCATGGGCCCTCTCGATATAACAAAACCATGGGACGATAAAGGGGTGAAAGGAGTCTTCGGCTTCCTTGGAAGAACCTTCAGGTTCCTTTCAAATCCTGATAATATTATAAAAGGGGAGGAAGATGCAGAAGTTTTAAAAGGACTTCACCATGCAATTAAGAAAGTCGGGGGAGATATAGAAAATCTCAGGTTCAATACAGCAATATCTGCAATGATGATATTCCTGAACCTTATAATCAAAAAGGGCAAAGTTACATCAGATACAGCCAGTACATTTACAAAGATACTCTCTCCTTTCTCCCCACATATGGCTGAAGAATTATGGCAGCTCTCAGGTAATAATAAAACTCTTGCATATGATCCATGGCCTGAATTTAGTGAGGAATATCTGAAGGAAGAGAGCTTTGAGTATCCTGTATCATTTAATGGTAAAATGAGGTTCAACATTGAACTCCTGGTCAACCTGTCAAAAGAAGAAATCATTAAAATAGTCCTGGCCGACGAAAGAGCTCAGAAATGGCTTGGAAGTGCAACTCCTTCAAACATTATTGTTGTTCCGAATCGTATAGTTAATATAGTATTTAAAAACTTACCAGACGAAATTAATGTTTTGTAAAGGGAAATCCATAATCCTTATTATACTTGTTTTTATTTCAGTTTCATGTAATAATTCAGGGAATAACAATCGGGAAATTGCCATACCAGCATCGGACACAATTGTTAATCAAGCTATTAACAAACCAGTCTTTCTCTATGGTATCCCTTCTGATTCATTTGATCTTATTTCAGGTCATATAAAACGAAACGGATTTCTTTCAGAAATTCTGCTTAAGCATGGTGTAAGTATGACTGAGATTGATCAGGTAGTCAGAAATTCAAAAAAAGTTTTTGATGTAAGAAACATAAGGTCGGGCAATAATTATATTATGTTTTGCGACAGGGACAGCATTGCCAGGTCCAGGTATCTTGTTTACGAACACGATCCGACAACCTGTTATGTATTCAGTTTTAATGATTCGCTTAATATTACCCCATTCAGGAAGGAGATAAAAAGTGAGATCAAATATACATCGGGGACTATCGAAACATCACTCTGGGATGCTATGATTACAGGAGGTCTGCATCCTTCACTGGCAGTTGAATTATCGGACATTTTTGCATGGACGGTCGATTTCTTCGGATTACAAAAAGGGGACAATTTTAAGGTAATTTATGAAGAGCTTTTCATTGATGACAAGTCTTTAGGCATTGGTAAAATTTATGGAGCTCAGTTTAACAGGAAAGGTTCTTCAGTAACGGCAATACCTTTTATTCAGGATGGGAAAGAGACATTTTTTGAAATTGATGGGAATAGCCTCAGGAAAGCATTCCTTAAAGCGCCACTACAGTTTTCAAGAATAAGTTCGCGTTTCTCATCAAGCAGGATGCATCCGATTCTGAGAATACGAAGGCCTCATTTTGGAGTTGATTATGCTGCTGCTGTCGGTACTCCTGTTCATGCAATAGGTGATGGTAAAATTATTTCAGCCACAAATGAAAACGGATCAGGAAAGATGGTCAAAATACAACATAACAGTGTTTACGCTACAGCATATTTGCATCTGAGCCGTTTTGGAACAGGTATTTCACCCGGTGCTCTTGTTAAACAGGGCGATATAATAGGTTATGTTGGCAGTAGCGGACTTTCAACAGGACCCCATCTCGATTTCAGGTTTTATCAGAACGGATCACCTGTTGATCCTTTAAAAATTGATGCCCCATCAGTAGAACCAGTGTCAGAGGTGAATAGGGTGAAGTTTGAAAAAATTAAAACTGTAGTCTTAAGCCTCCTCGGGACCTTTAATTAAAAAATCAGGTAATTTTACTACCAGGTCTTCAATAATCTTTGGATAATGCAGATATTCAAGCGCATGAACCTTTTCAGCCAATGAGTCGGGTGTATCAGAAGGATCAACTTTGCAACGTGTCTGAAATATTATATCTCCTTTATCATACATCTTATTAACATAATGAATAGTGATTCCTGATTCTTTGTCATGGTTGTCAATTACAGCCTTGTGAACAGCTTCTCCATACATTCCTTTTCCACCGTAAGCAGGCAATAATGCAGGATGGATGTTAATAATACGTCCGGAGTATTGCTCAACTATATTTTCTGGTACAAGCCATAAAAAACCTGCCAGAACAACAAAATCAATTTTATATAAACCCAGGTAACGAAGTACTTTTCCTGTGACATAAAATTCTTTGCGTTCGAAAAAAACAGTTCGTATATTATGTGCTTCAGCCCTTTTTAGAACCAAAGCCTGACGCATATTTGACAAAACAAGACTTACTTTAGCGCTGTTTTTGTTCGAAAAGTATTTAATTATATTTTCTGCATTGGTGCCGGAGCCAGAAGCTAAAATTGCTATATTCCTCATTTTTTGATAATTAGCATATTTGTCAACTATTTTTAATAATCCCTTAAAATAAGATTATTTTTCTAATTATCAATACATTAAACCGTATTATAAATAAAAAAACATCAAATCACTTGAAAAATAAAGTACAAATATATTCCTTTGCATGGTTCAAAAATTAATATTAATTAAAATTTATTATTATGTCGGACATCGCCACAAGAGTAAAGGAGATAATTGTTGATAAACTTGGAGTAGACGAATCAGAAGTAACTCCCGAAGCCAGTTTCACTAACGACTTAGGTGCAGACTCTCTTGATACAGTTGAGTTAATCATGGAGTTTGAGAAAGAATTCAATATCGGAATTCCCGACGACCAGGCAGAAACCATCGGCACAGTTGGTGATGCTATCAAGTACATTGAGGAGAATGCAAAATAATTTGCATTTTTATAAATCCATTGATGAGAAGAGTTGTAGTTACAGGTCTGGGAGCATTAACTCCTCTAGGTAATAATTTGCAAGAATCTTGGGAAGGACTTATAAATGGAGTAAGCGGTTCAGTGATGATCACTCATTTTGATACTGAAAAGTTCAAAACTAAATTTGCCTGTGAATTAAAGAACTATGACTCTGCAAAGTATTTTGACAGAAAAGAGGCCAACAAACTGGATCTTTATTCTCAGTATGCGCTCATTGCAACTGACGAAGCGATAACTGATTCCGGATTAAACCTTGATAAAGTTGATAAAGACAGGATAGGTGTTATATGGGCCTCAGGTATCGGCGGACTTGAGACCTTTTTTCAGGCTATTAAAGGATATATCCTTGGGGATGGGACACCCCGCTTCAGTCCATTCTTTATCCCCAAGATGATTGGAGACATTGCAGCAGGATCGATCTCAATAAAATACGGCTTCAGAGGGCCTAACTTCGCGACTGTTTCAGCATGTGCCTCCTCCACCAACGCAATTATTGATGCAATCAATTACATACGTTGGGGAAAAGCAGATATTTTCCTTTCCGGAGGTTCTGAAGCCTGTGTCAATGAACCGGGAATTGGTGGTTTTAATGCCTTACAGGCCCTTTCTACAAATAATGCCGAATTTGAATCTGCATCAAGACCTTTTGATCAGACCCGTGATGGATTTGTTTTGGGAGAAGGTGCAGGAGCGTTGGTAATTGAAGAGTATGAGCATGCCAAAGCCAGAGGTGCAAAAATCTATGCCGAATTAGTTGGTACAGGATTAACTGCTGATGCCTATCACCTTACAGCTCCTCATCCTGAAGGACTTGGTGCACGGAATGTGATGAAGCTTGCTATAAATGATGCCTGCCTTCAGGTTGAAGATGTCGATTACATTAATGTGCATGGAACAGCTACCCCACTTGGTGATATCTCTGAAACAAAAGCTATTGTAAGTGTTTTTGGGGAACATGCATACAAACTTAATATCAGTTCGACAAAATCTATGACCGGACACCTGCTTGGTGCCGCCGGCGCTATTGAAGCAATTACTGCCATAATGGCTGTTGTCCATGACATCATTCCCCCTACCATTAACTTCAAGGTTCCTGATCCCGCTATTGATCAAAACCTGAACTTAACACTTAACAAAGCACAGAACAGAAAAGTAAATGTTGCCATCAGCAATACCTTTGGGTTTGGCGGACATAATGCTTCTGTCATTGTAAGAAAAGCTGAGGATTAGTGTCGTTATTCCGGAAAAGATTAAATAGGCCATATATTCCTGATAAACGGGAATTTGGTTCCTGTTTAAAAAAAATATTGGGCTTCAGACCCGGAAACCTTAAATTATATGAAATAGCTTTCATTCACCGGTCAGCTTCTTTTACATTGCCCAATGGTAAAAAAGTGAATAATGAAAGACTTGAATATCTTGGAGATGCTGTACTGGATGCAATTCTTTCAGATTATCTCTTCGAAAAATTCCCTGATGCAAACGAAGGCTTCCTGACAAAGATTCGTTCAAGGATCGTGAACAGAGATATTCTCAATCAACTCGCGGTATCAATGGGGATCGATAAAATTCTCATCAGCAATATAAATTCAGTTCATCCTACAAAAAACCTCTATGGCGATGCCCTCGAGGCACTCATCGGATCAGTCTTTTTGGACAAAGGATTCAAAAAGACCAAAAAGCTCTTTATCAGGAATGTATTTAATAAATACCTCGATCTGAAAATGATTGTTAATACTGATACAGATTATAAAAGTCTTGTTTTTGAATGGGTACAAAAGAATAAATCGAACCTCATATTCACTTATAATGAGGAATATGATTTCAATCTTAAAAAATCTGTCTTCTCAACCACCCTTATCATTGATAAAGAAGAATTAGGGGAAGGGCATGGATCCTCAAAAAAAGAGGCCGAACAGGAAGCTGCCAGTCAGGCATGGATAAGACTTAAAGATAATTTCGGAGGATAATGATTAGTATCTCTTTTTTCTCTAACTTTATCAGTTTCGCCAAATAAAGATGAAGAGTATACAAAAAGTCACACGGGTAAAACTTAAAATTAACCAGAATAATGATTTTATCCTGCTTGGCCTCGTTTCGGCGGATCCTGATTATAAACTTTCCCTTATATTAAATAAGAAATTCAGAATCTCACTGAAAAACATATCACCAGTTAAACTTACTGATAATAATGGATCTGAACTTTCATTCAGCAGGTTTTCAGATACAAGTGGTTCTCCTGATGTAATTCTTAATCTGATCTCTAACCGATCTGGCAAACACTTCCTTCTTAAAAAACTTAAAAACGTTGATTATATTTTTCAAATACAGGATACTGATATTGAGAATAATATCAACCTCATAACTTCAAGTCTGAGGGAAATTGACACTGTTACTGCAGTTTTCAATATTGATATGAAAACAATAAAGGATAAAAATTTTCAATACCTAACCCAATAGAGTATGGAAAACTTGTATTATAACCTACCGAAAGAGGAGTTTTCAAAAGGAAAGAAAATCCTTTTATGGAGTTTTACTGCATTATTTTTCTTTGCCTGAGTATTTGTACTGGCAAAAAGCCTCATATTCGGACATAAAACTATCCCGGCGATCGTTTCAATATCTCCCTTTGGAATTAGTTTAGCGGTTTCCGGTATTGCTGCTTTCGCAACGATTAAAAGGAAAGTTGACTTTTCAGTTCAGCCATTTCTTCTTCGTTAGTTTCAGTTGTTTATTAAGATTCCCTGTGATCTGATATAATAAGGTGAGCCGCTCCTGTTTTACGCACTTTTAATAAATAGGCTCTGAAACCCTCAGTTAATGGGGTTTGATTTTTGAATTTGGGTGTTGCGAAAGTATTTTTCAGAACACTTACTCAACCGTTTCCAGTAGATTTCTAAAAATCTCTGCTTCATTGACACCATGAACTCACCCCCAGCCCCCCGCTATAGCGGGGCAGGCTCTCTCTGCTGCACCTCATGAACTCACCCCCCAGCCCCCTCTCTGCTACGCAAAGAGCGGGCGTAATGCAATGTAATTCAGGACATTCCCCCTCTTTACAGGGCGGAGCGTATAGAACTAGCCCGGGGGGCTAGTTTAGCGACGAGCCAGACTGCAGGGGTGGCCGAGGGGGAACAAAAGGGGGT